>Ga0306920_100013911_pt1 | contig 10977 bp, 13 predicted proteins | sample flu12Cox44000170_FD_204666 | JGI IMG/M metagenome (GOLD analysis project Ga0306920, IMG submission 204666) | Lab enrichment of tropical soil microbial communities from Luquillo Experimental Forest, Puerto Rico - flux4day.12C.oxic.44.000.170 (v2)... | ecosystem: Environmental > Terrestrial >...
TGCATTCGCCGTTTGCGAGTGCTGTGATCGGAGAGCGCTGCATAGCAGCCGGCGAACACCGCGTCTCCAATCTTGCGATGAAATTTGGTTTCTAGCTTGTCGTTTCGTATCGCGTTGATTTCGTCCACCGCCGCATCGTAGAGCGCTCTCAGCGCTTCGCGATCCGGCACGGTGGGTCGTTCTTGCTTTGGCATGAGCAAGCAGATTTCTCCATTTGTGAGCCGCCATGTTGGGGCTGAGTTGGTTGGGTTTGTTTGGATTGAGTGATAGGGCGCGGTTGCCACCGCCAGCCATCAGAGTGATCGGCTGGGATCTGTTGGTAGGCAGGTACAGTTCGCGCCAGAGAGCTACCGCTAACACTAAGACGAGAGGGCCATCGTCTGCCTTAAACCCAGCCGGTGGCCCTCAGTGTTTGTGCGTTAGTGAATACGCAGTGGTTTATCGCTGCGGCTTCCGGATCGGTGAAAGAGTGTCGTTTTCCATTTCGGTTCCATTTCGGTTTCCATGCACGCGCCGGGGCCGTGCTTCTGGATGTGATGATTTCAAGGGTCAGATCGGCGACAGACCCTTTGATGAAGACAAATCAGTAGTGTGTGGTGGTGGTGACTATATGGTCGGCATGTTTTCCTTCCGCGCCTGGCCTGCGGATTTCAGGTCAGCGTGTTAGTGACGGGTTGCTGCGACACAAGAGATCCCGCGCGGTCGCTCTTGCACTTCGCGGGAAAATTCCAAGTCGTCTTCGTACCGAGCACGAAGCTCCTTTTCGATTAGAGGCGCCAGTGCCGGATAAGCGAGCTTTATGAGTGGCTCGTCATTGGTATCGAGTAGGGCTGCTTCGATCTCTGTGAACGGCTCACAGACGGCCATCGACCATCGCCACTTCTCTGGGTCGACATCGCCACACGGGGGATTGCGGTACAGGTGGTCAACTCGCAGCGCCGTCATGATGATTTCAGACGAGCAAGATTTGCATCGGCAGCGCATTTGATAGTCGAGAAGCGCAACGGCGATATGGCCCTCGTCGGGACAGTCGCTAACGGGCTCTTCGATCTGCGCCAGTGAAGGCATGACACGCATGCAAAGCTTGCAACACCTGATGGCGACACGCAGAGCAAGCCCGCTGACAAGTCGCGGGATGAGTGTCATGGGCGTTTCGTGTTCATCTGAGCTACAATGGTTGGGGATTGCTGAGGCAAGTGGAGTTTCAGGTCTCACGTCTTGGTTTCCTTTTTTGGTTGATCTGAGCGGGCCGTTCAAATTTCAGTGCAAGAACTTACTGCCGTTGCGATAATCGAAGTACGCTCGCTTCACATACCCGCTCAAAAGAGTTTCCGAATCGGCTTCAGACGTGCATTCGATGATAGAGTCGAACACTGACTCGTTGAGGAGGCCATGCTCTTCCAGAATGATTGGCACATCCCATTCGCAAATGATGCCCATGAACACTTGGAGCAGATCAACGTCGAGTTCATTTCCCAAAGGCGTGTTTCGCCAAGCTGGGGGTTCAATACAAACCTGTTCGATTAAGCCCATTTGTATAAGCTTCCGTTCATAGGCAGAGACTGTTTCCGGATCTGCAAGCCATGGCTGACCGCTGAAGAGTCTGGCGACAACCATGTTTTCAAGCTCCGCGATGATTTGTGCTTTATTCATCGGTGCTGTCCTCGCGTCTGTGTATTTGTTGCAGGACGCCGGGCTGGGCTGTGGCGTGTGAGGAGAAATCACGCAGTTTTCCTTTCTGGTTTGATGTGAACAGGCTCACTCAGCTTCAGAGCCTGCCTTTGGTGGAGAGGGAGCAAAGGACTGCACACTTGGGCGCAGCCGGTTGCCGCTCTATAATAGGCAATTGGGTGATTAAGCGATTGTAATATCAACAGAAACAGCCAAACAGCGGGTGGTGGGGTCTTGGAATGGCGGCTTATCGAAACGAAGCGGTCCCTGAAGAAATTGAACGCGCCGTCAAGAAGTTCAGGAAACGAGACGCAGGTATCGTCAAGGCCGAAGGTGAAGGTGCGAGCGCACACTCGCGCGCGATTGCGAGCAAGTGGCTCCCCGTGCTCACTGAGAGGCTTACGGGCGCTCTGAATGCCCGCAACGACAATCCGGAACTCCGAACCTTCTTCGCTCTTGTTGAGAAGCTGGACCGTCCGAGGTTAGCGCTCTGCCTATTGCAAGGCGCACTCCAAGGCGTTGGACGTAGGGACGACAATTACACTGATACGGCGATGCATATTGCGGGAAACGTCTAATGAGTGTTTCGCAGAGGGGCTTTTCAGGGGCTATCCAAAGAGCGCCGACAGAATAAAAAAACGTTTCGCGGGCGCGTCCAGGCGCGGGCGGCTGCAAGTCGTCCACGAGCTCTACAAGACGCGCGATTGGAACCCTGAGGCACTACTTCGTGTAGGGCATTGGGGTATCGACCGGCTGTTGAAATTTCTTCCTGGTGTTTTCACCATTGAAGAGAGGCTCCCCTACAAAAAGGATCCGAGAAGTGTGAAGCGAAAACCTGAGAAGGTCGTAGCCCTCACACCGGAAGCCGTTAGATACGCAGAAAGCAATGTTGCTGAGTTGATCCGCAGAAATCCTGTGTGGCTTCCGAAGCCTCAAGCCCCTGCTAAGTGGGAAGATTGGGACAAGGGCGGGACTTCAGATCATCGTTTGGCCAGTTCTCTCACCATCGTCCGTTCTCGCAACCAGAACACCGCCCGTGCTGTCCGCAAAGCAATTCGCGACGGGACCATGAAGCCAACGCTGTGCGCTTTGAACGCATTGCAGGGAGTGCCGTGGACGATCAACAAGCAGGTGCTGGGTGTCCTTCGCGCGTGTGTCCTTCAGAGCGTAGAGGTAGACGGCGTCCCCAACAACGACAGCGCAGACCGCGTCATGTTCGAGTTGGACATGCAAACGGCGGACGCTATGGCCGCGCATGAGCGCTTCTGGACGCCGATGAACCTTGACTGGCGCGGGCGCGTCTATGGCGTGCCTAGCTTCAACTTTCAGCGCGACGATCGCGTGCGAGGTTTATTCTTGTTCGCAGATGGCGAGCCCATTGGTGAGGAAGGGCTGTATTGGCTCAAGGTCCACGTTGCAAACTGTGGAGATTTTGAGTGTGGAGACGGCGTCAGGGTTAGCAAACAGCCTTTCGCTGAGCGCGTGCAGTGGGTGGATGAGAACTTGGAGAAAATCAAACGAACCGCCGACGCGCCGCTGCAGGAACTGTGGTGGACAAAATCAGATAAGCCGTTCCAGTTCTTGGCCGCGTGTTTCGAGTTGTTATCAGCCCTCGCGGAAGGTCCGGCGTTCGTCTCACGATTGCCGGTTAACTTCGATGGCTCTTGCAGTGGCTTGCAGCACCTGAGCGCAATGATGAGAGACGAAAAGACGGCAAAGCTAGTCAATCTGACGCCGCACGCGTTTCCGCAAGACATTTACGAGAGGATAGCAAAGCGCGTGCGGCAAATTGTTGAGGAAGACATTAAGTATGACGAGGACACGCACCTAGCGCAGATGTGGTTGGAAAAAAGCATCGACCGCAAAGTCGTGAAGCGAAACGTGATGACCTACGTTTATGGCAGCAGCGCCTGGGGCATGGCTGAACAGCAGCGTGATGACCTGATGAGGCCGCTCGCGGAAAAGGTGAAGAGCGGAAAGCTGAAGGAACACCCTTTCGGTGAAGACGAGGGTGATACCGCCGCAAAGTACATCGCACGCTTCATCCACTTGACAATCAAAAACGTAGTAGAGCGTCCGTCAGCAGCTATGACGTTCCTTCAGATCCTAGCCGCGGCAATGTCGCGCGAACAGTTATACCTGCGATGGACGACGCCAGCAGGTTTTCCGTGGGCCAACTGCTACTACAAACAGGAAACCAAACAAGTCAGATTGTACCTACATAGTCTAGGCGTGTCCTTCCGTGTTTTGCTCACGACAGGCGATGGACCCAATCCTGAAATCGACAGGCGGAAAGCAAAAAACGGTGTTGCACCTAACTGCGTCCACGCTTGCGATGCCGCACACTTGATGCGAACCGTTAACGCGGCTGTCGCTGAGGGCATCACTTCGATAGCTGCTGTTCATGACAGCTTCGGATGTTTGCCGTCGCGCGCCGCACGTTTCCGCAAGATCATTCTGGAAGAGTTCGTTCGTATGTACGAGGATCATGACGTACTGGCTGAGGTGTTCGCTCAAGCACGTGCGGACCTCAGTAGGAACACGAAGCGGATGCCTTCAGCCCCGCCACAGTACGGCTCGCTGGACCTCAAGAAGGTTCTGAGCGCAGAGTTTGCGTTTGCCTGAGCCTCTACTCTGCTGGTCCGCCATGCGGACATGACGTTAAAACGATTTCCCTCCGGCTTTCTCCTAGCCACCCTGCTGGTGTTGAGCGGCCTGATGCGGAGGCCACGCTATCTCGGGCTCTTTCCGCAACGGATTTCTCTCTACGAGTCCGTTACGCTGCGGCGAATAAAAAACCCGCAGTAAAGCGGGTAGAATCCACCCCACGAGCGCGATTTTCAGCGCCCGTTCTGAAACGATCCGGCTGGACCGCTGTCGAGGGACTTGGGCGGGCAATCGCCAGCGCTTACATCCGCTCGATCTGATACGGAAGGACCATAAAAGGTACAATCCGAATCATCACAGCTCAGTCTAGCCCAAAAGTGCGCCGAGTCGAGCTTACGCTTGCGGTCGAATTTGACGATTGCTGCCAGCGTTTCGCCAGCGGCGCGGCGGTAGTCGCTGAGGCGGAGTACCTTCGTCGTGATACGCTCGCGGCTATCGACTGAGTCCAAATTCTGAGCCCAAGCATGATCTGTCACTATTGCTGTCGCGGCTACATCGCTGACGGATTCGACGTGCGGCCATGCCCGGAATGTGGCGGCTGCGGCTTTATCCATTGCTGCGAAGGCGAGCGGCCAGATCAATGTCCTGGGGATTCGGAGGAAGCCACGCCGGAGCCTGCATCTCCGGTCCATGCAGGGGATAAGGCTGACCGTGCCTAATGTGGTCTCGGCGCTACCGTGCCGCGGCGGACAAGCCGCTAAAGCCTCGAAACATCGAGATATGCACGCCGCGCGATTTGCGCCAACGTCTCTTCTCCGGCATCGCGGCGTTTGATGACCTCTTTGCGGTGATAGTCGCTCAGCTTTCGCTTGCGGCCGTGACACCATTCGCCAGCGACGCGCTTGCGGCCTTCCTGTAATGCTCGGCACGCGGGTCGAGCACTCGGACGGCGCACGGAGTCTATGAAGCATGAAGGGGGCTTGAGAAGGGGCTTGAGACTTTCGCTTAGCTACTTCTTCTTCTCACTCGCAACATCGCGAGCCATACAAGAAATTAGCATCGTGTATGCTCTCGCAGCTGCTGTAATTTCAGCAGTCTTTATTTCGCTTTTTGTTTCTGAGGTTCGATAAGGCACCACGCTGTTGTCGAGAAAGTCTCGCAGCGCGCTCGTCTTGATAGCAAAATTTATGTTTTCAGGTATGTCGCCCGTCGCTTTGGCTACTTTCAATGCGTTAAGTTTTTCGGTGACCACACCAACAATATTTCCGCCTGTGTCGAGCAAAGGCCCACCACTATTTCCCGGCTGAACGGGAGCGCTGATTTGCAAGAAGCGCGTGTCATTGAATAGGACCGCTAACGAACTGATAATTCCGGTGGTCACGGTGAAGTCGGATGTCAAAAGCCCGTGTAAAGGAAAGCCAATCGCAACGATTGCGTCACCAGAATGCACTGCGTTTGCGCGGATTGTCGCCACATCCTTGAAGGTTCTTGTCGCTTGTAGCAGTGCAAGATCATTCGTCGCATCGGTGGAAACAACACGCAATTTAGTCGCGCTTTGCCCCGTAAGGTTGCCGTGAACGTCTCCTACGCATTCGCTGACGACATGGTTGTTGGTGACGAGGTGTCCATCATTGCTGATGACAAATCCAGTAGCCGCAATCTCAGTAAGCTTCTGCGAACCGGCTGGCGCTTCGACATCAGTCTTGGCCGTCGCTCTCGTTCTCAGGTCGTTCAATGCAAGTTTGATCTCTCCATTATTTGGGTCCAAAATCAGCGCGTATTCGTAATCTGTAATCGCGGCTTCGGTATTGTTGATAGCCGCATAAGCCTTCGCTCGATTAACGCGAGACCAGAAAAAGTCGGGTTTTAGAATGATCGCTTTATTAAGCGCTTCAATAGCGCTTGCGTAATCGTTGACCCCTAGGTATGCAGTACCGAGATTGTTGTAAGCGTAGAAATAGTTTGGCCGCAGGGCGATAGCTGTTTTGCAATCAGCCGCAGCAAGTGCGAATTGCGCTTTTGTATTATAGGCCCAGCATCGGCCGTCTAGCGCTTCGGCGAGTCGGGATGTTGAACCAAACCCGTTAGCGTTTATGATCGCGGTGCAAGTAACTAATCGCTTATCTGCATCCGACGATTGACAGCCCTTCCATGACCCGTCCGAATTACTTTGCGCTCGCAACATTGAAGGGGCGAATAGCAGCCAGACTATTGATGCAATCACGATTGTGGCGCGCATAACGACGTTGGTTGTGAAATCGTGGTAAAGCTGGTCTGGATGGTTGCGCATTTACTGCACGACTACACCGCCAGAATAACTATTGAAGTTAGAACTGGCGACAGACCTGATTGCCCCAATTATCCACCCATGGATATGTTCCAACCGGGCAGCCCGGCGATGTGTCGTAGTATTGCTGACCGCCGTTGAAGCTCTGGCAAACCTGATTGCCCCAATTATCCACCCACGGATGCGTGCCCGTCGGACAATTATCAAGATTGCCTTGAATCGTTGTCGTCTGCCCGGTGCCGAACGATTTGCAGATTTGATTGCCCCAACTGTCCACCCACGGAAATGATCCGATGGGGCATTGCTGTGCGTTCGCGTTGACAACCGTGCCGAACGCCGAGAGCACACCGAAAATCAACTGACGCATTTGGATTCCCCCTTTTTGTTACGAGACAGGCCCCCGCGCTTGCGCAAACTGCTACTGAGTAGTCCGCCGTTCCAAAACAGCGCCTAATTCAGTGTGGATTAGGAATCGATTTCCTAAATCGCTAAGGCCATAAGTGAACGCTGCTGTACCGTCTACTTGACGCGTTTGGTTTCTAACAGAAAACTGAAATCTGCCTTCCGCTGAGCAGGACTTAATGGCGGGATCGCAATCAACTTTCAAGGAACCCGGTACAATCGAGTACGCTCTCTCGGGCCAGCGCATGAAGTAGCGGGTTTTATCGGCCATTACTTCGTCACGGGTGAAGTTTTTGCCGTAGTAATCCACATTGGTGTCGTACATGCTTGACAGCGGTTGATAAGCACTGCTCAGCGGGCTTGATGAAAGGCGTATCAGCGTGATGACGAAGTCACTCGCTCGTTTTTCCAAAGAAGCGTTGGTGTTTGCGTTATTTGCTGGTGCGACCTGAGTTGGCACGGCTGCCACACGCTGCTCTTGTGCTTGTTGTTCACACCCAATTTGGACCGTAAGCGACTTAGCAAGCTCGGCAATCTCGACTTGCTCAAGCGGTTTTGTACTCGATGCAAAAACCGGCTTCACTCCGTTGGCTTCAAGAAAATCTGCCGCGACACCGCCCTTAATCGCAAAATTCACATTTTGCGGGAGATCATTGATTGCTGCCGCCACTAATATGGCGTCGAGTTTCGCGACGACGATACCGATGATATTTCCGGCCTGATCGAGTAGTGGGCCGCCGCTGTTACCCGGCTGGACGGGTGCCGTAATTTGGAGCATCCGGGAGTCATTGCCCACCCCGGCCTCGGCAGACACAATGCCGCCAGTAAAATTTCCGGATCGGGCTAACAGCCCCGCCAAGGGGAAGCCGAATGCCCAGCTATTTTCGCCGATCTTGGCAGTTGTTGCTCGAAATTGTCCGATGGAAGATGGCGTATTGTTGGTTGCTATTAAGGCCAAATCGTTTTGTTTGTCGGTAGCAATCACACTACCTTCGCGCATTGCTAAGTTTGTTGTACCGATCTGTAGGCGAGAACACCCTTTGATGACGTGGTAATTGGTCAGAACATGACCGCTGGTCGAAACAAAAAAGCCACTACCAAGCTGCTCTCCTTGCGCTTGCAAGCCCGCAGAGAACAAACAACACAAAACGAGGCTGATTACCCGAATCGGGCGCATGGCATGAAGCCCGTCGGTTAGGGTTTCGCGCCGGAATAACTTAAAGAAGGATTCGCTGGCGGCGCGGCAGCGGTGGGCGCAGCGCCAGCCGGGGGTGGGGGTGCCTGTCGGAATTGAATCCCGCAGTTCTTCTGAATGGATGCCTGCTCTATCGCGTCCATCTGACCTTTCAAATTCGCCAATTGAGCCGCGTTTTGCTTGTCGCCCCCAATGAGAAACAGCGCGGGCCAGAAGACGACTACACTTACCGTCGTTGCCACTGCATCCTTCGTAGCTTGGCTGTCTTGCTGTCCAGCAGCAGCGGCCGCCGCCGCAGAGACGCGCTGGGCCTCAGCAGCCAACTGCGGACATGTGAAGGATTGGTACTGCAACGGTGAAACGTATGCAGGCGCTATGTCGGCCGACTTACTGGCGCACCCAGCCACGCTGAATGCTGCGATGACAGCAATAGTTCTGTGATACACCGCACCCCCCTTCAGACACCGACGTGCAACCACGGTCTCTCTTGCGCAGGCGCACCAGCCAAGGCGCGTGAGGGTAATCCCCGGGACACGCTAACTATTGACGGCGTGGCGGTCTAGTGCAGGTGCCCAAAATGGGTAATCATCTTTGTCAGGCGATACAGGAGTGTTGTTGTCATGCAACGTGACGAAATGGAGCTGCTGGCCGTGCGCGCCACGCTGTGGCGGATGGAGATCGAAATATTGCGCGAGATACATCGTTATCGTTTCGCCAAACGTGGTCGTCGCTTCGGGTCTGATGTGGAACTGATGATCGTATATGGAGCCGCGATGTCTTATTACGGCTTCGGGACGCCGGTGCGAGCACTACCGATCTCGCGTTACCTTGAGATGCCGCGCGAGACCGTGCGTCGCCACATGGGCCGATTGGTGGCGCTCGGTTTGTTTGAACGAGCAGAGGATCAGACATTGGTGCCTACCAAGCAACTCCGCGAGGTTGAGATCGACCGGGCATTACGATTGCTTCGCCAAGGAACTACGGGACTACTGTGATTACCGCAGGTTAGCTCAACGCGCGCTTGTTGGGTCAGTCGAGCGCGGAGCTCGAGCGGAGCCGCGGAGTAGTTACAGCGTAGGGAGCAACCGTCACGCCCGGCATCCATGACCGTCGCTGCAATTTTGCGGAGGCGGAACAGGCGGAGTCGGTACGACAAGGAAGGGCTTTGGGATTCGTCTATGCCCCTGCCACCACAACTCGCTACAGAGCTAGCTCACGGAGCGGCTTATTCGTTCAAAGACTGGCCCAATTTAGCAGTCCCAACTTTTGGTGCGGGGGTCTATACGATCTGGCATAAAGACGGTCGCTTTATTTATGTCGGTATGTCTGGACGTGGAATCACGGCGGAAACGACTCGCCGGAACACGCCGCTTGGCATCTATACGCGCCTGCAAAGCCACGCCAGCGGGCGGCGCAGTGGCGATCAATTCTGCGTTTACGTGGCCGACCGCCTTGTTTTGCCTGCCTTATCGCAAGACGACATCACAGCTATTGCTTCAGGCCGTCATCACATGGATGCTTTCGTGCGGCGATACATCCACGACAACCTCAGCTATCGGTTTGTTTTGATGCCTGACGGATCGGCAGCATATGCGGCTGAAAAGACGATCAAACAGGGTGAATGGGAGCATGGTTGCCCGCTCCTTAATCCGAGAGTGTGGCAATGACATCCTCGTTTAAGCGACTTCGGGATTTCATTCAAAAACAAATGCGGATGGCGCACATCTATCAGCCCGTGATGATACAGGAACTTCTCAAAGGCGGCGGCAAAGCGAGTATCAGAAAAATCGCCGGGGCGTTCTTAGCGCGCGACGAGAGTCAGCTTGAGTATTATGAGCAAATCACCAAAAACATGCCTGGCAAGGTTCTCTCAAAGCACGGGATTGTTGTCCGTGATGGTGACGACTATCGACTAACTAACGATTTCTCATCGCTGTCCTCAGCGGAACGCAATGAGTTGGTTCGGCTGTGCGATGAGGCGATCAACGCCTATTTGGAAAAGCGTGGCGCAGCAGTTTACGACCATCGTCGAGCTGCGCTCGGTTATCTCTCAGGCAGTCTCCGTTACGAGGTTTTAAAGCGCGCTGGTTTTCGTTGCGAACTATGCGGCGTCTCGGCGGATGAACGAGCTATTGAGGTTGACCATATCGTTCCCCGGAAGCACGGCGGTGAGGACGATCTGACCAATCTGCAAGCACTGTGCTTCAAATGCAACGCGAATAAAGGCGCGCGTGATGATGAGGATTTCCGTGTAATTCGCGAAGGGATAAATGCGCGGCAGTCCGGTTGCATGTTCTGCGAAATTCCAGAAGAGCGAATCATTGCTTACAACGCGCTCGCATTTGCGACTCGAGATAAATACCCAGTGACGGAACTGCATACACTAGTCATACCCAAACGGCATGTCAGGACGTCCTTCGATTTATTCGAGCCTGAGATGCGCGCGATAAACCAACTGCTCGATAAGCTTCGAACCGAGATAATAACGAAAGATACTTCTGTCAGCGGTTTCAACGTTGGCATGAATAATGGGTACACAGCCGGACAGACTGTTGATCACGCCCACGTTCATTTGATCCCGCGTCGCCAAGGAGATGTTCAAGACCCAACAGGCGGCGTGCGGGGTGTAATACCGGGCAAAGCCAGCTACTGACTGCGATCTGAGTATAGGCAATTTGAGAATAGCCTTGATTTGGATTATCGCAGCATCCTTAGTAGCGATTGAGACCTAGATTCAAAGGAAGTCTATTGGAGAATACAATTCAGCATACAGCGATACCGCTCCGGTGACAGGCAGTTGTAATGGCTCCGCACA
>Ga0306920_100013912_pt1 | contig 10977 bp, 9 predicted proteins | sample flu12Cox44000170_FD_204666 | JGI IMG/M metagenome (GOLD analysis project Ga0306920, IMG submission 204666) | Lab enrichment of tropical soil microbial communities from Luquillo Experimental Forest, Puerto Rico - flux4day.12C.oxic.44.000.170 (v2)... | ecosystem: Environmental > Terrestrial >...
AAGCGCTCGGGCTTTGGCGCACCGAGCAACGGCGCTCGGATCACCTGCGAAAATCCCTGTAACTCGGTTCCCTACAAACCCAATGCGCCTGCCGAACAGGAAATCGTCACCATGTGGCAGGCCGTTGAGCGAACCGTACTGACCAACGACGTAGAAACCTGGATTCCGAATTTCACCGACGACTTTTTGTTCGTCACACCAGACGGCGGCACACCGCTCAACAAGGCCGACCGCGTAGCCATGATCAAAGAACTCCGCCGCACCAACACCACGCTGATTCCTGCCGAAGTCGTCACCATGAAGGTCTGGGTTTTCGGCGACGCCGCGGTCATGCGCTCCGAACACAAACCGGCACACGGCAAACTGCTGCACGTCACGCGTTTGTTCGAGAAGCACGATGGCCGCTGGCAGATCGCCTTCGGCCAGCAAACCTGGGTGGAGTAATTCCGGCGACGCTCAGCTTTTCTTCTGGATCACTTCTTCAATGGTAGTGCCAAAATCCTTGAGCATCACCACAGCCGCATTGCGTCCCGGCCCGCCGGTAACCGAACCGCCGGGATGCGTCGTCGCTCCCGTCTGATACAAGCCGGGAATGGGCATTCGATGCTGCGCGTATCCCGGCACGGGCCGCAGCGCTCCGGACTGCGCCGGCCCCCAACCACCTGCGTGACAGCTTCCGTGCCAGTTGTGGGGGTTCATGCGCTCCCAATCGAGCGGACTTTCCACGGTGTGCGCCAGGATCTTGTCGTCGGTCAGGTTCGGTGAAAAACGCCGCAGGAATTTCAGGTTCGCCTCGGCGACTTGATATTTGATCGCATCCCAGTGCTCCGGCCCTTCTTTTAGCTGATAGGGCTGATACGCGACGATCTTGACCGTGTGCATCCCCTTGGGAGCCCTGGTGGGGTCTGCCACGCTACAACAGATCACGTGAATCGAAGGATTCTCCGTGTTCGCGGTACCGCTACGATAGTCGAGGCTCATCTGCATGGCCCGTTCCGAGCTGACCATCACACCTGAATGCACCGGTGAAAGGTCCCCACCATCGACTTTGTATCTCGGCGCCTCAGTCGTCGCATAATTGCTCGCAAAGAGAGTCAACCCAGCCTCCCAGGTTTCCACGCCCTGCAGAAAATCTTCGCCCCACAACTGTTTCGGCGCCATGTCCACCAGCTGCTTGACGTGGATCGTCGAAACCACGGCTTTTGCGCCGCGATACGAGCTCCCGTCAGCGCACTCGACGCCCACACAGCGCCCGTTCTCGATGATCAGCTGTGTCACCCACTTGCTCGTCAGCACTGTGCCTTGATGCGCCTCAATGAAGCGCACCAGTGCCATCGTCAGCGCACCCGAGCCGCCCTTCGGCAATGGCCGGCTCTCGCGCTGCTGGTGCAGCGGAATGTAGGCTGCCCGCGCCGACGCCGGATCGAGCACCGGTTGCAGCGAGTACGGGCATCCCAGCATGAATGCGCGGCAGTGATCGTCCTCGAACGTCTCTTTGAGAATCTCCCACGCAGACATCGACAGCCGCCGCTGCCAGATATTCCCCTGCGGGTGCTCAGCCAGCAACTGGTTCAGCGATTTCCCAAATCCGATCGGCGAAAACGTCACCGCACCCAGCAGGGGCTTCACGGTCTCGTATTCGGTGATCATTCGACGGTACGCCTCGCCATCCTTTTTTGAAAATTTCGCGAACTGCGCACAAGTGCGATCCAGATCGCGCCACTGCGTCAGGTATGACCCATCGGGAAACGGCATGTGAAACACGGGGTCGGGATAGATGTATTCGAGCCCGTAATCCCCCAACTTCAGCTCATCATTCTTCAGCAGCGGATTGCCATGTAACCCGTTGTGCGCCGAAGAGCAGACGTCATGCACGAAACCTTCGAGCGTGAGATGCGCCGACTTAACGCCTCCGCCCGCGATTGGCCGTCCTTCGAGCACCACGCAGCGGTATCCGGCCTTGGCCAGATATGCCGCCGCAATCAGGCTGTTGTGCCCGGCACCCGCCACGACAATGTCAAAACTTTCCGCCATCGCAATGTCTCAAGCGCCTGGCTCAGTCAAGCGCCTTTGCAGCGTAGCTCCATCCACTTCCCGTTCCCACCGCGACACCACCACCGTCGCCACGCCATTGCCGATCATATTCACCGTCGCGCGGCACATGCTCATGAACCGGTCAATCCCCAGAATCAACGCCATCCCCGCTACCGGAATCGTCGGGATCACCATCAGCGTTCCCACCAGCGCGATGAACGAAGCCCCCTGCACGCCACTGGCACCCTTTGAGGTCAAGACAGCCACCGCCAGAATCGTCAGTTGCTGCATCAACGACAGGTGGGTGCCGGTCGCCTGCGCCACAAATAACGCTGCCAGTGTCATGTAAATCCCTGTTCCATCCGTGTTGAACGTGTAACCGGTTGGAACGATCAATCCCACCAGCGCCTTCGAACAGCCCAACTTTTCGAGCTTTTCCATCAATGTCGGCATCGCCGGCTCCGACGAACTCACCGCCAACACCAACAGAATTTCCTCCTTGATGTATCGCAGAAATCTCAGAATCCCGAATCCGCAAAGCCGGCAGATCAGACCTAGAACCACCAGCACGAACAGCAACGAAGTCAGGTAAAAAATCAGAATAAGCTTGAGTAGGGGCCCCAGCGAAGCCAGCCCGAATTTCCCAACCGTAAACGCCATCGCACCGAAAGCGCCCAGTGGCGCCAGCTTCATCACGATCCGCACCACGCCAAAAACGGCATGTGTCAGTGCATCAAACAAATCCACCAGCGGTTTACATTTCGGCCCGACGATGGAAAGCGCAATCCCGAACAAAATCGAAATCAGCATCACTTGCAGGATGTCGCCCTTCGCAAAAGCGTCCACCACCGAGGTGGGAATGATGTGCATGATGAAGTCGGGGACGCTTTGCGATTTCGCCTGGCCCGCGTAATCCGCCACGGCCTTTGCGTCTAGTGTCGCCGGATTTATGTTGAATCCTGCCCCGGGCTTGGCCAGATTCCCCACAAACAGTCCGATGATCAGTGCCAGCGTGGACACCACTTCAAAATAGATGAGCGCCTTGCCACCGACGCGGCCCACTTTCTTCATGTCTTCCATCCCGGCGATGCCCGTCACCACGGTACAGAAAATAATCAGTGTGATAATCATGGTGATCAGGCGGATGAACCCGTCGCCCATTGGTTTCATGGCCATGGCGGTGGCCGGACGGAAATAGCCGAGCGCGATCGCGGCGGCTACAGCAAAAAGGACTTGTGCAGTTGGATTGGCGTACCGAGGCTTGTTGCTTCCGGTGGGCGCGGTCATAGTCGGGGCCGGGCGCGCGAAGCCGCCGGGCAATCTACACCCCTCTCCAGAAATTGCTTGCGAAACTTGACAGCCGCGCTACAACCACTTTTCCGGCTCGCGGATGGCACCCACCAGGTCGCCCAGGAATTCTGCGGCACGCGCGCCATCGACAACGCGGTGATCGCTTGAAAGCGTAATCGTCATCATGGGCCGGATGCCGGGCTTCCCCTCGACGGGCACCACTCTATCGGCGATCGCGCCAACCGCCAGAATCGCGCACTGCGGCGGCGTGATAATCGCACTAAACGCATCCACCTTGTACATTCCCAGATTGCTCAACGTGAATGTGCCACCGGCGATGTCGGTCGGTCGCAATCGCCCAGCGCGAGCGCGTTCTGTCAATTCCCGGCGCAGGGCGGAAAGCGCCACAATCGACTGCTTGTTCGCGCCGGGAATCACCACGCCCACGACACCGTCTTTCACGGCCATGGCCACGCTGATGTTGATCTCTGGATTCAGCCGGATGCCTTCGCCAGTCCAGCTTGCATTCATCTTCGGATGCTTTTCCAGAGCGCGCGCCAGCAGTCCAATCAAAATGTCGGTAATGGTGGGAGCGGATCCTGCTGCGCTATCCGCGCTCAATCTCTTTTGCAGCGCCTGCAGCGGGCCGGCGTCCACCGTTTGTGCAAGGAAGAAGTGCGGCACGCTCGTCCAGCTTTGCGTCGTGCGTTCCGCCATCAAACGCGCCAATTGGCTCAACGGCTCGGTTCCGGCGGCAGCAGTCGAAGCGGAAACAGCCGGCACTCGAACGGAAGTCCCTTTCGTGGCCGAGGCTTGCACATCTTCCGCTGTAATCGTCCCATCGGGTCCTGTGCCGCGAATCTGCGTGTAGTCCACCCCAAGTTCCTTCGCCAAACGCCGCGCCTTTGGGGAAATCTGCACAGACGCTGGCACACTTGCCGTCTTTGCCACCGCAGGTGCAGCAGCGCTAGCCTGGGCTCCCGCACTTGTGGTCCGCGCTCCTGGAGCCGCCGTCGCCGCTTTCGCCGGTGGATTTTCCCCCGGTGCCACCAGCCACGCTATCGTTTCTCCCACAGGAATCACCGCACCTGCCTCCGCCGTGACTCCCGCAAGAATCCCATCGCCGGGGGCCTCGACCTCCACTACGGCCTTGTCGGTTTCAATTTCCAGCAGCGGCTCGCCCTTTCTGACGCTCTCACCTTCCTTCTTGCGCCATGCCAGCAGCTTGCCGTTTTCCTGCGCCATTTCGAGCGCAGGCATCACCACGCTAATCGCCATAATTTTCTCTGGAACCCGAACGCTGCCTCAATCGGTGGCCATCGCTCCTTCGCGTCTCGCGCTTTCCACCATTTCCTTCACCTGGGAGTTGGGTGCTGCTTCTTGCTCACGAGCCGTCGATAGCGGTCCATCAACGGTCACGTAGTGCGCCCCCGCCACCATCAACTTCTCCGCCGGGAACCGTGTGATCACTTCGTGCCCGGTTTCGGTTACCACGATCTCTTCCTCGATGCGAGCTGCGCTCCAGCCGTCTTTCGACGGCCAGAACGTTTCGAGTGCGAACACCATCCCAGGCTTGATCTCGTGCGAATGCTCCAAGGAAACCATCCGGCTGATCACCGGTTTTTCCCAGATCGCCAAGCCGACGCCGTGGCCGAACTGCAGCGCAAAGGCCGCTTCTTCATCCGGGAATCCGAACTCTTGCGCTTTCGGCCACACTGACGCAATCTCCGCCGTCGTGCGCCCCGGCCGTACCAATTCGATCGCGGCATCCAGGTAGTCACGGCATCGCTTGTACGCGTCGATCATGGCGTGCGAGGCATACCCGATCGAAAAGCACCGGTAATAGCAGGTGCGATAGCCCATATAGGAATGCAGAATGTCGTAATAGACCGGATCACCCGGCCTCAGCACGCGATCGCTGAACACATGCGGATGCGGATTGCAGCGCTCACCGGAAATCGCGTTCACCGCCTCCACGTACTCCGAGCCCATGTCGTAGAGCACTTTGCTCGCCAGGCCCACCGCCTGGTTCTCGCTCATTCCCGGCTTCATGGCTCGGTATAATTCGTCATAAGCCGCGTCCACCATCATCGCCGAGTGATTGAGCAGCGAAATCTCGTCCTGGGTCTTGATCACGCGCGCGTCGGACATCAACTGCTGTCCGTCCACGATTTTGATGCCTTCTTTCTGCAGCGCGAAGAGAATAGGCGGCTCGACAACGTCAACCCCGAGGGGCTCATTGAGCAAACCGCGCTTCTCCAGTTCCACGCGGATCTTCTTGGCCACGTTTTCAGCACGCCCCATCTCGGGCGACATCGCGCCTCGCAGCAGCGGAATCCCCGGCCGCGAACGCTCACCCAGCCAAGGGCAATTCTGCTGGTGGTGCCGCGCCGCCGAACCGAAGTCCCACAAAATCGGTTCGTCGTTTTGCGGGAGCAGGCAGAAGCGGCTAATTTTGTCCTGTGCCCAGCTGCCGATGTGCGTCGCGGTGATGTACCGCACGTTGTTCATGTCGAAGCACAGCAGCGCCCCCATTTCGGACTTCGCGAGCAACGCCTTTGCCCGGGCCAGGCGTTCCGTGCGCAGCCGCTCGAAATCAATGCGGTTTTCCCAATCTACTTTCATCGGGCCGTAGGTCTTCAGTGCCACGTTGGGCCTCCCATCCGAAGATGTTTCATCATTTTCCGCAGAGCTTGCGCGCCGTTTCGAAGACGCTCTGGTCGGTCGGCACCGTCTGATCTTCGAGCGGCGGCGAAAACGGGATCGGCACATGCATCGCTCCCATGCGCTGCACAGGAGCTTCCAGGTTGAAGAACGCGCCTTCGGCAATTACCGAGGCGATTTCGCCGGTCACACCATAGCGCCGGTAGCCTTCGTCAATCACGATGGCCCGCGAAGTCTTCTTTGCGGATTCTACCAGCGCCTTTTCGTCCAAAGGCCACAGCGTCCGTGGGTCGATCACTTCGGCGCTCACGCCTATTCCGCCCAGAAGCTTCGCCGCTGCAAGCGCCACCTCCACCATGCTGCTTGTCGCCACCAGCGTGATGTCGTCGCCTTCGCGCTTCACGTCCGCCACTCCAAAGGGAATCGTGTACTCCTCGGCCGGCACGGGGCCTTTCTGCTTGTACATCATCTTGTCTTCCAGAAAAATCACCGGATTGTCGTCGCGAATCGCTGTCTTCAAAAGCCCTTTCGCATCGTACGGGGTCGCCGGCATCGCCACCTTGAGTCCCGGCACATGGCACAGCCAGGCATGCAGCGACTGCGAATGCTGCGCCGCCGAACGCCGCGTCGCGCCAAGCGTGGTGCGCAGCACCATCGGCACTTTCCATGTTCCTCCGGACATGTAGTGAACTTTCGCCGCCTGGTTCACCAGTTGATCCATGGTCAGCGTCAGAAAGTCGCCGAACATGATGTCCACAACCGGCCGCAAACCCGTCATTGCGGCGCCCACGCCCATGCCTGTGAAGCCGGCTTCGGAAATCGGCGTGTCCAGCACGCGCTCCGCTCCAAATTCTTCGACCAGACCAGACAGCACCTTGAACGGCGTGCCTGCTTCGGCCACATCCTCGCCGAAAATGCACACACGCGGGTCACGACGCATCTCCTCGGCCAGCGCCTCGCGAATCGCTTGTGCGAATGTCAGTTCCCTTTGGGCGGTCACTGTCTCAGGCATAAACGTCTTGATCAACCTCCTCGACCGAGGGATAGGGAGCGGCAATCGCGAAGTCGACGGCGGTCTTCATCTCCTGGCGGACTACCTCTTCGGTCTTCTGCAGGGCAGTTGTGTCCGCGATTTTTTGTCCGACGAGCCACTCACCCATAAGCCGGATGGGATCGCGCTTGGTTTTCCACTCCTGCTCTTCCTGCTTCGAGCGGTAGTATTCGCGGTTGATGTCGCCCACGTGGTGTCCCGTGTAGCGGTACGTATCGCAAAGCAGCAGCGCGGGCCCTTCACCCCGCCGAGCTCGGTTTACAAGTTTTTGCGCCGCACTGTAAACGGCGCGCACCTCTTGGCCGTCGACCTTTTCCGCGTGCAAGCCAAACGCCGTGCCGCGCGCCAGAATGTCCCCGGCCGTGGTCTCAGAGAAGTGGGTGTATTCGGTATAAAGATTGTTTTCACAAGCGTAGATCACCGGCAATTTATAGAGTGACGCTAAATTCATCACTTCGTAGAGCAAGCCCTGGCCGAGCGCCCCTTCGCCGAAAAAGCAAACCGAAACCTGACCGGTCTTCAGGCGCTTCGCGGTCAGCGCCGCACCCGTCGCAATCCCGGCGCTTCCACCGACGATAGCGTTCGCGCCCAGGTTTCCCGTGGCCGGATCGGCAATGTGCATGGAACCGCCCTTGCCACGGCAATAGCCCGCTTCTTTTCCGAGCAACTCCGCAAACATGCGGTCCGGCGTTGCGCCCTTCGCCAAGCAATGGCCGTGTCCGCGGTGCGTGCTAGTCACGTAGTCGGTCGTCTGGAGCGCTTCGCAAATGCCTACGGCAACGGCTTCTTCGCCGCTGTAGAGATGCGCCAATCCCGGCATCAGCGCGCGGGTGTAAAGCTCGTTCACCTGTTCTTCGAACAATCGGATGCGTACCATCTGCCGGTACATGCGCAGGGCAAGCTCAGCAGTGATCCCCGGTTCTGTTCTTGCAGATTCCTCGACCGTCTTCATGCCTTTACTCCCGACATCTCTGCCAAAACGTTGAAAACAATGGCGAAATCCTTCTCGACCAGCCCCATGCCCCGCGCCGCGGTCAGAAATTCGTTGGTCACCGCGGTTGTCGGCATGGGCACGTCGAGTTGCCGTCCGAGTTCGAGCGCCAGCAGCATGTCCTTCTGCATCATGTTCACGTTAAACCAAGCCTCGGCGGGCTGTTTCAACACAAACGGTCCGCGATACTGCACCATGGGTGACGCGATCACACTGTGCGTCAGAACGTCTACGGCCACTTCGCGCGCGATGCCGCTCTTCTCGGCCAGCAGCACGCCCTCGCAGAAGGCCAACATTTGGACCGCCAGGCTCAGGTTCGTTCCAATCTTCATCACCAGCGCCAGGCCGTTATCGCCAACATGCGTTACTTTTGGCCCGATATCGAGCAACAGCGGCTTTACCTTGTCGAACGTTTCCTTGCGCCCGCCAACCATCACCGATAGCTTCCCCTCTTGCAGCGTGATGACGCTTCCGGAAACCGGCGCATCCACCAGATCGCTGCCTTTTTCCCGGATCTTTGCCGCGAATTCGCGGCTCACCGCAGGCGCCACGGTACTGATATCCACGAAAAGTTTGTTCGGCGCCGCGCCTGCCAGCATGCCGTCCGGTCCATTCATCACCGCGGCGAGTGCCGTCGAATTGGTGACCATCGAAAAGATCACCTCCGCCTGTTCAACCACCCCGCGCGGCGTATTCGCCCACTTCATTCCCTTCTCAATCAGCCATTCCGCTTTCGATGGCGTCCGGTTATGACCGGTGACCGTGTGTCCCTTGCTGAGCAGGCGATTCACCATCTCGCCACCCATCACACCCAGTCCGACAAAGCCTAAGTTAGCCACAGCCTCTCCTCTGCAAATCAATTCCAGTTTGTTGCGTGACCGCCACTATTCGCGAGGTGCGTTTTGCGAATCTTCCCGTACCTGCCTCAGGTGCGCCTTCATCGCCTCACGCGCACCCACAGGATCCCGGTGTTCGATGGCTTCCAGAATTCGTTTGTGGTGATACTGCCCGCGCTCCGGTCCGCCTTCTACTTGGAAAATGCCTATCCGCTGCTCGCGCAACAGGCCAACGATCGAATCAATCAAGGAAAGGATGATTGGATTGCCAGCGGCTTCGGCCAGCGCCAAATGAAAGTCGAGGTCCGCCTCGATGTAAGACTCTGGGTCGCGCCGTGCAGCATCCATTACTTCCACTTGCTGCCGCATCGCGGCCAAGTCCTCGGCGTCCGCCCTAGCCGTTGCCAGCGCGGCAATTTCCGGCTCCAGGATTTCACGTACTTCTGCAAGGGAAGCAAAACCTTCGTTGCCCGAGCGCATCAGTCGGTCGAGCGACTGTCGGATGGTGTGCGAACTGCCGTCTGTGATGAACGTTCCCCGGCCGGGATATGCCTCGACGAGCCCCTTTTCGCGCAATGTCTTGACCGCTTCGCGTACGGCGGTCCGGCTCACGCCGAATTGCTCGGCAAGTTCCCGCTCCGGCGGAAGCTGATCCCCGGGCTTTAATGCTCCCTTATGAATGGACTCTTCGACTTGTTGGACGATCTGCTCGTACAAACGAGAAGCGCGGATAATCTTGTACATCCCTCAACCTCCGAAGCTGCACCGCTTCCGGCATCTGAACACCGTGTTGGGGACAGCAGGCGGCGGTGAAAGGGCAGATCGCGGTCGAATTGTCAGACCAAAATACCACGCGACACCCTGGCCCGCAACTCCTTTCTTATCCCTGCTCTACCCAGACCGTCTTCATATTCGTGAATTCACGAATGCCCACTGCCCCCAATTCCCGTCCGTGTCCCGACCACTTCACCCCGCCAAATGGAATCCGCGGATCGGAGGCCACCATACGGTTGATGAAAACCATCCCCGCATCCAGTTCGTTGATGAACTTCTCCTGCTCGGCTCGATCGTTCGTCCAGGCGCTCGCCCCCAGTCCGAATCGACTATCATTCGCAATCCGGATGGCATCGTCAACATTTTTGGCCCGGAACACGCTCGCCACCGGGCCAAACAGCTCCTCTCGGTGAGCCGGCGAGTCTTTCGGGATGTTGATGAGCACGGTCGGCGCATAGAAATTTCCCGGGCGGGCGAGCGGCTTTCCTCCGGTCAGCACCTTCGCGCCCATTTCCACGGTTTTCCGCACGTCACGATCTAGATCCAGTACGCCGTCTGAAGTAGAAAGCGGCCCCAATTCCGTGCGCTCGTCAAACGGATCGCCAACGCTCAACGCAGCCATCTTTTGCGCAAAAAGGTTCTCGAATTTCTCTGCGATAGTCTCCGCGACAATGAAGCGTTTTGCCGCGATGCAGGACTGTCCGTTGTTGAAGATACGTGCCTTCACCGCAATGGTCGTCGCGGTCTCCAGATTTGCGCTCGGCATCACGATGAAGGGGTCACTTCCGCCGAGTTCCAGCACCACTTTCTTGATTCTCTTCGCCGCGCCCACACCCACTTCTATGCCCGCTTGTTCGCTGCCTGTAAGAGTGGCCGCCACCACGCGTGGGTCGGCCAGAATCCGGTCGACTTCTCGGGATCCAATGAGCAGCGTCTGGAATGTTCCATCCGGAAATCCCGCGCGCCGAAAGAGATCTTCGATGAGCAGAGCGCTTTGCGGAACAATGGAAGCGTGCTTTAACAAGCCCACATTCCCCGCCATCAGTGCCGGTGCTGCGAAACGCAACACCTGCCAGAAAGGAAAATTCCACGGCATCACTGCAAGCACGGGCCCCAACGGTTGATATCGGATGAAGCTCTTCTTTGCTCCGGTATCCACAACCTCATCCGCCAGAAACTTCTCCGCGTTTTCCGCGTAATATCGGCAAACCCACGCACATTTAACCGCTTCATCCACGGCTGAACGCAGCGTCTTGCCCATCTCGGTGGTCATCACCTTGGCGAACGCCTCTTTTTCGTTGTCAAGGATGGCTGCGGCTTTTAGCATCCACTGCGCG
>Ga0306920_100013913_pt1 | contig 10973 bp, 16 predicted proteins | sample flu12Cox44000170_FD_204666 | JGI IMG/M metagenome (GOLD analysis project Ga0306920, IMG submission 204666) | Lab enrichment of tropical soil microbial communities from Luquillo Experimental Forest, Puerto Rico - flux4day.12C.oxic.44.000.170 (v2)... | ecosystem: Environmental > Terrestrial >...
CCCCGCTCGTCCATTTCCATCTGCCGCCCTCGCGCCGTGTCGGTCGCAGGGGTGGGCCCCTGTCAACTTGGACCAACACGGCTGCTACCGCTTGGCGGATGCGCGCCACCGATCAACTTTGTGACCTGTTCGATCAAATATCCGTTTTGGGGGCCTACATATTTTCGGCCCACGTTTGATTGCGCGCGAGCCGGCCGCATGGTGGGGGAGGGGTCATGTTCGAGCACCCGGAACCTCACCCCATCAGCCTCCGATGATGCCGCAACACACTACGCGGCAAGAGTGCGGCCGTTTTCAAGCACAGCCCTCACCACCTGCTGACCGTATCCGTCGCGATGGAAGGAAACGGCGCGGCTCCCGTCACCATCTATGCCGCTGCCAGCACCGTGCCCGTATTTTCCGGCTTTGGCGCGCGCGAGCGCATCTTCGTGGGCCGCGGTGCGCTCAGGGCCGGTTTTGTGCACCTCTCCGACATAGCCTCATACGGCGGGATGTCAGCACCCGGTCGAAGCTGACATAAGCCAAAAAAGGGCGGCTTCTCGTTCTGGCACTTCCCGGCTGAAGGAGGATGTCCGCATTCACGGAGAGTCTTGGAGGGTAAGCGGACCTCCTGCCGCGTTGTGGCGAGCCCCTGACTTGATGCTCGCCAATTCGCTATGCTGCCACTTTGGGTGAGGGCGCCTGCCAAGGTACTTGGCATCGGGGTACCTAACTCGACGCAATTAATAGCCGATAAGGTGATTGGGAAGGTATCAAATGAGCCGATTATATGGACCTATCCATCGTTCATTACAGGAGCGCTTCGACACGCGGCGGCTTGCCGACAATGTCGAAACGCGCGTGGTGCTCACCGAAATTCCACCAGAGCATAAGGCGTTCATCGAAAGCCGCGATATGTTCTTTCTGTCAACGATTGATTATCAGGGCCGACCTACTGTCTCCTACAAGGGTGGCGATCCTGGGTTTGTTCGCGTCATCGACAGCAAGACCGTCGCCTTTCCCTGTTACGACGGCAACGGTATGTTCTATTCGATGGGTAACTTGCTCGGAAACCCCCAGGTTGGCATGTTGTTCATCAACTTCGAGAAGCCGCACCGGCTGCGCCTGCAGGGCATTGCCAGCGTTGATGACAACGATCCGCTTCTGCAGGAGTACTCCGAAGCGCAGCTGGTCGTGCGGGTTACGGTGACTGAGATTTTCCGCAATTGCCCTCGCTATGTGCATCGCTACAAAAGGATTCAAGCGTCCGAATTTGTGCCGCGCTCGACGTGCGACACTCCCATAGCGCCATGGAAGCGCGTCGATGATATTCAGACCTCGCTGACGGCGAAGGATCGTGCTCGCGTCGAGCGCGAAGGCAATCTGATCTCGCGAGCGGAGTACGAAAAGTACATGACCGATGTTGCGGATCGCGAGTCGTAAAGACAATAACGTATCGCGTGCCCTCGGCACACCTCTGATACCCATTTTCGCGGGGCGCAATGTCCGCACCCAGTCGAAGCCGACATAAGGCCGAACGGGCCGGATTCTCGTTTTGACCCCATACCGGTCCTCGCCGGTTGCAGAATGTGGATGATACCGGTGACCGTGACCCGCGACTTCGATATCTTACAAGGGGCTGCTGGCCGGGGAAGTCCAACCATGGCGACTTCAATTGCTGCAGGCTATTCGAGCAGGGTGAGCGAGTACGTCTCGGGGCGCCCCGAATATCCTGTTGCCTTGCTCTGCGATCTGCCACCGGCCGACACGATCATCGATCTCGGCGCCGGTACCGGGAAGTTCACTGAGCTATTGGCACTGAGCGGGAAGTACATTCTCGCGGTGGAACCGATCGATAGGATGGCTGCACGCATTCCGGTTGATCGTCTGGCCGCAGTTGAGGTGCTGATCGGTAGTGTCGAGTGCATTCCCGCGCCTGATCACGTGGCCGGACTCGTTTGTTGCGCAACCGCCTTTCATTGGTTCGATTATGAGAGCGCGATACGCGAGATTTTTCGGGTTCTGGAGCCGGGCGGCGCTCTCGCACTAATCTGGAATGTGCGGGACGACCGCGTGCCCTGGGTCGCCGCGTTTTCCAGGATCATGGATAACTATGCTGGCGATACGCCGCGGCAATCTACTGGCAAATGGCGGGCGATCTTCGACGATGCCCGCTTTCGACATCTGGCAAGCAAAAGTTATCCATTTAGCCAGCCTATGCCGCCCAGCGGGATCGTAGACCGCGCCCTGTCGACGAGCTTCATCGCAGTGTTGCCGAGTGAGGAACAGGATCGCGTCCGTGCCAAGGTCGAAAGCGTCATCCAAAATGCCCCCGCGCTGATCGGGCGCGAAATGGTCGCGTTTCCCTACGTGACCGAGTTGCATCTATTTGGAAAACAGGGTTGAACCACAACACACGGCGATGTCTGAGTTCGGCACGACTCGGACGAGAGCCCATGCAGGGACATGTCCGCTGCTGGTTGAAGCTGACATAGGGGATGCTTTCGGCGTAGTCGTAGTTTGACCCCAACCGGTTATTAGTCATGTCGAAATTTCGCACTGCGGCAAGCCCCTGACTTGATGCTCGCACATGTTAAGGGTTCAGTCTGCTTGGATGTTGTGTTCGCGCGCGACCGGACCCCACAATCGCATCTGCTCGCTGACGAATTTCTGAAGCTCTTCCGGGCCGCCCAACGCGAATGTCACTTGCTGTGTCTCATTGAGCTGCTTGGCGACGCGCGGTTCGCGCAAGGACGCAGCAAGCTCGTCGGCGAACCTGCTGACGATCGCCTTGGGCGTGCCTGCAGGCGCAAAGACCCCCCACCAGGCATACGCCTCGAACCCGGGATAGCTCTCGGCGATCGCCGGCACATTCGCGAGCGTCGAGGTCCGGGTCTTGCCGGACTGTGCCAACGCCCTGATCGAGCCGGACTGAATGAATGGAATGGACGCCGCTGTGCTGGCGATGAACAGATCAACATGCCCCGCGATGAGATCGTTCATGGCAGGGCCACCGCCGCGATAGGGCACGTGCACGAGGTGTACGCCCGCCTGCTTCCATAACAGCTCCATCGCGAGGTGACCGATACTGCCGGCTCCTACCGTTGCGTAGCTCAGCGTGCCCGGTTTGGCCTTTGCCGCGGTGACCACATCGGCCAGTGTCTTGAATACTTTTTGAGGGTTCGTCGACAGCACATAAGGCGCGGTTCCGATGAGCTGCACCGGGTCGAGGTCTTTCTCAGTATTGAACGGCAGGTTGGGAAAAACAAAGGGATTGGCCGCGTGATTGTCGAACACCATGGCCCAGGTGCTGCCATCAGGCGACGACTTTGCGACCGCCGCAGTGCCGATGCTTCCACCCCCACCCGCCCGGTTCTCGACAATGACTGTCGTGCCAAGCCGCTGCTGCATATCCGGTTGGATCAAGCGCGCGATCATGTCGGTCGACCCACCTGGCGGGTACGGCACGACGATTTTGATATTGCCTGCGGGCCAGTTCTGAGCATGAGCTGCCAATGGGGCGACCAGCGCCCCAAGAAGCAGGGAGCGCCTGGAAAGCATCTGCATCAATATCCTCCCCGAAGAATTGCGCCTATCAGCAATACGGACTCGAACTGGGTCTGTTGCGAGCAGGCGGCCGACAAGCTAGCACGCCTAAGTTTGACGGTCTGCGACCTTCTTCACTTACGAGAAGCGGTCTACCCGGCCCTAAGCATTTGCCGCGTGATGTCCGCAGCTGGTCGGAGCTGACATAATGGCCGAAAGGGTGGATTCGGGTTTTGACCCGATTCGGACATTAGCCGGATTGCAATCTCGCACTGCAGCGTGGCGCTGACGTGACCTCACCAATGCGATATGCTGTCCCACAGTTGGTTGGGGCTAAGATGCGATTCCATCGATTGAAGCGCCGCGATTTCATCACGCTGCTCGGCTGCGCGGCTGCGTGGCCGCTCGCGGCGCGAGCGCAGCAGACCGAGCGCATCCGGCGGATTGGGGCACTTATGGGGTTCGGCGAAGACGATGCTGAGGGAACGCTCTGGCTTTCCAGCTTCAAGGTAGCGCTTCAAGAGTTGGGCTGGGTCGATGGCCGAAATGTGCTGATGGATGTTCGGTGGAGCGCATCAAATACCGAACGGGAGCGAATGTTCGCGAAAGAATTGGTTAGCCTGCGACCCGACGTGATCCTCGCACACGGTACCCCAGTGACCGCCGCGCTGCGCCGGGAAACACAGATGATCCCGATTGTATTTGGGGCCGTTGCTGACCCGGTCGGTGAAGGCTTCGTTGAAAGTCTTTCGCGCCCGGGTGGGAATATCACTGGCTTCCTCTTCTCGGAGGCAGGGATGGGAGGCAAATGGCTGGAGTTACTCAAGGAGATCGCGCCTAACGTCAAGCGGGCCGCAATGATCTTCAATCCTGACACGGCGCCCGGTCGAGGGTCACATTATCTGCCCTCGTTCGAGGCCGCTGCCCGATCGCTCGGAGTCGAGCCGATCACGGAGCCCGTTCATAACGAGGCCGAAATCGAAACTGTCGTGACCAGGCTTGGACACAAGCCGGAAAGTGGGCTCGTCGCTATTGGAGACTCTTTTCTGGTGTCCCACCGAAAGCCAATTATTCTGGCAGCAGCCGAGAACAAAGTACCAGCGGTTTATTTTCATGCTGTATTTGCCAGAGACGGCGGATTGCTTTCCTACGGACCAGACAACGCCGACATATTTCGCCGTGCTGCCTCCTACGTCGATCGCATACTCCGTGGCGTAAGCCCATCGGAGCTTCCGGTGCAGGTACCGATCAAGTTTGAAACGGTGATCAATCTGAAGACCGCGAAGGCGCTCGACCTGATAGTGCCCTTGACGCTACAAGTCGCCGCCGCCGAGGTGATCGAGTGATGAGGCGGCGCGAGTTCATCACGCTGGTCGGCGGCACCGCGGCGTGGCCGCTCGCGGCGCGCGCGCAGCAAGCGAAGTTGCCGACCATCGGCTTTTTGGGGGCGAGCACGCCTCTGAACTGGAATCCGTGGACCGCGGCCTTCGTGCAGCGGCTGCGTGAACTTGGCTGGATCGAGAATCGAACCGTCGCCATCGCGTATCGCTGGGCGGAGGGACGCGAGGAGCGTTTCGCCGAGATCGCGGCCGAGTTCGTCCGCCTCAAGGTGGATGTCATCATCACGGTCGGGACCGCTATCCCTGCAGCAAAGCAGGCGACTTCGACAATCCCGATCGTATTCGCGATTGCGGTCGATCCGGTCGGCTCGGGGCTCATTGCAAGCCTAGCGCGACCGGGCGGCAACGTTACCGGCTCGTCGGTACAATCAGTCGAGATCGCCGGCAAACGGGTCGAGATTCTGCATGAATTGCTTCCAGATCTGCGACGAATGGCGATCATCGGAAATGTCGACTATGACGGCGCCGTGCGGGAGATCGGTGAGGTTCGGGCCGCAGCCGCTAAACTCGGCCTCAACACCGACGTGCTAGAGCGGGACGCAGGCACTCTATGTGTGCCCGGACGCATCGGTGAATGCCAACCACGCCCGCATCAACACCCTGGCGCTGGGCTGGCGCCTCGCCACGATGCACCCCTTCCGCGAATTTATCGGAGCAGGCGGCCTCATGTCCTACGGGGCTAGCACCACTGACCTGTTCCGGCGCGCAGGCGACCTCGTCGACAAGATTCTCAAGGGGGCGAAGCCTGCCGACCTTCCGGTCGAGCAGCCAACCAAGTTTGAGCTCGTCATCAACCTAACAACCGCCAAGGCGCTCCGCCTGACCATCCCAGAGGCGTTCCTGCTGCGCGCCGACGAACTGATCGATTAGCTGGGCTAACGTCTCTTCATGGTTGAAGCTGACATAAGAGGCTCGAACGCTAGGTCGTGGTTTGACCCAGCAGCGACATTGTCCGGCGTTTTATGTTGCAGCGCGAAGCGAGTCTCAGCTCTATCAAAACATTTGCTTGAGCCGGTACGATGCAGTCTCCTCGGCAGCTGGAGGGGTGGCCCGCTAATGGTGCCCTTCCGTTTTCCCTCCCGGACGCCGGCGACGGCACCGCGCGGTTCGTCTGTCAGCCCCCGGGGCCGTCCGTCATGATGTAGCCCATCAGGTCGCCCACGTTGTGCTCCAAATTTCGGATGATATCATTGCCATGCAGCCTTCCAGTTGGTCGTCCGGCTTGACCGTCACCGGGTCGCCCGTCATCACTTGGCCCACCGGAGTCTGCTTCGCATCGAGCCCGGGCAGCAGCACTTTTATGGCGCAGTCGCCCTGGGTCACGATACCGACCAGTACGTCGTCGTCGATGACCAGCACCGACCGGACCCGGTTGTCGCGCATCTGGCGCAAGGCTTCGACGACCATGTCCCCGGAACGAACATGGATCATGGCGCCACTCTTCTGGGCCAGAGCGTCTTTGACTGTATTCATCGAGCTCCTCTCGTGGGGCCCTGTCCTGGCCCGCCTAAGTGGTACGCATTGAAGGTTAGAGCCAGCTCGTTCAGCATCGACCATAATCTAGCTCACTTCGCGGCTATTGATCGAGGGGCTGGGCTCGTTCGCGTCGCATCTCTTCCTTTGCTGACCCGGAGCGAATCGTCAGACTGCACTTTTCCCCGGCCTGCTTACCCGCGCCCACGAGGTGATCGAGTAGTGGACTTTTTTGCTGCACCTGCTCACGACCGGTTCTGGCACAAACCGGCGGTAAGCGATTTCGGCGTTATGTCCGCAGCTGGCCAGAGCCGACATAAGCTCCAGACAAGCGGCTTCTCGTTTTGATCCGAACCGGGCGACGATACTGCGGTGTAACTTCAATGGCACGTACGCGGAATGTCATCTGGTGCCTGTTATGACTGCTCTTGAAATGAGCACCGGACTCAACCCGGACGGTGCTTTGGACCGGCGATGACCTGCCCCTGAAAGACCGCTATTCTGATTTGCGCGACACCTCGTGAAGTCTGTTATGAATCGGCAATTGGAAGGAGGGAGGTGACCCGTGGTTACTGGCATCCTTGCCATAGTGACGGCTTTCGTGGGGCTTGCCGTGATTGTTGCTGGGGTATGGGGTGCCGTGGTGTTGATGGCTCAGAAAGCCGACACACCGGTTCCTTTCAGGTATTACGCAATCGTAATCGCAATGATAGGTATCGGAGTTGGCCTGCTTGGCATCGCGCAAGCGCTGCGAATCCTGCTTTTGGTCCTCGCTAAGGTCGCGATTGTTCCGCCCTGAAGCATCGGGGAGGGAGCCGCCGCCCATCCCGAAACCCCGGTACTCAAGAGCCCCCGCGCTCGCCGAGGTTTATGCGCACTCTTGACCCATTGCGAAAGTCGAGCACTACCCAGTGAGGGCGGCAACCTGGCCGCCCTTCACTGGCGTTGATGAAGCGAGAGGCATCAGGCTGCCGCCAGCCGGCCGGTCGCGGCGGCGCCTCGCCGCAGCCGCAACAGAACGAGGCCATGGAGCATAAGGGCCAGCGGCACGGCGAAGGTGGGCACCATGACCAGCGGATAGGCTGTCATTAGAAGGTTCGGTGCGTCGAACGCAACAAGATGCGCCCGTCCCGGAGACGTCATTGCCCCCATGGCGAGGGCCACGACGAGGTCGGCGATTCCAAAAAGGCACCAGGCGTATGTTGCCCTGCGAGCGCCAATTGCGTTTCGTGCCAAACGCCCAGCTACGACGACGGCAACGATGCCCGTCGCGACGTCGCCAATCCCCGCTGGCAGCGCGAATTGCCAGGGCAGGCGTCCGTCAGCCCAAAGCATGAGGAATATGCCGCCCCCGACGCGGTAGACCTGAGCCGCCACGAGCCAATGCAGCGGGATCGCGGAGACCAGCCTTGCGATGCTTTCCGACTGCCACAGGCCGATGGCAGCGACCGCGAGCGGGACCAGCAAACCAAACAATACGGTCGGCACCGCGGGGGGATTCTCTATGGTTGCGAGATAGGTATTTGCCGCGCCGAGATATTGGGCGACAGCCTCCCATCCGATGAACACCACCGATAGCGCGCCCGCAGTCGTGTAACGCGACTTCGCGGACGCCGGCATGCGCGCGGCACCCAACCAGATAAGGCCGAGCGCAATGATCATCACGAGTGGCTGGAGGATCGATTCGAGTAACAACACGTAACCAGGGATTTGGGGCATCATGGTACGACTCCATCGTTGGCGCATTTGATCAGGCGAGAGGCGTCACGCTGCCGCCAGCCGGCCGGTCGCGGCGGCGCCTCGCCGCAGCCGCCATAGAACGAGGCCATGCAGCATCAGGCCCAGCGGAACGCCGTAAAAGGGGTGCATGACCAGCGGATAGGATGCGATCAGAACGTTCGGCGCCTCGAGCGCAAGGAGATGCGCCGCTGCCGGAGAGGTCATTGCCCCCATGATGGTTGCCACGACGATGTCGGCGATTCCAAAAAGGCACCAGGCGTATGTTGCGCTATGCGCGCCAGGTGCGTTTCGTGCCAACAGCGCAGCCACGGCGACGGCAGCGCTGGCCGTCGCAACGTCCCCAATCCCCGCCGGCAGCGCGAATTGCCAGGGCATGCGTCCCTCAGCCCAAAGCACGAGGACAATGCCGCCCGCGACGCGGTAGACCTGAGCCGCCACGAGCCAATGCAGCGGGATCGCGGAAACCAGCCTTGCGATGCTTTCCGATCGCCACAGGCCGATGGCGGCGACTGTGGGCGGTATCACCAAACCCGACAATACGATCGGCAGCGTGGTTCCTGAGGTTGCGGCCGCGCCGAGATACTGGGCGACCGCCAGCCAGCCGATGAGCACCGCCGACAGCGCGCCCGCAGTCGCGTAACGCGACTTCGCGGAGGCTGGCTGGCGCGCAGCACCCAACCAGATCAGGCTCAGCGCAATGATCGTTATGACGGGGCGGACGATCGATTCGAACGACAGGAGGTATCCAGGGATTTGCGGCGTCACAGTACGACTCCCGTGTTTGTTACTGTGGCAAGACATAGACGCGTCCGACCCCATTTTCAGCGCCCGATTGTTCACATATGCTGTCCATAAATGAACAGAGCCGCCGGCACCTGGCAGTGGGATGATGTGCGCTACTTTCTTGCCGTCGCGCGTGCCGGTAGCTTGTCGGGAGCCGCTCGCGTGCTGGGCGTCGGCCATGTGACCGTAGGGCGGCGGATTACTTTTCTTGAAAAGCGCCTGGGCGTCACTTTGTTGCATCGGACGCCGGACGGCTTTGCTGTGACTGCAGCGGGAGACGCCGTCCTGCGTCAATGCACCGCGATGGAAAATGCCGCGCTGGATCTCGAGCGCGTCGCCGCGGGACGCGATTCTCTGGCGGCCGGCTCCATACGGTTGACCGCGACCGAAGCACTGGCCCACCGGGTGATCGCGCCGGCCATTGCCGAACTCCGCAAAAGCCATCCCGATCTCTGCGTCGACTTGACCGTCGGCGTCCGCTCGCTGGACATCGCCCGTCGCGAAGCCGATCTTGCGGTCAGAGTAGGACGTCCAGGCGGTTCCGGGCTGGTCTGTCGCAAGCTTGGCGAGGTCGGCTACTCGCTTTATGCATCGCCCGGTTACCTTGCCGAGCACCGGATGCCGCAACGCGGGAAGGGACTGGCAGGCCACCATCTCATAACTTTCACAGGCGCTCCTGAAGCAACAAGTCCGTTTTTCATGGATGAGTCTTTGGAAGGCGCACGAATTGCCCTTCGCTGTGACAATCCGCTCATCCAGCTGCAAGCCGCCGCCAATGGCATCGGCATTGCTGAATTGGCCTGCTTTCTCGGTGATGTCTGCGCCGATCTTGTCCGTATCTGGCAGGATGAACCGCCGGCGCTCCGCTCGGCGTGGCTGGTGATGCATGAAGACTTCCGCCGATCAGCGCGGATCAGAGTGGTCTCCTCTGCGATCGCGGATGCGTTCCGCCGCCAGCGCAAAATTCTCCAACAAGGCGGCCATGGTGGAGCTAAATGAGTTCAACGGCAGCCGTCATTTATTGCTGCGCGCGAAGTCGCATTTTGTCCAGCAATCAACCGCACCACAGTTTATTGGACATCATCCGCTCGCGCGGGCTCAAGATCATTGCGTGCTGGCATCAGCCGCTACTCCTTCGGCCTCCCCCGCGGCCAGTACCGTGAGGCTATACTACAGCGTCGGCAACGGCGCGGCGGCGGGTCGCATGCTCTTGCCATCGCCGACGAGGTCATTGAGTAAGTTGGGTGTGCCTTCTTGGCAGCATCTTTCGCTGCACCTGCTCACGTCCGGTTATGGCATTGTGTCACGAGTAACGCCGGTCCACACGGCGCTGCGTAACTGTACAAGAGATGAAGGACGGCCCTTCGAGTTCGGCAATCAGGTGTTGATCTCAAGCCACCGCAAGCTGCTGTCGTCAAAAGCGATGGTGGTGAACGTTGCGGAAAAGTCGGAACTAGATTTCGGCAGGTATGATTGAGAGAGGCGAGCGCAAGCGAACTGCTGATGACGTGTCGAAAGCGGATTAGACGATGCCAAAACCGGGGGATTGCCATTCCTCCGGGATCAGCTTGGGGGATGTCCTGAGACTGCCCAAGCGGCATCCGGCATGGAGGCGGCGCGAAGCTCAATCGGGCTCTTGTACGGAACGTGAGAACCTGGCCGGCGATGCTAAGGGAAAAGGCACAAGCGGCTCCAACCGCGAGGCCGAAAGTACTGATGCGCCGGAGAGGGGCGGACTGCCTCGTAGTAGCGCGGAAGCGGGGTAATGCCCGTGGAGCGAAGGGGGCGGGTCATCGCCTTTGAGATCGGGTCAACCGGCAACGGGAGGAACCCGATATTCAATGGAAGGCGGCAGCCTTCGCGCGGTGGCACGAGCCGGATGACGCGAGAGTGTCACGTCCGGATCTGTGAGAGGCTCGGGGTGAAATTCCCCGGGCCTACTCGGCCTACCCGGCCATAAGCTCATGCAGCGGCATTTCCGCTGCTGGCGAGAGCTGACATAAGAGCCCAGACGGCGACTTCCGGAGGTGACCCCAACCGGGCGTTAGCCGG
>Ga0306920_100013914_pt1 | contig 10973 bp, 10 predicted proteins | sample flu12Cox44000170_FD_204666 | JGI IMG/M metagenome (GOLD analysis project Ga0306920, IMG submission 204666) | Lab enrichment of tropical soil microbial communities from Luquillo Experimental Forest, Puerto Rico - flux4day.12C.oxic.44.000.170 (v2)... | ecosystem: Environmental > Terrestrial >...
ACGAAGTCCAACCAGCGGCGGCGAGCGCCCCTGCCAGCTCGACAGTACCGCGCTCGGCGCCGCCCGAGACGAGGCGCGGGACAATCTGCAATACGGCTGGGGGGCGGCCTTTTGGTGGAACGGGCAGAGTGTTATCGTCGACGCCCATTCGGTCTGCCGCAAAATCCTCAATGAGTTTCTCGGGGATACTACCACGTCGCGACGGAGCAACAATCGCCTACCACCGGCTCGCCGGTCGCGATCCCGGGGTGATGTTCCTCGGCGGCTTCCGCTCCGACGTGACCGGGACCAAGGCCTCGTTTCTCGAGGAATATTGCCGTCGTCGTGGCCGCGCCTATGTGCGTTTCGATTATTTCGGACACGGCGCGTCGAGCGGCGACATTGCGCTCGGAACGATCGGCCGCTGGGCAGAGGACGCGGTCGAAGTTCTCGATCGGTTGACCGCGGGTCGCCAGATCCTGATCGGTTCGAGCATGGGCGGATGGATCATGCTGCTTGCCGCACTGGCGCGAACCGAGCGGATCCACGCGCTCGTCGGCGTTGCGGCTGCACCCGACTTCACCGAGAGCCTTTGGCTCCGGCTTGATGAGGGGCAGCGGCGGGCATGTCGCGAGACCGGCGCAGTCACTTTACCCTCCAAATACGACCCGAATGGCTATACTCACTGGCTTCCGCTATTCGAAGACGGCCGCCGCCATCTCGTGATGGCGGACGAGATCCCGCTCGCCTGCCCGGTGCGGCTGTTGCACGGCATGCTCGACGACGCGATTCCTTGGCAGACGAGCGTGCGCCTCGCCGAGCGCCTCCAGAGCCAGGACGTCGCGGTGACTCTCGTCAAACAAGGGGATCATCGGCTGTCGACAGATGCGGACCTCGCCCGCTTGGTCGCGACGCTCGAGGAACTCCTTCGCCCGTGAGCCCGCGGCGCACCGAGATCAGCTGGGGCCGGGCCGATTGAACGCGGCGAGAAACTGCGCGAGAAACGTTTCCATGCCCGGATGCGGGGGTGCCTGGGTCGGATCGAGGCCGGAGACGTAACCCTTGTCAAGGAATGGTGCGACGAGTTCGGGATCCCGCGAAAGCACGTGAATCGGCACAGTCCAGGGCGGCTGGGACAGGCCTCCGACGATTGCCGGAGGCTGGTGATCACCGAGCAGGATGACCAGCCCCTCGCCGCTCATACGCTGGGTGAGCCAACCCGCGAGCACCGCGAAATCGTAGCGCAAGCTGTTCAAGTAATCCGGTGCGAGCCGGGTCCAGTCCGGTTGACGCCAGGCCTCCTCCATCTCCTTTGCAGACACGCCGGTAAAGCTGCCTGAATCGTCCCAATGGGTGAGGTAGGGCGGCACCGGAGCAAACGGAATGTGGCTCGAAACCAGAACCAGCTGGGTGAATACCGGCGGCGAGGGTCCGAGCGCTGAGCGTATCGACGTCGCGCGATCGAGCGTGAACTGATCGGGGATGGCAAACCAGCCGAAGGACGGGCCTCGATAATCGAGTTCACGCGCGAAGATTTCCTGGTCGAAGCCCCAGGCCGCCATCACTTTAGGCGATGGTGCCTTGATGCCGGGGGCGATGTCGAGGGTGCGCCACCCCGCCTCCTTGAAGTAGGCGGGTAACAACTTGCGACCGGAATCGAGCAGCAAGGTGTAGAGCACCGGATCGTCGAGCCGGACTCCGCTTGCGAGCGTCGCATGGGCGAGCCAGGAGCCGCCGCCAAAGGTCGGCGAGACCAGCCGGTTCGAGGCGATCGTGTATCCGTCGCGACGCAGCGAAGTTTCGAATTGGCTCAATGCGTCGCCGAGGCCGATGCGAAATTCGGGCGTGTCGAAGACTGTGGTGCCGTAGGATTCGAGGTAGACGAGGTATACGTCACGCCGTTTGAGCCCGGCGAGGTCGCTGTGCGGCGGCCCTGGGGCGGCGAGGGCTTCGGCGTAGGGCCCGCCACCGCTTGCCGCAGCAAACCGTCCCTGCCCGAGTGCCGCTGCCTGCCGAACGATATCGAGCGCCAACCCCGTAGCGAGCGGTCGCTCCTCGGCGGGCATGACAACTGTCACGTCCAACATCACGCCCAGCAGCACCGCGAACCCGAGCGCGATACGCCGATCGGCCAAGACAGACAGGACCTGGCGCCAAGCCCATGCGGTCCCGTTGATCAATAGAACGATTGCGCCGGCAATAGCGGCAATCACCCCCGCCATCCGCCAGAACCCAGCTGCCTCGCCGGCGAGCCCGAACAGCGAGGGAAGATGCGGAAGATCCCAATAGAGGTTCAGGTCGCGGCCGAGCAGGGTCGGGGTCGCCATATCGACGAGATTGAGCAGCGCCAGCGCAGTAACGAGCCCCCCGAGGATGCGCGCTGAGGCAGGTGTCGTGATCATTTGCGGCCTCGCCGCGCCCGCGACCGCGGCGAGAAACAGCAGGAAGGCAAGCGGCGCCGTTGGGCGCCATTCGATGCTCAGAGCGTGCGTAGCCGGATCGCGCGCCGGGAGAAACAGCAAGACCAGCAGCAATACGCCGAGAACCGCCCGGGCGAGGCGGACCGTCGGATGGCGGAATCGTCTCACGTCTTGTCTGACTGGCGTCATCCGAAAGCTCGGGTTATGTCATCGCTCGCATACGCAATGGGCGGAATAGGGCGAGCATGCGACGTTTCGAGGGCACCGACACCTATGTGGCTACGCAGGATCTTCAGGTCGCGGTCAACGCCGCGATCGCACTCGAGCGCCCGCTGCTCGTCAAGGGTGAGCCGGGAACCGGCAAGACGATCCTCGCCCACGAGGTCGCTCGCGGGATCGCCAAAGACCTGATCACCTGGCACATCAAATCCACGACCAAGGCGCAGCAGGGCCTCTACGAATACGACGCGGTGTCGCGCTTGCGCGACGGCCAGCTCGGCGACGAGCGGGTGCACGATATCGCCAACTACATCGTGCCGGGAAAGCTTTGGGAAGCATTCGAAGCGGCGGAAGCACCGGTCCTGCTGATCGACGAGATCGATAAGGCCGATATCGAATTCCCCAACGATCTGCTGCTTGAGCTCGACCGGATGGAATTCTACGTTTATGAGACGCGCCGCACGATCCAGGCCCGGCATCGCCCGATCGTGATCATCACCTCCAACAACGAGAAAGAGCTTCCCGACGCCTTTCTGCGCCGCTGTTTCTTCCATTACATCCGATTTCCCGACCGCGAGACGATGCGGCGGATCATCGACGTCCATTTTCCCGATCTGAAGCACGAGCTGGTGCACGAAGCCCTGACGATTTTCTACGATATCCGCCAAGCTCCCGGATTGAAGAAAAAGCCCTCGACCTCCGAGCTGCTCGACTGGATCAAGCTGCTGCTGGTCGAGGACATCGCGCCGGAGGTGCTGAGAACCCGCGACCCGGCAAAGCTGATCCCGCCGCTGCACGGCGCCTTGCTGAAAAACGAAGAGGACGTGCATCTCTTCGAGCGTCTGGCTTTCCTGCACCGCCGCGAGCGCGGTGGCTCCTAGTCCATGTTCTTCTCGTTCTTTGCCGAGCTGCGCGAGGCCAAGGTGCCGGTCTCGCTGCGCGAATATCTGACCCTGATGGAGGCAATGCAAAAGCGCGTCGCCGCTTTCGACATCGAGGAGTTCTACTTCCTGGCACGCACCGCGCTGGTCAAGGACGAGCGCCATCTCGACCGCTTCGACCGGGTCTTCGGCCACTGCTTCAAGGGGGTCGAAACCCCGCCCGATCCCCAAACGGCGATCCCTGACGGGTGGTTGCGCGAACTCGCGGAGCGGGTTTTGACCGGGGAGGAAAAACGGCAGATCGAAGCGCTCGGCGGCTGGGAAAAGCTGATGGAAACATTACGCCAGCGTCTCGCCGAGCAGCGCTCGCGCCACCAAGGCGGCGGCAAATGGATCGGCACCGCCGGCACCTCGCCCTTTGGCGCCTATGGCTACAACCCCGAAGGTGCGCGGATCGGGCAGCAGGAGGGGCGCAACCGCAGCGCGGTCAAAGTCTGGGACCGCCGCGAGTTTCGCAATCTCGACGACACCGTCGAGCTCGGCACCCGCAACATCAAGCTGGCGTTGCGCCGGCTCAGGCAATTTGCCCGCGAGGGTGCGGCCGACGAGCTCGACCTCGGCGGCACCGTCAAATCGACCGCGCACAACGCCGGCTGGCTCGATCTCAAGCTCGTGCCCGAGCGGCACAACGCCGTCAAGCTGCTGTTGTTTCTCGATGTCGGCGGGTCGATGGAGGACCACGTTCGGGTTTGCGAGGAGTTGTTTTCGGCCGCCCGCTCTGAGTTCAAGCACCTGATCCACTTCTACTTCCACAACTGTATCTATGATTGGGTGTGGCGCGATTCGCGGCGTCGCTATGTCGAGCAGGTGCCGGTCATCGAGCTCATGCGCACCTACGACTCGAGCTACCGGATCGTCCTGGTCGGCGACGCCAGCATGAGCCCTTACGAGATCGAGAAGGAAGGCGGCAGCGTCGAGCGGTGGAACGACGAGCCGGGTGAGGTGTGGCTGCGCCGCCTGTTCGCGGCCTATCCGCGGGCGGTGTGGCTCAACCCGGTGCCGGAGAAATACTGGACCGGCACCGCAAGCATCGGGATGATCCGGCGGATTTCCGAAGACCGCATGTTCCCTCTGACCCTCGACGGCATCGACCGCGCGATGGCCCGCCTCAAACGCCGCGGCTGACGCCGTTCTGGCGGGGACTTGCTCCGGCCGTCAGGCGGCCTTGGCCTTTTCCTCCTTCGGCTCCTTTGGCCGCACATAGGCGATCGCCGCGTGTTCGGCGCAGTAAGGCTTGCCGGGAAGCGGGCGGGCGCCGCAGAAATGGAAATCTGCGTCGTCCGGGTGGCCGTGAGGCCAGAGGCAGCTCGGTCCCTTGAACTCGAAGAAGTTGCGTTGCGGTTGAGCAACCGGCAAGCCGCCGCGCGGTGCCAGCGCGATGCGGTGCAGCTTCCCGATGACGGCGTTCTTGGTAAGACCCAAGCGGCGGCCGATTTCGGCGGTGGGCAGCCCCTCCTCGAACAGCTGCGTCAGCCGCTCGACGCGCTCCGGCGTCCAGGTGATGATCTCCATGATTTCCCCCGTATCCTGTGGACCCCCCGATCCACATCCACAACATCCGGTACCACACTTGTGGCTGGATGCCAACTAATATCTATATCTTGATCCCATCCTCCTCCATCAGGAATCGCGGCGGTAGCTCAGCACTTTCGAGAAATAGGCCGGAACGCGCTGGTCCGGGATAAAGCCCGGTTTCCACAGGCGATCGAGATCCTCACGCAAATAGCTGGCGTAATAGGGCTCGTGAAAGGCGATTGGGAAATAATCGAGCATCGCGTCGTAATCGGGCTCGTCGCCGGGCTGCAGCGAATCGACAAAGACGAGCATCCCGCCTGGCTTGAGCACGCGTCGAATTTCACTGACCACCGCCCGACGCACGCGGGGCGGCAGCTCGTGAAACAGATATATGCAGGTGATCGCGTCGAATTGCCCGTCGGCAAACGGCATCGCTTCGGCAGCTCCGACGACGAGCCGCGCCCGCGACCAGGCTCGCAGATCGTCTTGGGCGACGGCGAGATAATGTGCCGAGAGGTCGACCCCGGTGACGTCGAGACGCGGATAGTTTGCTTTGACCTCGCGCAGAAAGCTCCCGGTGCCGCAACCGACATCGAGCAGGCGTGCTGCGGAGCGACCTGCAAGCGCGGCTTTGAGCGGCACCAGCGCTTGGCGCCGCATCGCCGCGGCGGCACCGCCGAACAGCACCTCGACCTGATGGTCGTAGCGCTTGGCAGAGGCGCCGCTCAGATAACCGTCGCTCTGGAAGTGGAATTTCTGCAGGTAATAGCGCGGGTAGGCACCGGGCGACACTTCGCTCAGAATTCGCTCCTCGGGCGCGCCATGCCGCCGTCGCTCGACCGCACCCAGGTCCGCGAAGAAATCGATCGCAGCGCGCACCGCTGCCAATGGGTTGCCGAAACCGTCCATCGGCCGCGCGTAATACCCGGCTTCGATGTTGCGCCAGTCTTGCTCGATCAGAGTCCAGAGATCGCCGAGGATGCGTCGCTTGTCGGGCATCGGGCGCCCGCGCAGCGCCTCTGGCAGCGGCATCGGGCGGCTGACACGTGCAGCCAGCAGCTTCTGACCAAAGAACCAGGAGACCCGAGCGGCTTGCGCGGCGTCAAAGGCGAGCTTGTCGAGAGCGCCCGGCGTCGCGACACGACTTACTGCGCGAGCGATAGTTTGAAAGCGCTCCATCGCTATTGGCTGTCGCCAACTACAATCTGAAATTGTGTCGTGCATCGACCATCGTCAAGTCTGCAGCAAATCAGCAGCAGAGTCTCTCCCAAAAGGTGTGCTGGCTGATCAGGACCGGGTGACACCTTCCCACCTACCTCGGCAACCTAACCATGGCATGCGAATATGGCAATTTTATGGACAAAACGGAATCGCAAAGGGTCCGTCTGGCCACCACGAGACCGGCGGCGAGACAATCCGCCGGCCACCGACCGACCTTGCTCCACCTCGGGGTGCTGCCTATTATCGCCACCCGGACGGAGCGATTGATCCACCGATATGGCGCCCAATGCCTCTGCCATAGCGATGCTTGTGCGACGCCAGTCGCGCGTCGCGAGACCGCTGGCAAGCTAGACGGACCGTTGCTCACGACCGAGACCGGCAATGTCGGACGAAAATCACCTCCGCGGTCCGTCGGTTCGCAGCATTCCCGAAGGCGACAACCGCGAGCGCATGATCTGCGCCGAATGCGGCTACATCCTCTACGACAATCCGAAGATCGTCGTCGGCTCGGTCACCAGGTGGGGCGAGCGCATTCTCTTGTGCCGCCGTTCGATCAACCCGCGGCACGGCTATTGGACCCTCCCTGCCGGCTATCTCGAACTCAACGAATCGGCGAGCGCCGGCGCCGAGCGCGAAGCCTGGGAGGAGGCGCGCGCGCGGATCGAGATCGAAGGATTGCTGGCGATTTATGATATCCCGCGGATCAGCCAAGTACAGCTGATCTATCGCGCCAGGTTGCTCGACGAGGCGATCGAGGCCGGACCGGAAAGCCTCGAGGTCCGGCTCTTCGAGTGGGAGGAGATCCCGTGGGGCGAGCTCGCCTTCCCCTCGGTCGGCTGGGCTTTGCAGCACGATCGCGAGGCGCGGGCGACACGCGATTTCACCGCCCGCATCAACCCGCCAGGTATCTGAGTGGCGTTTACGGCTCGAGCCCGACGAGGCTCTGCGCATAGGCCCGCGCCTCAAACGGGCGCAGATCGTCGGCGGTTTCGCCGACCCCGATCGCGTGGATCGGGATGCCGTATTTTTCGGCCAGCGATACCAGCACCCCACCGCGCGCGGTGCCGTCGAGCTTGGTCATCACGATCCCGGTGACGCCGACCATCTCGCGGAAGATTTCAGCTTGGGAATGGGCGTTCTGGCCGGTCGTCGCATCGAGCACGAGCAGGACCGAGTGCGGCGCCTGCGGGTCGACCTTTTTGAGCACACGGACGATCTTCTGCAGCTCGGCCATCAAATTGGCCTTGTTTTGCAAACGCCCGGCGGTGTCGATCAGCAAGATGTCGGCGCCCTCGCCGCGCGCCTGGACGAGCGCGTCATAGGCGAGCCCGGCGGCATCCGACCCTTCGGGCCGCGCCACTACCGGGCAGCCAGTTCGCTCGCCCCAGATCTGCAACTGCTCGATCGCCGCCGCGCGGAACGTATCGCCGGCCGCCAGCACGACCTCGTGACCGTCGTCTCTATACTGCTTGGCGAGCTTGGCTATCGTCGTCGTCTTGCCGCTACCGTTGACGCCGACAACGAGGATGACAAACGGTTTCTTTGTGAGATCGAGGCGCAGCGGCTTCATGACCGGCTCGACGAGACGGATCACCTGCTCTGCCAGCGCCGCGCGGACCTCCTCCGGCGATACCTGTTGGTTGAACCGGGTCTTGCGCAAGGATTCCGCGACTTCGCCGGCCACCCCTGTTCCCATGTCACTCGAAATCAGCAGCTCCTCGAGCTCGAGAAGCGCCTCCTCGTCGAGGCGGCGGCGGGTGAAGATCGTGTTGATGCCTTGGTTAAGGCGGGCCGAGCTGCGCGCCATTCCGGCCCGGAGCCGGCCGAACCAGCCCTGGCGTTCCTCCGCGCTTTGCTGAGCAGGCTCCGGTTCCGGTGGAGGTTCCGCTGGCGGCGCCTCGACTAGCGCGGCTTCGCTTGACGGCAAGCGCTCGGCGTCATCCGAGAAAGCTTCCGTCGTTTCCTCTCGGCGTCGCCAAAACCTCATTGGACCGGCACTCCGACAAGGCTGTTCCGGTTGCTGTCGATCAGCCGCATGCGTCGGACCGAACCGGTGGCAGCAGGCTGGGCAAAGTCCACGGCGGCGTAAAACTCGGCGCGGCCCTTTCCCGGGCGTTCGATCAGCACATCGGTCTCGCCCCCGACCCGCGACCGCAATTCGGCTGCCAGCGCGGTTTCGCCGGCCGCTCGCAACCGCGCGGCGCGCTCTTTGACCAGGGGATGAGCGAGCTGCGGCATGCGGGCCGCCGGGGTGCCGGGCCGCGGGCTGTAAGGAAACACGTGCACAAAAGCGAGCCCGCATTCGGCGACGAGATCGAGGCTGCGCTGGAACATCTCCTCGGTCTCGGTCGGAAAGCCGGCGATCAGATCGGCGCCGAGCGCCACCTCCGGGCGCAATGCCTGGGCGCGCCGGGCGACGGCGATCGCCTCGGCGCGCGAATGCCGCCTTTTCATCCGCTTCAGGATCAGATCGTCGCCCGCCTGCAATGACAGGTGGAGATGCGGCATCAGCCGCCTTTCTTCGGCGAACAGTCGCCAGAGCTCGGCGTCGATCTCCGCCGGGTCGAGCGAAGAGAGCCGCAGGCGCTCGAGCTCGGGGACCGCGGCGAGCAGCCGTCGCACCATCTGGCCGAGCCTCGGCGTCCCGGGCAAATCGGCGCCATAGGCCGTCAAATCGACGCCGGTCAATACGATCTCCCGGTATCCGCCAGCAGCGAGACGGCGCGCCTGATCGGCGACGAGACCCATCGGCACGGATCGACTGGGTCCGCGGGCGTAGGGAATGATGCAAAAGGTGCAGCGGTGGTCGCAGCCCTGCTGCACCTGCAGAAAGGCGCGGCTCTTCCCTTCAAAGCCGTCGACGGCCTCCTCCCTTCCCTCTCCTGGCTGTGACGGAGTCCCCAGGCGGTCGCCCACTAGGGCGGGGGTTCCGGGGGTAGGGTGAGGGGTGGGAAGATAGCTCTGCGGCCGAAGCTTGGCGCGATTGCCTAGGACGCGGTCAACCTCGGGCATCGCAGCGAAGTGCTCAGGAGCGAGCTCGGCGGCGCAGCCGGTGACGATGATCGTCGCCTCGGGACGCATCCGGCGGGCGCGGCGGATCGCCTGCCGCGCCTGGCGCTCGGCCTCGGCGGTGACCGCGCAAGTGTTGACGATCACTGCGTCTTTAAGCCCGGCCGCAGCAGCGGCGCGGCGAATGACTTCCGACTCGAATGCGTTCAGCCGGCAGCCAAAGGTGACGATTTTAGTCGCGGACATAGCTGCGTTCAACGACCCGCGAGCAGGCTCGGGTCGAACGCGCCTTCAAAGCTTAGCGCGACAGGCCCCGTCATGACCACATGCCCGTCCTCACGCCAGGCAATGTCGAGGCTTCCGCCGTCGAGCACGACCCCCGCCTGTTTTGCAGCAAGCCCGCGCTGGTGCGCCGCAACGAGTGCGGCACAGGCGCCACTGCCGCAGGCGCGCGTGATACCGGCGCCGCGCTCCCACACGCGCAGCCGGATGTTCCCACGGTCCCGGACCGCCGCGACGCCAATATTGGCGCGCTGCGGGAATAGTGGGTGATGTTCGAGAACCGGCCCGAGGGTGGCGAGATCGATTGCCTCGACATCATCCACGAAGAACGTCGCATGCGGGTTGCCGATATTGGTGCAGACTGGCGCAGATAGCGGACCGAGTGTCAGCTCCACGCGTTGGGTGTCCATCTCCTGGGAGAGCGGGATCTCGCGCCAGCCGGTGCGCGCCGGTCCCATATCGACCGCGACCTGCCCATCCGCGAGGGCCTCGGCTTCGAGCAGACCCGCAACGGTCTCGATCCGCACCCTCCGATCGCCGGTCTCGCGCCGCAGCAGGTCGGCAACGCAGCGCGTGGCATTTCCACACGCCTCGGCCTCGCCGCCGTCGGGGTTACGGATGCGCATCAAAACTTGCGCGCCCGGATGACGCGGCGGCTCGAGCACGATCACCTGGTCGCAGCCGATGCCGGTTCGCCGGTCGGCCAGCGCGCGCGCGGCTGCCGCGTCGAGCGTGACTGCCGCTCGGCGACCGTCGAGCACGACGAAATCATTCCCGAGGCCGTGCATTTTGAGGAACGGGATCTTGCCCATTGCCGCCCGCTTATATGGCAGCGCGGGTATTCCTGTCCAACGCCTACCCAACCATGGTGACCCGCCGTTCTTGCGCGATTGCGCGGCGCATGAAACCATCGCGTTGAGGCTAAGTTTTCGGCCCGAGACGAAGCAAGTCGTATCGATACGGTGTCGTCACCCCGCGAAGGCGATCACCGGATGATTTTGGGCCGACTCTGATGAGGGGTACTTCGAGATGAAGCTCAGCAGCGACCACATCCTGACGACCCATGTCGGCAGCCTGCCGCGACCGCCCGATCTGTTGGCCCTTCAGGAGGCGCGGGAGACCGGCCGCGAATTTGATCGAGCGGCATTCGAGACCCGCCTTGCCGGCGCAGTCCACGAGATTGTCGCCAAGCAGGTAGTCGCCGGCATCGACAGCGTCTGTGACGGCGAACTCGGCAAGATCTCCTACACCACCTACATTCGTCACCGCTTTTCCGGCATCGGTTCCTTCCGTGGCGGCGACAACGACAAGCCGCCACCCAGTGCTGCGCATCGCGACCTCCTCGACCATCCCGATTACATGCAGCGGCTCAACGAGGCGCGCGGTA
>Ga0306920_100013916_pt1 | contig 10972 bp, 10 predicted proteins | sample flu12Cox44000170_FD_204666 | JGI IMG/M metagenome (GOLD analysis project Ga0306920, IMG submission 204666) | Lab enrichment of tropical soil microbial communities from Luquillo Experimental Forest, Puerto Rico - flux4day.12C.oxic.44.000.170 (v2)... | ecosystem: Environmental > Terrestrial >...
TCGAGATCACGGTCAACGTTTACCCGCAGCGGACTGCTGAGGTGGTTAAGGCAATCGAGAAGACAGCCAATCAGTTGCAGGGTGAAGTCCGGACGCAACCTAAGCGCACTTACTCCTTAACCGAACAGCTCGAGATGGCCAAAGAGAGGATCTCCGACCTGGAGCGGGGTAACGTCGTTGCGATGAACGTATTCTTCGTGTTGCGGCTGTGGCACAGGGATGCTGACGCGCTGATATCGCGTGCCAGCATTGCCAGGAACGCTTTTAGTTCGATGGCCGGCGCGACGTGCCACTACGCCACCAACGCTGAAACTGCGCGCCAACTCTGGTACCAGACGTGGCCGGGCTGGACGTTTGGAACCTATCGCGGATACGATCTGCCGACCGACGACCAGACGGCCGCCGAACTGCTTCCCTGGTCGGCGACCTTTACGGGGCGTTTGGAAGGTGCGGAAGCTCTCTACGATTCTCCGAAAGGCGGCTTGGTAGGCATTACGACGCAAGTTGGCCAGGTCCCTCAGCACATGCTGATTTTTGGTATTGTTGGCGCGGGCAAATCGATCTTTCTGACGGATCTTTGGGCGCAGACAGCGCACAACTTCGGTTACATCCTGGTGGTCGAGGAAGGGTTGTCGCACGGCACGACGGTCCAGACCGCGGGCGCTCATCCTATCGTGATCACGCCGGGAGGAACAACCACGATCAATTACCTGGACACCTGCGGTCTGCCGCTTACCAGCGAGCATAGCGGCACCGCGGTGGCGCTCTGCCTGCAGATGTTGCGCGAGAATGTAGGCAACAACATTGACCAGGCGCGGATTTCTGGCCTGCAGAGTCTTCTCACCAGTCATATCAGTCTGCTATACGATTCGGCATGGGAAGAATGGTCCAGGACGCATGCCGAAGAAGCCAATTTGATAGCTCGCCGAGCGTTTTGGATCGAGGCGCATCGGGCGCAAATGCCCGGTGAAGGAAACAGTTTCCTGGATGCCTGGAGCGAACTGCGGGACAGGGAGACGCCCGAGGTTGACGAATACGAAGTCGCCAAGTTCGCCACGCATCACCTAACTCGGAGGATCGTCCGCGACCTGGGGATGTCGTACCTGGCGCCTGAGGAAATGCCGACGCATTCCCAATTGGTCGAACTGATGACCCTGACGCCGATTGGTGGATACGACGATAACGCCGAAGCGGTGAAGATTGGTGATCGGTTAAGCGTCTGGAAGGCGGACGGTTCTTACGGGCGTCTTTTTGACGGCGTAACAACCGTCCGGCTGGATGGGGATGTTACACACTTTGAACTGGGGCGTATCCCGGAGGCGATGGATGAACTGCGGGCCGCGGCACATTTCCTTGTGCTCAACGTGGCCCGGCAACAGGTGATCAAGCGGCCGCGCGCTGAGCGCAAGCTCGTCATTTTCGAGGAGGGACTGCGGATGATCCAACTCCCAGGAGGCGCGAAATCGCTCAAAGAATTTTACGCCCAGATGCGCAAATACGGGGTCGTGGTCTGCAGTGTATTCCAGCAGTCTGCCCCTCTGCGGTCGGCGGATGAGACGTTGCGGGCGGCTGTCGTCGATAATACAAAGCTTTTTATCGTGTCCGCTCAGCCGAGTCCTCGGGCCGTTGATGAGATTGGGGAGACGTTGGAAATCAGCGCTGCGGCAAAAGAAGCGGTGAAACGCTATCCGCTTCCTGAACATCAGACGGGGCAAAAGTTCAGCTCATTCCTCATGATGGCTCCGGACCCGCGCAGAAAGCTTGTCGGCACATTCCGCAACATAGCGGCACCCGAGGTAGTCTACGCGGGTGCCTCTGATAACAAGGTCTGGGACGAGCGCCAGAAGGCGTTGCGCGCCTATGACGATATAGTCGAAGGAATCATAACGGAGGCTCGGAAAAATGCAGTTGGCTAGAATGCTAGCGATCACATTGATCCTTTCTGGATGTGCTTTGTCGCCACAGAAACGGGGAACGGTGACAGTTGAAGGGATGGGCACAAAGGTGCTGACCGAGAAGGGCGATCAACTGATGGGTACAGGGGTGTACGCAAAGAGAGAGGTATCACCTGATTTTGCCGAAGGGTACGAGAAGGGACTCAGTGATGCGGTGAAGCGGGATTATTGGTCGATGCAGGAAGCGCAGCGCGCACGATAAATATGTTGCACTACGTGTACAACCTTATTGATCCGAGAGACGGAGATGTATTCTACGTCGGTAAAGGTGTTGGTAGGAGAGTCTATTGGCATCAGCCTGCTGCTTTTCGTGGGGGCCATTGTAATCCGAAGCTGCAAAACAAGATTCGGAAAATTCGAAGTCTCGGCTTCCAGATTCCCGTCGAGAAGATCTTTGAACATGAGGAAGAGTGGCCCTGCCATGTAATCGAGGTTATGGCGATCGCCTTTTATGGGAGAGGTAATCTTTGTAACCTTACCGACGGAGGCGAAGGGATTTCAGGTTATCAGCATTCCGAGCAGGCCAAGCTGAAAATCCGGAGTGCTGCAACAGGTCGCCGATTATCTCAGGAAGCTAAAGCCAAGATGATCGCCTCTAAGTTAGGCAAGCCGCTATCGTTAGAGCACAAAGAGAAGCTCTCCGCTGCGCTTACAGGCCAGAAGGCCTATTGGTTTGGGAAGACGCTTAGCGCTGAGACTAAGGCGAAGATTTCCTTGGGTCACGTTGGAAAAGCTCTTTCGAAAGAGCACAGAGCGAAGCTTTCAGCGTTACGTCTGGGAAGAAAACGATCCGAAGAGACCAGGGCGCGCATTTCCGCTGCTCGATTGGGCCGTCCGCTCTCTGAAGAATCGAAGGCTAAAATTGCTGCTGCTAAGCGGGGAGGAAAGCTATCTGACGAGCACAAAGCGAATATCTCCGCGTCTCTTAGATGCGAAAAGGCCTATTGGTTTGGGAAGAAATTGTCTCCAGAGCACAAAGCGAAGATGTCCTTATCTAGGAAACGGTTTCTCGGAACGTTGCTTGCTCTGATGGTGATGTGCTGTGTCAATGCTAGGGCTTACGTTTTGGTAGAAGACATACCAGCTTTAACAAATAACTCGATTAACGAGGTCAAGAATTACGCGCAATATCTTCAGCAGACCGCGAATTCTGCGACGTCTATTACGAACCAAATCACTCAAATTGAGAACCAGGTCATCGCTCTGCAACGGTTCGGTAACCCGCAGTACTACGTGAACATGTTGGGGCTTGCGCCGTTCATGAACACCGCCTCGGTGCTGGCGTCCGGGATTGGTCAGTCGCTTTCCGCATATCGGCAGGCGTCCAACGGATTGGGGGCCCTTGCTTACACCGGCAACGGTTTGTACTCGAACCTGACCGGGACACTCGATCGTTACGGGAACGCGGTCAGGTACCAGCCGGATGCCTTCAGGAAGTTCGCCGCCGTTAACGATATGGTCGAGAGCTATAACACTCAGCAGCGCACTTACAATGCGCAGATGGCCTCCCTCCAGCAACAGTTGACAGACGCCATGCAGAAGTTAAACGCGGCTTCGACGCAGATGGAAACCGAAAAGTATGCTGCGCAGGTCAATGCGATCCATGCGCAGATAAATGCTCTTACGCAAACGACTAATCTGGTCGGCCAGAGAGCCGCTATCGGGCAGCTCTCAAATCAGAATGACGCGGCTCGGATCCAGGAAGCAAACCGACAACAGGAAATTCAGGAGCGCCAGGAAGACCTCCAGAACGAGGCTGCAGGGTTCTCGCGGTTACTTGGAGGCTCACCATAATTGCATTCCGGCGTCAGGAACAAAGCAACTTGTCAGCATAAGGGAGAAAAATGAGTAATCCAAAAAAACCCCATTGGTTGGCCATCGCGCTGGTGGTCAGCGTGCTCTTTAACGTCGGCACTATCTACTATTCGTTTCAGGCGAAATCGAAAATGGCGTCGCTCGAGCAGCAACTAACAACCCTGCAGAAAACGCAGATGGATACCGAAACGCGAGCTGAAGAGCGCCAAAAAGACCTCGAGAACGAGGCGACAGGGTTCTCACGGTTACTTGGTGGATCCAAATGAACCTCACCATCACCCATTGGCTTAACACTCTGGTTCCAATGTCGCATATCATCGCGATAGTGGATCAAGTGCTGCTTGCGTTTATCGTAGTGGCGTTTCTGATTTTGGTGATCGGATACTACATGGGAATTATTGGATCAGAGACGGTCTTTGCGCCATCAGGCAAACTGATCGTTCTGTTCGCGTGTATTGCCGGTGCTCCTTGGATGCTGTCAATTGGGCAAGGAATAGCAAATGCATTAGTCCAATCCATTACTGCTGCGGATCCAGGACTCAATTGGTTGGTTGTCAACAATCCGTCAACCAATTCAATAAATGCCAACACGCAGTTTGGCATAAATTCGTCACTCTACGACTCCTCGCTGGCGCTAAATTTCGAAAAGCCGTTCGGGATCATCAGCCAATACATGACGGCCAAGACGGGACCGTCTCCCGGTCTCCACTTGGACAAATGGCCGGATTACATCATGCGGTGCCTCTTCATCTTCCTCACGGGGTTAGTGGCGTGTTTTACCGAGTTCATCATGCAGGCGATGTTGATAATACAGAAGCTTATCATGGTATTCAGCAAACTGTTAGTGCCGATATGGATTGCCTGCTTGAGTCTGCCAGCAGCGCAGGGATCTGCGCAGAACTTCTTGAAGAGTGTTTTGGGGGTAATGTGCTGGCCGGTTGGTTGGGCCATTGTGCATGTGGGCACAATGGCTGCGTTTCAGGCGCTTCAAGCGCCTTCTTTCAACGCGCAACTGGGCGAATTAGTTCTGTCGTTCGCTACGCTCACTGTAGCGTGTCTATGGCCCGTGGTGGGAACGATAGGCGCGCCCTTTCTGATCGCGAAGATGGTGACAAGCGGAACAAATTTCGCCCAGGGCATGGTTGGCGCATTTGCTAGTACAGCAGGGCAGCATGCTGCGCGAGGGTTGCAGGCCGGAGGAAAAGTCACGGGCGCATTGTTTGGAGGGGTGGCTGCTGGGCCGGCCGGAGCAGCAGCGGGAGCCTCATTAGGCGGCAAAGTCGGTGAAGCGATGGCTGCGCCCGTTGTTTCTGCTACAGAGAGCGCGGAAGGGGCTAACGAGGGGCGCCGGGCAATTCCTTCATCGCGATCGGCGAAAGTGGCCGACGCGGCAATCGGACTAATCAAAGCACGATCATGAGCAACCCAGCAAGAACATTGGCGAATGGCCGAAAGACGTCAAACTGGTTGGCAATCGCATTGGTGGCCAGCGTGCTGTGCAATATCGCAACGCCCGTTTGGTATTCGCTCCAATCGCGGGCAAAAGACAAGGTGGTGGTGTTCGATCTCGCGTCTGGGTCGTTGCTGCTGAGCCCGGTCGTGGACCCCAGCGACTCTAAAGAGATCGTCGATACCAGTGTCAGCTGGGCTGTTAAATCGATCCTGGACCGCAATCCGGCGGGCCTCGACAACGAGGAACTGATTCCGCTGCTCTTCGATGTGAACACCGCGCGAAAAGCGATAGAAGAATTCGCTCAGGCTAAAGCAGAATATGCAGCCAAGAATTTGCGGTCGCACGTGGAGATAAAGTCCATCGATGCTCAACCAATTGGCAATGGAATTATAAAATCCCGCGTGGTCGGACAAATCGTCACCACTGGAACCGTTCATGGCACGGCCACGCAGGAGGTGAGGCCAGTATCTATCGATTTAAGTCTTGCCAGGAATCCCGACCTAGGGAGGAACAGAAAATACCCATTGATGGTATTTCAGTACACGTACGCGTCTTCTGAGATAAGCCAGAAATAGTCCGCATGCAATATACCTACTTCTTAATAGATCCTAGGGATGATTCGGTATTTTACGTTGGGAAGGGCTATGGGCGCCGGATTCGTGTCCACTCCTACATGATGGGCGCAAAAGAGCATCACAACCCTAAGCTGTTGAGCAAACTCAGGAAGATTAGCAGCCTGGGATTGAAGCATAAAGCATTTAAGATATTCGAGCACGAGGACGAATGGCCATGTCTCGCCAATGAAGTGGCAGCTATCGCATTATACGGGAGAGAAAATCTGTGCAATCTCACAGATGGGGGCCAGGGTGCGTACAACCCTTCCATTGAAGGTCGTCAGCGAATTGCTGCGGGCCAGTTGGGCAAACGGCAGTCAAAAGAGAGAATAGCCAGACGAGTTGCCTGCTTGTTGGGACATGCTGTATCTGCGGAAACAAGAGCAAAAATAGGTGCTGCGCGTGCTGGTAAATACGTGTCTGCGGAAACAAGAGCCAAGCTTTCGGTGGTGCGTCTAGGGAAGCCGCATTCTGAGGAGAGCAAAGCAAAAATCTCTGCTGCTGTTTCCGGCAAAAATCATCCCTTCTTCGGCAAGAAGCATTCCAAAGAGGCACGCGAGAAAATGTCTGCGTCTCAATTGGGAGAAAAGAGCCATAATTTTGGTAAGCCGAAGTCAGAAGAAACGAAAAGAAAGATCTCGGAAGCCAAGCTAGGAAGGACATTCTCCAGTGAGCACAAGCTTAATTTATCTATTGCTCATAAGGGTATTCACAAAGGTGAAAATCACCCAATGTTTGGAAAGAAACATTCGGAAGAAACCAGATCCAAGATATCTCGAAGCCTTTCACAGTTTTTTAAGAAACGAGCCTTGGGCGCAATGGTCGTCGTCGCATTACTGCTAAGTTCTTCGGTTTTTGCCGAAGACCTAAGTTATCGTGTCAGAACCGAAATCCTCGATCAGCGCAACCCGGTCACGGTCAACGTTTCGACTCATGCCGTAACGACTCTACAATTCCCGGCGCAGATCCAATCCTTGGAAAGCGACGGATTCACTCAGAAACCGAACGAGGAAGTTGGCGATTTCTACATCTCGCCGGGGGTGAACTGGGTGAGCATCAGATCGCTCAAGCCCGGAGCGACGCAGAATCTTGGCGTGGTAATTGCCGGACGGGTATACGAGATCATGATCCAGACGACAGCGCTTAATGACCTGGCTGTTCTGTTCCAGTTTGAGCAGGCGCCGCCGAGACCGGCAAAAATCGCTCCCAGGGTGTGGTCTCCATTGGCCCGAAACCTGCCATGAGGAAGACGATTGCGATTGTTCTGTTGCTAGTGCTGGTAGGGGGAGGGGCCGGTGCATGGTTTGTTTTGGTAAAGCGGCCGCCAAAACGGCAAGCACCTACGCCGACTTCTGTTCCGGTTACTGAAGCTGATGGCTTGCAACAGCCATCGTTCCACACCGAACGCGCGATAGCGCCAGCAGATTCCGTCCTTCCGCAATCTACGTCTACGCCGACGCCGGAGATCGCAGAACTCAATCCTGGACCTGTCCCCGAGCGGGCAGCTGCGATGGAAAAGAAACTGGCGCCGATGCGCATCTACACCTCAACAGCTGCGCCGGAACCAACGCCGGAAGAAGAAGATCTCGGGGATTACGCGCCGGCGTTCCGGATGGTTCGTTGCAAATTAGTAAACACAATTGATTCCTCCAACATTTCTACACCTGTATTGGGAGTCGTAACCGATGACTTAGTGTGGGGCGGCAAGATCATCATTTCAAAGTGCTCAGAGGTTCACGGTCTGGCCCAGGTCGATAAAAGCCGGGAACGGATCGTGGCTGAGGGTGCTTGGACGTTCACCTTATTCGAGCCCGATATTGGCCGACTAGGTGACAGGGAATTGGTTGTTAAGGGATACGCGTTGGACCGGGAAGACGACCCCGAGTTCACGAAACTAGTGGTCGGCAATACGGCGGTTGATACCGTGAAGAAAACCTGGGGAATTACGGACGGCAGCGCAGGGCTTCGCGGTGTCGTGCTGCGGACTAATAATGCCGCCGAACTGAACCTGTTTGTTGCCACCTTTATCGCCGGGATCGCGCAATCGGTTCAGGGGACGGTGACCAACGTTTTCGGGCAAACGGTGCCAAGCCCGAATGTTTACGGTGCGGGTGGTGTGCCGGGCTATATCATTAATCCACCAGCCCAAGGCACCGAGGCGGTGTTAGATCGCTATGCAGAAATGGTAATGAATGCGATTGAGAAGGATGGATTTTTCATAAGGGTCCCGGCAGCGAAACTTTTCTATCTCTATGTGACCGATGACATCCTAACGGGAAAAGCGACCGTCGGCGGATCGCGTCGGTTGCGCCAGGTGCAGTCTGATTTTCTGGAGGATAGGACGCTGCAAGAGAAGGTGACGCAACCCAGAGCGGAACGGGATGCTAAAGCGCGAGAGGAAGCGCGGAACGCTTTTCCATATCCTCCGATTAATCCGGCCCTCACCCACAAACTCGATGAGACTGCGGACAGGTTGGAGGCCCGCAGCGAGGCTCTACAGAAGCAATCTCAGGAACTCGCGCAACCAAGTCCGACTCCGACTTCGAATCAATGAACGGAAATTCTAACGGCGCAATCCCTTACGTTAACGGTGGCTTAGCCGTCCCTTGCTGCGTCAAAGTTAAGGTTCGCGAATTCTTCTGGAAGGGATTGGATAACCTTTTAGGCCGCTGCGCGTTGGCTCTTGAGCGAATGCTGGCGCACCGGGACTGGTCATCCTCCAAATACTACGGGGACCTGGTTCCGTGCGTGGTGTCCAAAAGTCTGATCGCCAAGTACCAGCAAAACCCGAAATGCTGCCGGGTTCGAAACATCGTGATCCCGGTCTGCGGCGATAAGGGCAAGCAGATCAAACTGGTCGAGGGCGGTATCCGCGTGCCGACGCTCTTCAAAAAGGCAGTGCTTCCGGTGAATTGGCCTCGCTCTATCGTGGGACATGTCCGTTCAATCGAATTGTACCGCCGCGAGGGCGAATGGTTCGCCTCGATCTGCTACTATGCTGCGAAAGATCCGCCGGTCGCTTGCGAGGGCGTCATCGGCGTAGACCGCAACTCGGTCGGCAACATCGCCGTCTTTGCAGACCCCCAAAGCGGAACCGTTCGCAAAGTCGGCATCTTCCCGGCCCGGACCAAGTTCGTGTTCCGCCGGCGACGAAAGAATTTACAACGAGCGGGTAAGACCCGCTTGCTCAAGAAACTGCACCGCAAGCAGCGGCGCAGAATGAGCTACGAAAACCATCGAGCCACCAGGGCCGTGGTGGACTATGCCGCAACCCATCGACGGGCTGTGGTAATGGAGCATTTGGAAGGAGTAACGGCGAAAGATTCCAAGATCCGGGGCTACTCCGAAAAGAACCAGTGGGCGTTTGCCCAATTCGGTTCAATGCTCCGCCACAAGTGCGCTTTGCGCGGCATACCGCTCTCGGAAGTAGATCCGGCTTTTACGAGCCAGACCTGCTCCCGATGCGGCAGCATCCACCGACCAGACGGCAAGCAGTTTATCTGCTTAACCTGTGGCCATAACGACCATCGTGACGCGAACAGCGGATTTGCAATCGCTCAACGCGGTTTAAAGATCCTAACTAAGCGATGGAAGTAGCTCGGGCCTCAGAGTGTCCGAGTTGCGGCCTATTGGTGGGCCGCGAGCTGAGACGATAGGAGCATCTTATGCCCGACAATAATCAGAATCCCAGGGTTCACTCTGGGAGCATCAAGGCGATCATTCATATCAGTGTAGCGGCTCTGATCACAGGCTGTGCGGATCAGGGATATGTAAGGCGCTGGAACGACATGTGGGTCGATATAGCGATTAGGCATCAATACGAGAAGTATTCTTGTGCACACGCTTTAGAAGGCTATTCGAAGGATCCTCCCCCTACGATCTCGCATCGAAAGAAAGTAGCGCCGGCAAACGAGCAAGTGGTGACAAAGGGGAAAAAAGCGCCGGATGCCGGTCTGGACGCAACAAAAGAAAGCGCACAACGAACTCAAGATTCAATCCGTGCATTGAGCGCGAAAATTGATGTACTCGAGGATGCCCTAAAGACGAATGTTGCAACAACCAACCAGAACCAGGATTTGCTTGTGCAACAGATAAACGCGCTCAAGGCGCAGCTCGCGCAACTGCAGCAACCCTCAAGTAAGCTAAATGGACGGTAAACTTCAAAACATTGAAAGCTATCTGAAAGGCCAAGTGATCGGTCAGGAGGACGCGATCGCGCGTGTCAGCCGGGCAATCGAGGCTGCGGAGTATGATCTTAACGATCGGGGCCCGCGGCCGAAGGGTTCGTTTCTGTTCATGGGGAGCCGCGGGATCGGCAAGACGCAGACTGCGAAAGCCTTTACCGAGTATCTTTTCGGCGGCGGTGGATTGACGATGCTGTTCATGAACGAGTACCAGAGAGCCGATGACGTGGACGAACTCGTGTGTGCGCTCAAAAAAGGGGTGGCGGCCAATTGCCGAACCTTCCTTTTCGACGAGATCGAGAAAGCGCACCGAGGGGTCATCGACGCTTTTATTTCGCTACTGGACGAAGGCCAGATCACTGATTTGGATGGATCACGTATCGCGGTCGGCAATGCTTACATAGTGCTTACGTCCAATATTGGAGCAGCGCGCTGGAGCGCGATGGAAACGACACCGTATTCCCGGATGGAGTCCTTCGCATTCGAGCAAGCTCGCAAAGTCCTGCGTCCCGAGTTATTCAACCGGCTGACAGAAACAATTGTGTTCCGGCCGCTTTCACAGACAGTGCAGATCGATATCCTCAAAGGAATGCTGGGCAAGAAACTCGCTCATCTGGAGCCGAGATTAGGGAAACGGCCTTTGTTTGTGGACGATCGGGCGAATGCCCATCTGTTACGGAAATGCTTCACGGCAACCGAAGGCGCACGGCGGTTAAGACAGGAACTGGACCGGCAAATGAATCTGGCGGCGCTTCCCTGGATGCTGCAAAAACAGCCCCCAGAAGAGGGTAGGTTTTGTTACGACGCAAAGAGCGACCAACTTATACTGAGATAGCAAAATGGGAATGCTAATCATCATCGGGGTACTCATCCTCTTATGGGCTCACAAAAGCGGGCGTCCAATGAAGCTGGTGTTGACGCCAGAAGAGTCAAAAGCAGTAAAAACACGTT
>Ga0306920_100013918_pt1 | contig 10971 bp, 8 predicted proteins | sample flu12Cox44000170_FD_204666 | JGI IMG/M metagenome (GOLD analysis project Ga0306920, IMG submission 204666) | Lab enrichment of tropical soil microbial communities from Luquillo Experimental Forest, Puerto Rico - flux4day.12C.oxic.44.000.170 (v2)... | ecosystem: Environmental > Terrestrial >...
AACGACGCGCTGGCCCGCGGGCTGTTCCTCGACGGCCTGGCCTCGGCCACCGCGCTGGCCAGCCGGCTGCTGCTGACTGCCGTCTAGGCCGCCCTAGGCTGGGGCGGGTGGACGAACTGCGCTACGACCTGGAACGGGACGCGGTGCGCGTGGTACTCACCGACGGCGGCGGGCGGATCCTGCTGTTCCACGTGCTGACCCCGGACCAGACACCGGACGGCTGGTGGGAACTGCCCGGCGGGGGGATCGACCCCGGTGAGTCGTACCTGGAGGCCGCGGTACGGGAGATCCGCGAAGAGACCGGCCTGGTCCTCGACCCGGCCCAGGTCGGCCCGCCGACGTGGCGGCGGGACACCACCTGGCTGTCGCGGGGCGTCCGGCGGCTCCAGCACGAGGTCGTGGTGCGCGCCCGGGTGGCAGCGGACCGGCCGGCGATCATCGACGGCGGCCGGACGCCGCAGGAGGTGGAGGACTACGTGACGTTCCGCTGGTGGCAGCCACCCGAGATCACCGGGAGCGGGCACCGCTTCTACCCCGGCCGCCTGCCGGAACTGCTACCGGCCTTCCTGGCCGGGGAGCACATCGACGAGCCCTTCGAGCGGTGGAACTAGCCGCGGGAAATGCGATCGACCCGCGGGCCGGTCCCGGCGAGGATGGCATCGTGGCCGAGCTGCGCACGGCGCATACCGCCGACCTGGACCCCGGCACGCTCCGGGCGGCCCGTGCCCTGCTGGACGAGGTCTTCAACGATGAGCTGACCGAGGCCGACTGGGAACACGCCCTGGGCGGGGTGCACGCGCTGGTCTGGGACGGGCCCGTGCTGATCGGGCACGGGTCAGTGATCCAGCGCCGCCTGCTGTACCGGGGGCGGGCGCTGCGGGCCGGCTACGTCGAGGCGGTCGCGGTGCGCGCCGGCCGCCGGGGGCAGGGGCACGGCGCGGCCCTGATGGGCGCGCTGGAACGGGTGCTGCGCGGTGCTTACGACCTGGGCGCGCTCGGGTCCACCGACGAGGGCGCGGGCTTCTACGCGGGGCGCGGCTGGAAGCTGTGGCAGGGGCCGTCCTCGGTGCTCACGCCGGACGGCATCCGGCCGACCACCGAAGACGACGGCTGCCTCTACGTGTTCCCGCTCGCGGTCCCGCTGGACCTGTCCGGCGAGCTGACCTGCGACTGGCGAGACGGGGACGTCTGGTAACACGCGCAGCCGCTCGGCGAAGACGGTCATCACCCGCTCCAGCGCTGGAGCCGAAAGGTCATCAGAAAAGGCTGCGCGGATCGCCAGCCACCGAGACCGCAATATTCCCTTCACCGCCAGGCAAAAGAAGCCATAATTGCGGCACTAACGGGGACCGGCCGGCGCCGGAAGGCTGCCGGTGAGTCAGGGGAGCACATCATGCCCGAGAATTCCTTCGTGCCTTTGCCCGGCAGCGAGCGGAGGCCCGTTGACGGCGCCCAGCCTGCCGGCGACCTGGACACCTCCGCGCGGATCGAGGTGACGCTGATCACCCGCCGCCGCGAAGAACTGCCGCCCGAAGTCGTCACCGGCCCGCAGACGCTCGGCCGCGACGAGCTCGCTGCGAGGCACGGCACGGACCCAGCGGACCTGGAGCTGATCCGCAACGTGCTTGGCCGGTTCGGCATCGAGGTGACCGGCGCCGATCCCGGAGCCCGCCGGGTAAACGTCGCCGGCTCCATCGCCGCCTTCTCGCAGGCCTTCGGCGCGTCACTGCGCCTGGTCAGCGCGCCGCACGTGGCGGCGAAGGGGGGCACCGCGCAGCACCGCTACCGGGTCGGTGGCCTGCACGTGCCCGCCGAGCTGGACGGCGTGGTGCTCGCCGTGCTCGGCCTGGACGACCGGCCGCAGGCCGCGCCGCAGATCAGGCGGGCGCCCGGCAGTCAGGCCCAGGCGGCCGGGGCGTCGGCCCCGATCTCGTACACGCCCATGCAGGTGGCGCAGGCCTACAACTTCCCGGCGGGCACCGACGGCACCGGGCAGACCATGGCCATCATCGAGCTGGGCGGTGGCTTCGGCACCCAGGACCTGGATGCCTACTTCTCCGGCCTGGGGATCACCACTCCGTCGGTGGCCGCGGTCGGGGTCGACGGCGCTTCGAACGCGGCCGGGCAGGACCCGACCGGCGCCGACGGGGAGGTCCTGCTGGACATCGAGGTCGCCGGCGCGGCGGCACCGGGCGCCAGCCAGGTGGTCTACTTCGCGCCGAACAGCGACCGCGGCTTCGTGGACGCGGTCACCACGGCGGTGCACGCGAACCCGACCCCGACGGCGGTGAGCATCAGCTGGGGCCAGTCCGAGGACTCCTGGACCGGCCAGGCGCGTGCCGCGCTGGACCAGGCGTTCGCCGACGCCGCCGCGCTCGGCGTCACGGTTACCGCGGCCGCCGGTGACAACGGCAGCGGCGACCGGGTGGGCGACGGGCAGCCCCACGCCGACTTCCCCGCATCCAGCCCGCACGCGCTCGCCTGCGGCGGCACCAGCCTGCAGGTGAACACCGACACCGGCACGGTGTCCGCGGAGACCGTCTGGAACGACGGGTCCGGCGGCGGGGCGACCGGTGGCGGGGTGAGTGACACGTTCGGCCTGCCGCCGTGGCAGGCGTCGGCCGGAGTGCCCGGCAAGGCCGGGTCCGGCTCCGCGGGCCGGGGCGTGCCCGACGTCGCGGGCAACGCCGACCCCGCGACGGGCTACCAGGTGCTGGTGGACGGGCAGTCCACGGTGGTCGGCGGGACCAGCGCGGTAGCCCCGCTATGGGCGGCGCTCATCTGCCGTCTGGCACAGGCCACGGGCAAATCGTTCGGCTTGATGCAGCCGTCGCTGTACGCGGGGGTCAGCGCCGGGACTACCGCGGCCGGATTCCGCGATATCACCCAGGGCAACAACGGGGCCTACCAGGCCGGGCCCGGCTGGGATGCGTGCACCGGCCTCGGGGTGCCCGACGGGACCGCCCTGGTGAGCAGGCTCGGCAGCTGAGGCAGGTCGGCGGGCCGCGGCCGCCTCAGCCGAGGTGGTCGCGGCCGGGCGGCTCGTCCCAGTCGGCCAGCCGCGGCTCGACCTGGATCCGCCACGGCGCGTCGTTGACGAACGATGGCTTCGGACCGCGGACCAGGCCGTCGAATGAGGCGAAGTCGGTGGTCTCCCGGAAGGCCGGCAGCCGGTACAGGTCGCGGGCGTAGGCCCAGAGGCTGCCGTAGTGGGTGAGCCGCCGGTCGGTGACACCGGCCAGCGGGTTGTACCCGGTGTCGAAGCGCGCCAGGGTCGGCCACAGCCGCACATCGGCCTCGGTGACTTCGCTGCCGACCAGGTACCTGCGGCCGGCCAGCCGCTCGTCGAGTTCCGCCAGCAGCGCCAGCATGGCCTGCCTGAGTTCGGTGTAGTCCTGCTGCGCCGTGGCCCCGGCAACCCGGTACGGGCCGTTGTTCACGTTGGTGTACACGCGCTCGTTCAGCGCGTCGATCTCGGCGCGCAGCGGCTCCGGGTAGAGGTCGGGCAACGGCGCGGCCCACGCGCCGAACTGGGTGCCGAGGTCGATCGTGATGTCCGGGAAGTTATTGCTGACGATCGTGCCGGTCTCCCGGTCCCAGAGCACCGGGACGGAGACGTGGCCGTCGTAACCGGGCTCGGTGGCCTCGTAGGCCTCGGCGAGGAGGGTGAAGCCGTTCACCGGGTCCGGTCCGCGGTGCTCGCGGAACGCCCAGCCCCGGCCGTCGCGCACGTCATCCACGTAGGACAGCGTGACCACGCCCTCCAGGCCCTTCAGCTTGCGCACGATCGCGGTGCGCTGGGCCCACGGGCAGCCCCAGGAGATGTACAGGTGGTACCGGCCGGGGACGGCGGGGTACCCGCTCGAGCCGTCGGCAGTGATCCGGCCCTGGAACCGGTACACCGGGCGCTGGAACGCTTGACCCTTGTTGAACCCGCGCCCCGGCCCGTACAGCCCATAGGCGTCGTAGTCGACCGGGCCGGCGTACCGCGGCGGGGACCCGGTGCTGGCTGTCTGAGTCACTGGGCCTCCGGCTCGGGTTCCTGATGCCTAGTCAGCGCTGCGCCCCAGGGTGGCCGGGGCGCCGAAGGGACGGAGCACCTCCGGCACGGCGACCTTGCCGCCCTCGTCCTGGAAGTTCTCCATGATCGACAGCAGCGCCCGGGCGGTGGCACCGGTCCCGTTCAGCGTGTGCGCGAACTCCAGGCCACCGTCCCGCCGGAACCGGATGTTCAGCCGCCGCGCCTGGTAATCCGTGGTGTTCGAGCACGAGGTGATCTCCCGGTACCGCTGCTGCACCGGGAACCAGGCCTCGATGTCGTACTTCTTCGCGGCGGACGCGCCCAGGTCGCCCACGGCGATGTTCATGACCCGGTAGGGCAGGCCGAGCGCCTGGGTGATCTCCTCCTCGTACCCGAGCAGCCGCTCGTGGAACTCACCGGACTGCTCGGGCAGGCAGTAGACGTACATCTCCACCTTGTCGAACTGGTGCACCCGGAACATGCCCTTGGTGTCCTTGCCGGCGGCGCCCGCCTCCCGGCGGAAGTTCGTCGTGTACCCGGCGTAGAGGGCGGGCAGGTCGGCCTCGTCCAGGCGCTCGTCCGCGTGGATGCCGGCCAGGGCGACCTCGGAGGTGCCGGTCAGGTACAGGTCGTCCTTTTCCAGGTGGTAGAGGTTGGACTCCTCGGTGGGCAGGAACCCGGTGCCGTACATGGCCTGCTCAGCGGCGAGCACCGGGGGGAGCACCGGCAGGAACCCCAGGCCGGCCAGCTTGTCCAGGACGAACCGGTACAGCGCCAGTTCGGTCATGGCCACGTCGCCGATCCGGTAGGCGAACCGGGCGCCGGACAGCCGGGCGCCCCGTTTCATGTCGATCCAGCCGCGCCTGGAACCGAGTTCGGTCGCGTCGCGGGGGGTGAAGCCGAACGACGGCCGCTCCCCAACCGCGCGCAGGACCTGCGAGTCCTCCTCGGCCATGCCGTCGGCCGCGGTGGGGTCGGGCAAGTTCGGGATGCGGGCGAGCAGCGCGTTCCGCTCGTGGTCGGCGAGCGCCAGGTCGGCCTGGGCTCTTTCCAGGTCTGCGGCGAGCCGCTTCAGCTCGTCGCGCTGCTCGGGTGTTGGCGGGCCAGCCTTGGACGACCGCTTCTGCTCGGCGCGCAGGGACTCGGCCCGCTCGGTCAGCTCACGCCACCGCCCGTCCACGGCGAGCAGTGCGTCGAAGTCGGCGCCGGCCCCGCGCCGGGCCAGTGCGGCCCGGTAGCGGTCCGGGTCCTGCCGGGCAGCCTTGAGATCTATCACCGTCGTAATCCTAGTCGGGCACGGCAGGCCGGTCGGCCGATCGAAACCGGGGTGCCGGCCGCCGGGCGGAGCGGCCGGACCTGGTGGCCAGGACCGAGCCGGACAGGATCAGCGCGAACGCCGCCACGATCGCCGGGGTGAGCGGCTCACCCAGCACGCTCACCCCCAGGGCCACCGCAACGGCCGGGTTCACGTAGGTGATCACTGTGGCCCTGGCCGGGCCCACCTCGGCGATGAGCCGGAAGAACAGCACAAACGCGAGCGCCGTGCAGAGCACCCCCAGCGCGGCGAGCGAGCCGAGCACCGCGGCCGATGGCAGCCGTTGCGGCCAGGTCAGCGCGGCGGCCGGGGCGTACACCACGGTGGCGCCGGCCAGGCAGACGGCCGTCATCCCCAGGCCGGGAAGGTCGCCGAGCCTCCGGCCCGCGATCAGCGGCCCGGTGGCGTAGCACAGGGCGACGAGCAACACCTCGGCGATCGGCCAGGCGCTGCCGCCCGCCAGGTGCGGCCCGGCCAGCAGGGCGACGCCGCCCAGCCCGGCCAGCAGGCCCGCCCAGCGGGCCGCGGTCAGCCGCTCCGGGCCACCGGTCAGCCGGGCCAGCACCACCCCGATGATGGGGACCGCCGCGATCAGCAGGCCGGTCAGCGAACTGGACAGCCGCCGCTCCGCGTCCGACAGCAGCGCCCAGGGCAGCAAGATCTCCACGACGGCGAACACCGCCAGCCATCGCCAGCGGCCGGCCAGCACGCGGATCTGGCGGCGCCGGATCGCGAGGGGCAGGAGCACGGCTGCGCCCACGCACACCCGGGCGAACACCAGGACCGGTACCGATACGCCGGTGTCCGCCACCTTGATGAGCAGGTAGGGCACGCCCCAGATGACGCTCATCAGCGCGAACAGCACCCAGCCCCGCCGGCTCACCCGCGCTCCCCTTTCCTGCGCCACATCCCGCTGCAGGCTACCGGGGCGGGAGAACCGCCCGGCCCGCGCAGGGACCGGTCCGCGCAGGGACCGGTGCGCGCCGGGCGGGAGACGGAGCCGGCCCCCGCCGGGGACCGGGCAGCCGCCCGGGCGGCCATCGCGGGCACATGGCGCGGCTACGCTCAAGGCGGCACGGCTAATCTCAAAGATGCGGCGGCCGCCGCACGGCAGGCGGGAGGGGTGATCACGCTGACCGTCCCGGACGGCACGCCCGCTGGCCTGCCCACGGCCCCGCCGGCCCCGGGCGCGGCGGGCGCCGGCCCGGCACCGGGCACCGCACCTGAGCCCGTGCGGGACTCGCCGGGCACCCGTCATCCGTCCGGCACCCGCGGTCGGCTCGGCACCGGCCGGCAGCCCGGCACCCGCGGGCAGCCCGGCCCCCAGGGGCAGCCCGGCCCCCAAGGGCAGCCCGGCCCCCAGGGGCTGCCCGCCGAGCCGCGGCTCGCGCTCGGCTGGTCCCTGCTGGCGGCGGTGGCCGGCGGGCTGGCCCTGACCGCCGCCTTCCCCCCGGTGGGAGCCTGGCCGCTGGCCCCGCTGGGCCCCGCGCTGCTGGTGCTGGCGCTGCAGGGCCGGAGCCTGCGGGCCAGCTTCCTGGCCGGGCTGCTGTTCGGCCTCGCGCTCTTCGTTCCCCTGATTTCCTGGCTGATCAACCTGGCCTGGTACGCCTGGGCCGCGCTGGCCATCGCCGAGGCGGTGATCTTCGCGCTGCTCGCCGTGGGCCAGCGGGTGCTGCTGTCCCTGCGGGGCTGGCCGGTGGCCGTCGCGGGCTGGTGGGTCGCCGCCGAGGCGCTGCGCGACCGGTGGCCGTACGCGTTCCCGTGGGGACGGCTGGCCATGAGCCAGGCGGGCACGCCGACCGCGCCCTGGACCGCCATCGGCGGCGCGCCGCTGCTGTCCTTCCTGCTTGCCCTCGTCGGCAGCACGCTGGCCTGGCTGCTGCTCGCGCCCGGCCCGGGCGGGACCCTCCGCCGCCGCCTGGTCCCCGCGCTCGCCTTCGCCGGGGCGGCGGGACTGGCGCTGGCGGGCGGCCTGCTGCCGGTGGACCCGGTGCCGGCCGGCACCCCGGCCGCCACCGTCGCCGCCATTCAGGGCGACGTGCCGCACGCTAGGAACCTGCCTGACCTGCTCCGGGCCACCACGGTGACGGCCGACCACGCGGCGGTGACCGAGCGCCTGGCCGGGCAGGTCCGGGCCGGTAGCAGGCCCGCGCCGGACCTGGTGATCTGGCCGGAGAACTCCACAGACCTGGATCCGCGCTTGTATCCCGGCATATCCGCGACGGTCGCCGCGGCGGTACGGGCCATCGGCCGGCCGGTGCTGGTCGGGGAGGTGCTCCAGGATCCGGAGCGCAACGTCGGGCAGCTGTGGACGCCGGGCCACGGCGCCGGCCCCCTCTACGTCAAGCGGCAGCTCGTCCCGTTCGGGGAGTACATACCGTTCCGCGGGCTGCTGTCGCACATCACCTCGCTGGTGGCGCTGCAGCCGCAGAATTTCACCGCCGGGCATCGCGCCGTGGTCTTCCGCCTCGGGCGGATCCGCCTCGGCGACGTCATCTGCTACGAGGTCGGGTTCGACGGGCTCGTCTCGTCCGAGGTCAGGGCGGGGGCGAACCTGCTGGCCGTGCAGACCAACGACGCGACATTCGAGGTGGACGGGCAACTCGGCGAGAGCCTGCAGCAGCTGGCCATGGCGCGGATCCGGGCGGTGGAGTCCGACCGGGCCGTCGTGCTCGCCTCGACGACCGGGGTGAGCGCCGTCATCGCGCCGGACGGCACCGTGATCGCCCGCACCAGCACCTGGCGGCCGGCCATCCTCGATGCGCGGGTGCCGCTGCTGCACACGACCACCCTGGCCGACCGGGTCGGTGCCGGGCCGGAGTACTTGATCACCGGGCTCACCGTGGCCGCGTTCTGCTTGGCGCTGGCCGGCTGGGCCGCGGCGGCACGGCGCCGTCGGCGGCCGGCCGATCCCGCCGACGGCCGGGCCGGCCCCGCCTAATCGCTACTGACGCGTGACCTAGCGCGGGCCCGGCCCCGGGCACGGTGGCAGCAGAATGGTGGTATGTCATTGTGGCGGCGGCTGGGCAGCGCCCTCGCGAAGCCTGCCCGGTACGGTGCGCTCGTCGCCGGGGCCCTGCCCGTCCTCCCCTTTCCCGCGCCCAACCTCGAATTCCTGGCGTGGTTCGCCCTCGTGCCGGGCCTGTTGCTGATGCGCGGCGCCGCCACCGCGCGCGAGGCAGCGGTCCGGTCCTGGTGGTTCGGTGCCGGGTTCATCATGGCCGCGCACTACTGGCTGATCCCCAGCATAGGCCCCGCCCTGCTGCTGGTGGCGATCGTCCTCGGTGCCTGCTGGGCCGGGGTCGGCGTGAGTGCCTGGGCGCTGCTGCGGCCGCCGATGACGTTCCGGCGCAGCCTGGCCGCCCTGGTGGTGGTGCCGAGCTTCTGGCTGCTGGTCGAATGGATCCGGTCGTGGCAGGCGCTCGGCGGCCCGTGGGCGCTGCTGGGCGCGAGCCAGTGGCAGCACCCGGCGATGCTCGCGCTGGCCTCGGTGGGCGGCGTGTGGCTGGTCAGCTTCGCCCTGGTGGCGGCCAACACCGGCCTGGTGATCCTGGTCACCGCGCCGCGCGCCGGGCTGCGCGCGCTGGGCGTGGCGGCGGCGGTCATCGCGGCCGGGGCAGGCCCGCTCGCGTTCGCGCTGACGCCGCCGGTTCACCCGGCGGGGTATGTGACCGTGGCCCTGGTCCAGCCGGGCGTCCAGCAGCATCCTTCGCCGCTGGGCACCGCCAGTCAGCGGCTGACCGCCGGGCTGGGCCCCCGGCGCCCGGACCTGATCGTGTGGGGAGAAAGCAGTATCGGCTACGACCTGCGGTTCCATCACGCGCTCCTGGATCAGCTCCGCAGCCTGTCCGCCGCCGCCGGGGCCCCGATCCTGGTGAACCAGGACTCCTACACCCCCACCGGGAAGTCCAAGGTCGCGGTGCTGATCGACGACGGCGGGATCGTGGCCACCTACACCAAGACCCGGCTCGTCCCGTTCGGGGAGTACATCCCCTTCCGCCAGCAGCTCGGCTGGCTTACAAGGATCAGCAAGGCGGCACCGAGCAACATGATCCCCGGCGACGGGGCGCGGGTGATGACCGCGACGCTGCCCGGCGGGCGGCAGCTCCGGCTGGGCGTGCTGATCTGCTTTGAGGCCGCCTTCCCCGACATGTCGCGGGCGGACACGCTGCACGGCGCACAGCTGATCGTGTACCAGACCTCGGATTCCACGTTCCAGGGCAGCTGGGCGCTGGCCCAGCACGCCTCGCTGTCTGCGGTGCGGGCGGCGGAGACCGGCCGGCCGGTGGTGCAGGCCGCGCTGACCGGGGTCAGCGCCGCCTTCGACGCCCGGGGGCGGCTGCTGACCTGGCTCGGCACCGAACAGCGTGGGGTGGCTTTTGTCCGGCTTGGCCTGGTTCCCCAGTCGTATCTCACCCTGTTTGACCGCATTGGTGATACCGTCCCCTGGGTGGCAATCGCGATATGCGTTATTGCTGCCCTCGTCGCGTTGAACCAGGCGCACCACCCGCAACGTCTGGTTGGCATAATGAGTAATGGCAACCGTCGGCCTGTCTCATCCGTCTCTCTATCGGAGGCCACGGACCGAGACCGGGTACCGGGCTCCGCAGCCGCCGGGGAGGGCGGCGGCGATGTCCGCGCCGGTGGCCCAGCACACCGCATTGAGGAAAGACCGTAGCCGTGGGCGTGGCGCCAAGGCTGCGTTGGTACCACAGGAGGGACCAGAGTGCGGGATAGCGAGCGGACACCAACAGGCCGGCCACTGCTCAGGAGCCGGCAGGCGGGGCTGGCGATTACCGGGGTCTTCGGTGCCCTGTGCCTGCTCGTGACCGCCTGCTCGGGTTCGTCATCATCGGGGACGGCGGGCCAGCACGGGTCGACCGGCGGCACGAAGACCGTGGCCAACACCGGGGCGCGGGTGACGATCAGCCCGGCCAACGGCAGCACGAACGTGAAGACCAGCCGCGGCGTCACGGTCACCGTGACGCGCGGCAAGATCCAGAAGGTCAGCGTGGCCGCCGGCCACGTCACGGCCGCGGGCACGCTCCAGGGCCAGACGTCCTGGCACACGGTCTGGCCGCTGCACACGGGGGCCCGGTACACGGTGACCGTGACCGCGGTCGGCACGGACGGCAAGACCACGACCACCACCAGCACATTCAAGACCGAGCACCCGGCCGGGACGTTCACCGCCAGCACCATCCTGGGCAACCAGAGCTACGGCGTGGGCATGCCCATCATCATCAACTTCAGCCAGGCGGTGGACCCCAGGTTCCGGGCCGGCATCGAGAAGGCCATCAACATCAAGAGCTCCAAGCCCGTGGTGGGCGCCTGGTACTGGGACGGCAGCCAGACCCTCGACTTCCGGACCAGGAACTACTGGCCGCAGTACACCAACGTGAGCTTCAACGCCCACTTCAACGGAGCCCAGATCGCCCCTGGCGTGTTCGGCGTCAGCAACCTGAGCCAGTCGTTCAACATCGGCAAGTCGCTCATCGGCGTGACCAGCACCGTCACCCACCGCACCGAGATCTACTGGGGCCACACGCGGATCGGCATCTGGCCGGACAGCAGCGGCAGGCCGGGTGACGACACCGCCAACGGGACCTACCTGACCATCGAGAAGGCCAACCCG
>Ga0306920_100013919_pt1 | contig 10971 bp, 10 predicted proteins | sample flu12Cox44000170_FD_204666 | JGI IMG/M metagenome (GOLD analysis project Ga0306920, IMG submission 204666) | Lab enrichment of tropical soil microbial communities from Luquillo Experimental Forest, Puerto Rico - flux4day.12C.oxic.44.000.170 (v2)... | ecosystem: Environmental > Terrestrial >...
ACAATGCCGGTCGGAAGGTGGGTGAACCGGACCGCCGAATCGGTTTTATTGACGTGCTGACCACCGGCACCACTGGCGCGAAAGGTATCGACTCGCAGATCGGCCGGATTGATGACGACCTCGACTTTGTCGTCAATCGCGGGAAAGACGAAGACCGAGGCGAACGAGGTGTGCCGGCGCGCGTTTGCATCGAAGGGCGAGATTCTGACCAGCCGATGAATTCCGGCCTCCGCGCGCAGGTACCCATAGGCGTAGTCGCCTTCCACGGTGAAGGTTGCGTTCTTGATTCCCGCACCGTCGCCCGGCTGCAAATCTGCGACTTCTACTTTGAAGGCGTGACGCTCGGCCCAACGCAAATAGAGCCGCAGTAGAATCTCAGCCCAATCTTGCGCTTCGGTTCCGCCTGCTCCCGGATGGATTGAGACGATCGCGCCCAGCCGATCGAACTCGCCGCTCAGCATCACTTTGAGCTCCTGAGCGCCAATTTCGGCGCGCGCCGCCTCCAGTGCCTGCTCTGACTCGCGTGCCGCCTCCGAATCGTCGGCGCCTTCCTCTTCGGTCATGGCCAGATAGAGGCGCGCCTCATCCAAGCGCTCGCGTAGCCGCCCGAGGCCGGCCAGCAGGTCGCGAATCTCGTTCTGTTGCTTGAGCGCGGTCTGCGCTTCCTCGGGCTTGTCCCAGAAGCCGGCTTTGGCGGAGTTCTCTTCGAGTTCCTTTTGGCGGGCTACCAGTTTGGGCTCTTCAAAGACGCCTCCCGAGCTTGTCTGCCCTTTCTTCTAGTTGCACCAATTGCTCGCGCAGATCGCCAATCATCGAATCCCCCATCGCATTAATTTTCTGAATTCAATCACAACCAAAGCCAGCCCCAAAAACGCCGCAACCCTAGCGATGGCCGTTGGCGCTGATGAGCCCCGCGGTGAATGCCTTAAGCGGCGCCTGGCGGCGCGGATGGAGCCATCCGAGCGCCACACCCAAGACGGTCATCGCGCCACAGAGTCGGGCAAAGGCGTCGCCTACCATCGCGTATAACGTGCGGCCGCTGCGCCACTGAACCGACTCGATCTCGGTCTTGCGCGTGAACAGCTCGGTCGGTGCCGCGATTCTGCCGGTGGGAGAAATGATCGCGCTAATGCCGGTGTTTGCGACGCGGATCATCGGCAGATGAGTTTCGACCGATCGCATCGCGGCCATCGCCAGCAGTTGATAAGGCGCTGAGCTGTTGCCGTACCACGCATCATTGGTGATGTTGACCAGAACGTTGGCCCCCTTGGCGGCTGCCATGCGGCTAAGATCAGGGAACACGCTTTCGTAACAGATCAGCACCGCAAGCTTGGCACCCTTCAGTGGGAAAAGCGGCTGTTGCGAACCCGGGATCAGATCGCCGAAGCCCTCCACAATCCGATTGACAACCAAACCTAAAACCGCGCGCATCGGAACGTATTCACCGAAGGGAACCAGATGAATCTTATCGTAGAATCCCTCGACCTCGCCGTGGTCGGAGACCATGTAGGCGCGGTTGTATTCGCCGATCTCACGGTGATCCAGATTCAGTGCGGGCGCGCCGAACAGGAGCGGCTTGCCAGTTGAGCGGGCCAGATCGAGCAAACGGCTCCGATACATAGCATGAACGGCAAGCTGCGTCGGGTAGTTGTCCGAAGGTTGAAAAATGAAGGCAGCCGCGGCTTCGGGCCAGATAATCAAATCAGGTTGCTCAAGCGCGGCCCGTTGGCTTTGGTCGAGATAGGTCTTGAAACTCGTCGGCAGGAAGGTGGGGTCCCACTTGACGCTCTGGGGAATGTTGGCCTGGACCATCGCCACCTTCAGTTTGCCGTCCGCTACCGCGTGATCGAGCTGAGCGATCCGGTAGCTGCCGAACACCAGCGCGATGAGCATAAAGGCCGTCAGCGTCGAGAGACTCCAAACCTGTACCCTGCGCGACTGTCCGCCGCCGATAACGCTGAATACGACGACGTTGAAAAAAATGATGAGCGCAGACACGCCGTAGACCCCGGTCATTTCCGCAAACTGGACCAACTGCAGGTTGTTCCAGGCCGCATTACCGAGCGGGTTCCAAGGAAAGCCGATTGGAAAGAAGCTTCGCAGCCACTCGAACGTAGTCCAAGCGATTGGCACTGTAATGAAGCGCGGAATCAGGACCCGACGAGTGACGAACTCCGCGGTAAGAAAAGCCATGCCCGAGTAAACCGCCAACACTGCCGCCAGCATGAGCAGAAAGAGCGACGCCAACGGGTAGCCGACGTCCGCGAAGTTGTGGAGCGTGATTACGACCCAGTAGAGTGAGCCAGTAAAAAAAAACAGTCCCTGGGACCACGAATAGAGAAAGACGCGGCGCAGCGGCTGATCGGCGATTGCATAGAGCAAGGGGATAAAGGCAACCCAAGCCATGAGATTCAAGTCGAACTTTGGAAAGGCGAGAGCGAGCGCGGCTCCGCTTGCCGCTACCAGTCCCCAACGCGTCATGGTGTTATAAGTCACGGTTGGTGGTCAAATTTCTGCGGTGCCGGAACCATTGGCGCGCCTGTCGCCTCGGCCCGCTGCCCGCCGCTCGGTTCGCTCCTGATTTGGCGCCGGCCTCCGAAATCTCGATCGGCCAGGCGGCCTGGCAGGCTCCGGCTTCCGCGCTTGCCCGATTTGCCACAGTTCGGCCCCTCGCTTGGACCCCGGCGGCGCACACTCCATCATGAAAGCATAACGCTTATCTCAGGCCAGGCCGATGGGCTCCCAGGCTCTGCGATGGAGTCTTGCCACGGCAGGCTGGGAGGGATTTCGACTTAAAGAGGCCGCTTGTGGCTGGCACCTCGTTTTGCCTACTGGTCGGCGCCGCCAAGGGCCACCGCTTTGTTATCTCTGTCAGGCGGTCGATGGCCAAGCCGGCAACGCCATGGCAAACTGCTTCACCCTTGGCTTTTTTGAGCTGAGTTAATTCGAGCTCGGTCAATTTCTGGTCTTTAACGAGCGATCGCGCCCGAAGCTTCGTCGCCGCAGCTCAGCTGCGAGGGTTTCCTCTTTGGCGAACATCATTTTTGCACCCCATGGGGACCGTTCATGATCGTAGCCAAGCAGATGCAGAATGCCGTGTATGAGCAGGGTACGCAGCCGCGCGCGCAACGGGACGCGCAGCTCCTGGGACTGCTTGCGAGCGGTTTCGATCGAGATCACGACATCCCCGAGCGGCCGCCCGCTTCCGGGGATCGCGTCGCCGGGCTTCATTCGACCAGGCAAGCTGCCTCTGCGCAGTGGACCCCTGGCGTTCTCGAGTTGCGAGAAGGAGAGCACATCGGTGGGCTGATCTTGCTTGCGGAATTCGCGATTGAGTGAGCGGATCTTTTCGTCGCCCACGATTACGACCGACAGCTCATGCGCGCCAATGCCAAGCAAGCCCATGAGAGCCTTCGCATCGGCCCGCAGCGCCCGCGAGCTTCTGCCGGAGTCTGGCACTGTGCATCGGACCTCAACGCTCAACGATGGGTCACCGAAGCTTATCGGTTGGGTTCGCCGCCATCATCGCCGAGCTTGGTGACCGCTAGCTGCTGGTTGGCGGCCTCGTAAGCGGTGACTATTGACTGGACCAGGCGATGGCGCACCACGTCCTGTTCATTGAAGTACACGAACTTAATGCCGGGAGTGTTGCCGAGCACAGTGCGCGCTTCCTTGAGCCCAGAGAGCTTGCCGCTGGGCAGATCGATCTGGGTGATGTCACCCGTGATCACCGCCTTGGAGCTGTAACCCAGCCGGGTCAGAAACATTTTCATCTGTTCCGAGGTCGTGTTCTGAGCTTCGTCAAGAATGATGAAAGAATCGTTGAGCGTGCGGCCCCGCATGAAGGCGAGCGGAGCTACCTCGATGGTCCCCCGTTCCAGCATCTTCCGCGCCCGATCGAAATCGACCATGTCATGCAACGCGTCGTAGAGCGGACGCAGATAGGGGTTCACCTTTTCTGCGAGGTCGCCGGGAAGGAAGCCGAGCTTTTCTCCCGCCTCGACCGCCGGACGGCAAAGCACCATCCGAGTCACTTGATTCTTCATCAACGCGGCCAAAGCCATCGCCATGGCGAGGTATGTCTTGCCGGTACCTGCAGGTCCGATCCCGAACACGATATCGTGTTCCCTGATGGCGTCGATGTACTCCTTTTGATGGATGCTCTTGGGCGAGATTACGCGTTTGTGGGCGGAGATATAGATCGTGTCGAGAAAGATGTCTTTCAGTTCGGCGTTACGATCAGCGCGAAGAATCCGGGTCGCATATTCGACGTCGCTCGCGTAGATCGGATAACCGCCCTTAAGCAGTTCATAGAGTTCGCCTAACAGCTTGCCGGCTAGCGCCTGTTCCGAATGACCGCCTGAGATTTTCAGCACGGTTCCGTTGATCGCGATCCGCACGCCGATGGATTGCTCGATCGCTCTGACATTCGCATCGTGCTGCCCAAGCAGATTGGTCAGCAGCCGATGGTCATCGAAGTGCAGCTCGAAGGAATCGTCAGTAAGGGTTGCCGCCTGAGAAATAAGCCCTCTCTACCCCGGTACGTCTTAGAAGAGTTCGCTGACCCGAAATAGTAGTTCAAACTGCCAGCGGTTTGAACCCCGGATCTTCGCTCCAAGCCTCTGGGGGCGACCCTTATCCCAACAGCTCGGCGACCAGCTTGCGCAAGATCAGACCTGCCCCCACCGGCGCCGCCCACGATTGGCGCTATCCGTTTGACGATTTCCCCAGCTTTTACCCGATCTGCCAAGTCAGCCGTAACCGCCACCAACAATGCAACCTTCTCGCCCAGATCAGATCCGAGGGCGATAACTGCCGATTGGTGCTTCTGTCGCAAGCGGTCGGCCATTTCGCGCATGGCGCCAGGCTCCACCCCGCTAAGCCTGCGGATGACGAGCTTGATCCCGTTGACCTGTCGTACTCGATCGCCATCCGCCTCGCCACCCTCAGCCGGGGTCGTCGCGAGTTTCTTTTCGAGCTCGCGAACCTTGCGCTCGAGTTCTTTTTCGCGCGCGAGCAACCGCTGCAGGCGCTCGAGCGCAAGCGCATCTTTGGCGCGCAGCTGATTTCCGATCTCGTCAAGCAGCTTTTCGTGAGTGCGAATGGACTCCACCGCCCCCTGTCCGGTCAGCGCCTCGATCCTGCGCACTCCTGCCGCAATCCCCGATTCGGAATCGAGCCGGAAGACGCCGATCTCGCCGGTCCGAGCCACGTGGGTTCCGCCACAGAGCTCTACCGAGAAATCTCCGATTCGCAGCACGCGCACTCGGTCGCCGTACTTGTCGCCGAAGAACGCCAGCGCGCCGGCCTTGATCGCATCGTCATAAGCCATCTCTTCACTTGTGACTTCAGCGTTCTCACGAATCCGCGCATTAACTTCATCCTCGATCGTGCGCAACTCGCTGTCTGCGATTTTAGCCCCGTAGTTGAAATCGAAGCGGAGCTTCTCCGGCGCCACCAGTGAACCCGCCTGGCGGACGCTGTCCCCAAACACCTCGCGCAGCGCGTAGTGCAGAACATGCGTCGCCGAGTGATTAAGCATCGCCGCCTGGCGGCGCTGAGTATCGATCTTGAGATGAACCCGCGCCCCTGGACTAAACTCGCGGGGGTCGCCGCGCAGAAGCTTTCCGCTGTGTAAGAAGGCGCCGTCGACTTTGCGCGTCTCGGCTACTTCCATCAAAGCACCGCATAAGGCCTCGATCACGCCCCGGTCTCCCACCTGTCCGCCGCTTTCGGCGTAAAACGGGGTTTCCGCCGTTACGACTGAGAGTCGCCCCTCTTCGGGACTGTCACAATAGATAACCTCGGACTCGGCCTGGTTTCGATCGTATCCAACAAATCGCGACCGAAGCCCGTCGCCGACTTTGATCTCGAAAGTCGCGGCTCCCTCTCTTCGCGAAGCACGAGCGCGCTCGCGCTGCTCGGCCATGAGACGGTCGAACTCGGTGAGGTCGACGGTGAAGCCATCGTCGCGAACTATGTCTTGAGTCAGATCAAGCGGGAACCCGTATGTATCGTGAAGCAGGAAGGCGATATCGCCTGGGAAGGAGCTACTCTTGAGCGCGCGCCGTCGCTTAAGCTCATCTCTCAGCACCGAAAGTCCGTTCCCGACGGTCCGGTCGAACTTGGCCGCTTCCTCTTCGGTTACCTCGCCAATCTGCTGCGGATTGAGCTCCTGGTAGGCGTTTCCCATCACAGCAACCACCTCTTCGCATACTTGCCGCAGCAGCACCGAGCGAACGCCTAGCCGGCGCAGGTGTAGCACTGCTCGCCGAATGAGGCGGCGTAAAACATATTCACGTTCGGTGTTCCCCGGACGAACTCCGTCGGCGATGAGGAAGCTGATCGCGCGGGAATGATCGGCGATCGCCCTAAGCGAGACCTCTTTTGGCCATGGTTGATTGAACTCGCGCAGCCCCGGAGAGAGCTCGTATATTTTGCCGATAATCCGTTCAAACACATCAATGTCGTAGTTGCCCAGTACTCTGCCCAATTCAAAACCCTGCAGCACCGCTGCGACGCGTTCCAGGCCAGTGCCGGTGTCGACATGCTTCTTCGGCAGCGGGGTCAGCCGTCCAGACTCATCGCGGTTGTACTGGATAAAAACCAGATTGGCCAGTTCAATGAACCGTTCGCATCCCTCGACGTTGACTGCGCAGCTGATTCCGGGGTGCGCCTTCCCGTCGCACGACCGCTCACCGCGATCGATGTGTACTTCCGAGCATGGGCCGCATGGGCCTGTCTCACCCATCTGCCAAAAGTTTTCGTCATCAAAGCGCTGGATCCTGTCAGTCGGAAGGACCCTCATCTTGCGCCAGATAGCTTCGGCCTCGTCATCGTCTTTGTAAACCGTCGCGTAGAGCAGCTTAGGATCGATCTCCCAGACCTTGGTGATCAGCTCCCAGTGCCACGCGATCGCTTCGGTCTTGTAGTAGTCGCCGAATGACCAATTCCCGAGCATCTCGAAGAAGGTATGGTGATACGTGTCTCGCCCGACCGCTTCGAGGTCGTTGTGCTTACCCGAGATGCGAAGGCATTTCTGGCAGTCGGCAACTCGCGGCGTTGTGGGCCTGCGGAGTCCAAGGAAATAGTCCTTGAACGGGACCATTCCGGCATTGGTGAAAAGCAAGGTCGGGTCGCCTTTTGGTATGAGCGAAGCTGAAGGAACAATCTGATGGCCCCTGTCTTTGAAAAAGTCGAGAAACGACCGGCGAATGTTATCCGTGGTCCAGCGCATACTGACCAGCATAGCTCGACCGCTTAGGTCCTCGCATCAGCGGCGGATCGATTGGCGGTGTCGCTCGGTCGGGTCCTAGACGGTTCGATTCGAAGCTAGCGTCAAACACCTGGCCAGATCGGCGGCGAAACGATTGGAGTCGCCCGGTTCCAGTCGCGCGGTCGTAACCCTGATGGCGGGCGGACTCTCTATTCGATAGCGCTCGCCGGCATTCACTAACCATCCGCAACTCAGGAGCGCCTGCATTGTTCCGGCTTCCTCCTGGACTGGAATCCACACGTTCAGGCCCGACCGCCCGTGCCCCTCGATGCCGTGTCGAGTCAAGGCCTCCAGCAGTGCGTTACGCCTGCTCGCGTACGTGTGGACTGCTCGACGCAGCATCTTTTGGACATTCGGAGCATTCCACAGCGTCAGCACCGTGTACTGCAAGATATGACTGACCCATCCCGGCCCGAGATTCATTCGGCCTTCGACCCTGCCGACCGTGACCGCGTCACCTGCGACGAAGGCGACCCTCAAGTCCGGACCGAGCGCCTTGGATACCGAGCGGACTACCGCCCATCGTCGTCGCGAGCCGTCGGTAAGCGTAAATGCCGGTGTCCCGGCAGTCGCTGAGGCATGATCGTCCTCAATTATCAAAACCCTGGGATGATCCCGCAGCGCAGCGCGCAGTTCGCCGGTGCGAGCACCGTCGAGCGCGGCGCCGGTGGGATTTTGGGCTCGCGGCGTGACCACGCAAGCGGACGCTCCCTTCGCCAGCGCTCGCACAAACCCGGCTGTGACCGGACCGCGATCATCGATAGGAACCGGCACCGCCACCAGTCCCAAGGTCTTGAGCAAGTCCAGAATCGCGCTGTAGCCGGGGTCTTCGACGATCACTCGATCTCCGGGCCGCAGGTGCGCTTGCAGGACCCGCTCGATTCCGTCCAGAGCGCCCGCGGCGATCGCGATCGACGAGCAATCAATGCCGTCCGCTTCCAGGTATCGACGTGCAGCCTCGATTAAGGCGGGGACGTTGGTCGCCTCGCCGTAGAGCCGAGGCTTCAATCTAAGCGTCGCCAGCACATCGCTCAGCGAAGGCAAGAGTTCCGGGTCGGGGCTGCCGTTACCTAGGTCCCGGACGCCCAGCGGAGCGCTGGCACGGGGACGGGTCGGCAGCGGCGGCTGCGGGCTGACGGAGGTCCCGCGCCGTCCGTGGGCCACGATTAAGCCGCGTCCACGAAGGCTACGGTAGGCCGCTGCCACTGTGGTCGGACTGACGCCCAGGGTGCGTGCGAGTTCGCGCACTGGAGGCAATTGGTCACCGGGGGCAAGATCGGCCGCGAGTATCCCGGTCTCGACACTGGCTGCGATTGCGCTGGCGTCTTCGCCACGTATGAGATATTGTACCGTCACGCTAAACTATTTGTACTGTAACAAAATTTGGAGAATCGCACCATGTCCCAGACCACCGCGCCGTCACCACGGACAACGGTAAAGAGGCTTCCCATTCGCGCAAGCTACGATCGGGAGGCGATCAGATCCATCCTCGACGAAGCTCTCATTTGCCATCTCGGCTTCGCGTCCGGCGGCCAGCCTTATGTAATCCCCACGATTCACGCGCGGCGCGATGATCACCTACTCATTCACGGATCGCAGGCGAGTCGCATGCTGCGAACGGTCCGCACAGGGGTTGACGTCTGTGTGACCGTGACGTTGCTCGACGGTCTGGTGCTTGCGCGCTCGGCTTTTCATCATTCGATGAACTATCGCTCGGTGGTCATCCTTGGGCGGGGCCTCGAGGTAATCGGGCACGACGAAAAGCTCGACGCGATGCGAACTTTAGTGGAACACGTAGTTCCAGGCAGATGGAATGATGCTCGCAAGCCCAACGAGCTGGAACTGAAACAAACCATGATCCTACGGCTTCCGATCAGTGAAGCATCAGCCAAAATCAGGACAGGCGGTCCGAGTGACGACGAAGACGATTATTCGCTGCCGATCTGGGCGGGCGTGTTGCCGCTGACTCTGACGCCACTGGCCCCGATCGCCGACGCGCGGCTTGGGGCGGGGACGGTAACTCCGGATTATGTACGGCGCTACGTCCGTCCGCTCGCTACTTGACCCGCGTACTCGGCGCCGCCTTCGAAGCCTGAACCTGTCCGCGCGATACGGCGTCGCCCCCGAATTTCTTCGCGATCGAATCCAGGGCGCGGTTAAGCCTCGTATTGCGGGTCTCCGCCAGCGGTTTGTCGAATAGTTCGAGCTGCGAGGTGTCCGGCCGCTCGAGCTGGTGGACTTGCACGCCGGCGAGCCGGATCGCCTCTTTTTCGTGGATTCGGCTTAGCAGTCGGATCGCTCGCCGGCTGATTTCGCTACCGTCATTGGTTGCGTACTCCGAGGACGAGCTGCGGGTCAGGGTCGGATAGCGCCCACCCCCAAGCGGTCGGGCCAATTTTACCTTGAGCGTGATGGTTCTCGCCTTGACGTTGTCGTGGCGCAGCCGCCGCCCTAATTCTTCGCCGTGGGCAATCAGCGCGCGCTTCAAATCGAGCGATTCGATTCCAAGATCGCGCTCGAAGGTGCACTCTTCGCCGTAAGATTTTCGTTTCCAATCTCCGATCACCTCGCGCGCGTCGTTGGCTAGTGCGAGTTGGCGCAGATGGGTCCCCATCGAACCGAACCGGCTTCTCAGCCACACGGCGTCGGCGCGGGCGAGGTCACCGATCGTCTGAATGCCCGCCCCCTGCAGCCGTTTAAGCGTCACGCGGCCAACGCCCCACAGCCGCTCGACCGGTAACGGTGCGAGGAAAACTTGCAAGTGCTCAGGACCAAGCACCAAGACTCCGTCGGGTTTTGACATGTCGCTTAGTATCTTCGCCACCATCTTGACTGGAGCCACTCCGACCGACGCCACCAGCCCTGTCGCTTCGAGCACTCGGCGCTTGATTTGGCGCGCTGCCTCTAGCGGTCCTCCGCCTATGACCTTCTCCGTGCCGGTCAAATCAAGGAAAGCTTCGTCAAGCGACAGTGGCTCAACAATCGGCGTGAAGCTCTCAAAGATCGTCCGGATCTGCCTCGAGATCTCAACGTAGCGATCCATTCTGCCCTTGACGAAGATGGCCTCCGGACAAAGTCGCCGGGCCTGCACTGAGGGCATCGCCGCGTACACGCCATACTTACGGGCTTCGTACGAGGCTGAAGTGACAACCCCGCGATCGCCGGTCCCTCCCACGATGACTGACTTTCCTCGCAAATCAGGATTGTCGAGCTGCTCGACCGACGCATAGAAGGCGTCCATGTCGGCGTGAGCGATGACCGTGTTCCACATTTGGTATAGTCCGCCTGAGCTATCTATACCGTAGAACGGCGCTTTAGCGATTCCCCTCCCCGAGCCAAGCGCGAGTGCTTGATCGCAGCCGGCACTCCTGTCCACCGAGGGTCACCCTGTGGCAGCCTGGCGGCCGTCGGGAGTGCTGCCTCGGTTAACCCGATGGAACCTCTACTTGCCCATGCGGCTTCGGTGCCGGCCCCCACGCGCCTCGGTCCTAAGCGTTCTCCGGCCCGAGCTCTTCGGCGGTTTTGCCTTGAAGGCGAAAAGTTCCGACTCTCGCCACTGTCCCGTGTCCCAATCCTGCGATTTTTCAGGGAGCAAAAAGGGACCGCGGCATACAGGCACCACACGGGAGAGCCGCTTTCTCAGCTCCGCACTTCGAGCCGGATGAGCGCCCGCCTCAAGCTGTAGCCTGAATATC
>Ga0306920_100013920_pt1 | contig 10970 bp, 9 predicted proteins | sample flu12Cox44000170_FD_204666 | JGI IMG/M metagenome (GOLD analysis project Ga0306920, IMG submission 204666) | Lab enrichment of tropical soil microbial communities from Luquillo Experimental Forest, Puerto Rico - flux4day.12C.oxic.44.000.170 (v2)... | ecosystem: Environmental > Terrestrial >...
ACTTCATCGCAAAGAACAACGGCACCTGATTCCCGAATAGCTCAGCGCACCTTACGCTCGTTGACGCGCGTCGCCGTCGATGGATCGTTCCGATCGTCACGCCAGGTCGGGTGGGTGAAATGGATGACAAAGTCGCCGTTATAGGATGCGACTGCGTTATCAAAAACCAGTCGTCCAATGCGCCGCCAATTCATAAAGCTACGCCGTTGCAAAAAATTTGGCCCGCGAGTTGATCCTTCGTCGGTTACCTCGATGTGAAAGGTCAGTGTCCGCTTGGCGACCGGATCTCCCGGGTCGAACATCTGCGCCATGATTTCATCGCGAAAATCCAATGCCTCCCCGGCGATCCTCGGCTGGCCGGGATCGACGAGCAGGCGCATGAACGCCGGTGCTCGCGTCGGTTCGCCGTCGGGCTTGCCGAGTTCAGCGATCTGGTAGAGTTGGCGCTGGGTTGGCTCCTTATCGGTCTTGCCAAAGAAAATCGCTTCGACTAGCAGAACCGGCACCCCAAAGCCGCGACGCCAGCTGGTGGTATTGGGAGCGTTGCGCAGTTCGGCATCATTGATGTAGTCGGTGCGATCGCCGCCGATGTCCTCTTGCGTAATAAAATTGGCCGTGCGCAAGGGCTCGCTGTGGTTCGGGTCCGTCGTCGGAAAAAGCTTGCCGACCAGCGACAATGACCGTTCGTGGCCTCGCCGTGTCTCCTTGCAGCAGGTGGAGTAGCGGCCGATGACCAGTGCTCGACTGCCCGGCCGAAAATAGCCGGAGTAGGAAGTTTCTTCGGAGATCTCCCACAAACCAGTCAGGCATATGCCGTTGGGGTGAATGATACGCCGAAAGCCTTTGCGATCGGCACCCCAACGCAGGTCGGAGCGCGCATCGACTGCCCGCGCCACTGCCTGTCGAAAAAAATGCGGCTGGCCAAACGGCAGAATCCCACGCAGCACGCCCATCAGGTTGACGTCGTAAATCGGCAGGGGCGGCTCCCCCGCACCGCCCCACGCTTTCTGATACGGGTTGGCAAAAATGGCCTCACGCACTTCGGAGAAGCGCGACCCCCGGTACGCGCGGTCTTCCTCGGTGACCTGTTCCGTCCCGAAAACGCCCGGCTCCATCGTGCCGGTCCCGGACCGAGCAAACCCGGTTATTTTGGCAAGAGCGCGGTGCCGGGTGGGACCGGGACGTCGAAGACGTTGAGCGCCACCGAGACAAACGAATAATAGCCGATCAGACCCGTCAGATCGACCAGCCCGCGCTCGCCGAAGCGCTTCTTGACCTTCTCGAACAGACCGTCATCGACAGCGTGCTCCCGGTAGAACGTGCTGCAGAAATCGTATACGAGCTGCTCGTCCGGCTCGGTGAACACCGGCTTGCGGCGCTCGGCTATCGCGTCGATGACCTCCTGAGCGAGACCGGCCTGGCGGGCGAGACGGGCATGGGCTTGCCATTCGAATTGCGCCGTCCAATAGCGCGCCGTCACCAGGATCGCAATCTCGGTCAGCCGCGGTGAAAAATCAGTGCCGAACCTCACATGGGCCCCTAGCTGGTGAGCATGATCGGCGAGCCCAGGGCTGTTGAGCCAGACATGTGCCGGCGGCGGCACCGCATGACGCGGGCCGGCGACGACGTCGTCCCAGACCCTCCGCTGACGATCATCCAGCTCGTCGTAACGAAACTCCTTGTAGCGGCTCATCAGCGTCTCCTCGTCAACGGGCCGTCGACACAGCTCAATGAAGCCGCGGCTGCACCTTCTCGCACAGCAATTGCATCGAGCGCATCACCCGCTCGTGCGGGATTAGGCCGCCGGTATTGAGCTCGGCGAGAATGCCGGCGAGACCAAGCTGATCTCTGAGGCTCGCGAGATTGTCGGCAACGATCTCCGGGGTGCCGACGATCGCACGGCCGCGCCGCGCCTCGTCCCAGGTGAGGCTCTGCAGCCGCTGGGCGCCCTCGATGCGGCGCGCGGTGTCGAAAATACCGGCGCTGTTAGCCGATTCCTCAAGGCGCGCGCCCAGATAGCGGTAGAAATTCATCAGGCTTTCCTGGGGATCGGAGAGCGCCTGTTCGAGGGTGTCGCCGACATAGACCGGGGCGCGCAGGTAGACCTCGCCCTCGCCCGGGTGTCCCGCAGCTTTCCAAGCCTCGCGGTAGGTGTGCAAATTCGGCAGGACCTCGTCGAAGGTGCCGCGCCGCGCACCCACAAAGATCGCGTAACCCTGCTTGGCGGCGGCAACGAACGTATCCTCGCGATTGGCTGCGATGCGGATCGGCGGATGCGGCTTGCGGTACGGCTTCGGCACGATGCAAACATTCTCGTAATTGTAGTATTTGCCGGCGAACGAGAACTTTTCTTCGGTCCAGGCGCGCTTGACGATTTCGAGCACTTCGGCAAAGCGTTCAGGGCTTTCGCCATAGGGGATGCCGTAGGCTTCGTAGGCGCGCGGAAAGCCGCTGCGGCCCACCCCGAAGATCAGCCGGCCATGGCTGATATGATCGACGGTGGCGCTGTCTTCCGCCAGGCGCAACGGCTGGCACAAGGGCAGAACCTGGACGCCGGTACCGATCTTGATGTTCTTGGTGCGGGCGGCGATCGCGCTGGCGATCGTCATCGGCACCGAGCAGACCGACCGCTCCGGCGCCATATGGATCTCGGCCAGCCAGATAGCGTCGAGACCCCAGTGCTCGGCCGCATCGACCTGATCAAAGGCGGTGGTGAACGCCTCGGCCTCGGTCTGGCCCGGGCGCCGCTGGAACTCGTGGAACACGCCGAATTCGAAACCCATCGAAGGTCCTCCTGCTACTTTGCCGCCAGGACTTGCATCTGCGGCTCGCCGGCAAAGGCCGGCATGATGTCGCGGGCAAAGCGGCGGATCTGCTCGCGCGACCCGCTGAAATTGATGATGATGTATTCTACGCCGCCCTTCTGCAATTTTTCCAGCTTGCGCATGATCTCGTCCGGAGACCCAAAAAGGGCGCTCTCGGCGCTCTCATGCCGCGCTTCTTTTTCATCGTCGAGAATGTAGCGGCTCCGCGTCTCGCCCTCCGGACGACGGGCTAGCGCGTTGATCCGCATGTGTCCCTGATAACGCCGCTCGACCGCAGCTGCCTTCTCGGCATCATTCTCGGCAATGTAGACAGCACGGGCGAGACCGACCTGCATCGGGTCGAACGCCCGCCCTTGGGCCTCGACCTCACGGCGGAACTGCGCGACGTGCTCGAGGGTTTCCTCGGCCAGCGCGTGCTGCCCGAGCAGCATGCTGTAGCCGCGCCGGCCGACCTCGCTAACCGAATTGGGGCTGCCCGCCCCCATCCAGAACGGCGGGTGCGGCTTCTGTGCTGTCGGCGGCTCGACGACGATGTTGTCAAACCGCCAGTACCTGCCGTGGTGAGAGAACGGGGTTTCCGAAATGAAGGCTTTGGTGATGACCCCGAGCGCCTCCTCGAAGCGCGCCTCGGTCTCCTCCAAGGGTATGCAGAACCCGGCGAATTCGTTGTGGCGGTAACCTTTGCCGATGCCGAAATCGAGCCTGCCGCCCGATAAGAGATCGAGCGTCGCCGCCTGTTCGGCCAACAGCACCGGATTGTGCCAGGGCAACACAAGCACGGCCGTGCCGAGACGCAGGTGCCGCGTGCGGGCCCCGAGCCAGGTCAGCAGGTTGAGGCTCGCCGAGACCTGGCCGAAGCCGGTGAAATGGTGCTCGACGAGAAAGGTGCTGTAATAACCGAGCGCCTCGGCCTCCACGTTATTCTCGATGAACTCGCGAAAGCCCTGGCTGCTGTCGGTGTCGGGGCCGCTGCGTCGGGCCTGCGCACTGCCAAAAAGTCCAAATCGCATTGGTTCGATCTCCTACCGGTGCGCGTTCGCGGGAATGACCCAGGCGAGGCTGCCGATCATGCGCGTCACGGCCAGAATTTGCGCGAGGCGAGGCGCGCGCCTTCCGCCAAACTGGCGAGCTTGGCCCAGACGATGTGCGGATCGACCGCGGCCTGGCCCACCCAGGTGCCGTACCCGCAATCGCTCCCGGCGATCACGTTGTCACGGCCGACGAGCTGTGCATAGTGGCCGATGCGCTGCGCGACCAGCTCGGGGTGCTCGATAAAGTTGGTCTTCGACTCGATCACCCCGGGGATCAGCACCTTGCCCGCTGGCAATTTCACCTCTTCGAAAACCGTCCATTCATGCGCATGCCGCGGATTGGCCGCCTCAAAGGAAAGGCCGCACGGCTTGGCCAGAAATACGGTCTCGATGATGTCTCTGAGCGCCACGTCGCAATGGTGCGGGCCTTCGTAATTGCCCCAGCAGAGATGCAGGCGCAGCCGGTCCGCGGGGATGTTCTGCAGCGCATGATTGAGCGCCTCGATGTGGAGCCGCGCCTTTTTGCGGAATTCGCCGAGGCTCAGGGGGGCGTATTGGATATGGCGGCCCATCGCGAGGTCCGGGCAGTCGATCTGCAGGACGAGACCGGCCTCGGCGACGGTTTCGTATTCCTGCCGCATCGCCTCGGCGATGGCGTAGAGATAGGCCTCCTGGCTCGGGTAATGCCCGTTGTGGAAGAACAGCGAGACGACACCGGGCGAGGCGGCGCTGAGAAAGCCCTCCTCGGCGTTCACCCGCGCCAGCGCCAAGGTAAGATTGATGACGTCGATTTCAGCAGCTGCGGGGTCGCGCACACTGACCGGGCCGTTGCAGCCGGGTGTCTTGCGCCGCGAGCGGCCGGGGTCGCCGAAAACCCGACTGGCAAATTCCGGAAAACCGACGAGGTCCTGATAGACAAGCGGGTGGCTCTCACCGCCAAACCCGTGCAGCCGGTCCTTGATGTAGGTCGCGTAGCTCGGTTTGCTCATCTCGCCGTCATTGACAATGTCGATGCCGGCCTCGACCTGCTTTTCGACGACCGCCGCTACCGCCGAGCGGATGTGCGCCTTGAGCGCGGCCATGTCGATCGGCACACCCTCCTCTTTGGCGAACATCGTGCGCACGAGATCTTCGGGACGCGGCAAGCTGCCGGTATGCGTCGTCAGAAAGCACTCGGTGCTGCGTTTCATCGTCGTCCGCGGCCTTAATGCAGCCGGGGCATGACCTTTTCGCACAACAACTGCAGCGAGCGGGTCATCGGCTCAGGCGGGATCAGAGCCCCGAAATTGAGCTCCGCCAGGATCCCGTTCAAACCAAGCTCCTCATGCAGCTGCTGCAAGCGGTCGGCGACATGTTCCGGCCCGCCGATGATCACCTTGTCGCGCCGCACCTCCTCATAGGAGATAGTCTTGACCGCTTGCGCCTCTGCCGCGCGGCGACGATTGGGTGAATTCTCGAGCCGGGTGCTCAGAGTGCGATAGCCGGACATGATGCTCGCCTCGGCTTGTTCGAGGGCTTGCCGGTCGGTGTCCGCGATGTGCACGGTCAGCCGCAGATATACCTCGCCCTCGCCGGGGTGGCCGGCCGCTCTGTAGGCTTGGCGGTAGGCTGCGAGATCGGGCGCCAGACCCGAAAGCGAGCCGCTGCGCACCGCGACAAAGATCGGATACCCGGCCTCGCCGAGCGATGGAAAAGTTTCCTCGCTGGCGGCGGCGACGCGGATCGGCGGGCACGGCTTCTGGTAGGGTTGCGGAACCGCCGAGGCGTTGTTGAAGCTGTAATATTTGCCCGCGTAGGAGAAGGTAGACTGCGTCCAGGCGCGCTTGACGATCTCGAGCGTCTCCAGAAAGCGCTCGCGACTCTCCGCATAAGGCACGCCGTAGGCGACATAGGATCGCGGATTGCCGCTCCGCCCAACCCCGAAGAGCAGTCGCCCGTTGCTGATCTGGTCGATGGTGGCGGTTTCTTCGGCAAGGCGCAGCGGATGGCAGAGCGGCAGGACTTGAACCCCCGTGCCGATCTTGATGTGGCGGGTGCGGGCGGCAATCGCGCTGGCGACGGTCAGTGGCGCCGTCAGCACCGAGCGGCGCGCCTGCTGGTGGATTTCGGCGAGCCAGATGGCGTCGAGACCCCAGCGGTCCGCCGCCTCGATCTGGGCCAGCGCCTCCGCGAACGCCGCCGCCGCGGTCTGCTCCGGCCGGCAATGGAATTCATGGTAAACACCGACCTCCATCGCCCTTCCTCGTTCTACACCGTCCCTGAGGGACGGTAATTTCGATCTCTCCATCGAACAAATGCCGATTTCCGATCACCGCAATGCCGCCTCGGCATGGCGGTGATCAGGCAAGGATCTCCCGGATTCAACCTATTGCGCTCTTGGCACTGTGGTCTCTGCCGACGCGATGCTTGCAGCGTTTTGCGTCCCCCATAGTTCGCGATGCTTCCCTGACAGCAGGGAGAAAAACCTAGCCGCACTCTTCGATGAAAGAAAAACGGCTTTAGATCATCTAGTAAGGCCCAAACTAGTGGTAGGGAGCCGGGAGCCATTTACGACTCTGAGGGAGTGAGCAGGGAGGGCACGCTCGCGCATTCCGCACCAACTCCATTTCTAATATCGTTATGCTACAGTGCCTTTCCAAAATTTTCTATATTGACAAATGCATATCTCATCTGCTAGAAATTTGGTTGTTTGCACGATGCCCCGCGGGCGCCGACGAGGCGGAGGGACCCGCTGGGTGCGAGCAGCTTCGTCAAAGTCGGAAAGGCACGCCTGGTCGACCGAGAGTGTGCTCGGGGTGACGCGGTGGAGTGTTGCCCAGCGCCAGGACGGCTCCTATTCGCGTCGACAATCAATCGAGGCGAGCGGCAGCGATTTACTCGCAAGACGGTGTACAATATCGATCAGCTGGCTGTGTGCGGTGCTGGTGGGATCGCGAAATTCGGCGAGGGAATGTTTGTCGGCGAGCCGGCTCAAATGGATGAGCTCGCGAATCCGTTGACGCCGGTTCAGCTGCAGCTCCGATGGCCGATGGGTCAGAAAAATGCGCTTGAGCTCGCCATGGCCGAAAAGCTGATTGAGCTCGGACGCCGTCACATAAATCAAAAACAGGACCAAAATCCAAATCTGGACCGCCGCGAAATGATGCCAGCTAAAGGTCGCAGCCAAATGCGGAAGGAACTCACGGAGCGGATGGCCGTGCATGAGGAACTCGACCAGGGCTTCGAGCAAGCGGGCGATGAAAACAAAGATCCAGTAAGACGAACGTCTTGAACAGGATCGGCTCGAGCAGCGGCGCCCGATCGTAGCGGCGCAGAAAGGGCATTGCATCCGCGATCAGAACCGCCTTGCCGACAATGAGAGCGCCAGTAGTGGCGAGCATGAAGTTGCCGACGGCAGCGGAGTAGTCGGCAAGGATCAAATTCGTCGTCAGCACGATAAGGTTAAAGCCGACAAAAAAGAAGATTACCGGCGGCAGGATTTCATAGATCTCGTGCAGAAACCAAGCGCCCACCCGGCGAATACACGAGGCGGGGGCCGGCTCCGCCACCGTTACCGATGTCCGCCTAGCGGAAGATATACCACCGCGACCGGAAGCCATCTCGTCGCTCATCGGCTGCTCCTCGCTTGTATACCCGCCATGGTTGTTGCGAACATCCGCCAGCCTCCAACGGCATCCAGCTGTCGTTACTCGGCTACAGACCGACGCTGCTGTGCATGATACCACCATCGGCGAAAATGGTGGTCGCGGTGAGATAGCTCGCGCCATCTCCGGCCAGGAAGCCGACCACCCGGGCGATCTCCTCCGGTCGCGCCATTCGACCCACCGGTATCGCCTTGTCCAGCTGGGCGAGTTTTGCTGGATCTTGCATTGTCCCGACATTGATCGGCGTTTGCTACAGCGCCCGGGCCCACCCCGACGACCAGGATGTTGTGTTTGGCGAGTTCGACGCCCGCCGTGCGCGTCAGCATGCGCATGCCGCCTTTGGACAGGCAATAAGCGGTGTTGCCGGGCATCGGCCAGTCCTCATGCACCGAGGTGATGTTGATGATACGGCCGCCGCCGCCCTGCTTGATCATTTGCTTGGCGGCAATTTGCGCGCCGAAGAAGGCGCTCTTGAGATTGATCGCCATTACCTTTTCGTACTGATCCTCGGTGGTGTCGAGGATCGCGGTGCGCGTCTCGACCCCGGCGTTGTTGACCATGATGTCCACCCGCCCAAACTTGCTCACCGCCGTATCGACGAGCATCTGCAGGTCGGCGAGCTTGCTGACATCGGCTGCGACGCCAATCGACTCATCACCGAGCTTACTGACCTGCTGCTCAAGCGCCTCGGTTGCCTCCGGATGGCACACATAGTCAATGACGACATTGGCGTGCTGCCGGGCGAGCTCGAGAACGATCGCCTGGCCGATCCCGCTATTGCCACCGGTGACGATGGCGACCTTGCCCTTTAAAGGCATTGCTGCCTCCCTAGTTTGGGGCGCTCTGCGCACCCGGACACTTATCAGAGCTCAAAGGCGGCCTCCCGCCCATGTTCGAGAAAGGTCTGCGCGTCGAGGTGCCCAAAAATTTCGATCAGCGACGCCACCAACCCGGTCCAACCGGTTTGATGACTGGCGCCGATGCCGGCGCCGTTGTCGCCGTGAAAATACTCATAGAACAGTAGATTATCCCGCCAAAAGGGATCGTTCTGGAACTTCGGTGCTCCACCGAACACCGGCCGGTGGCCCGCTTGATCGCGAAGGAAAATACTAGTCAACCGGTTGGCAATCTCGCGGGCTACCTCAAACAAGTTCATCGCGTTACCCGAGCCGGTTGGGCACTCGATCTTGAAGTTGTCGCCGTAATACAAATAGTATTGCATCAGGGCGCGAATCAACAATGCATTGACCGGCATCCAAATTGGTCCGCGCCAGTTCGAGTTTCCGCCAAACATTCCGGTGTCCGACTCGGCCGGAAGATAATTGACCCGGTATTCCTGACCGTGCACCGAAAAGACATAGGGATGCTCGGCATGATAACGGGATAGTGCCCGGATCCCGTAGGGGCTCAGGAACTCCTTCTCGTCAAGCATCCGGGAGAGTATCCGGCGCAGCCGATCCTCGTTCACCAGGGCCAGGATGCCGCGCTCGGCGAAGCCGTAGTGGCCGGGGCCCGTCGCATGGATCGAGTCCGCCAACTCCGGCATCCGTCGCAGGCGCTGAAACAAATGCTCTGTCAGTTTGCTAACCCGTTCTCGCTGCCACTTCTCCACAACCGTCACCGCGCAGAGCGGCAACAGACCCACCATCGAGTGAAGCTTTAGCCTGGTCGTTCTCCCGTCGGGAGTGCGAAGGATGTCGTAATAGAAACCGTCCTCCTCATCCCACATGCCATCCGGTCCGACCTCGTTCATGGCATGGGCGATCAGCACAAAGTGGGCGACAAAATTTGCTGCCAAATCCTCATATGCCGGGTCGCTGGAGGCCAACTCGACGGCAATCTCGAGCATGTTCTGCGAGTAGAGAGCCATCCATGCCGTGCCATCGGCCTGCTCCAGATAGCCTCCGGTGGGTAGCGCCGCGCTACGGTCGAAGACGCCAATGTTGTCGAGCCCGAGAAACCCACCCTCGTAAAGGTTGTTGCCGGCGCTGTCCTTGCGGTTCGCCCACCATCCAAAGTTCCACGTCAGCTTACCAAAGACCCTCTTGAGGAACTGGAGGTCGCGCTTGCCGCGCAAGGCCTGTTCCATACGGTAGAGAAAAATCGCGGCCCAGCCGTGCACCGGCGGATTGACGTCGCTGAAGTTCCACTCATAGGCCGGGATCTGGCCGGTCGGGTGTTGGTAGGCCCCGACAAGCAGGAGGTTGAGCTGCTCCTTGGCGAAATCGATGTCGACGGTGGAGAGCGCGATGGTGTGAAAGGCGAGGTCCCAAGCGGCAAACCAGGGATATTCCCATTTGTCCGGCATCGAGATGACATGCTCGCTGATCATGTGGAACCACTCGCGGTTCCGCGCCACGCCGGTTTCCGCCAGCAGCGGGTCGGCACGATGCTCGTCGAGCCATTTGTCAAGATCGTAGAAGAAATATTGCTTGCTCCACAGCATCCCGGCGAGCGCCTGCCGCATCACATTGGCTGCATCTTCGCCGACACCGGGAGGCGTTATCGACCGATAGAACTCGTCGGCCTCGCGGCGGCGCGTTTCGACGATTTGTGCGAACCGGACGCCGAACGGGTTATCGGCGCCGGGCGAGACATCAGTCAGTCGCAGTCGGATAGCTACGGTCGCCCTTGCGCCCACGCGCAGCTGGTAGTGCGCGGCGGCTTTGGTCCCCGTATTGTTCGGATTGACCGCGTTCTGCCGGTCCGCCACTACACAGTCGTTGATCCCATCCTTGACATAGGGCGCTGCATTGGCGGCGCCGAAGAGACGCTGGTTATTCGTTTCGTTTTCGGTGAACAGCAGGAGTGGCTGTCCCTCGCAATAGAGAGAATAGTCACCGAGTGACCGATCTGCCGCGGCAATGGCGACAGCGTCTCTACGGGATGCATCCCTCATCGAGGGTTTCGGCTCCTCCGGCCACCATGTCCAGATGTTGCGGAACCACAGGGTCGGCAACACGTGGATCACGCTTTCCTCAGGCCCTCGGTTGCATATGCTGATCTCTATTAGCAAATCCGTCGGTGCGGCCTTCGCGTATTCCACAAAGACATCGAAATACCGGTCTTCATTGAAGATGCCGGTGTCGAGCAGTTCGTATTCGGGGTCCAAACGGGTGCGATGTCGGTTGGTATTAATTAGATCCGCGTATGGGTATGCACTCTGCGGGTATTTATAGAGGTACTTCATGTACGAGTGAGTAGGCGTGCTGTCCAGGTAGAAATAATATTCCTTGACGTCCTCACCGTGATTGGCCTCGCTGTTGGTCAGCCCGAACGCCCGCTCTTTGATTATCGGGTCCTTGCCGTTCCACAGCGCCAGCGCAAAACACAGCCGCTGGTGATCGTCACTGACACCGGCGAGGCCGTCCTCACCCCAGTGATAGGCGCGCGAGCGGGCTTGGTCGTGGCTGAAATAGTCCCAAGCGTTTCCGTCCGCGCTGTAGTCCTCGCGAACGGTGCCCCACTGA
>Ga0306920_100013921_pt1 | contig 10970 bp, 6 predicted proteins | sample flu12Cox44000170_FD_204666 | JGI IMG/M metagenome (GOLD analysis project Ga0306920, IMG submission 204666) | Lab enrichment of tropical soil microbial communities from Luquillo Experimental Forest, Puerto Rico - flux4day.12C.oxic.44.000.170 (v2)... | ecosystem: Environmental > Terrestrial >...
CCGAAACCATTCCGGAGGTGATCGAGCCGGCCTCGCTGGCCGACTACCTCGAAGTGATGACGCGCGCAGTCTTCCAGGCCGGCGTAAGCTGGAAGCAAATCGCGCAGCACTGGGACGCCTATCGGGAAGCCTTCGAGGGGTTCGATCCGGCTAAGGTATCGACATACGACGACATTGAGGTTGCTCGCGTTCTCTCGGTCCCCGGAGTGCTTCGCATGCCCAAAAAGGTGCACGCGACCATTCACAACGCGAAGGCCGTGCTTCACACCGATCGTAATTGCGGCAGCTTCGGCAACTATTTGCGCTCCTTCGAATCTTATGCGGCGCTAGCGAAAGATTTTAGGAAACGCTTTGCTCTCATGGGTGCAATGAGCGTTTGGTACTTTCTCTTCCGCGTCGGCGAAACGGTGCCGCGCTTCGAATTGTGGGCCGAAACGATTCCCGGCGAGCATCCGCGGCTGCGCGAAATGGTGGAGCGAGCTAGGATGCAGGGGCGCTCGCGGGAGCAGTGACCAAACCGATCCGCGCCGCGAATATCTTACGGTGCGGGCGATAGTGTCGCGTTCGGAATCACGGGCCGGTTATTCGGCCGAATCAAATAGAGCCCGAGACTCGGCGCGTAGTTGAGCTCGGGTACCGGCTTACCATCGAACCCGCGTTGTGCGAGCTCGTCGGTCGTCGTCGCAGCGATTCGACCGCAAGCGATGAGGGCCGGCAACACCGTTAGATCGCCTCCCTGCAGCTCGTACCATGTGCCGGCTTTAGCTGCGTGCGGAGTGATCCTCCAACTCGGCGCCGCCGCGCCACTTGCGAAGTGATTGCGCAGCTCATCGAGCGATTGAGTCGCGAGGTTCTTCACGTCGCCCGTGCACGTAGCCGATGCGCGAATCGCGAACGCGTCTTTAGGCGGCGTCGCCGGCAACTTGTAGACGCGGAACATCTCTTGGCCGGCGCGCGGCTGGCGCGCGACCACGTAGAGCCCGACCGCAGGCATAAAGTTGAGCTGCGGCACGAAGAAGAGCGGGCTCGACGGCGCGAACAGCTTGCGCTGCGTGACGTCATCGGTGCGCGCGATGTGCAAGGACATGCAGCTCGCCACCGCGCGAATCATTCCGGTTCCCTTCGGCGTGAGCGCCAACGCGTATGTCGTTTCAAGTCCGTGATAGGTAACTGTTGCGTCAGGCAGTGCGGGCGCTGCCATCGTCGCGGGATAGCCTGCGGCGGTGCGCGCGTTTTCGATCTGCGCGACGAACGCTTTGAGCTCAGACGAGAGCTGACGGGCTTTCGCGGCGTTGTCGGCCGTGCAGGTCGCCGGGTTCGCTACGACGGCGAACGGATCGGCCGGCGGCGTCTGCGGCAGCGGCGAGAATAGCCGTTGCAGTCCGCCGCCTCCGGGACCACCCGCCCCTCCTCCGCCCGGGCCAGCTCCAGGACCGCCGCCCAGTCCTTCGCCGAAGCCTCGCGCGCGAAACGCGGTCGCAGTTTGCGACGAAACGCCTTCTCCGAACTTCACTGAGTACGTAGCCGAAACGGTGCGCGGCACGAGCGGACGGGCGATGTTCGCAATCGTGAAGCCGCCGGCAGTAGTGAATGGCACCGCATTGGCTGGGCTTGCAAAGACGCCGCTGTAGGTATTCGTAATGTTAGTCGCAGCGAGGGTGAGCGTTCCACGTTTAAGCTGCGCCGTGACGCCTGCATCGAAGGTCGTGTACGGCGGCAAATTGTTGGGATTGTTTGCTCCGACGTGCTGGGCGTCGGCGAGCCACTCGAACATCGAATGGGGCGACTTGTAATCGAACACGAGGCCGGACTTTATCAGCGGAACGTTGGGAAGCTGCTGCCCCGAGATCGTGATCGAATAGGGATTGGCGAAGATGTAGCTGTCCGATTCCGCCTGGGCTCCGGTGACGTTGTAATATCCTTGAACGACGAGATTGCCCAACGTAAAGTAGCCGGTCAACTCCGCGCCTTGATAGAGGCGCTGCACGCCGGAGAGCGGCGTCATGAAATAGAGTTGCTGCGCGCCGAATGGAGTGTTCGGCGGAGTGTTACAACCTGCCGGCGAGTTATAGAGCGCGGCAGCCTGCTGCAAGTAGCCGGCGGGAAGCCCACCCATCTGATTTAGAACGAGGCCGTTCACATACACCGGCAACAGCACGCCGTTCTGCTCTTGACGGTAGAGTGTGAGCGACACGTTACCACCACGTAGCTGGTGTGTGTATGATATGCGCGCCGACGTTGACGAGCTGTTTTGCGGTTGCTGCCCCGGCGCATTACCATATGCGACTCTCCCCACGCAATCGAAGCGCAGCGAGGCAGGATCGCTCAGGATTTGCAAGCGCGCCTGCGTCGCTGCAGCTCCGCCCAGCGCAAACGTGGCGCCGTAGGCGTCGCGGGAAGTTGGTCGCCAGGTCGCGCCCACACTGGCAAGCGCGGAGATCCCCGTGTTGCCGGTCGCGTCGCTCAAGCCGGCCGATCCAACCAGAATAAGTCTATCGTTGGAGTGAATTGCATCGGTGGCTTGCACCACCGAGTATTGCGTTGTGTCCGAACCGTTGTAGAAAGGTTCGGCTTCGGTCACCAGCGGCGTCGTCGAGAACTGCGACGAAGTTCCATACGCCTGGAACGAAATCGTATGGCGCTGCTGCGCTGGAAGCGTCGCGTTGAGGGCGTAGCCGGAAGATTTCGTTTGCTCCGAAAACCCGCTCGGGGACGGAATTCCGTTCACGTACCGCGCGAGCTGATTCGACACCCCGCTGGCGTCGAGGGAAAAAAGCGATCCCTGCAATTGCGTGGCTCCGACCATAGCGTTGTCGGTGAGCGAATAGAGTTGCAAGTTGAGGTCGGTCGTGTTGTTCGGACCGTACCCGCAAGGCAGCGTCGTTTCCGGATAACCGTTGTACCGCAAGCAAACGATGTTCGTGTTGCGCGTCGAGTTCATGAACATCCCACTGAGCGAGTTGGAATCGCCGAACTCGTATCGCGCGTTCAGCAGATTTCCCGAAATAGTGCTGTCGCCGTCGTGCGAATATGCAAGTCCGCTCGCGTCCAGGTAGTACTCGCCGTCGACCAGGCTGGGATACAACCGATTGACGGTCTGAACGGCGACGCCCAGCTTTCCGAGCGAGCCGGTCTCGGCCACCGAGTAATTGTAACGCCCTTGGCTTCCCACCGAGGTTTGCAGCTGCGTTTCCCAACTCAAGGTCGGCTGGAGCGTACTGAAGTTGACCGATCCACCGAGGCCGCCGAGTGTCGGGCCCGTGTGAACCGATGCGCCCTGGAAAAGGTCGGTGGCGAAGCTGCCGAGATTTCCGGCCGAACCGGGGGCGTTAAGCGGAATACCGTCGAGCGTCAGCTGCGTTTGCGATGGATCGTGGCCTTCGAGCGAGATCGTTTGCGTCGCATCGCTATTGTCGCTCGATGTCGAGATGTTTACCCCGGAGAGCTTGTTGAGCGCGTCCGCCAAGTCGGTCGAGAGCCGTCGCTGCGGCGAATTCTGGTCGATGCTGTTGCTCGAGATAGTGGCCGACGGCTTAGCGGTAACCTCGCCAATGACTTTCAAGCCGCCATTTGCGATTGCGAGCGCGAAGTTGACGGTGATTACGCGCCCGTCGAGTACTTCGAACGATGCTGAGGTTAGGCTTTGATAGCCGCTCCTGACGATGCGTGCCCGATAGATGCCATCGGGAACGTCGGTAAAAACTACCCTGCCGTTCTTCCCGGTTAGCTCCGAGGTAATGACCGGCCCGTCTAGCAGCACTCGAGCGAGTTCGAGCGGCTGCTTGGTATTTACGTCGACAACCACGATATCGATCTCGCCCGACTCGGACTGCGCCCGTGCGTTGGAAGTTACTCCGCAAAATAGCAAAAGCAGAGAAATTCCCAGCGCCGTGCTGCGTCTCAGCATGTTCCAGCCGATTATAAGGAATCAGCGCCCGTTCAAGCCTTGAACAATGCTGTGAAAGGTAGCCTCCAGTGTCACGTGAGCCCGTCGAGGCATGACGGAGAGATAACCTATATCGTGATCGTTACTTCGGTTCCGTGGCCGGGGGCGCTGTCGATAGCGATGTCGCCGCCGACGCGTTCGACCGCGCGTTTCGCGATTGCCAAACCGAGGCCGCTCCCGGTGATCTCTCCGCGTTGATCGCCGCGGTAAAAGCGTTCGAAAGCGTGCACGCGTTCCGACTCCGACATTCCCGGGCCTTCGTCTCGCACGCTGATCACGGCGTGACCGTTGTTGCGCGAGGCGCGCAAGTGAATCGGAGCCTCGGGCGCGTATTTCAGCGCGTTTTCAATGACGTTCCACACCGCTTCGGCGAGCTCGCCGCGGTCGGCTTGAACGTTGTCGACGCCCTCGACGCTGTAGTCGATGACGCGGCGATCGTCCAGACGCCGCGCTGCCTCGACTTGGCTGCGCAAGAGCTCGGCCACGTTGACCGGCTCGATGTGCGGCGGCTCTTCCGAATCGAGACGCGCGAGCCGCATCAATCGATCGATCAGCCCGCGCATGTGTTCTTTTTCGAGTGACATCGTGCTGAGAATCTGACGGGCGATCCGCGGCTCTTCAATCGCACCGCGGCGCAGCACGTCGATGTATCCACCGATCACCGTAAGCGGCGTGCGAAGTTCGTGGGAGGCATCAGCCGCGAATTGCCGCATGCGTTCCTCAGCATGCCGGCGGTGATCGATCGCGGTGGCAACGTTTGCGACCGCGTCGTTGAACGCTGCGGTGAGCGATGCCACCTCGTCTCCACCGGGCATAATGAAGCGCCGCTGAGTGTAATCACCGTCGGCGAGCGCGCGTAAAGAATCGCTGACTTCGTTAATCGGCCGCAGGGATTGCTGTGCAAACATGCGCCCAACGAACCATGAGAGCAGAATCGCAGCCAGAGCAATCGTCAGCACGATTCGCCAATACGGAATCAGCGAGACTAAGAGGAGCGGCAACGATGGCTCAAACCCGACGTATCCGCCTTCCACATAGGTAAGCGAGAGCGGTTCGAGCCTGGTCGGATCCGGCGGCACGGCTGGGGCTGAGCCGTGGAAAGTGTAGACGTGCACGGTTCCCCGCTCTGTTTTGTAGGTCATCTCCTGCGGTCCGCGCAGCGACGACGGCGGAATGTAATGCACCATTCCGCCTGCGGCGAGCACGCCGGCCAGCGCTTTAGGCCGCCAAGTCTTGTCACCCGCGAGGTAGCGGCCTTTCAAGTCGAAGATCGTCACGCGTAAACCGATTCCGGCGAGCGCATTGACTATCTCTGGCGCGGCTTGTGCTAGGGTCATCCCCTCGCGCCGGTATTGATCGACGAGAATGCGCGCTTCTTCGTGTTTTGCGACCATCACATCGCCCGAGAAGCGCCAGAGCTCGAAGACGAGTGCGATCGATGACGCGAGGATGACGATGAGCACCGTAACGCCCAGCAGCACCGCGTAGAGCGCAGAGAGTCGCGATGCCAGCTTCACGTTACTGAACCGCTGCTATTGCGAGAGACCGTATCCTACGCCGCGTACGGTCCGAATGAATGACCCGGGTTCGCCGGCGCGGTCGATCTTCGCGCGCAGGTAAGAGATATACGTTTCGACGATGTTCGGCCCGCCTTCGAAGTCGTGCCCCCAAACGATTTCCAACAGGTGGTCTTTGCTGAAAACCCGGCGCGGTTCCCGCATGAAAACTTCGAGCAGATCGAACTCCCGTTGAGTGAACTCGAGCGGATCCTTCCCCCTCCAGGCTTCGCGCGTCGCGGGATTGATCGAGATGTCACGCCACCGCAGAATATTCTCTTCAATTAGCTGCGGGCGGCGCAGCTTGGCCTGAAGCCGAGCAATCAGTTCTTCAAAGACGAACGGTTTGACGAGATAGTCGTCGGCGCCGGAGCTTAGGGAGCGGACTTTGTCTTCCGTTCCTCCCTTCGCGGTGAGCATGAGGATAGGGGCCTGCGTGATCTCGCGCAAGCGCGGCAGCAGCGTGACGCCGTCGATCTTCGGCATCATGATATCGAGCACGATCAGCTCCGGATCGAATACCTTCACGAGCTCGAGGGCAGCCAAGCCATCCGTTGCCGTCCGCACCTCGTAGCCCTCGCGGGAGAGACCAAGCTCCAACATCTCCCGGACCATGCGGTCGTCGTCGATGACCGCAACGCGGGCATTGGGCATAATATGCATTTCTACGCTGCATCGTGCTTTCTCACCCTTGGAGATACCTGAACGGGCCAGCGCTCCATCCGCTGCCCGGAAACTAAGGCCGCTTGGCCGATCGCCTCCAGGGGATGCGCCACGATGCGCACGCCCGAGTCTTCGAGCTGCGCGCAGGTCGCGCCGTCCGGCCCCCAGTGCGCGAAGATGTGGACCTCGGCGGCTCCCGTGCCCTCAGCAAGCACCGCAATCACATCCGCAAGCTCGCATTCCCGGCGCGAAAGTAACCGCGTCACGACTCTCTCGCGGAAGCGGGCGCAGGTCCAGCCTGCCGCGACGATCAGAACCCGCGAGAGCTCGCTCGACTGCGTTGCCTCAAAGTCAATCAGCGCCGCCTTGATCCGCCCCGCTAGCCCTTCCTCGGTCTGGGCATGCAGGGTTGCGCCCGCGATCGATGCGTTTTCCCCCGCCGTCAGCAGCGCCCCCGCTCCAATAAAGTATCCGTCCATGCGGCGATCTTCGCACGGACGAGTGCCAACAGGGTGGCGCACAAACCGTACGCCACCCGAGCACCAGCGAACTAAAGCGGGTCCGGGGGCGTCACTGCCAGAGCAATCAACAGCCCGATCAGAAATCCCATCATTGGCGAAATCCTCCTCGTCGAAGTGTTAGCTACCCTAAGGCTAACGTTTAGCGAAACGTCTTTCCTAACCAAGATTGACTAGGGCGTTTGCTTTGACTAGGGACCTTTCAGATCAAACCTTGCTGGTGCGCCCAGCGTATAGCCTCGGCGCGCCCGTGACAGCCTACCTTCGAAATCACATTTGCAATGTGCACACGTACCGTGTGGACGCTGCGACCAGTTCGGGTGGCGATGTCCTTTGGGACGAAACCTGCGGCCAACAGTCTGAGCACATCGACTTCCGAAGGCGTGAGATCTGCCCCCTGGATAATCGCCGCTCGGCCATGGCTTAGTACACGGTCGACTGCGCCGAGTAGTCGCGCAAGGTCAGCATAGCCAAGCTCCGCAAGGGCTTTAGCTCCTTCCATTACGCGATTGGCGCCGCCCTCCCCGAGGTTACGAAGCCTCGCTACGATGTCCGCGATTGTCTTGACAGTTTGTGCGATCACAGGATCACCGTCCGCGACTACCCGATTCAACTCGCGATCTGCATGTGTTACTCGGCCGTTAATGGCCTCCGCCAACGCACATAACGCCCGTGCAACTGCGAGCGAACGAACTCGGAAGAGACCCGAAACGTCGCATGCGCGCAGCTGGTCGCGGATTTCCCTTGTCAGCTTCACCGACAATTCCTGTTGTGCATCGACGGCTAGAAACAGCACGTACTCGCTGCCGGAGACGATTCGGTCAAAGTCAAACGGCATGTGTTCCCAACAGGAAGCGGCAAGTCGATGCGCTTCAGCGAAGCGGCCTTCCCAGGCCAATCGAACCGATCTAAACAGCGTGAGGTAGCGGGTAGCCAACTCGTCTATACGTGTCGTTGCCAGACGTTGCTCGATCGCAATGCTTTTCTCGATGTTTCCCTTGCGCATTTCTGCGCTCAGCATTTGAAGTAGCGCCGTCTGCAGCGCGAAGGCATCGCCTCCTTTTTCAGCCGCATCCGCTGCAGATTGCGCGCACTTTAGCTGCTGCTCAACATCGTCGAGCTCATGAAGCACCAGATTCGAAAGCACAGCGCTAGCTCTACTCTCCGTACTGTACAGATGCAATTCGGCTGACAGGTCTCGCGACAACGTTAGCACCTGGAAAGCCCGGTCAGCCGCGCCAATATGGTGAAATGCGATGCCCATGTAATGAAGCACCTTAGCGCGTACTACATCAGAGTCGATTTCAAGCAGCAGTGGCTCAACTTGCTCAAGGGCCGACCTCGCTGCTTCGAGGTCACCAGTAACAGCCTTCTTTCCGGCAATCAGCGACAGAGCCTCGGCTCGGCGCGCACCGCTTTGTTCCAAATCCTCTCCCACCGCGCCAAGCAAGCTCGTTACGTCACCACCTTGATTCGCGAGTAGCGTTCCGAGTCTGAGGCTCGCAATTGCGACGAGATTACGATTTTCTCCGGCCCTCGAAAGTGCGCGGCGCAAAAGGGATTCAGCTCGCGCGAACTTGCCCGCGATTGCTTGAAGGGCGCCTTGCAGGGCTAGGACCGTGGCGTTGTCGCGGCGAGTAGCTTCGTCGAGCGAATCGAGGGCGCGCGCGACGACGTCGCCGCGAGCGCGCTCCAACATGTCGAATCCATTTTGCTCTAGGAGTCGCACGACGTCAGCGGGAGCCGCGGCCGATACGTACGAAGCGATCGCGTGCTCGATGTAGCCGTTAGCCTCAAGTGCGCGCGCCGCGCGCGCCTGTACCGACTGCTGCGCACGCTTGCCGCCGAGCGCACTTTGATGGCGCAGGAACTCGCGGAAGAGGTCGTGGCATTGATAAACGCCTGCAGACTCCTCATAAATGAATGCTGTGCGCTCGCGCAGCTGCTCGACGATCGGAAGCGCGCGATCGAAGCCGGCGCTTTCAAGGACGGCTACGTCGATAGCCGGCAGAGTAATCGCGACCTCAAGCAACGCGCGCTCGTCCCCGTCAAGCCCGCTATAGACTTGCTCGGCGAGAAAGCGGTAGATCATCTCACGCGTTAACGCCGAAACGTTGCGCAGCTCAGTTGAACGCGTCGAGGTGCGCAGCGCAAAGCTCATTGCCGCCGGCCAGCCCTCCGTCAATGCCCAGAGGTCGCTCAACTCCTCGTCGCGAGTCGTCAAGCCGAATCCGCGCGCTGCGGCGCGAACCTCATCAAGCGTAAAGCGCAGCTCCCCTTCATCGATCGGCAGCTCGGCATCACGATAGCCGAGCCACGTCCCCAGCGGGAGACCGGCGGTCGAGCGCGAGGCGAGAATCCAGCGAATTCGCGCTTTCGTTCGCTCGATCAGCGCTGCGAGGAATTTAAAGACTTCGGGGTCGTCGGCAAGGTGCAGATCGTCGATTGCGATGACGCCGGTGAACGACTCAAGGTGGGCGTGCATCCAATGCGCCAGTCCTGCACCGGGTTTGGGAGACGCAGTCGTCCGCTCAAACGCGCCGGCCAAGGCAGTAATCGCGTGCGGAGCGCTCTCGTTCATCGCCTCTGCAAAGCCGCGCAGGAAACCTAGCAGCGTCGAGTGCTCGCCACGCAACGCGAACCGGACGTGCGGCCCGCGTAGTCGCCGCAAGTATTGACTCAGTACGACTGACTTGCCGTATCCGGCCGGCGCGATCAGTAATGTAATCGCCGAGTTCGCCGTGGCCGCAAGTCGTTCAACCAAACGCGGACGCTCGACTGGCGCGAAAGCGCCGGTCTCGCTGCGCTCATCGCCCCGGAGTACCCGCACGGTTGCTCTCGCTTCTAAAAGTGCGTTACCGGCGCCTCTTCGCGATATTTCCCGGGATCGGCAACACCGCCTTTGCCGATCAAGCTGCTTAGAAAGTGCGCAAGAAGTGCGCCCTCCCACTGCAAACGCTGTGCAAGCCAAGCGTGCTGTGCAGGGCAGGTAATCTCGCCAAGCTCGAGCACGAGGCTGCCGTCACTCGCGTCGACTTGGCGAAACGCGTAATAGTTATGCAAGCTGCCGGTAAAGTTGTCAGGCTCAAATGCAAATGGCCAATACGGGCGATAGAGGTTGCGCCACGCCGCTGCGGCCGGAGCGTCCAGCTTGCCGGGATAGCCGATCGATGCCCCGCTCCCGCACGGTGGATTCGAGCCATCGAAATGGATGAAGATCGCGGCTTTTACGCGATATGTGCCCGCGAAGTCGGCGGGAAGCCGCGCTACCGTGACGCCGTGTGCGCGGAGGATTCGCGTGGCGGCCTCGGCGACGATCGGGGTCCACTCGCGTTCGCCGCTGGCGCCGAGGTTACAACGATGCTGTGGAAAACGCGCGCAGCTGGCCGGGCGCCCTTCGTGGCCGGCCGAAACCAGCACGTCGGCAAGAAAAACCGCCGCGGCTAATAATCCCGCGTACATTACCAGCTACCCGATGCGCCGCCGCCTCCAAAGCTGCCGCCCCCAGCTGAAAAACCACCACCAAAGCCACCGCCCCCAAAGCCGCCGCCGCCAAACGATGAGCCTCCGCCAATGATGACTCCGCCCCAAGCCGGCCATCCGCCCATGTCTCTCCGCGCGGCTTTCGGCCCTTCGCGCATCACCAGATAGCCATATCGCATCGCTCGCACGACCTGTATCACGATCATGAAAATTAGAAAGCCGAAAAATGCGAAGACGATCGCGATCAGCAAGCCTTCGCTGCCGCTGGGCTGGCTTGGGCTCTCCTCGGGCGGCGGCGTGACACCTTTATATGATGGAGAGATCGTCGTCAGCATCGCGGCGACGCCGTTCGACACCGCCGCATCTGGGTCACCGGCTCGCATGTGCGGCACAATTACATCAGCAATTATGCGATGCGCGTCCGCATCGGTCAGCGAGCTCTCGAGACCATAACCGACCTCGATGCGCACCTTGTGATCTTGCATGAACAAGAAAAGGACCGCGCCGTCTTCCTGGCCCTTCCTGCCGATCTTCCAATGTTGCGCCGTTTCGCCGGTCCACGTCTCCAGCGGAACGTCGCCCGTGGTCTGGCCGATCCAAACGATAACTTGATGCCCGGTCGCTCGTTCATACGCCTGAAGCTTATTCTCAACCGACGAGCGCGTGTCGCTTGATAATGCCCCGGCGCTGTCCGTGACGTAGTGATCGGGGGTTGGCGGAACTTTGAACCCCTGGGCGAGCGCGAAATCCGACAGTATTAAAAAAATCGCGACTAGGAGAGCGGGTGCCGACCGTGCCGTCATT
>Ga0306920_100013922_pt1 | contig 10970 bp, 15 predicted proteins | sample flu12Cox44000170_FD_204666 | JGI IMG/M metagenome (GOLD analysis project Ga0306920, IMG submission 204666) | Lab enrichment of tropical soil microbial communities from Luquillo Experimental Forest, Puerto Rico - flux4day.12C.oxic.44.000.170 (v2)... | ecosystem: Environmental > Terrestrial >...
GGCGCAGCCAGAGGGACGGCTTCACGTGGGAACGAATAGAGAAGTTGGTCGACGAGTGGCTCCCGAAAACGCATATCCTCCATCCCTGGCCCAGCGAGCGCTTCGCCGTCAATCACCCAACGTGGGAGCCGTGTCCCCGAATCGGGCTCGCACGGATCTGTGTGGGGGGTGCCCAATAATGGGGCGTCCCTACTGCGATCAATTAGGTAGGGTTGGCGGCCCCGAATCTGGCTGAACTGGAGGTGGCTAAACGCAACCAGGCCAGCAAGAGGGAGCCGCCATGTCAGACGATACACCGGGTCCGCTGAACAATGTCATCACGATTGACGACGAGCGGATCAAGAGCCACCTCGACCGGGTGGTGTGGGGTACCGTGGACGTTGAACGCATTGCTCGATGCCGAGGCGGATCGGTTGTGCAATGAGCAACGCTATGAGCGCAGCGAGGCGCGTCGGGACACCCGCGCCGGACACTACGAGCGCGGCCTGCAGACCAAAGCTGGCGAGGTACGGTGGAGGGTACCGAAGCTGCGCCGGCAGACGTTCGAGACGGCGATCATCGAGCGCTATCGGCGGCGCGAGAGCTCGGTCGAGGAGGCGCTGATCGAGATGTATCTAGCCGGGGTATCGGTGCGTCGGGTTGAGGACATCACGGAGGCATTGTGGGCACGCGAGTGTCGCCTTCGACGGTGTCGGACCTAAACAAGAAGATCTACGGGACGATCGAGGACTGGCGCAATCGTCCGATCGAGGGCGAGCACCCCTATGTTTATCTCGACCGCATCGTGCTCAAGCGCAGTTGGGCCGGCGAGGTGCGCAACGTCTCGCTGCTGGTTGCGATCGGCGTGAACGAGAGCGGCTATCGGGAGATTCTCGGCTTTGCGAGGGGGCGAAGGAAGACAAGACTGGCTGGAGCGCGTTCCTCAAGCATCTCAAGGAACGGGTTGAAGGGTGTCCGGCTGATCACCTCTGACGCCTGCATTGGGCTTACCGAGAGCGCCGCAGAGTTCTTTCCAGAGGCCGCCTGGCAAAGGTGCATCGTGCACTGATACCGCATATCTTCAGCCATGTGCCCTCGACCAAGGTGCGGGAGATCGCGGCCATGCTCAAGGCGATCCATGCCAGCGAGGACATCGCCGCAGCGCGCGAGGCCATCCGAGTGACCGAGAAGCTGCATGGGCTTCGCCTGAGCCGCGCCGCCGAGCTGGTGGAAATGGCGGTCGAGGAGACGCTCGCCTACTACGCCTTCCCAGGGGAGCATTGGCGGCGGACTCGCACCAACAACCCGCTCGAGCGCATCCTGCGCGAGATCCGGCGGCGCACCCGCGTCGTGGGCGCCTTTCCTGACGGTCAATCGGCGCTCAACCTCGCCGCCGCGAGGCTGCGCCACATCGCCGGCACAGCGTGGTCTACAAAGAGATATCTCAACATCGAGCTGCTCAAGGACCAGCACATGAGAGGTGCCATCACCGCGTGAGCCAGAGCCGGGTGCCGCTGGTCCATTGATGTCAAAGACATACCTCAAGTCGGACCACTTCAGTGGGGGCGCATCAGTCACCCTCACGAACCAGTCAAGTTTTCGCGGGTGTTATATGGTTGTGAGCGACTCGCGGTAACCACGTCCACTGGGTGCGCTCGATCTCGATCGTGCAGAAGAATCATAATCGACATGATCTCGCCAATTGAGCCCGACTTCGGCGAATGCCATGAGTTCCTCGAACGAGTGGGCCACGCCAGACGCGAAATCGTCGGGCTGATCACACTGCACCATGCTCCACATCGCCCCTACGTAGTCGGAAGCTCAATCCCGATCGAGCGAATCGAGAGGTTGCCGAGAGTCGGCTTCCGACGCCGGTCTGGCTGCCCAAAGGACCCGCGCGCGTGGTTGCGCCGGCACAGCCCTTCCTCGTTTCGCGCACACTGGGATTGAAGTTGCCTTCGGCCGGAAGTGGCAATCGGGAGAAAATATTCGGGGCCGGAAGCCCTAGCTAATTCTGCGAAAATATTTCTGTATGTCATCGGTCATATTTGTCCGCGCGGAATAGGTCGCACAAACTGCGCGAGCAAGTCTGGCAATGCACTCTGTCCTGAGCGTTCAAAGTCGGACTACGTCAATGGGGGCGGATCGGATAAGTTATGGAGTGATGGAGGGATATGACGGTCCCAAACTATTGAGGGGACGATTCAGAGCACTCCTCCAGTGCACTCTTTGCATCGTTGGCTAGTCCGGGTGAAAGGTTCAAGGTCAAGGCACGCTCCAGCTCACCCTTGCATTCGGCATACTCTTTGAGCTGACGGTGCACCTCTCCAAGGTAATAGAGGACCTCAGCGTCATCCTTCTGCTTCGCGGCAGCCTCCTTCAAGAGTTCCACAGATTGCGGGTAGAACCCGCGACGATAGCTCAGAATTCCTAGCGTTTTTGTGATTGCCCCATCATCAGGGAAGGTTTCGTGGGCCTTCGTGACGAGCTCGTAAGCTTTCGGGCTGTCGGTTGAAAGTTGGCCGTAAAGCAGGGCGAGTTGACGCATGGCGGGTGCGTAAGACGGATTGTCAGTGATTATTTTCTCGTAGGTCTTGACCGCCTGATCCACGGCGCCCTCCCGCTGTTGAACCTCTGCAAGCCGTGTCAGCGCCACGGGATCGTTTGGGCTTTCGCGCAGGTAATTTTCCAGTTCTGTTCGAGCCGTCGCATTTGCCGTACCGGCTGGGGTCGTCAACAGCGTGAGTCGCTGACGCGCTTGGACCTTGGCAGGAAAATCAGCAGGGGCGTCAACGGCCTTCTCGAGCGCAGCACGGGCAGGTCCTTCTTCGCCCAACATGTAATACGTCATTCCGAGATGGAATTGAATCTCGGGCAGGTTGGGTAGCTTCGCTACACTCTCCTGCAGCAACGGCAGAGCACCGTTATAGTCGCCCCGTTTGAACAAAATCCAAGCCAGCGTGTCGGCGATGTGTGGCTCGTTCGCGGCCTCTTTCGCTTTCGTTGCGAGGTCGTATGCCTTGTCCAATTGTCCGAAACGATCAGAATAGAGAATCGCAAGGTTGTTGAGCGCTGGGGCAAAATTTGGCGCAATAGCGAGTAGCTTCTCGTAGGCGTCGCGAGCGGCCTCAAAATGTTTCATCTGTTCATTGATCATACCGAGTTGCATTAATGCGGGAACTGCTTGCGCCGATTTGTTGTTCTCCACGAAAGCGGTGAGTTTTGCGATCGCCTCTTCTTGCCTGTTCGAGGCGACATAGAGCTCAGCGAGCAACTGGTATGCGGGTTCTAGTTTCGGATCTAACTCGATCGCTTTCAACAAGTCCGGCTCTGCGTGCGCGAAATCCCGCTGTGCCAGATAAATCTTCGCTTTCAGCGCCCATGGTTGTGCCAGCTTAGGATCTTTATCAATGACCTTTTGCACCCGATCGATTGCGGCGGGATATTGCTTGTCGGCAAGATCCAAGTCTACGAGTCTTTCCACTGCCGGCAGGTAGTCCGGCGAGATCTCATTTGATTTCTCGAACGCCTTGCGGGCGTCCGCTTGTTTGCCTTGCCCTAGCAGCATGCTCCCCAGGAGAAAGGGGGGCCGCGGATCATTTGGGAATGATTCCGTCATTCGAAGGTAAACCGCCAACGCTTGGTCGTTTTTCTGTTGCATCAAATAGGCGGTAGCGAGCAGGTATTGCGCTTGAGCAACCTGCGGCCGCTCCTTTGTGACCGGCTCCAACAACTCCACGGCAGCGGCGGGGTTGCCTTTCCTAATCTTGAGTTCAGCCAGCAGCATCGCCGCCCGGTCGAAAAGAGGCTGGAGACCTACCGCTTCGTTCAGCCTGCGTTCGGCGGCCTCCACGGCATCGCGGCGGTTTGCGTCGCTCAAGTCCTTTGAATTTGAATGGAGCAAATAAGCCAAAGCGAGCTGGTATCGGACTAGCGGATTCTGGCGATAGGCGTTGCTCAGGAATTCGAAGTCACGAATTGCCCCGACGGCATCACCCTTCGCCAAATTCAAAATTCCGTCCTGATACAATGCGTCATAGTTGATGGAATCCTGGGACAGAACGTTTTTCACGCGCGCAGCGCAATCGTCATCCTGGCGTTCCGCACAGGCCATTTTCATGAGGACAACACGCGGCGGCAGATAATCGGGATGTTTCTGGTTGGTCTCTTCCAGGATCTTCTTCGCTTCTGCGCTAGAGCCAGTTTTTAGCAGGAAATCCACATATCGCAGCCGCGCGGGCGAGCGCGGGGGAGCCAGCTCAACAGCGGTTTTGAATGCTTGGTCCGCTTCTTTGAGATCATTGCGGCTCCAATAGAGGGATGCTAAAGCCGCGTGGGCCTCGATTGATTTGGGGTCCAAATTGACAGCAGCTTTGAGTTCGCTCTCCGCCCGCGGCTGCTCGTACTGCTGCAAGTCGAGCGACGCCAGTGCCAGATGATAACTGGCACGGTCTTGACCTTTTTCCCGCAGGCTCTGAATGCGTTTTCGGGCGTCTGCAATGTCGTCGGGGGTCCGTGAAGCGTCGGCGAGCAGCAGCAAGGCCTGATCGTTATCCGGCTGTTTCTCCAGGATCTGCGAGGCGGCGTCGCGCGCTTGCGTATAGCCACGGCCCGAAAGAAAAATCGCTCCAAGCTTGAGTTGTATTTCCGGATCGTCCGGCTGCAGTTCTGCGCCTTTCTTGAGCAGCGAATAGGCCTGCACAATTTGTCCTTGGTCGACGTAAATCATGCCCAATTGACGCAGCGCCGCTGGATCTTCGGGGGCAATGCTAAGCACCTTGCGATAGTCCATCTCAGCTTTGTCCCATTGCCCCGCGGCAAAAGCTGCCTCGGCGCGAGACACGAGCTCGTCTTTGGTGGGTTCGTCTTTGGAGCAGCCGGCAGTCGCGACGGCCGTCAGGCAAAGCGCGAAAATCAGCCGCGTGTATCTGCAACCTATGGTTGCAATCTTGAACGCCACGGGTGTCGTGCAAGTCGGAGGTGTGGTCATGGACATGCGGCCCTAAAGTGAACGAAGTCGGTTCCAGATCTGGAGTTGAATTCGCTCTCGATGCGCTGGGCTCTTAGCGCGGGGTATCCCATTATTCAATGGCGATTACGTCGCGGCCTCGGACCCGCTATCCGTTTAATGGCACATCGACCACATCTCGGATGAAATGCGAGCGGTGGTCGAAAGCGAGTGGCCTGAGCTTGCATACAAGCTGCCCCCGAAGCGGAGCTAAAAACCGCCAACGCCGCGGTGACGCCGCCGCTGCTAGGTCTTGGTGGAGTCTTGGGCGTGTACTCATAAATCGCGATTGTTCGGCAATCGCTCGCTGCCGCAAACGACGTGTGCGGATTGCGCCGGAAGCTCAGGCGATCTTCTTCCGCCGTCGCCACCAGCCGAGAAGGCCACCGCTCGCCAAGATGAGGCCCGGAAGGCCAGCACCGACGATGGGACCGGGAACGCCGACCCCCCACCGCCCGACTGGAGTTCGCCGTATACAGAAACCCCAAAGAGGTTGCCGCCGCCGACGCCGGTATTAAGGGTTCCAAGCAGCGCACCTGTAGCAATATCAACTTCTCTTCTGGCTTCATGGCCTCGGCAATTCGGGCCAACCGCTCATCATAGGCGGCCGCATCCTCCCCCTCGAAAAGGGGCGGCGGGCCAAGCCATGCCAATCGCCTCGACCGCTCCGGAATGTTGGATGATGTGATTTCTGTCTTGCGGATGCTCTCCGTGGACATAAACGACCTCCGCACGCTCGACACCACGAATCACTTAACCGAGCTGATATTATACATCGGCAAGGTTGAGGATGACTCGGAATCGGCTTCCACGAGGCGCGACTGAAGCCGCGAGGCCATCGCGCAAGCGGAATTATGGGGGATGAAGTTCTGGACTGTCAGTTGGGAAGGGTTCGGCAACTTCACTCAACCTTCGGATCAGCCGAAACCCAACATAGACCGGTTCAGCTCATCCTTGAGCGCTCAGAATCCGAGAAAAAGGGCATGACGGGCTTGCGAAGCAACCGCCGGGCCGTGGTCGGTGGCGGCCCTCTCAGAGCGTCAAGAGTCCAAATCGTTTGCGCCGCTTGACGCCACAGTCTCGCTTCGTACCTGCCCAGGCGGTCAAACAAGCTCGGGTCAAGATCGGAAAGGCGCAGGAATCGTTGGGCGATGGCTCGGGACTTCGAGCCTGGTTCGAGCGGTGAATGCATGGACGTTGATAGCGATTCTCGGTCGCTGGCCGGCGGCTCGTGTGGTCCGTTCGAGCCCGGCATTTTGCCATGACCATTGAGTCGGGCGGCAGCTCCCGGTTGTTCACGGGCCGAGCTCTGTCGCTGTGCGAGCAGAAATTCGCCCTGGACCTCGAACAAGCCCGTTTCGATCGCACTGGCACGGCGAAGTCGCCACAAGAGGTTTGCCAGCCGATGAATGAGCTCAAGCTCGATCACGGATCGAGGATCAACACTGCCGATGAGGACACGCTCGAACGCTCGGTAGGATCGAACGTCTTCGAGACTGCTAACGACGGTTTGGTCAGCAAGCCCATCACGCCAAGCGCGGCGGCGTGATTCCGCGCGTCTCCCTCCAGAGCCTGCGGGCAACCTTGATCGGGTCAATGCTGGCCTGCCGCCACCACGCGCGCTCGTCGCGTGAGCCATGCACGGCACGATGATGCCCGCGACAGAGTGGGACCGCGAACTCATCGCTGACCTTGCGGCCGAGCGCACGAGGCTGCGTGAATCCGAGGTGGTGAGGGTCCGAGGGCTTGCGGCCACACACGAGACATGCCTCTTGGGCGACGTAGCGAAGGTGTTCCCGGTTGCGATAGCGACGCGGGGCAGCGACCGTGAGGATGCTCTTGTCGATGCCCCTCGCGTGACCAGCGTCGATGCTTGCGGTGGTGGCAATCACGTGCGGGCCGGCAATCTCAGGCCCTGAAGACACTCATCATTTGAGGATGCGGCCGCATCCGATGATGGGATCTCCGATAGCCTGCGCTCAAAGGCGTCCTCCACGAGCTTGGCATCGGTTGCTGTGAGGCTGCTCTTGGCGCTAAGCGCTTCACGCGCCCAAGCCGCGGCGAGATCAACCGACGTGATGTTCCTCAGCTCACTCAGCAGCTTTTCACGCAGCGCGGCTGACTGCTCAGGATTGAGGATAACGGGGAACTGGCCCTTGCGGCCGCCACGGCCATGTCCATTGCCAGGCGTTCGCGCCGGCATCCGAGATTGGCCGTCCCTCGGCTTGAACCAGCGGTCGACTGCCCACGGCGACAACGAGGGTGGTCCATCACAGGCATCCGGCGCATCAAGATCATCCTCGCCGGCGATGCCCACGAGCGTGAACAAGGCGTAGCGGCGAGCGTAGGTCAGCGCTGCGCCCATGCGCTGGGGATTAGCGGTCTCGGCGATGGGACAGACCGGCCAATCGGACGCGATCCACTCGCCGGAGGCGTGCGCGAGCGTGGTGGTTAAATTGACCATGCCGGCACTCTGATCGATGGCGGTCGTCTGTAACGTGGCGATCTCATGCTGCCCCAACGTCTTGCGCACGATGTCGAGCCCGCTCGAGAGCGGCGCATAGCGGAAGCTGCGCTCGCCCTCCCCTGGCCGGCCAACGCGGATGGTAGCCGTGAGCGACTTTTCCGGATTGACGAGTTCGGCCTGGGCCTTGGCCAAGGCCGAGGCCAGCGCCGCGACCGTTTCACTGGACCGGGGCACGGGAGGCCTCCGTCTCCAGAACATCAAAGCTCACCGCCCCGGATTTGGAACGCTTGGCGCGCACGCCGTGCCCAATGGCCTCTCTGGCATCGTCGGGCATCAAGGCTTTGAGCTCTCTCTTGGCCCGTTCGTGGTCGAGAAAGGCACTCCGGGTGTTGCGGAAGAGCGCAGCGAACTCGGCCCAGGAATTCGACGCGCTCATATCGACGATGCGGATGGCCTCGATGCGCGGTCGCGGCGGCTCGGCATTGATGAGATGGGGCGGTTCCCCGGACTGGACGCAGCGCCAGAACTTCTTTTCCGCCGAGACCAGGACGCTGAGATAGAGCGGATCCATGGGGAGTGTGATCTCGACCCACTTCCGCCGCCCGTGATGATAGAGAGCACCGCGGTCCTCAAGTGGGTGACCCACATGTTGTGCTGGAGCTGGGCCATATACTTTTCGACCGCGGCTTCCTCGGAGAATGACCACGGCAGCATGAACTTGGCCTCGAACACGGCTTCTGTGCCCTCCATGATGCCGTCGAGGGTTGCGGCCATCCACGGGATGGCCGAATGCTTGACTTGGCGCTGGACGTCGGAAACGCGCCGGCCGCTGTTGCGCTCTAGGAGCGATTGAGTTCCTCGGTGGCGGCCCCGAGCTGCACGACTAGGTTGCCGGACAGGTCCTCAGGCTCGGCCTCGCCACGTTTCTCCCGCCAGAGGCGAGCCAGGGCGGCTTGATCAGCGCCCATGATGATCCGGGCGTCCGAGCCGCCAATGAACGAGCGGCGGTGACGGGTCTTCGAAATTCCAATTCAATTTCTGCCATCTTGGTCTCCCGAATATTCATCACATTTGGCTAGCCAATAGACTGAGACGATTGACTATCGATCAGGCCCCAAAGATTGTCAACAGCAAAGGAATCGGGGAAATTTCGTGCCCTCATGCTTAGATCGGCACAAATTCGGGCTGCGCGCGCCCTATTGGGGTGGCGGCAGGAGGACCTATCGAAGGCCTCTGGAGTAGGGACGGCTACAATTTACCGCATTGAGAAAAGTGACGAGGCCATCACGGGTTATGCTTCGACGTTAATCAGGATTCAGGCAGCCTTTGAGCAAGCTGGCATCGCATTTATCGAGAATGACGATATCGGCGGATACGGGCTTCGATTTTCAAAAAGGAAGAAGCGCTAGTAGACAGGGATCGGAGCTCGCTTGCAACTGTGGTCACGTGCTCCCGCTCGGCCGATCTGGTCGAGCGCTTGCGGCACTCCTGTATTCATTTCCTCGAAGATGATCGGGGCTGCCACCGAAGAACTGAATCGCTTCTAGTACGAGCGCAACACGGACCGGCGCGTCACGGACAGGGCGCTCCCCGACCCCACATGTCCCGAAGTCAATAGAAATTCTATCAAATCGAGGACGAAGGTTGATAACCACACGTCAAGTTAAAGCAGCACTAGCTCTGCTTGGCTGGTCCCAAGCTGATTTGCCTCATTATTCGGGCGTTTCAGAACCAACTGTGGCGCATCGGTGGACGGCGAATTGGGTGGGCGCGAACACACCGCAGAAAAGATTAGAACTGCGATCGAAATCGCCGGCGTCGAGTTCATAGACGAAAATGGCGGTGGCCGAGGTGTGCGGCTGAGGAGGAGGAGGCCTCGACTGAGGGGAGAATGATTGGGTCGAATGAGAGATCGGGTCTACGGTTGGCAACGTGACACGCTCGACGCAGATCCGGGCCCCCGCGGTCTATGATGCTAGACCTCGCAGTTGCTCTCGCAATCGGGCTCGTAATTGGGTTCATTCTCGGATATGGCGTTCGCGCGCTTGTTTCCTATCAACGCCACCGACGCGCGAGACGGCGATCGTACCTTTTCTGAGAGACTTGGTTTGTCGGACGATGCGAGTAGATCCTCCAACTAATCGCCGCCGAACCCGTACATGAGGGGTCCCGAAATCCCCGCCAGTGTTGGCACACACTTGGAGGCGGGATTTCGCGATCCGATCTTTACCGGTAGGCGTTATCGCCGTTCCGTTTTGCGCCACCATTCCTCCGCTTCGCGCTTCACGGTAGGCGCCGCCGAGCAGCGTGATGAGCGCGAGCACATCCAGCCCCAACAGGAAGCGCGCTATGAGGCCGATGTGTGGGAGGACAAGATCCACAATATCCTACTGGATAAGAGTAGAGTGACGGGGTTCGAGACACCAGCTCCCCCGCGTTTGTGGATATACCATTTGAACTCTACGACGTGAGAAAGGCTGGCACAGTTCGAGATGGGTTACTCTTTCAGCAAGGCAAGAGCTCAAGAGCAGGCGCCTCGCCCATCAATCCATACAAATCCCATCTAGAAATTACTGCACTTGCAGTGCTCTGCATTGGTGTTAGGCCCAGAAAAAGCATTCGCTGCGTTGGCGTTGCATATTATGAAAAAGAGTTCGCTGCGTTGGCGTTGCATATCATGTCTCGTGCTCGGTTTAGAGAGCTTGTGGTGCTGTTTGCGATTAGCTCGGCACTGACGCTCGCGGTATTTTTCCTTGCGCTCTGGCTTCTGCCGTTTGAGACGTTTACTCCGTTTCCTTTCCTGCGATTTACTGGTTTTTCTAATTTCACATCCTCTGGTACCGCGGGCTGGGCCGCCAATCGCTCGCGGCGCGCTCGCACGAAGGCGCGCTTCGCATGAGCTTGACACAACTCATCTTCGGCCTGTTGCTCGGCATCATGCTTCCTATTCCTGGGCTTACTGCTTTCGATGAGTCAGGGGGATTGTTCCCGATCATCGACCAAGGTCATGGTGACCGGCTGGCCGGCTACGGCGTTTCCGAGCGCCTCCGTGAACGGTAAAGACGCACATCGTTTGAGCATTTCCGCCACGGCAATCCGATATGGCCAGCGTTCCGTTTCCGACGTTCCCCGCGATTGAAATGCGATCCTTGGCTGTCCGAATAGCTGGCCGTTGCGATTGAAACTCATCAGCACCGTGATCTGCATGCCTGGACGCGACTGCTCCGTCGGCGGCGGAACCCAGCACGCCAGCAGCGCAGCCTCTAGATCCTTGAACGTATTGATAGGCGCTTGCGCATTGTGAGCGGCGGCACTCGCCGAAAGCGCCGCGATCGCCAACGCCTCACCGGCGATTTGGAAGAGAGATCTGAACATCAGTCAAACTTACAGATATACCGGCTCTACGCGACGACCCGAAACTCGTCGGGCGAGATGATACGAAAGTTGTCGGTGATTCGGTCGCGAAAGCGGTCCCATTTTTTGGTAACAGTTCGCCTGAGGAAGCGCAGGATTGCC
>Ga0306920_100013923_pt1 | contig 10969 bp, 10 predicted proteins | sample flu12Cox44000170_FD_204666 | JGI IMG/M metagenome (GOLD analysis project Ga0306920, IMG submission 204666) | Lab enrichment of tropical soil microbial communities from Luquillo Experimental Forest, Puerto Rico - flux4day.12C.oxic.44.000.170 (v2)... | ecosystem: Environmental > Terrestrial >...
TTTATGCGGCGCTCTCGCTCATCCTGCTCGTGGTGGGCGAGCGCATCCCGGCCGCGGGCCTGCGCGGCGTCGGCGCCGCGTTGTTCGCGCCGTTCGACCGCGTCGCCGGCGCCGCCGACCGGCTGTTCAACTCCTGGCAGGAGAACGAGAAGCTGCACGCGCGCGTGGCGCAACTGGAGTCCGACAACGCGCGGCTGCGGCTCATGGCGGCGGAGAACCCGCGCCTGCGCGAGCAACTGAAGCTCGCCCAGTGGCGCTCGCTGCCGCTCAGGCCGGTCGAGGTGCTGGCGCTGGGGGGCGGCGAGCCGCTGCCCGACGCGGCCACGTTGTCGGCTGGGAAAAATGACGGCGTCGAGGTGGGGGACGCGGTGATGACGAGCGACGGGCTCGTCGGGCGCGTCACCGAGAGCTGGCCGACACTGTCGCGCGCCACGCTGCTGACCGACGCCAACCAGGCCATCGCCTGCGAGGTCGAGACCACCGGCGTCAATGGCATCGTGCGCTTCGTGCCCGCACCGAGGCCGCGGCTCATCCTCTCGGCCGTGGCGATCGCCGACACTGTGCGCGTGGGCGAGCGCGTGGTGACGAGCGACCTGTCGCTGCGCTTCCCGCGCGGCATCCCGGTGGGCACCGTGACGCGCGTGGACCACGACGCCACGGGGCTGATGCAGGAGATCGAGATCACGCCCGCCGCCCGGCTGGCGCGGCTGCGCCACGTGTTCGTGGCGCCCGGCCCGCGCCCGCCGGCGGACGGCATCCCGAGACCCAAGCTCGAGTTCGAGCCGAATCCCCTGTCCGGCGCGCGGACGCCGGCGGCGCGCGATTCGGTGCCAAGGAGGCCGCGGTGAAGGCGATCGGCATGTTCCTGTTCGCATCGGTGGTGGCGCTGCTGCTGCGCTCGACGGTGCTCGCCGGCCTCGCCGCGCGCGGCATCGTGATTGACGTGCTCGTGCTCGCCACGGTGACGTGGTCGCTGCGCCAGCGCGACGCCTGGGGCGCCACGTTCGGCTTCGTCCTGGGGCTCGCTGCCGACCTCGACGCCTCGCACTGGCTCGGCCGCCACGCGCTCGCGCTCACGCTCCTCGGCTATGGCGTCGGCCGGCTCTCGAACACGCTCGTACGCGACAGCCCGCTGACCCAGCTGGTGCTGATCGCGCTCGCGACCGCGCTCCACCAGATCTGGGTGACGGCGTTCGACGCCACGGGCGGCGTCCAGGGCCTGCCCTGGTTCGCCGGCCGCGTGCTGCTCGCCACGGTCACCACCGCGCCGATCGGCGTGCTGCTGCTCCTCTTCACGCGGCTGCTCAGGCGCCGCGGCGGATACGGACATGCCTCAGGGATTACCACAGCGGGATAAGGACACCCGGTTCGGCGTCCTCGCCGGGCTCGCGGTCGCGGGCTTCGGCCTGGTCGTGCTCGGGCTCCTGCGACTTCAAGTGCTGCGCCACGACGAGCTCTCGCGGCTCGCCGACCAGAACCGCGTGCGCCTCGACGTCATCCGCGCCCCGCGCGGCGCGATCCGTGACCGCAGCGGCCGCATCCTCGCCGACAACTCTCCGAGCTTCGACATCGTGTTCCGTCCCGCGCCGGTCGAGAGCACGCTGCGCGTGAACACGGTCATCGCCTCGGATTGGCTCGCGCGCGTCGCGGGCGCGCTCGTCGCCGACTCGATGGACGTCAGGCGCAAGGTGCAGGAGGCGAACCGCACCGGGCAGACCGCGATCCTGCGCCGCGCCGCGCCGTACGCGGTGATGGCCGCGGTCGAGGAGTCGCGCTCCGACCTGGCCGGCATCGACGTGCAGGTGACGCCGATGCGCCGCTACCCGGCCGGCACGCTCGCGGCCCAGCTCCTGGGCTACGCGGGCGAGATCAACGACCGCGAGCTCGCCGAGCGCGCGAGCAAGGGCTACGGGCTCGGCGACCTGATCGGCAAGACCGGCGTGGAGCGCATGTACGAGGACGCGCTGCGCGGCGAGGACGGCGCCGAGTTCGTGGTCGTGAACGCCATGGGCAAGCGCGTCACTACGCTCGAGGAGGGCCCGCCGCGGCTGCCCGTGCCCGGGCACGACGTGACGCTCACGATCGACCTGACCGTCCAGCACGCGCTCGAGGACGCGATGGCGAAGGTTGATCGTGGCGCCGCGGTCGTGCTGGACCCGCGCGACGGCAGCGTGCTCGCCATGGTCTCCAAGCCCGAGTTCGACCCGAACGAGTTCTCGCGCGGCATCTCGTTCAGCCGCTGGGAGGAGCTCAACTCGAACGGCGCGTTCCCGCTGCTGAATCGCGCCACGCAGAGCGCCTACCCGCCCGGCTCGACGTTCAAGGTCGTGTGCATGCTCGCGGGCCTCAAGTCCGGCGAGGTGCAGCCGGACTCGCACATGCCCACTTCGTGCAACGGCGGCTACGTCTACGGCGGCCGCCGTTTCGGCTGCTGGTTCCACAGCGGCCACGGCAGTCTCGGCCTGGTCGACGCCCTGCAACATTCCTGCGACGTCTACTTCTACCAGCTCGGGCTGCGCCTCGGGCTCGACCCGATCGAACAGACCGCGCGTGAGGTGGGCCTCGGCGACCGCACGGGCATCGACCTTCCCGCCGAGGCGAAGGGCCTCGTGCCGACGACGCAGTACTACAACCAGCACTTCCACACCGGGAAATGGCCGAGGGGTGTGCTGCTGAACCTCGGCATCGGCCAGGGCGAGCTGCTCGCGACGCCGATCCAGCTCGCGACCATGACCGCGGTCGTCGCGAACGAAGGCCACGCCGTGCGGCCGCACGTCGTCCAGTCGATCGAGGGCCAGGCGAACTTCAAGATCGACAAGCCGATCGAATCCGGCGTCGTCACCGACGCGGCGAACTGGGAGACCATGCACCTCGCGATGCACAAGGTGACGCTGCCCGGCGGCACCGCGAACGCGTCGCGCTCGGTGCCGGGCATGGACGTGGCGGGGAAGACCGGCACCGCGCAGAACCCGCATGGGAAGGACCACGCGCTGTTCGTGTGCTTCGCGCCGCTCCAGGCGCCGACGCTCGCCCTGGCGGTCGTCAACGAGAACGTCGGGCACGGCAGCGACTTCGCGGCGCCGGTCGCGGGCGCGCTGTTCAAGCGGCTGTTCCTGCCGGACACGGCGAACGTCATCGTGCGCGCGCCGCGACCGGTCGAGGCCGTCCAGGACACGGCGGCGGATTAAGGAGCCAGGGAACCGACCATGCGATTCAAGATCCCGCCTCTCGACTGGCCGCTCGCGTTCGCGACGCTCGGGCTCATCGGCATCGGGCTCGCCACGGTCTACAGCGCCACGTCCGTGCCCGGCGCGCACCAGGGGCTGTGGGCGAAGCAGCTGCTGTGGTTCGTCGTCGCGGCGGGGTTCGCCTGGATCATCGCCGCCGTGCACTACCGCTTCTACGACTCGATCTCGTGGCCGCTCTACGCGGCCTCGCTCGTGGGGCTCGTGGCCGTGTTCGCGATCGGCGTCGAGCGGCTGGGCGCCAAGCGCTGGATCGAGCTCGGGCCGCTCCAGTTCCAGCCCTCCGAGATCGCGAAGCTCGCGACCACGTTCGTGCTCGCGCGCTTCTTCGACCACGCGCGTCTCGACCTGAGGAAGGTGCGCTGGTGGGCGCCGCCGCTGCTCATCACGATGGTGCCGTTCGTGCTCGTGGCCAAGGAGCCCGACCTCGGGACGGCGTCCAGCTTCCCGGCGATGCTCATCGCCATGTACTTCTGGGCCGGCATGCCCGCGAGCCAGCTGCTGCTCGGGCTGTCACCGATCTTCAACGTGGCGCTGTTCTTCCTGACGGGCAGCGTGTGGTGGTTCGTGGGGCTGTTCATCGGCGTCCTCGCCTGGGCGCGCCCGCGGGCCGTGGTGCTGGTGGCGATGCTGGCGCTGAACGGCGTGGTGGCGGTGACGCTGCCCAAGCTGTGGAACCACCTCCACGACTACCAGAAGCGGCGCATCGAGACGTTCCTGAACCCGGAGCAGGACCCGAGCGGCTCGGGCTACCAGGTCATCCAGTCCCAGATCGCGATCGGCTCGGGCGGGCTCGTGGGCAAGGGCTACCTAAAGGGCTCGCAGAAGGCGCTGGCCTACCTGCCGATGCGACACACCGATTTCATCTACTCGGTCGTGGGCGAGGAGCTCGGCCTGCTCGGCTCGTTGACGGTGGTGCTGCTCTACGGCATCGTCGTGTTCCGTGGATACCGCCTCGCGTCGATCGCGCGCGACGGCTTCGCCAGCCTGATGGCGGTGGGCATCACGACCGCGCTGTTCTTCCACATCATGGTCAACATGCTCATGACCATCGGCTGGGCCCCGGTCACCGGCGTGCCCCTGCCGTTCCTGAGTTACGGCGGCACCGCGCTCATCGTGAACTGCATCCAGATCGGGTTGCTCCAGAACGTGGCGCTGCGGCGCCGGGAATACTGATTGCATCCGGAGATCCTGCACGTCGGGTTCATCCACCTGCGCAGCTACGGCCTGATGATGGCCGTGGCGTTCGTCGTGGGCACGTTCCTGGCGTTGCGAGAGTCCAGGCGCCTGAGCCTCGACGAGGACAAGGTCGTGAACGTGATCCTGATCACGCTCGTGGCCTCGGTGCTGGGCGCGCGCATGCTCTACGTGCTCGAGCACCTGCCGGAGTTCCGCCGCGAGTGGACGAGCGTGTTCGCGCTCTGGCAGGGCGGGCTCACGCTCTACGGCGGCATCGCGGCGGGAACGTTCGCGGGCCTCGTGGCGGCGAGGCGCATGAACCTGCCCGTGTGGATCACGGCCGACGCGCTCACGCCGGCGCTCGCGCTGGGCACGATGTTCGGCCGTGTCGGCTGCTTCCTGAATGGCTGTTGCTACGGCCGACCCACGAGCCTGCCGTGGGGCGTGGTGTTTCCGCACGACTCGTTCGCCTACCTCGAGTTCGGCGCCCAGCCCGTGCACCCCTCGCAACTCTACAACGCGCTCGCGGGGCTTGTGCTGTTCGTGGTCTTCCAGGCGCTGCGCGGCCGCTTCCGCGTGCCGGGCGTTATGTTCTGGACGTTCATCGCCGCATTTGCATTCATCCGCATCCCGCTGGACCTGACGCGCGCCTACGAGGCCGATGCCGTGCTGCTCCGCGTCGGCGTCACGGACGTGACCGAGAGCCAGTTGATGAGCGCGATCCTGATGCTCTTCGCCGGTCTCATGATCCTGCGCCTGCGGCGGTCCGCGCCACGCCCCGCGCCCGCCCCCGCTCACACCACACCGTGAGCGGCGATGGCAAGCGCCTGATGCCGACCGGCGAAGCCGCGAGCCAAGCCGGAGGCGAGGGCACCTGCCGCGTAAGGCTCGCCGTCCTCGGTGATCCGCTTCGCTACACGCGCTCCCCGGACCTCCATCGCGCGGGCTGCGCGGCGCTCGGGGTCGCGTGTGAGTCGGACGCGCTGCGCACGCCGGTCGACGCGCTCGCGCCGACGCTGGAGCGCCTCGCGCGCGAAGGCTACGCGGGCTGCAACCTCACGATGCCGCTCAAGGAGGAGGCACTCGCGCTGGTGGGGGAGGCGACGGCCGCGGCGCGGCGCGCGCGGTCGGTGAACACGATCGCGTTCCGCCCACCGCCCGGCGCGAGCTTGGGCGACACAACGGACGGCGCCGGCTTCCTGGACCTGCTTTCCGCGGCGCGGCGGGACGCCGCGACGTGCGTCGTCACGCTCCTCGGCGCCGGCGGCTCGGCGCGGAGCCTGGCGCTGGCGCTCGCGGACGCAGGCGGCCGGCCCGTGCGCGTGGTGTCGCGCCACGAGCCTCCGCCCGGCGAGGCGTGGGGCGGCTCGCTGGGCGAGCGCTGGGCGGAGTGGCGGAGCGGCGCCGCGGCGCGAGCGCTCGCGGTCGCGGACGTGGTCGTCAACTGCACGCCGCTCAGCGGGAGCGAGTTCCCGGTGGCGATCGAGCGCATCGCGCGCGGCTCGCTGGTCGTGGACCTCACGTACGGCGAGCAGCTGACGCCCTGGGTGGCCGCCGCGCGCGCCGCCGGCCTGGACGCCGTGGACGGGCTCGCACTGCTCGTCCATCAGGCACGCCATTCGCTCCGCCGCTGGCTCGGCCGCGACGTGCCGCTCGAGCCGCTGCTCGCCGCCGTGGGCCGCTCGCCCTGACCGGGCGCGGCCCCCGCGCACCCTCGAGGCTCTTCGCGCAGGCCGCACGCGCGAGGATGCTCGCGCGTGCGGTGCGCAAGCTGTGTGACCAGACGCTGGCGTTCCTGCTTCCGCAGCGCTGCCCGGTGTGCGGCGAGCCGGCGGACCCGGCGCGGTTCTTCTGCGACGCCTGCGAGCGCGCGCTGCCGCGGCTCGGCGTCCCGGTGTGCGCGCGCTGCCTGAGCGAAGGGGCGGCTCCCGACGGCTGCGGGCACCACCCCGGCGAGCGCGTGCACGCGGCGTTCGTCTACGACGAAGCGGTGGCCGCGCTCGTGCACGCGATCAAGTTCCGCTCGCGACCGGACCTTGCGCGCGCGCACGCGGGCACGATCGCCGACGTCCTTCCCGCGCGCTGGCGGCGGCCGGACCTGGTCACCGCAGTGCCGCTCCATCCCACGCGCCAGCGCGAGCGCGGCTACGACCAGGGGGCGGTGCTCGGCGAGGCGCTCGCCGATGCGCTCGGCGCCCCGTTCTCCGCCGCACTCCTCGTGCGCGTTCGAGACACGCGTGCGCAGTCGAGGCTCGGCCCGAGCGGGCGCCGGCGGAACGTGCGCGGGGCGTTCCGGGTCCGCCACCCGGGCTGGGTGGCCGGCCGGCGCGTGCTCGTCGCGGACGACGTGCTCACCACCGGCGCCACGCTCGCCGAGGCCATGGGTGTGCTGCGGGCGGCCGGGGCGCGCACGGCCGGCGCCGCGCTCGCCTGGGCCCAGTGATGCGCCGGCCCGCGTGGGGGGTGCGGGCGCTGGACGGGCCCGGTACACTGGAAGATGGTCGAGCATCCTCAAGAGGGCTCATGTCCCATTTGCACATTCCCGACGGGATCCTGCCGCCCGTGCTATGGATCACCGGCCTCATCCTGACCGCGCTCCTCCTAGCCTGGAGCGGGCCCGTGGCCGCACGCGGCGGCCCCCGGCTCATCGCCTATCAGAGCGCGCTCGGCGGCATCATGCTGGCCGTCATGGCGCTGCCGGTGCCGATCACGGCGTTCGACTACTGCATGACGCTCGCCGGCCCGGTGGGCGTGCTGCTCGGGCCCGCCCCGGCGCTCCAGGTGAGCTTCGTCGTGACGCTCATCCTCGCGCTCCTGGGCCAGGGCGGGTTCACGGTGGTGGGGCTCAACACGCTCGTCCTCGGGCTCGGCGCCATGCTGGCACGCCCCGTCTACCTGTGGAGTGTCGGCGCGCTCCGGCCAGCGCGCGCGGTGGCGCTCGCCACGGTCGTCTCGCAGCTCGCCTCGACGGCGGGCTGGATCCTCGTACTGCTGCTGTCGGTGCGGCTGACGCCGGACGTGGCGGGCGAGCACGCCATTGCCCGCAACGTGATCCGCGGCATCCAGCACGCGGGCGGCGCCGTGGTCGTGCTCATGCTGCTCGCGGCCGTCGCGATCGAGGCGCTGCTGGGCTATGGTCTGGCGCGGTTCCTGGAGCGCGTGCGCCCCGACCTCCTGCCCGTCCCATCGGCCCACCGCACCGGTCCCGCCGCGTCCTCCGGCGAGGGCGGGGGCGCCCGCTCCGCCCGCCCACTATGACGAACACGTTCGCCCAGATCGACCACCTCGCGAGTGCCGGGGACTCCCCCTGGCACCGCTCGAGCGCGCTCTCCAAGCTGCTGCTGCTGTTCACGTACGTGGCGCTCGCCGTTGTGACGCCGTCCTGGGGCGTGCTGGCGGCGCTGCTCGCGACGCTGGTGGCGATGTGCGTGAGCGCGCGCGCGCCGCTCAGGCTCATGGTCGCGGCGGCGGCCACGCCGTTCCTGTTCGCGTTCATCTTCACGCTCGCCCACACCCGCTCGGACTGGGACGAGCCCCTGGTGCTGTTCGCCCGCCCGATGGTGGCAGGCCTCGCCGCGATCTGGCTCGTGATCACGACGCCGTACCCGGACCTGTTCGCGCCGATCTCGCGCGTGCTGCCGCGCGGCGTCGGCGACGGGCTATTCCTCACCTACCGCGCCGTGTTCACGCTCTATTCACGCGTCGAGCGCATGGGATCGACGCTCCGGCTGCGCGGCGCGATGGCGCGCCCGATGCAGCAGCGCTTCGCGCTGCTCGGCGAGGCCGTGGGCACGGTGGTGCTCTCCGGCTTCGACCGGAGCCAGCGTCTCTACCAGACGATGCGGCTCCGCGGGCACTCGGGCCGCGTCTGCGGCTGCCGGCACTACCTCGAGTTCTCGCGCGACGATTTCTGGGTGTTTCTGGCGATCGTCTGGGCCGGCGTCGTGAGCGTCACGCTATGGCACCTGAGGACCTCATGACCCACGAGCATCCCGAGCTGCTCGGCCGCCAGCCGATCGTGCACGTGTCGTGCGTCCGGCACACGTATCCCGACAAGACGAGCGTCCACCTCTGCGGCCTCGATTTCGTGGTCGCAGCGGGGGAGCGCGTCGTGGTCCTGGGCCCGAACGGCTGTGGCAAGAGCACGCTCCTCTACCACATCCTGGGCCTGCTCGCGCCCGAGGAGGGCGAGGTGCGCGTGTTCGGCGTGGATCCCTCGCGCCAGTTCTCGAAGATCCGCGAGCGCGTCGGCGTGCTCCTCCAGGACGCCGACGAGCAGATCATCGCGCCCACGGTGTGGGACGACGTGTCGTTCAGCCCGCGGAACTACGGCTACACGTCCGCCGAGGTGCACCGCAAGGTGGCGCACGTGCTGGAGCGCATGGGGATCGCGCACCTGAAGCACAAGGTGTGTCACTACCTCTCGGGCGGCGAGAAGCGCAAGGTGGCGCTGGCCGGCGCGCTCGTGCTGGAGCCCGAGCTGCTCGTGCTGGACGAGCCGTTCGAGGGCCTCGATCCCACGTCGCGGAGCGAGATGGTGGAGCTCCTGAACGGGCTGAACCGCGACCACGGCGTGTCGCTGGTGATCGCCACCCACGACGTGCAGCTCGTGGCGCCGCTCGCGGACCGCGTCTACGTGCTCAAGGCAGGTGGCGAGATCGTGGCGCAGGGCCCGCCGTTCGACCTGTTCCAGGACCTGGACCTGCTCCGCTCCTCGAACATCGAGCCGCCGGTGCTGGCCGAGGTGTTCCAGCGCCTCGAGGCACTCGGCTACCCGCTCGGGCGGCCGCAGACTCCCGCCGAGGCCGCCGAGCAGCTGGTGCGCTGGATGCAGGCCGAGCGAGAGCGCTCGGCCGCCGCCGTCGCGACGGCGCTGCGGGCCACACACGCCGGGAATCCGGATTTGGGATCACAGACAGGGGCCTCCGGCCCCGGCGCCCCGGCAGCGTCGGAGGCCCCGGCGAGCGCCTCGCCGGGGCATGCGCCGCGGCCGTGACCGGCGACCTCTTCGGCGAGGGCCCGGGGCCGGCGCACGGCTCCCAGCAGGGCTCGCCGCTCGAGGAGCCGGGCCCCAATTCGCCGCTCGCCGACCGTATGCGGCCGCGGAGCTTCGAGGAGCTGGTGGGCCAGCAGCACCTGCTGGAGGACGGCAGCCCGATCGCGCTCATGCGCGACGGCAAGCACCTTTCGAGCGTGGTGCTGTGGGGGCCGCCCGGGACCGGCAAGACCACGCTCGCGCGCCTGATCGCGCGCACCGCGGGGGTGCCGTTCGTCCAGCTCTCCGCGGTGCTCTCGGGCGTCAAGGAGGTGAAGGAGGTCATGGAGCGGGCGGCGGCCCATCGCCGCCGGACCGGTCAGCCCACGATCCTGTTCGTGGACGAGATCCACCGCTTCAACAAGGCCCAGCAGGACGCGTTCCTTTCCCACGTCGAGCGCGGCGACATCGTGTTCATCGGCGCCACGACCGAGAACCCGAGCTTCGAGGTGATCTCGGCGCTGCTGTCACGCGCGCGCGTGCTGGTGCTGCGCGCCCTGGACGCGCCCTCGATCCGCGCGCTCCTCGGCCGGGCACTCTCCGACGAGCGCGGGCTCGCCGGCCGCGTGGCGGTGAGCGACGAGGCGCTGGAGCTGCTGGCCGCGGCCGCCGACGGAGACGCGCGGCGGGCGCTCACCACGCTCGAGATCGCGGCCGCCACCGCCGAGGCTGGTGGGCGGCCGATCGGCGTGAACGAGGTGCGCGGCGCCCTGGCGCGGCGCCACTTGCGGTATGACCGCGCCGGCGATGAACACTTCAACCTCATCTCCGCGCTCCACAAGAGCTTGCGCGACTCCGACCCGGACGCCAGCCTGTACTGGTTCGGGCGCATGATCGCGGCGGGTGAGGACCGGCTCTACGTGGCGCGCCGGCTGGTGCGCTTCGCCAGCGAGGATGTCGGCGTGGCCGACCCGATGGCGCTCCACCTCGCCGTGGCGGCTTTCAACGCCTACCACCAGCTCGGGAGCCCGGAGGGCGAGCTGGCGCTTGCTCAGGTCGTGGTGCACCTGGCGCTGGCGCCCAAATCGAACGCCGTCTACCGGGCCTACGGCGAGGTCATGGATGAGATCGAGAAGAGCGGTTCGCTGCCGCCGCCCAAGGTGATCCTGAACGCGCCCACGCGGCTGATGAAGGACCTGGGGTACGGCTCCGGCTACGCGTACGCCCACGACGATCCCGAGGGGGCGAAGGCGCAGCAGCACCTGCCGGACGAGCTCGTCGGCCGGAAGTGGTGGCGGCCGCGCGATTGATGCTCTCGGGCCGGCATGTTCGGCGTCATCGAACGTCCGTTCGCGGTGAGGCTGCGCTCTCAGCCTTAAGCGCAAACGCTCCATCGCGTTGCCACCGGCACGCTCAACCACCGGGTGAGTGGTCACCTTCGCATCTCTACGCGCTGGAACCACTTGCGGCTACATGAGAGAGCGAATTCCATCGCATTGCAAAGCACATGGTGGTACGGTCAAAACGCATCAGCGTGCGTTCATCGGTTCCGGCGTCCTGGACCTTGCCT
>Ga0306920_100013924_pt1 | contig 10969 bp, 11 predicted proteins | sample flu12Cox44000170_FD_204666 | JGI IMG/M metagenome (GOLD analysis project Ga0306920, IMG submission 204666) | Lab enrichment of tropical soil microbial communities from Luquillo Experimental Forest, Puerto Rico - flux4day.12C.oxic.44.000.170 (v2)... | ecosystem: Environmental > Terrestrial >...
AATGATGCCGCCCCATTTCGTTTTCGCGGCAACGGTCGGATCAAGCCACAGCGGGTTTTGATCGTCAGTCCCTTGCGCAAAATGACGAATGTTCTCCTCGTTGACGTTTTCGATCCAGGGCTTGCGCTCCTCGACGACCGTGCCGGTAAGCTTCTTCGTTGCTTCCACCCATGCATCGATCTGACTATCGACCGATTCCATGACAACCGCACTTGAAGCTTCGGTCATTGCAGCCTCCTCAAAGACATCGTCATTGCGGCCGAGGCCGAAACGCCGAGAGCCGCAATCCATACCCTCGGCCGGTGATTATAGAGTCCGACTCCGCTGCGCGGCGCCCGGAATGACGAGCTGATGCATGGCAGTCACGCATTCGACGCAGCTATGCCGCTAGCTCCGGATCCGGAATGCGGGTGAGGCGATCGATCTCTTCGCCCGAGTATCCGAGCGGCGCAAGAATCTCTCCGCTGTGCTCGCCAAGCTTCGGCGGATTGCTGAGCGTCCGCCTTCCGGCGTTCCTAAACTCGATCGGCAGTCCGGGGATGGGGGCCGATGATCCGTCCGGCGCCTCAAGCGGCGTCAACTGCTTGCGTGCGAGAAGATGCGGATGGGTGAGGAGGTCGGACGGCGTATTGACGGGAGCATGCGGAATGTTCGCGCGCTCCAGCCGGCCGATGATATCGTGCCAATCCATCTTCCTCACCAAGGCTTCGGTTCTCTGAGTCAGGCGGTCGTACTGCGCTCTCCGCCCCGCATTCGATCGGAGCGCCGGCTCGGCCCAGAGATCGTCGAGGCCAAACTCCTCGCAGAATGCTCGCCACTGGCTGTCGCTGGTCACGCCGATGAAAATATGACGCCTATCTCTCGTCTCGAACACCTTGTAGATGCCCCATCCGAGATCCTTACCGGCGCCGCGTTCCGTCATGGGTGGCGGTACTTCACCGGATATGCCGGCCTTGGCGATGTGCTGGGCGACGACGAACACGACGGTCTCGAACAAACCCGTGTTGATGTTATCACCCACGCCCGTATGCTCGCGCCGAAGCAGCGCCGAAAGAATACCGATCACCGAGAACATTGCGCCGGTGATGTCGATGACCGAGGCGCCGGCGCGCAATGGCATGCCGGGGGGCCCCGTCATATATGCAAGCCCGCCCATCATCTGTGCCGGCTCGTCCAAAAGGTTGCGAGTTTCATACGGCCCCTGCAGGAACCCACGGATGCCACACGTCACTATTCGCGGATTTGCTTTTTTAACATCCTCATAAGAAAGACCGAGGCGTTCGAGCACGCCAGGCCCGTAATTATCAATCACAACATCAGCGGTCTTGACGAGCTTCAGAAAGGCCGCTTTCCCCTCTTCGCTTTTGAGATCGATGGTCACGCTGCGCTTGCACGAATTGAAGGCAAGGAAATAGCCCTGGTTGCCGCGGCTGTAGCGCGCCTGATCCCCGGCGCCCGGACGCTCTACCTTGATGACATCGGCGCCAAGCTCCGCGAGGATCATGGCTGCGACCGGGCCAGCGACGATATGGCCAAGCTCCAAGACGCGGATCCCGTCCAACGGAAGCATTGAGGCGGGGTTCATCGGTGGCCTCCTTCCTCCGTAACGAGAAGAATTTTGCCAAAATGCGCGGCACTCTCCATGAGGGAATGCGCTTCGGCCGCCTTTGCGAGCGGAAAAATGTGATGACTTTGCGCGCGGATCCGACCCTCTGCTATGAGAGGCCAGACTTTGGCCTCGAGTACAGCTGCTATCCGGGCCTTGTAGTCTGCGGGCCGCGTGCGCAGGGTAGAGCCCGTATAAATAATGCGCTTTAGCATAATCGGCATAAGATTGATTTCGACCTTCGAGCCGAGACTGAAGGCGAGCTGTATGATGCGGCCACCGGGTGCCGAAGCCTTGATGTTCTTTTCGACATAAGGGCCACCCACGATATCAACAATAACATTTGCGCCGCCTGTCTCGTTGCGTACAACGTCGACGAAGTCCTGCGCGCGAAAATCGATCACCCGGTCGGCGCCGATCTTCTGACAGAACGCGCATCGCTCCTGCGGACTCTCGGTCGTGAACACTCTGGCGCCGAACGCTTTGCCAAGCTGAATGGCCGTGCTGCCGATCCCGCCGGCCCCACCGTGGACGAGAAGCGTCTCTTCCGCGCTCAGCCCGGCGCCATCGAAAACGTTGCTCCACACCGTGAAGAACGTCTCGGGCAGGCCGGCTGCGTCACGCACCGCAACCCCGTGCGGGATCGGCAGACAGTGCCTCCCATCGACGGCGCAATATTCCGCATAGCCGCCACCGTTGGTGAGCGCTGTGACGACATCGCCGACCTTCCAGCGCTGAGTGCCCTCCCCGACGCGCACGATTTCACCCGACACTTCGAGGCCCGGTAAATCAGAGGCGCCCGCCGGAGCGGGGTAAAGCCCCTTGCGCTGCATGATGTCGGGGCCGTTCACTCCCGCAGCCGCCACTCTGATCAACACCTCGCCGGAAGCCGGCGAAGGAACCGGGCGGTTTGCGCTCACCAGCACCTCCGGCCCTCCGGGTTTTGATATTTCGACCACCAGCATTTCGGCTGGAATGGCTTTCATCGCGTCTCCTCCTGCTGGCTGCTCACGCCGGCCGACGTTATGCTCAGCCAAGTCACGCCATCGGTTGGTCAGGCTTGATCGCATGGTGAGCCAGCGGCGCGATAATAGAGACGGCCGAGGAGATGGTGGCAAGTCCTGACCTGATGGGTTCAATCCGCGCAATTGCCGGGAAACGGCTGATCAACGGCGCCGGCGGAATCATGGATGATCCGCTGATCGTCATCGAAAATGCGCGCATTCGCGCAGTCGGCAGCAGGGGGGCAGTCGAGGTGCCTTCCGGCACCGCCGTGATCGATGCACACGAGTGCACGCTTATGCCGGGCCTGATCGACGCCCATGTTCACCTCGGGGCCTTCAACTGCACGACCTTCGGCAACGCAAGAGTCTCCCGGTTTGAATTCACTCCGCAACTGCAAGCGTTCTACGCGTTATTTCACGCCCAGCTTTGCTTCGAAATGGGATTCACGACGCTGCGTGATGCCGGCCGCAGCACCCCACGTGGCGACTTCGCCGAGGAGATGTGCGCGGTTCGCGATGCCATCAATGCCGGCATCGTGCCGGGCCCGCGTCTGCTGGTGCTTGCCGAAACAGTCATCACCGGCGGCCATCTGGAAATGCTTACCTTGCCCCGTGCCATGCCGCGGCCGCAGAATTTCACGGCCGACGGGCCCTGGGAGTTGCGGCGGAAGGTTCGCGAGCTTATCCGCAGCGGCGCCGACGGAATCAAGACCAGCGTCTCCGGCGGGGTTGCGCTTGGGACCAGCCCAGACGTGCGCAACATGACCCAGGAGGAGCTCGATGCGATCGTTGATGAGGCGCACGCATTCCGAAAGCCGGTCGCAGTGCACTGCTTTCATCCTGAAGGGCTGCGAATGTGCGTGAACGCGGGCGTCGATACGATCGAGCACATGGTCTACAGCGACGAGGATTCGATAGCTCGGGTACGTGATTCCGGCATCTGGGTCGTGCCGACGCTGCTCAACCGTTCCGATTATGTGATTGCAAAAAACGTCGAGCTGGGGCTCCCGCCATCACTCATCGGGATGCAGCGGGTTATCCAGCCGCACTGTTTCGTCACGTTTTCCCGCATGCACGAGAGTGGCGTGCGCATTGCCATGGGCACTGACATCCACAACGTGCCTGAAATGGGCTCCGCCGCGCGAGAGTTGGAGCTCTATGTCGCGCACGGCATGAGCCCGCTCGACGCAATTCTCACCGCGACCCGCAACGCCGCGCAGGCGCTCGGACTTGGCTCCGAGCTAGGCACTATCGAGCCGGGGAAACTGGCCGATATCCTTGCGGTCAGGGGCAACCCGGCGGAGGATGTGCGCATCTTGCAGGATGCGGCCAACATTGCAATGGTGATGAAGGAAGGACGTGTCTACGTCGACCGCTTGAGCGCTGAAAGTCGTGATGTACGTCATCCAGAGCCGGGGCGCTGGAAGATCCTCGACCGCGAGTAAGTAAACAAAAGGGCGGGCTTCCTGACATCGTCCAGTAATCGCATCCGATAAGATCGAGAGCGATTGTTCGTTTGTCCAATGATCTATGACTGCGCTCGTAAAGGCGCGGCAGCAAGTGCCACACGCCGAATATCTTCAAGCAGTTTGCGGCAATGCGCCGCCACCTGTTCTCCAGCAGGCAGGTCGCCGCGAACGAACCCCGCCCGATAAGCCTCGATTTGATCCATTGCATTGAGCAGATCGGGAGCTCGCAAAAGCAATTCAACCCTCTGCGCGCCAGTAAGAAATTCAGCATGCATGACGTCGGCGCTATGCCCCGTCAGCTCCATGCGGTGGCACGCGAAATTCAGCCAATGGCTGCCGGCCAGCATGCTGCCTTCAATAACGGCTTCGTAGTCGGCATCACTCAGCTTTTCCATGGAGGTTTCGATGCGCTGAGCCTTCATCCGATGCAGTTCCGGGATCATGCTTCGACACACGACTTGGCGGCGGCCACGCATCTAGCGTAGGCATCGCAACAGGCGCGTACGACCTCATCCGTGATCAGCCGATCTTCTCGAACGCAAGGGTCGCGAAACTCCTCGATGATTTCCATCGCAGCGAAAGCGGCAGCTATCGCCGGCGGCAGCGGGCCTTCGATCTTGGGCATGCCGACATGAATAATGTCGACCCCAAACACATGTTCCTTATGTCGCGTGCCATCAGCTCCCGGGACCGAGTAGATGTTGGGAATCTGGGTGGCAAAACTGTCGTGCGCGCGCGTGACACCCGTGGCGTGCAGTGCTGCATTGATGAGCGCCGTTCCGGCGTTGAGAGTCATCCAATACCACAGCTCGAAATCGGCATGTGGATCGAGCCGTGAGCGCAACCTATCGAAGCGGTTGAATTTTTCGACATGCGCATCAGTTCTCATCGGCCAAGTTTCCCTTTTGCCACGATTGGGCGCGCGCATCCGCGCTGTGTAGTCCGTTAAAAGGGCGTGTCGCAATAAATCAAGGGTGCTGATAACGCTGCTCACTAGACGAGGTCGGCGGGTTGGATGCGCGGTGCGGGATGCTTGGGCCCTGTACACAAGTTTTCCTCTCTGTATATTGATAATGCAACAGCCTGTTCTACGCACTCCCCCGCGAATTGCCTTGACGCGCAGCTCACATGGGGTTTCGTTGTGGGGAGGCGGTCCGCGACTCAGGGTAGGCGTCGAGGGACCAATGACGATCAAATCCTCAGACCTGAGAAGCATGGAAATGATCCGGCGGCTCATTGAAAACCCCACGGTGAGCCGTGACTCCAACCTGGCTCTGATTGACCTAGCCCACGCTTATCTGCGGGGTCTCGGCATCGAGAGCAGGCTTTTTTTCAGCGAGGACAAAAGCAAGGCGAGCCTGCACGCCGTCATAGGGCCCAAGGACCGAGCCGGAATCCTTCTTGTTGGGCATACGGACGTGGTCCCGGTGGACGGGCAAAGCTGGACGGTCCATCCTTGGAAGCTGACCGAGAAAGACGGTAAGCTGTTCGGCCGCGGCGTCTGCGATATGAAGGGCTTCGTTGCGGTCGCGCTTGCCTTCGCCCCGGAGTTTCTGCGCCGCGACCTCAAGACTCCGGTCCATTATGGCTTTACCTATGACGAGGAAATAAGCCGCGTCGGCATCACGAAGATCGTTGACGCCTTGGGAACGAACGGCGAGCGGCCGGCCATGTGCATCGTCGGCGAGCCAACTGAAATGACGGTGGTCATCGCGCATAAAGGCAAAAAGAGTCTCCGTTGCCGCGTGCGCGGCTTCGAGGCACATTCCTCGCTCAGTCCCCACGGCGTCAATGCAATCGAATATGCGAGCGAGCTAATCGCTTACATAAACGGATTGCAGCGCGAGGCCGCCGCTACCGGCCGCCGCGACGAGGGGTTCGATGTCCCGTTCACAACATTCAATGTCGGTGTGATACAGGGGGGGACCGCGCTCAATATCCTCGCCAAGGACTGCACGTTTCAGTTCGAGTTCCGGCATCTCCCGCGGGACGACCCCGATCGGCTGTTTGAAACGCTGGAGCCCCGCATGCACAAGGTGCATGCGGACACCGGTTTCATCTTCGAGGAAATGTCCTCCTTTCCAGCCCTCGATACGGCGCCGGATGCCGAGATCGTGCGGCTTGTGAAAACGCTCGCGCGCAAGAACGAGCATGGCAAGGTTGCCTTCGGCACCGAGGCAAGCATCGTCGCGCTACGAGGCCGCATACCAAGCGCGGTTTGTGGGCCCGGAAACATAGACCAGGCACACAAGCCGGATGAATTCTGTACCGTCGAGCAATTCGGCCTCTGCGAAGACTTCATGTTCCGCCTGGCTGATCACCTCGAAGGCAAGAGCGCGCTGCCGGCGCATTAGGCAAACAGTGCGACATGGCTGCGAGATTGCAAGTGTAAAGTTGGCGCCGGCATGTCCAATCCCAGAATCAGGTTTCAGCTCTCGAGCGAGCGCTCAGCGCTCGCCCCGCCGAGGGGAAAGCCGCTGATTATTCACATCGTGGTCAATATTGAACACTGGCCATTCGATCGGCCCATGCCCCGCCAGATTTTTACTCCGCCGCATGGCATTCCGCCGAAACCGGATGTACCCAACTTCAGCTGGGCGGAATATGGAATGCGCTGCGGCTTACCCCGCATTGCCGATCTGCTCAGCCGGCTTCGCGTGCCGGCGAGTGCAGCTATCAATGCGAGTGTCCTTGATATCTATCCGAGCCTTGCCAAGGCAGTAGACGACGCCGGATGGGAGCTGATGGGCCACGGCTACTTCCAACGCACGCTGCAGCAAGAACCAGATGAGCGACAGGTCATACGCGACAGCGTGCAGCGCCTGAGCCGCCAAAATGGGAAAAGGGTGCGCGGGTGGCTGGGACCAGGACTGCATGAGACGGACATTACGCCCGAGCTCCTCAAAGAAGCGGGAATCGATTACGTCTGCGACTGGGCGCTTGATGATCTGCCGTGCTGGATGACGACAAAACAAGGCCCGCTCATTGCCATGCCGTATGCAGTCGAGCTCAATGATACGGTAATGTATTCGATCGACAAGCAGGGCGCAGACGAGATGCTGCGCCGCGTCAAAGACACGGTTGCGACGCTTGAGCCCGAGCTGGCGCACAATCCGCGCGTCTTGACCATGGCATTGCACCCGTATGCCATCGGGGTGCCGCATCGCTTGCCGTATCTCGGCCGCGCAATTGAACTCCTGAAAACGCGCGGCGACACTGTTTTCATGACCGGCTCGGAGATAGCGGACTGGTTCATCTCGGCCGATGCGACATCGCGACCCGATGGAACCGCATGACCCGCTCGTTCAAGACATTGATACCCTGCAAAAAGGTGTGAGTATCGGCGAGAGGGACTTTGGCCGGTCATGGCGGAGGTCGAGGATGAGCGACTTCGGATTGCAGACAGTGCACGGGTCGGGTCGCGCCTCACAGATCGAAATATTCCCATTCGATGCACCGCTCGGAGCGGAAATCCGCTGCGGTGATTTGCGCTGGGTGAACGATGCCCAGTTCGCGCAGATTCGAAAAGCCTGGCTCGATCATCTGGTACTTGTGTTTCACGGCCAGGATCTCACCGACGACGACCTGCTCAAGCTCGGCTCGCGCTTCGGCACGCTGGACGACACGGTACGGCCTCAGCCCGCCAATCAGCCCGGACAGCACCGCGACGTCAAAGCGCTGACGATCGTGTCAAACGTGGTTGAGAAAGGCGTTGCGCTCGGTGCGCTCGGGCATGGCGATCTCGTGTGGCACACGGATATGTCATATGTCGAAGTGCCGCCGGATGCGAGCGTGCTCTATGCGATTGAAGTTCCAGGGAAGGGCGGCGAGACCGGCTTCAACAACATGTATCTCGCCTTGGAGACATTGCCCGCCGAGCTTCGTCGCCGCATCGAGACTGCGACGATCAAGCACGATGCAACCCACAACAGCGCCGGCTCCTTGCGCAGCGGGTTCGAGCTTCCAAGCGACGTTCGGATATCTCCCGGCCCCAGCCATCCCGCTATACGCACCCACCCCGAGACGGAATGCGATGCGCTCTATCTTGGTCGCCGCCCCTTTTCATACGTCGATGGGCTTTCGCTTCAGGAATCAGAAGAGCTGCTCGATGCGCTGTGGGCCCACGCCACCAGACCTGAGCTCGCTTGGTATCACGATTGGGCGGTCGGCGACGTGGTCATTTGGGACAACCGCTGCAGCATGCATCGCCGAAACGCATTCGACGAGCGCGAGCGCCGGATCATGCATCGCACCCAGATCAAGGGAACGAAGCCGCACCGGGAGGCGCAAGTGCGGTCACGGCGCCCCCATCCACGCGGATCGAGCTAGAGCTAGAGCTAGAGGATGCACAGAAGCCAGGACGTAGCCTGGGTTGAGCGGCAGCGAAACCCAGGAATTTTCGCTCAGTCGAACCCGGGTTTCGCTGCGCTCAGCGCGTCATGCATCGAAGCGATAGCGGTGCACCTTTTCTTCGTCGAGCTCGACGCCCAGACCCGGGCCGCGCGGCAACGCCAGCTCGCCGGAGCTTAAATCGAGCTTTGCCCTGACGACGTCATCTACCGTCTTCAAGGGTCCCACGCATTCGAGACCCTCGATCACGCTGCGGCTCGTGGAGGCAAGCATAATTTCAGCCACCGTGTTGATGCCAAGCCCGAACCCGTGGCCGATGACGACCCTGAGCCCGGCGGCGGTCGCTGTTTCCAGCATACGGCGGCAGTTGAGGAAGCCGCCCTGCTTCATGACCTTGAGCTTGACGATATCGGCGCAATCGGCACGAATGACGGCAATAAGGCTCGCATGATCGGTGATCAATTCATCCGCCATGACTGGAATTCCGATCGCTTGCCGGACCTTCGCCATGCCGCTCAGGTCCTCTTCCGCAACCGGCTGCTCCAGTAACTGCATATCGAATGGCTCAAGCAGTTTACCGAGCGCGATGCTGTCCTCGACGCTATAGCTCGCATTGGCATCCGCGCGCAGATTCATAGTCGGGCCGACCGCCTCGCGCACGGCCTTCACCCGCTCGCGGTCGGCCTTGATATCGCCGCCGACCTTGATCTTCGCCGAACGAAATCCCTGCTCGAACCACTTGTGAGCCTCGGCCGCGGCTTGCTTTGGCGGGAGAATTCCGATCCATGCGTTGAAACGAACTCTGTCGACAAGCGCGCCGCCCAGATATTGATGAACGGCGGTGCCCAGGCGACGCGAGGTAAGATCGATGCAGGCCATCTCAATCGCGGCCTTCGCTTCGAGGAACCCCTCCTGCGCGGCATCCATTGCCTCGACGAGGCGATGGTGGTTGGCGGCATCAACTCCCTTTACCGCTGGAGCCAAGCGTTCCCGCATGGCACCGATGGAATCTTCGATCGTCTCGGCCGAGTAGCCGGGCGCCGGATCGATGTTGCCCAAGCCGACCGATCCATCCGACGCCGTGAGCCGCACCACAGCACTCTTTTGCACGTTCTGGGTCGTATAGGCGTTTACAAATCCGGGACCGACCAATGGCATGACGATGCCAAAGATCTCTATGCCCTCAATGGGAAGAGAAATCGCGCCCATAGCTGCATGATCAACGTGACCGCAAAACCGTAGCGGTCCCGATGGTGATGTCAACAGGGCTCGCAGTGGCTATTTTAGTGCCAAAAGCAGTCATTGGTCGATCATTCATTCAGCCGAATACGAGCAAAGTATTAGCGGGCGAGTTCTTATAGAGCACGGCTTAGGTGATGAGAACGACCAACGTCGCAAAAGCCGCCGCAGTGATCACAAACAAAATAGCCAGCGTGCCGGCACAGACGCTGGACCAATCTCTAAGCCTGAGCAAAAGTTTGCCGCAGCGAATTCCGCGCTGTCAGTATGGCCCTCCACGAATGTCTTGCAACCCAAAAACCATGCGTTGGCGCTGGTATCAGTGCTCGGATCTTGGGCTGCCGCCTTGCTGCCCAATGCGACGAGCGCCGCGGGAACACGGTTAAGCGCACATCATTAGCTGCCCTCCTGCTGGTACTTACTCTTCACAAGCCATTGCCCAGGTCCCGGTGCTCCCACGCTCGCGGAACGCTATCACCGTCTATGTCAGGCTTATCAGCGATAAAAAATGATAAAATAGGGAGGGTAGCTTGATTCGCCGCACATGCATGATACCCGCCCCAGCAGGAGGCGTATGCCATGACTGATGTCAACGAGATGGTAGGGCAGCGACATCGCAGCCCCGCTTTCCCGGTCGTGCCGCTGGAAACAGCACTAGAGCGGCTCGCCGAGTTTGAGGAGCATTACAAGCGTAGCGGCGCTCGCCCGGAAAAAGTCGGTGAGGCGTGGAGCATCAAGAACAAGGCCTACGCGGACCGGATTGCCGCAGCACCGCGATATTTTGGGCTCCTTGAATATCAGGGTTCGGCAAAGGACCGAAGCATCGTCATCTCGGATGAGGGCCGCAAATATCTGCGCGCTCATCAGGAGGAGACGAAACAGGAGGTCAGAAAGGCGGCGGCTCTTCGACCAAAGAAAATTGCTGATTTTTGGAGTGTTTGGGGGACAGATCGGCCCGCCGATGCGGCTTGCTTAGACGATCTGATCCAGAACCACGGCTTTAGCGATGGTGATGCCCAAGATTTTTTGAAGGTGTATGACTCCACTATCGCCTATGCAAGGCTCTCTGATTCTGATAAAGCCCCTCCTGATTTGCAGGAGAGCCAAAAGGAGGCGACGGATGATCCCCCGCTGCCACCACCCCTCCTGTTCAGGGAAAGGTGAAGGTGATGGAAGGTGAACGGATTGTCTTTACGGAAGAAAGCGCGCCACAGAGGTACATTAAGCTCGTCGCCAGCGGCGACGTGGATGAGTCGCTACTCGACGCAATCGAGGATTACGTGAAGCGCCAAAAGAAACGT
>Ga0306920_100013925_pt1 | contig 10969 bp, 12 predicted proteins | sample flu12Cox44000170_FD_204666 | JGI IMG/M metagenome (GOLD analysis project Ga0306920, IMG submission 204666) | Lab enrichment of tropical soil microbial communities from Luquillo Experimental Forest, Puerto Rico - flux4day.12C.oxic.44.000.170 (v2)... | ecosystem: Environmental > Terrestrial >...
GGGCAACGGCAGCATGCCGCGGGTCCGTCGAAAGCGCACCGGCGGGCTCTCGACGATGCTCCATCCTCCCGCGGTGATGCGGATCGCTTCCCAGTTCGGGTTGCACAGGTCGATGAAGATGTCGTCCTCGTGCGGGGCGATGCGGGTGTAGACGTCGCGCCGCGTCGCTAGGCTGCTGTTCGCCTTGATCTCGTATTCGTTGATCACGTTGTTGATCGCGTTCTTGGTCATGGCGTACTTGACCCCGATCGCCAGGATCGACCCCTCGCTGACCAGGCGGTCGAGCTGCCGCTGCAGATAGGCGATGTAGGCGCCACGGAATTCCATCGACCGGATCGGCCAGGTCTCCCGGTGGCCGTCGACGATCAGGTCGGCGAAGATGTCACCATTCGCGTCACGGAAGAGCGCCTTGTCGCCGTCGACGAAGACGTTGACCAGGCGCTGGCGCTCGCGGTCCTGCTGGAGCTTGCGCATCGCGCGCCGCTCCTGGGCCGTGAGCGGGAACTGGACGACGTTGTCGTCGCCGCCGGCGTCGTCGGCCATCATGGGCGCCTCCGCAACCATGCGGTCAGTGCCAAGGCGTTGGCGACCAAGGCGACGAGCATCGTGCCGAGCACAATGACCATCAATGGCCAGTCAAATGGACCAGCGATGAATGTGATATAGGGGAGAGCGGACATGCGACCGGCCTTGAAACGGTTGCGTGATCAAGTCCCGGCCCGTCCGTTACCAGCGGCGGGTCGGGGCGCGCCTTTTACGGCGCTGTCACTGACACGAACACTTTCAAGGTTGGTGTTAAGTCCGCGTGCATTAAGCGCAGGGTCTCACCGTGTTGGCAAGAACAATACGCGACCTTCCTCACTCAAAAATTTGGACGGATGCCGGCATGAAGCAGGGATTGTAGACCTGCTCTTGCAGCAGGCGTAAAAAGCGATCGACCGGGGCGCTGAACACCCCGGCCGATCTAACCTCCAACGCCACGATGCGACCATGGCGTCCAAGGCTTCCGACGATCCTATCACACCGGAACCGTTCTGGTTCCTCGATCCTCAGCTACACCGTCTCGCTAGCGTAGAGCTCCGCTTCGTCACGCAGTGGATGGATCACGAGAAGCCTGCCCAGGATTGGATACGAGAACAGTTGGCCTATGGCTGGTTGCCCTGGTGGGCCGACATCGAGGTCAAAGAACTCGATGACATCCGCACCGTGGTGCGGGCCAACCGCATGACCTTTGTGGGATCCATCCGGCGCTGGCTTTTCTGCCGCGACTACCCTCCGATCGAATGGGTAACGAGCAGCTCCATTTACATCGGTCCTTCAATTCTGGTTGGGAGAGACCCGGACGGTTTTGAGTTTCCGGTGTACGATGGCCGTGGCCGTGTCCGCATCGACGTACAGCGCATCCGGTTTCACCACGGCTTCACTGTGCGCCGTCTCTGCCAGCAGGGGTTCATGCCTTGGCCGCCTGAACCGTCACAGCCGCCCACCAAGCCGATCGTGGAGGGCAATGCAGAGCCGGGCGAGACGGCGCCGAAAGACGAAACGGCGGACGACATGTCGGAGCACGGGATGCCTCCGCCGCGTTCCCCCGAACAAAAGGCGATCCAAGCATTCGTTATTGACACGTACGGCTCGGAGTGGCGGGCCGTAACACTACGCACCATCATGGATGCCGCAGGCAAGGATGAGAAATTCAAAAGACTGGTTCGCCCATTCCCCGAACGCAGCACCTTCCGTCGCGCGTTAGGCCTCAAAGAGAACTGAGCACCGGACCGGGCTAAGGTGGGCGCGCCCACCCTGCGCCCAATACGCCCAACTCGCCCATCGTCAAGACATTCATCGTGGTCGTAGCGTGCGCCATCTCAATTGATGGAGCACGACGATGTCGCGTGCAACAAAGATAGGAGAGCGCGAGCCGCCTGCGCGCTCGTCCAGAAGGGGGATGACCCGCTCGGGCAAAATCCGCGTGCCCCCGACCGCGGTTTTCAGTCGCGCAAGTTTTTGCGCGGCGCACGGTTTGAGCGAATCTTTTTATCACAAGCTCAAAAATGAAGGGTTGGGGCCGGACGAGCTGAGGCTCGGCTCGAAGGTTCTCATCACGTTCGAGAGCGCCGCGCGCTGGCGCGCAGCGAACGAACACGCTTCCAAGAGACAACAACAGCGACCCGCCGCACCGTCGCCGGCGTCGGGATCGGAAATGTAGGGCGATGAGAAGGAGGAGGGACCGAGTGTCGTTTGAGTGGTTCGAGAAAGCCCTGAGACGAAACCCGGTCCCCGAATGCAGCAAACAGGAGGCATCCCCATGCTGCTACGTTCTACGGACGACCATGTACTGAGTGTTCCCCCCACCGTCAAGGAGACGAACGGGCACAAGGCCCCGCAGCGGAAGGCGCCGTTAAGCGCCACCGAGGCCGCGCTGATCGCCGTCGCCTTGGTCAACGGCCGGCTGAGTGCCGCGCAGGCGTGCCGGTTGACCGGCGCGAATGCCGGTTACTTCAGCCTCGTGAACGGACTATCCGATCGTGAGAAGGAATTGCTCGCGCGCGGACGGATCACGCTCACGGAATTGCACAACGGCAAGCGCAACGGCAACGGCAACGGCAACGGCAAGAACGGGCACTCGGACGAGACCCTGCTCGAGCACATGCGCCGCGCCAGCGCTGACGAACTGTCGGGCGGCCGGTCGCGAGTTCGGCGTCGCCCACGTGTTTGACAGCATGGTCGTGCCGAACCTCGACGGAAAAGGTGCGGACGTGATCGTCACCGATGTCAAGGCCACCGACGTCTAAGACGACCGAGGTGGCGCTACAGGCGCCACTTCATCCGGGGTGGCGCCTTTTTCTTCGAGGAGATCAGACATGGTTTCACAGACACAACGACGGCTTCAGAGCGCGATACTGCATTCCAATTGGCGCAACGGATGCGCTCTGTGCGGCGGCTCCGATGGTCGGCTCGAGCTTATGGAGTCGAACATGGACGCACCCGAAGAACTTCGTCCCCCCTGGCAAGTGCATGCGGCATGCTTCGACGCCGCCTACACGAAACAGGAAGGCACAGCGTGACATCACCGGCGTCGTCCGCGCGAATGCGGCGGCGCCTTTTTCTTCGAGGAGAGCGCACCATGCATAAGACATCCGACCGGCCGCTGCTCGCACTCATCGAAGCTGGTGGCGTGAATGACATGCCTGTCATCGTGGAGCCCGCGGCACCCACAAGTGACGCGCTCGTTGCGGCTCTCAAAACCGTTAAGGAGGCGGGCTACCGCGTCTCCAAGCCGCGGAAATCAAAAATCTTCAAGCGTGGCAAGGATCGCGTCGGTCCAACATTCGTCGCTGAGTTCGCCGACGGCACGATGACGCGCATGTCGGTGTTCTGCTCGCCGACGGCCCTTGATTGGGTGCGCGGAGAGCGCCTGGCGCAAGTAGCTTATGAATCCCGGTGGCGGAGAGCGCGGCACATCAGGGTCGACTTCATCGAGCCCGTTCTGCCCGCGATCGTCGCGGCGTACTTCGAGCAGGACGGTGTAGTGCTTGCCCGCCGCCCGGATGGTGGGGCGGTGTCATGAAAGTGCTTGGCGTCGATCCCGGAGTGCATGGCGGTCTCGCGCTCGTCGAGATCAACGACGGCGCCACGCCGGCGCTGCTCGAAGCAGTCGACCTCCCGACCGTCGGCGTCAAGGCGAAGGAGCGCATCGATGTGCTCGCGCTTCGCATCTGGGTCATGGCCCGCCAGCCGCAGCACGCTTTCATCGAACGCGCGCAGGCAATGCCTCGGCAAGGCTCTAGCTCCGGTTTCAAATACGGTCGCGCGACCGGCGCCATCGAGGCGGTGATCGCCTGCTGCGAGATCGCGATCACGATCGTCGAACCGGCGGTCTGGAAGAAAGCTTACCACCTCCGCGGTGGCGACAAGGAAGGCGCGAGGCAACGCGCGCTCGAATTATTCCCGTCCGCGCACGCGCTGCTCGCACGCAAGAAGGATCACGGTCGGGCCGAAGCCAGCCTGATCGCGCTCCACGGCCATGTGGCCACAAAACTCAACCCCATACAGGAGGCGCGTAATGAACCCCGCCGATCAGAATGAAAAGCTCAAGCAAGAACTCGCTTATCTCGACATCGACATTTGCGACACGCACTACGAGATCGCTCACTTACAAGACGACCTCAACTTTAAGCACGCCGAGATCACTCGCTTACAAGGCGAACTCAATGATCTTGAGCGCAGACATCACGACGTGCTCACCCAACTTCAAAAGGGTGCAGCGTGAACCATCGTCGATCCGAGAAGAAGGACAAGAAGCTCGCCGACAACGAGCGCCTGTTGCGTTGGTGGAAAAAATTCCACCGTGAGGAACGCGATGCCGTCTTGGTCGGACCGCACGGCGCCGCGTTGGTCGAGCTGTTCCGTATGTTCAAGAACCTACAGCACATGCAGCCGGCGCAACTGATCGGGTTCGCGCGCTCTATCGACTGGGTGGCGATCGACACCAACACCAAGCTGGTCACGTTGCATGAATTCAACGCCGCGGTCACTCGGCTCCGCGAGAAACACAACATGGAGCCGATCGACGACACCGTCTCGGACGAGCCACCGTTCCGCACGTTCAAAGCGATCCTCTTCCCCGAAAGGGCGCCCACCGGGGCGAAGCCCGGACTGAGTATCTCGAAACCCGCAGCATAGGAGACACAGTCATGTCTGCGAATGTTACTACCCCTCCGTCTGATGGCGGAGGTCCCGCAGGATTGCCTGGCGATCGTGTTCAACGTGGCACCATCGCAAAGTGGTCAGCCTCAACCGGTTGGACCGACCGTGATGGTCTGCCCATTCCAGAGACGATGTTGGTGATCGGCTTCAACACCGTACTCAGGAGATGGCGGGACCGGCGGCAGGAATTCATCACCGAGCATCCGCTGCCCGACCTAGACGAACTCAACAATGCGATCCCGATCGAGGAATGGGAGACCGGACTGGACGGCAAGCCGCGCAAGCCGTGGGCGCTGACCTATGTCGTCTACTTGGTCGACCTGAAGACGGCGTTAGTGTTCACCTACATGCACGACACCTTCGGCGCTTCCCTAGCTTACAATCAATTGGAGGAACAGATCGCTGTCATGCGCATGCTCCGCGGCGAGCATGTGTGGCCGATCGTGCATCTCGAAAAGCGCCCATGGAGATCGCAGACGTACGGCATGCAAATGCGTCCGCATTTCCAGGTCGTCGATTGGCGGGCAACGGGCGCAACACCGGTGATATCACCGGCACCTGCCCCACAGCTCACCGGGCCGATGGCGGCGCCAACACCGGCAACGGCTACTTCGGCACCGGCAGCACCTACTTCGGCGCCAACAACCGCACCGCAATCGCCGATCCTCGACGCTACGAAGCCGGTGAAACCGGTCTCCGTGGGTGAGCAGATCGCCGACAAATTGCCGGACTGGGCCTGAGCCCAGTGATGGACCTCAACAACAACGCGGGAGGCTAACGGCCTCCCGCACCTTCTGGGAGGCCGTGATGATCGTCTATTGGGACATCGAGACTTATTCGCAGGTCAGCTTGAAGGAACGCGGCGCGCACATCTACGCGGCCGATCCGAGCACCGGCATTCATTTCCTTTGCTACGCGATCGATGACGGTCCGGTGGAAACGTGGAGGCCCGGCGATCCAGTACCGGTGCCGTTCGCCAACCCGCCCCGTTATTTCTTCGTCAGCGACAACTGGACGTTCGAGCGCGACATCCACGGCGAGATCCTGGTCAAGCACTACGGCTTCCCGCCAATTCCAGACCGGCGCCAGGACTGTGCGCAAAGGCGCGCACTCGCCTTCGCGTATCCGCCTGAACTTGGTGCCCGCTGCGAAGCTTTAGGCCTGCCCTATCGCAAGGATCCCGAGGCGCGCAAAGCGATGCTGCGGCTGTCCCGGCCGCAGACCGCCAAGAAGCGCAAGAAGCCGGAAGACCCAGCCGCGCGCGAGCGCGATCTCGCGCTCCTGCACGGGCGTTGCTTGAATGACGTCGCGGCGACGCGCGCAGCCTACAACAGTCCTCGCCTCCAGCCTCCGAGCCGCGAGGAGCGCGAGCTGTTGCTGCTCGACGCCGTGATCAATGATCGCGGTATCGGCGCCAACATCCCGCTCTTGGAGGCGACGCGCACCTTGGCGGTGAAGGAGCGCAACGCCGTGAACAGCCGGTTGAACGAGCTGTCCGCCGGCGTGATCACCTCGGTGGACCAGGTGGCGCGGATCAAGGACGCCGTGAACGCGCACGGGCACGCCATGACCTCGCTCTCGAAGCGCTCGGTCTCCGCCACCCTGGCGCACGATCCCGACGAGGTGGTGCGCGAGCTGCTGACGCTGCGCCAGCGCGGCGCCTATGCCAGCGTGCGGGCGGCCAAGCGGCTCCTGGGCTATGCCGACCCGGCGGATCATCGGATCCGCGGCTGGGGGCGCATCTACGGGGCTGGCCCGGGACGCTGGTCGAGCCCCGGCCCGATGCTGCACGGCCTCAAGCGCAACGATGCGGAGTACCCGGCCAGCCTGGTCGACGCGCTGATCGCCGGCGACTACGCCGAGCTTGCTCGCTGGGGCAATCCGCTCGCGGTTGCGGCTGAGCTGTCGCGCGCCGCGCTCGGCGCCAAGCGGGGGCACATCTTGATCTGCGCCGACTTCGGCGCGATCGAGAGCCGCGTGCTGACGTGGCTCGCCGGCGAGGCGTGGAAGATCGCCGCGTTCCGCGAATACGACCGCACCGGCGACGAAGCCCTGCATCCCTATCGCCAGACCGCTGCGCGGATGCTGCGCAAGGACGTGCTCGGCGTCACCAAGCCGGATCGCCAGCTCGGCAAAGCGGCGGAGCTGAGCGCCGGGTTCGGTGGATCCGTCGGGGCCTGGCGCCGGATTGCCCACGACGAGGACGTCCGCAGCGACGCTGAGGTTCTGAGCCTCATCAAGCAGTGGCGCGACGCCCACCCGGCGATCCGCGCTTTCTGGAAGGAACTGGCCCAGGCCGCGCGGGTGGCGATCCGCACCGGCCAATCGATCCTGATCGCGTCCGCGCCGCGGCCGCCGATCACGGCCGCCTTTGACGGCTACGCGCTGACCCTCACCTTGCCGTCCGGGCGCTCGATCAACTATCCCGGCGCTCGCCTATCCCCGAACACCAAGTTCGAGGACGGCGATCCCGATATCGAGTTCTTCGACAATGCGCGCGGGCAATGGAAGCCGGCCCGGGCATGGTTCGGCGTTCTGGTCGAGAATGTCGTTCAGGGTTGCGCGCGCGATCTCCTCGCGGCTGCCCTCCTGCGCTTCGAAGCTCGCGGCCTGCCGGTTGTCTTCCACTGCCACGACGAAGTGGTGATCGAGGTCCCGGAGGGCTCGATCACCGAGCAGGAGGTGCTCGCGATCTTGCTCGAACCGCCGGCCTGGGCCACGGGCCTGCCGCTCGGCGGCAAGGTGCATTCCGGGCGGCTCTACCTCGAGGCGCCCGCAACCGGCGAACTGCCGACCGGCGCCAAGCACGAAGGCGCCGAGGATGATCTCGAGCGCGCGGTCGACGCCTTCGTGGCCGCTGCCGAGCCGCTTCCCGCCACCAAGGAGATCGAGCGCGGCGCCGAGGAGGACTTCCTCGCCAGTCTGGGCGAGACGATCGCCCCGCTCACCGATCTCGTGAGCCTGCCGATGGACACGAGCGGACACGTCACCTGCCCGTTCCACGACGACCCGCAGCCGAGCTGCAAAATCTACTCCGACCACTTCCACTGCTTCGGCTGCGGCCGTCGTGGCGACCGGATGGAGTGGCTCATGCAGGTCGAGGGCATGACCAAGGCCGAGGCCCTCGCCGCCTTACAGGACTGGACCGGCCCAGTACCGATCGAGCACCAGCAGCAGTACGTGGCGGCGCGCACAGCGCTGGCGAAGGACATCTGGCTCGCCGCCCAGCCGATCGCGGGCACGATCGGGGAGCGCTACCTGTCCGAAACCCGTGGAATCGACATCGGCAAGCTGCCGCCCTCGATCGGGGACGCGCTTCGATTCCATCCCCGTTGCGTGTTCGGGGCGCGCGCCGTGCACCCCTGCATCATCGCCCTGATGCGCGATCCAGTGACGGCCGTGCCGGTCGGGATCCACCGGATCGGTCTTGCGGTCGAGCACGGCGCCGTGCGGAAGCTCGATCGGATGGCGCTCGGCCGCATGGGCGTGGTGATGCTCTGGCCGATGAACGGCAGCGGCCGGCTGGTCGTGGGCGAAGGGATCGAAACCACGCTCGCAGCGGCGACGCGCATCACGTTCGAGAACGCCCCGCTCATCCCAGCCTGGTCGGCGGTGGCCAAAGGTGGGCTTGGCCGATTTCCTCCGCTGCGCGGCGTCGAGCGGCTGATCCTGCTGGTGGACAACGACGAGAACGAGGAGGGGCAACGTGCGGCGGGGTTGTGTCGGCGTATCTGGCGATCCGCTGGCCGCATCGCAGTGCCGCTGATCCCCAAGCACAAGGGTTGGGACTTCAACGACGTGGTGCTCGGGAGGAAAGCATGATCGTGTTCGAAGACTTCTATGCGCTCGCGCCGGCAAACCGCTGCATCTACCGGCCGACACGCGACATCTGGACCAACGAAGCGGTCGACAATCGGCTGCCACCACAACCGTTGCTCGATGCCAGCTGCAAGCCGGTTCGCGTGGGCCACAAGATAAAGATGATCTCGGCGAGCAAAGCGCTGGCGCAACGCCGCAGCGTTGAACGTTTGGTTTGGGCACCGGGCGAGCCCGAGATCATCAAACATAAGTTGCTAGTCGATGACGGCTGGATCGAAAAGCCGGGAGCGCGAACCTACAACACCTATCTCCCACCTAACATTGTGCTCGGCGACGCATCGCAAGCCGAACGCTGGCGTGAGTTATGGTTCAAGCTTTATCCCGCTGATGCGGCAGAACACAGCATCGCGTGGCTGGCGCACCGCCGCCAGCATCCAGAAGTGAAGGTGAACCATGGGCTCGTGCACATCGGCAAACCCGGTATCGGTAAGGACACAGCGCTAGCTCCAGCACGCTACGCTATCGGGTCATGGAATTTTCGCGACATCTTGCTCAACGATCTGGTTAGCAAGAACAACGATTTCCTATGCTCAGTCATCATCCGTGTGAATGAAGCTCGTGATGTTGGCGACACAAATCGCGGACGCATCGATCGCTACGGACTGCATGACCACATGAAGGCGTTGATGACGTCGCCGCCGGAAACACATCGTATCAATCGCAAATATATCCCAGAATACACCTCGCTTAGCCGAGCAGGGTTTATCACCACTTCGAACCACGATGATGCGGTTTACCTGCCGGCGGAAGATCGTCGCAACGCCGTCAGCAGATCGGAATGCACAGACGGTGATTTCGCGACAGATTTTTTCAATAAGCTATACCATTGGTACTTCCACGAGTACGGGATCAACCACGTTGCCGCGTTTCTCCAACATTACGACTTGTCAAAATTCAACCCAAAGCTGGCACCACCTAAGACGGAAGCATTCTGGACCATGGTCAATGTTGATCGTGGACCGGAACACAGCGAGCTGATCGATGCCATTGACGCAATCGCTATAGAACTTGGCCACAAGCGTGATGTGAATGGCAACGTCAAACCCCCGGACGCTCTGACGCTTGCCATGCTGGCCGTGAAGGCGCCGAGCGCTGAGTGGCTGACGGACCGCAAGAAGAGCCGCACCATTCCGCATCGCTTGCAGCGTTGCGGCTACGTCATCGCGCCGAACCCGGACGCCTTACAGAGTGGCGGCTACTGGATCATCCACAACAAGCGGCAAGCGATCTACGCACATGAGAAACTGTCACCGGAGCAACGGCTCGACGCGGCGCGTGCCTTAAGGGACAGGCTCATGAGCGGGTTGAAACTCGTCGTGGACAATGAGCCCAAGGGAGACTGATCGATGAGCGCGTAATGGGCGGCGCAGGCACGACGGAAGTACTACAAACAGTTCAAGCACGAGGCGCAGAACGCGCTCGATTGCAGGCTCATACCGCTCGACAATCTGCTACCTGCACCAGTGACGGACCTCGAAATGGGACCGATGTGCGAAGCCTTCATGCATTGGTCTGCCGCCGTGGTCCAGACGAAGCCAGGCGAAGGACCGCATTGCTTCATCTGCGACGCTGAATTCGGACCAGGTCGAACATTCCCAGCAGCCTTTTGGTTTCAGTTTTCGTTTGCACGTCAGCCAACGGTCATGGCGGTTACTGCATTGTGCCCTGATTGCTTCGAGCACGAGGACTGCATCGATCGCATCGTTGCCAAAGTACGTAAGGACAATCCCAACGTACGGGTCATGCCAATGACTAAGCAGTGACGTAGCTGTCGTGAAGTCGTGAACAGTCGTGAAACCAAAAGACCAGTAGCCGACTAAGTCGTGAAAAATCGTGTTAGACAGTGTCCCCTAACCTTTTCCCCCACCACTCCTTTTTTATTGAACAAGCAAAACAGGGGAGAAAGGTTAGGGGACTGCGGTTTTCGCGACTGATCACGACTTAGCTAGCGCTCGGTCGAATGGCGATCCCTAGCTCGACCTGCCGTCGAGTTGCTGCCCTGCACCCGGTCAAGGTGCGTGAGACGTCCGATCATGGCGATGATGGTTGCTCTCGTCAAGGTTGTGGCCGGTTCGGACCATTAGAATATTATCCTCAGGCCAATTTTCGAACGAAACGAGGACATTACAGCCGATTTCTGTGGTTTGAACGGTTCTCCAATTGTCCGATGTGAAACTAAAATTCCTCAATGAAATCAGGGGCCTGGGGGGAATTCTCGTCGCGCGGAAGGGTACCAATCCCCGGGCCCGGCTGGGCCGTGAAAAACCTCAGCGTTACAACTACTAAGGGCCAGTCCTGGTGGCTACTCTGGGAGGTCGTGGTTGTTCACCCTACCTCTAGCGGTAACTCGGAAATGGCGGTAAAACGGCCCGAATCGGGCATGGAA
>Ga0306920_100013928_pt1 | contig 10968 bp, 9 predicted proteins | sample flu12Cox44000170_FD_204666 | JGI IMG/M metagenome (GOLD analysis project Ga0306920, IMG submission 204666) | Lab enrichment of tropical soil microbial communities from Luquillo Experimental Forest, Puerto Rico - flux4day.12C.oxic.44.000.170 (v2)... | ecosystem: Environmental > Terrestrial >...
CTCCCCGGCGCGGCGGACGAGCGCTCGGGAATCGTCATCCTGTTCGTCGCGGTCTGCTGGCTGTCGGGCCTGGGCTGCGTCGTGTGGCTGCGCGGGTTGCTGCGGTACGCGGGAATCAACGGCGTCCCGGCGAATGTTGCCGTTATCGCGTTCATCTTCTCGCAGACGTTCCTCAACTTCACGCAGACCGCGTCGTCGTACGTCCCCGGCCTGGCGATGCTGTTGCTCGGTTGCTTGCTGCTGGCGCGCGAGGCGTCTAAAGAGGAGCCGTCAATCTGGGGCGGCATCGCCGGCGGGGCGGCGCTGGCGGCGGCGGTCGGCTTCTGGTTCCTCTACGTGTGGGCGCTGCCCGCCGCGGTGCTGCTGCCGCTGTTCCTCGGCGGCTTCGACCGGCCGCGCTTGCACTTCGCCGTCCGCGCCGGGATGGCCTGCGCGATGTTCATCGTCCTCATTTACGCCATGCCGCTCGCGGCGCTCGGCGTCACGAGCGCCGAGCAGCTGCGCACCTGGATCGCCGACTCGTCGCACGGCGTCGCGCGTGTGCGCGGCCTCGACCGCGCGGCCTTCGGCTTCGCGCGCTCGTTCATTCACATGGGCAACGACGGCGTCCTGTTCAAGCGCTACCTGCGGCACGACGAACTGAACCCGACCTCGGCCGTCGATCTCGTCCGCCTCAGCCTGTGGAAACTGGCCCTGTTCTACCTCTTTCTGCTCGCGCTCGCCGCCGGCCTGCCGTGGTCGCCGTCCGGCCGGCGGCTGCTGGGGTTGCTCGCCGTCGCCGCGCTGCCGACGGTCGGCTTCGCCGTCGCCTGGCAGGGCGGCGACCTGGAGCGCTACCTGCCGCTGTACCCGTTTCTGTTCCTCGCCCTCGGCGGGCTGTTCGCGCTGGAGCGCGTGCCGCTCGTTTGCAAGGTGGCGGCGCTCGTCTTCGTCCTCGCCGCTGCGGTGTCGAACCTGACGGTGATGGCGCGGCCCGTGCTGTGGCGCGAGGAGCAGCGGCTGGCGGCGCGCGTCGAGGGGCTGCGGCCGCGCCTCAAGCCGAACAGCCGCGTCTTCTTCGTGCGCGACGAGGTGGAAGGGCTGGACCGTAACCACCCGCTGCACGCCGAGCGCGACGCGCTGCCGCTGGAGGCCGCCGCGACGCCGGGGCTGGCGGACTCCGCCCGCTGGCGCGAGCAGCTGGCGCGGCGCTTCCTCGACATCTGGGGCGCCGACGGCGACGTGTGGGTGACGCGCCGCCTGCTCGCCGAGAAGCCCCGGCCGGAGTGGAACTGGGTCGAGGGCGACGACCCCGACCTGTCGTGGCGCGACCTGTCCGCGTTCTTCCGCGCGCTGGACACCGACGACGCAATCGGGGGCGCCGACGGCTTCGTGCGCGTGGCGCCGTCGGCGGCCAACCGGAAGCGGGTGCGTGCGTTCGCGGGAGGCGCCGGTTAATCGAGCGGGAGGTTGATTTCCCGGCCCTCCTTGATCTCCAGCACGAGGGGCGTCGATTCGGCGGACCCGTACTTTTTCAGGATCTGCGCGATCTCCGGGTCGCTTCGCTGTGCGGCCAGGCGGCGCTGTTGCTCCGGGTCGTCCTTGGCCCCGGCGGTGTTCAACTCGACCCACACCTTGTGTGTCCCGACGAGGACGCCCTCCCGGCCGTCGGTGTAGAGCATCTTGAACTTCCCGTCCTGGTCGGTGAGGGCGAAACTGCGCAGGCCCCGCTCCGGCGCGAAGTGGATGACGAGGTTGGGCACCGGCTTGCCGTGACGCGTCGCGGTCCCGGTCACGCGCACGAGTCGTTCGCCGCACCCCGCGGCGAGGCACGCCAGCAGCATGACCGCCGCCCGCAAGACGCAGCCCCGACGTGACATCGCCACCTCACGAATCCGAAGGAAAATGCCTGGGCGCTTCGCGCGGGTCACCAGTCGGAGCCGAGCGGGGCGCCGTCGTTGGGCGTGCACGCCCGGACCCAGGTGGTCTTGGACATGCCCGCGGAGCACGACCGCACGCTGCCGTCGCCCAAGGCGACTTGCATCACGGAATGGACGCTCTGCGTGACGAAGATGTCGCAGGTCACCGGCGTCGCGTTGACCTGGAACGGGACGGAACCGTCGGCGAAATCGGTGCGCAAATCGCTGAGGGTGCCGCTGCCGGAGACGTTGGCGCTGCGCCAGCCGAACGCGGCCCACAGGCTGCCGTCGCCGTGGTCGGGGTAAATCCACGCCCAGGCCGGGCCGGTGAACTTGGTGCCGGCGCTGCTGAAGTACAGCTGCACGGACACGTCGCAATACAGGAGCCGCTCGGCGATCATGACCGTGTTCGAGGTCCCGTCCGGCATCGCGGTCGTGAGCGAGCCGGTGTTGACCGGGTTGAAGACCATGACGTTCCCGGCGTAACTCCCGCTGGCGTAGGCGGTGCCGCCCTCGGGCATCGTGTTGGTGGGGTTCGACCCGTCGGCGGGGCAGAGGAACAGGTTCACCGGCGTGGCGGTCAGGGCGTCGTACGCGCCGAACCCGTTCGTCGTGCTGTTCAGGTTGGCCGCGTTGAAGAACTGTTGGTAGAGGTTGTTTTGCTCCACGTAGGGCAGCAGGTGAACGAGCCAGCTGCCCACCGCGCCGTCGGCCGACGTCAGTCCGCCGCCGGAGGACTGGGCCGGGAACGAGTTGTTGCGGAAGCGCGCGTTCCAGCTGCCGATGCTGGGGACCGTGTGATTGTTGTCGTGGAAGGAGTGGACCGCGACGCCGAGCTGGTGGAGGTTGTTCTGACAGCTCATGCGCTGCGCCGCCTCACGGACCTTCTGGACGGCGGGGAGCAAGAGGCCGATGAGGATGGCAATAATGGCGATCACCACCAGCAGCTCGATCAGCGTGAAAGCCGGCGTGCGTTTCGACGCGGGACGAATCATCCGTGGTCCTCCTGCAAAGAGTATAGAAGAACTGGCCAATGAACGCGCATGAATTCCGTGTTCGCCGATCCCGCACGGGGCAGGCCGGGCGGGCCGGCGCCTTCTCAACAATGTCTACGGAGCGGCGCGGTGGTTTCGATGAAGAACGTAGGAATAGGCCGCGAAAGAGAGGGCGACCGTTCCGGCCTCGGCTTCATAAACTGCTGGACAGACGCGCCGCGGCCTGGCGTGGCGGTTCGGCATGGTGTATGTGGACTTCAAGACGCAGAAGCGGACGCCCAAGCTCAGTGCCGCCTGGTACAAAGAGGCTGCGCGGCGCAACGTCGTCATGTGAGCGAGGCGCAGCCAGTGAAGTAGGCGCCAACACTCACAGGAGCCGACACCATGCGAGCGCGAACGACTACTGTCGCCGCGTTGCGCACCGATTTAGTGGAAAAACAAGTTCGGAGGGAAAACCAAGCGGTTTCCGACGCGTCTATACGAGGGGAGGGTGTGTACCCGTCCTTGATAACCACGACCTGGGAGGATGACCTCATGCGGCCCAAGATGCTGGTCACTCGGCTGGTAGCCGTCGTTCTGTGGGGGGTCGCCTTGCCCGCCGCCGCGACCTCGGGGGCCGACGGCGCGAAGGCCCCGGCGAAAACGCCGGCGGAGTACCTCAAGATCGAGATCCGGGGCAAGCTCACCGTGCCGGGTAAGCTGCCGAGGAACCCCTACGACGATACCTTCGTCGCGGACGCTGTCGTGATGTCCGAGGGCACGCCCTTGGCCCTGCGCGTCGGCGGGGAAGCCCTGCGCAAGAAGCTCGCGGCCCTGGACGGCAAGACGGTCGTGGTGACCGGGACAGTCCGGTTCGCTGCCCCCCCGGCGGACGCCCGGGCCAGCTTTGGCCGGGGGCTGGTGGAAGTGATGGTTACTCCCCCGCCGTGGCTCTACGTGGAAGTCTCCGGCATCGACGCGGCGAACGCAAAGTAGCGGGGCAGCAGGCCCGCGTTCGGTCGCCGAGAATGAGGCGGTCGGCGAACCGGTCGCCGCACCGGACCGAGGCTGCACATCCTTCACGCACAATTCGCCTACCTTCCCTCGCCGGCGGGGAAGAATCGTACTCGGTTGAAACCTGCCCCCGAGCCTGCGGAGGATTGCCGGTGCCCCGCCGCGGCACGCCCCGGTGCTCCGGGCCGTTGCCCCAGCGCCGCCGCTCCAGAAGGGGGCTGTCTTCAAAGCCGGATCGGAAATCCGCCCTACGAGAGCGCCGAACTTGACCTATGCTTACGTCGGATTGAGCAACAATTCCTTCACCGTGAGAAGCACACGATGTCCGAATCGGTCGAGGCCCGTTCGTCGCTGCGCCCGTGGCTGCTCGCCGCGGTCGGCCTCGCCGCGGTCGCGTTCCTCGGCGCGCAACTGGCGCGGTCGCCGCAGGCGCTGGCGCGTTTGCAGATGTACGACTTCGTCGAATACTGGGCCGCGGGCCGGCTGAGCGCGTCCGGCGAGAATCCTTACAACCCCGCACGCATCCACGACCTGGAGCGCGCGGCGGGCCGCACCGAAGACGGCATCCTGATGTGGAACCCGCCGTGGACGCTGCCGCTGGTGCTGCCTTTCGGCCTGCTGCCGGTCCGGGTCGCGCACCTGCTCTGGCTCGTGCTGCAACTCGCCGTTCTGGGCTTCTGTGCCGACCGCCTGTGGCTGCTGTACGGCGGCAAGCGCGAACAGCGCTGGGTCGCGTGGCTGATCGGGCTGGCGTTCCTGCCGACGCTGTTCGCGGTCGTGGCGGGACAGATCACGCCGCTGCTGTTGCTCGGCGCCGTCGGCTTCCTGGCTTTCACCGAGCGGAAGCAGGAGGCGCTTGCCGGGGCGGCCGCGACGCTCCTGGCGGTCAAGCCGCATCTCGTGTACCTCTTCTGGATCGCGCTGCTGTTGTGGTCGGTCCGCGAGCGGCGCTGGCGGACGCTGGCCGGCGGCGTGTGCGCTGGGCTGGCGCTGACGGCGGTCCCGCTGGCGCTCAACCCGCACGTCGTGCAGCAATACTGGCACACGTTCACGCAGACGCCGCCGGCGCAGTACCGCTCGCCGACGCTCGGCACGGTCCTGCGGCTGGCGTTCGGCGAACAGCACTTCCGCTTGCAATTCCTGGCGATGGTTCCCGGGTTGTTGTGGTTCGTCCCGTACTGGTGGCTGCACCGGCGCGACTGGAACTGGAAGGAGCAGCTGCCGCTGTTGCTGGCGGTGTCGGTGCTGACGACCGCTTACGGCGGCTGGCCGTTTGACCTCGTGTTACTGCTGCTGCTGGTCCTTCACGCGGCGACGATGACGACGAAGCGCGGCTGGAACGCGAGCACGTTCCTCGCGGCCGGCCTGTTCGTGGCGATCAACGCCGTCGCGGTGGCCCAGCTGGCGCTTCAGGTCGAATACTGCTGGTTCATCTGGATCACGCCGGCGGTGCTGGCGTCGTATCTGGCGGTGGGCCGGGCGGCGGCGCGGCTCACTCCAGCGGAAACAGCGGCCGCCGGATGTGCCGGTAATTGAAGCGCGTCGGGTTGACGGCGGTGAGGCCCGGCGTGTCCACCTCGATGATCGTCCCCGCGACGGGCGCGTACGCGGCCTTGTACGCAATGGCCGCCTTCACGACTAGGATGCGCTGCCGCCGCGGCTCGATGCCCAGGCACGTCAGCTGGCCGAGGCTGAACGGCGGGTGCCGCTGCGTCGTCAACACGAGCAGGTTGCGGCCGGGCAACTCGACGAGCGCGGTCGTGCCCATGTGGTTGACGCGCCGGCCGCCGTGACGCACCTCCGGCTCGATGTACGTGCCGTCGTGCAGCAGGTTGACGCGCCCCGTCAATTCGATAGGTTCGCCGTGCAGTCGATCCACCTTGCCGCCGACCGTGAGCGCCACGTCATTCCCCGGCCCCGCCGCGACGCACTGCGCAACCTCATCGGGGGCGTACAGACACACAACGCTATCGGTCGCCCCTTGCCGCAGCAGCTCGCGGAAGATCACCGTCCCGTCGCCCGCGGAACCGCCGCCGACGTTATCGCCGGTATCAACGAGCACGACCGGTAGCCGCTCCGCCTTCAGCGCCTGTGAAACCGCGGTCGCGGCGTCCGGCAGGTTGGCGACCAGTTGATGCCGCGCGCTCCACAACCAGCTAGCGAAGTCCTGGGCCACTTTCTCCGCCAATTGCGGGTCGTTTTCCGTGACCACGATAATTGAAGGCCCCATCTGCCACACGTCGGCGTAAGCGAACCCCGGCAGAACACTGACGGAAAAAATGTTGGGCCGCCGCTCCAACTCCCGCGCGTGGTCCATGAACATGCGCAGCGGATCGGTGGACGTGTCGTGTTTCATGATGTTGAAGATGAGCGGCGGTTTCGCCAGCACCATGTAGAAATCAAGCCCCTCGCGGATGGATCGAACAAGGAGACGCGCGGTGCGCTGACCGCACTCGAACTGATCGACGTGAGGACAGGTGCGGTACGCCACGGCAAGTCGGACGCTGGAAGTCAATCGTGATGACACGTTTCCGTGCAGGTCGAGGGTCACGGCGATCGGAAAGTCTACCCCAAACTCGCGCTGCAAGCGCTGGGCGATCTCGCCGTCGGCGTCGGGGTACGAATCCGCGACCATCGCGCCGTGCAGCGCGAGCAGCAGGCCGTCCGGCTTCTCGCGGCGGACGCCGTCGATGATGTGCGACGTGATCTCGTCAAAGACGGCGTCGGTGACCGGGCCGGACGGCGTCGCCCACGCCATGACGAGCGGCACCGGCTCGAAGCGCTCCGTCACCGCCGACCGGATGAAGCCGCTGATTTCGTGATGCGCGTCGCGCCACTCGTCGAGCAGCGCCGGGCCGAACGTGAGGCTCTGCGCCTCGAACGCGGCGCGGTCGGTGCGCAGCGGGTTGAACGTGTTCGACTCGTGCATGAAGCCGGCGATGGCGATGCGCATGTGATCTTCTCCGTGTTACGCGCCGCTCGGATCGATCTCGTCGGGGTCGTACAGCACGCGGCCCTCCATGCCGCCGGAGACGGTCAGCACCTGGCCGCTGACGTGGCCCGCCAGGTGGCTCGACGCCAGGTACACCACCGCCATCGCCACGTCGTGCGCCCGGCCCACCTTGCGCAGCGGGATCGTCTGCAACACGCGCCGCACCTTCGTCGGGTCCGCCGCGAACCGCTGCGTCATCGGCGTCACCGTCCAGCCGGGGCAGACGACGTTGACGCGGCCCTTCGGGGCCAGGCGGCAGATTTCGTTCTTCGCGCTGCGGGCCAGGCCGTAGATGACGCCGGCCTTCGCCGCGGCGTAGTCGGCGTGCGCGGCCTCGCCGATCATCCCCGCCGTCGAGCCGATCAGCACCGCCGCCGGGTCGGCCAGCGAATGCCGGGCGACGCCGCGCAGGAACGCCCGCAGGCACAGGAACACCGACGTGAGGTTGACGGCGAGCGTGCGGTCCCACTGCTTGAGCGACATCTCGTGCAGCGGCACGTCGTCGGGCGGCCACAGGCCCGCGTTGGCGACGAGGATTTCGACCGGCCCCAGGCCCAGTTCGATCTCGGCGAACAGGCGGTCCACGTCGGCCTCCAGCGTCAGGTCGGCGCCCAGCGGCACGCACGCCGGGCCGAGTTCGCGCGCCAGGTCTGACGCGCGCTCGCCGTGCTCGCTGAAGTGGGCAACGACGCGGGCGCCCTCGCGGACGAACGCGCGGACGACCTCGCCGCCGATGCCGCCGGAGGCGCCGGTCACCAGAACGACGCGGTTGGAAAGTTTGCTGTCCATCGGTCACTGGGCCTTTCCGAAGCGTTCGTTCAGCGCTTGTTTGGCTTCCGCGCCGAGCGTGTGGGTGTCCACGCGGAGGACCTTCAACCCCGTGAGCGATCGCGAGCGGGTCAGGGCGAGGGCGCCGCGGTCGCCGATACGGTTGTGGATCACGTTGAGCGTGTGTAGGTTCGTCAGGTGTCGCGCGGCGGCGAGCGCTTCCGCCCCCTCCGGACCCATGTCACAGTGGAACAACCCCAGCTCCCGGAGGTTCACCAGGTGTGGGGAGTCGGCCAGGGTTCGCACTGCGTCCAGGCGGAAGGGGTTGGCGCCGAGAATGAGCGCGTTCAGGTTGCTCAGGTGCGGCGACCGGGCCAGGGCGCGGACGCCGCGGTCGCCGATGCGGTTGCCGTTCAGATACAGCCGCGTAAGGCGGGCGAGGTGCGGCGAGGCGGCGAGGGCTTCGCAGACCGCGTCATCGACCCCCGCGCACGTCAGCTTCAGGCACGTCAGGTTCGCCAGGTGCGGCGAGGCGGCCAACTCTTTCGAGAAGCACCCCAAATCGAGAGAGCGGAGGTGGGCCAACAGGGGGCACGCGGCGAGCGCGGCCAGGTGATCTTCGACCACGGTCAGCGTGAGGGAAATGATTGGCGCGCGGCGGAACAATCCCGCCCCCTGTCTGAGAAACGCCTTCGCCGGACACTGCACTTCCTCGGCGAACCCGCGCCGGAAGCGGACGCTGTGCGGCCACGCGGGCGCCTCCTCGCGCCACGCCTTGCCGTGCGCCGCCCACAGTTCCCGTTCGCGCGCCTCCAGCGCCCGCCACTCCGGGTCTTCTTCCTCCAACTCCGCGAGCCGGCACTGCACGCGGATGAACTCGCCGCGCGGGTTGTCGTGCTCGTCCAGCCAGTCGGCGTACACCAGCCGCGCGGCCACGTCGTCCGGGTTGTCGAGGATGTGACGCACCATGTCCTCATTGGTGCGCTGCGACGAGGCGGCGCTCTGCCGCGCTGTCAGCGCCGCCCACCCCGCCTGCTCCTCGGCGGTCGCGGCGGGCAACAATTTCAGGGCCGCGGTCGCCGCGGCGCGCAGGTTCTTGCTGCGGCTCTTGGCGGCGTCGGTGAGCGGGCCGACCGCCTCCCGCGCCGCGTCGCCGAGCTTGCCGAGGCTCTCGGCGGCGGCCGCGGCGACGGAGTAGTCATCGTCCGCCAGCGCCTTGATCAGGTGCGGCACCGCCTCCGCCGCACCGACCTGGCCCAGCGACCGGGCGGCGTGCTGGCGGGTCTCGGCGTCTTTGTTTGACAGGCCCTTGATGAGCGTGGGGACGCCGAGACCGACCCGCCCCAGCGCCGCGGCGATTGGCCGATCCGTGAAGTAATCGTGTCCGCTGCCGAATTTGCCCTCCAGAAACGGCACCACCGCGGCGGCGTCCGGGCCGAGTCGGTGTACGCTTTGGGCCAGACTGTCGAACGTCGAGTATCCACGGCGGACGTTGTGGAGATATTCCATCAGGATCGGCAGCGCCCCCTCCCGGCCCTTTTGGGCCAGGCCGAGCAGGATCGCGGCCAGTTGTTGGGAGAAATCGCGTTTGCCGCGGAAGGTTGTGAGGAAGGCCGGCAGCGACGGCAGGACGAGCGGCCCCATCATCCGCAGGCACCACCACGCCTCATGGGCCGGGCCGGAGCCGGTCTGCCAGAAGAGTTCAACGAGCGCGGGAATGTCATCGACGAAGCCAGCCAGTTTCTTCGCCGGTAGGCGGCGGAACGCCTGGAGCGCCGCGCCGGCCGCGTCGCGCACCTTGCGGTCATCGTCGCCGTAGCGCGCGGTCCAGTACGACAACGGCTGGCCGTTCACGGTGGCGGTCTTGCTCTTGGCCATGCTCCCCCCGGTCTTGCCGCGCGCCCTGGTATTATCGAGAATTGTCCCTAGGATTTCGACAGCGAACCTCCACCTTGTTGCGTCGCCCGGCTGCAAACCCCCACGGCGCGTCACGCCGCCCAACCGTCAACCGGGCCATCCGTTCCGACGGATACTATCCTTATTACATCGGCGTCCCGGGACGCGGCCCGTGCCCCGTCCCCCGCCCAGGCAATGGAACCAACGGGCAACATGGAGCTGGCGCGAAACCTCCGAATCGACAGCGTCTCCCGCCTGCGGCCGACGACGCCGTTGCAGGTCGCGCCGGAGCAGACGGTCGCCGACGCCGTCGCCCTGATGTGCCGCCACCGCGTCGGCTGCGTCCTGGTGTGCAGCGCCGGCCGGGTCGTCGGCCTGTTCACCGAGCGCGACCTGATGCGTCGCGTCCTCGCCGCCGGCCGGCCGCTGTCGCTGAAGATGGGCGAGTGCATGACGCCCGACCCGGTCGTCGTCGATCCCAAGGAGTCGATCCGGGCCGCGGTGCGCCGCATGGAGGAGGGCGGCTACCGGCACCTGCCCGTCGTGGACGAGGCGGGCCGCCCCGTCGGGGTGCTGTCGGTCAAGCGCGTCGTGCACTACCTCGTGGAGCACTTCCCGGGGATTCACAACCAGCCGCCCGACCCCAACCAGTTTCCCCACCGCCCCGAAGGCGCGTGAGCAACGTGGACCGCGGAGTTCCTTGATGAGCGCTCCGAACCCCGTACCGATTGAAACCCTAGAGTCCGCGACCATCCGGCTCGCGGGCGACTCCGGCGACGGGATGCAGCTCGCCGGCGCCCAGTTCACGCTCACGTCGGCGCTCGCCGGCAACGACGTCAGCACGCTGCCCGACTTCCCCGCCGAGATCCGCGCCCCCGCCGGCTCGCTCGCGGGCGTGTCGGGCTTTCAGGTCCACTTCAGCAGCACGCCCATCCACACGCCGGGCGACAAGCTCGACACGCTCGTCGCCATGAACCCGGCGGCGCTGAAGACCAACATCGCGGACTTGCAGCCCGGCGGCGTCCTGATCGTCAACGCCGACGCGTTCGGACCGGACGACTTGCAGAAGGCGGGCTACGCGGCCAACCCGCTGGAGGACGGCTCGCTCAAGGGCTACCGTGTCGTGTCGGTGCCGATGACGGCGCTCAACCGCGCTGCCGTCGCCAAGGTGAAGCTCAACCCGCGCGAGGCCGAGCGCTGCAAGAATTTCTTCGCGCTGGGGCTGGTCTACTGGCTGTACGAGCGTCCGCTGGACCCGACGCTGGGGTGGATCGCGACGAAGTTCGCCGACAACGTCGCCATCCGCGAGGCGAACTCGCGGGCGCTCAAGGCGGGCTACAACTACGGCGAAACCACCGATGCGATGCCGGCGCACTACCGCGTCCCCGGGGCCGCCATCCCGCCCGGCCGTTACCGCAAGGTCACC
>Ga0306920_100013930_pt1 | contig 10967 bp, 11 predicted proteins | sample flu12Cox44000170_FD_204666 | JGI IMG/M metagenome (GOLD analysis project Ga0306920, IMG submission 204666) | Lab enrichment of tropical soil microbial communities from Luquillo Experimental Forest, Puerto Rico - flux4day.12C.oxic.44.000.170 (v2)... | ecosystem: Environmental > Terrestrial >...
ATTTTCGTCCGCGTCGTAAGGTTGAATGGCGCGCGCGTCAGGCTTTTGCGGATCACGACCGCGGCTGTTCGGTGAGGAAGCTAGCGATATCGGAAACGACCTGATTGCCATGACCCCTTTGCGCCAAGAGAACCGCGTAAGTCGCTCCACCGAAAAAACAGGCACGCATCATTGGAAGGATAATCTGGCTCAGCGGCGTGTCGATTGCGTACTCGTCGAGAGTGTGTGCCCACGCCTCGTTCAGCGACGAAATAGTATCTCTGGTTTGTCTTGAACCCAGATGTCCGGCAGGACGCCAACTTACTTCATCATCATCAGGAGGTCCCATCGTTTCTCTCCCGGATGTGCATGTTTGACAGAGATATTATTCAGAAAAACCGACGTCAGGTCAATACAAAAACTCATGTAGAGTGATTTTGGTGGCTGGCATTTCCGCCCGGGGGCCTTCGCGCCCGATCTCGATCGCAAGACGGTGGGAAGCATTGCGCGGTTACCTCGGAAAGGCGGCTATATTCGCGCAGCATCGATGGTTAACACGCGAGCTCCGGACCTCCGCGCCGGCGCTGCTCCATAATCTGTGAAATGTATGAGACGTTCCCGAGCAAGCCGTCTGGGATCGCCGAGTGCTTCAGCCCGAACGCGCCGGACAATCTGTAAGGCCGATGCGCGCGCTCTCATTTCCGCACCCGCCGTCATTGGGATTATGCCGGATGGCGTCAGCGCGGATCCGGTCACGTCTGAACCAACACGAGCGCTACGAGTGACGGGAGCCTCCGGCTCTTTTTAGCGGCTTTGTCAGAAGTCGACTTGACTCCGATGGCATTGATACCAAATGTAGGGGTTGAAGGGGCGACGGACCATAGATTTGCCTCCGCCCGGGAATTTTTTCCCCTGCGCCTGCTGAAAAAGGCGTGCTTCCTTTTTAGGACGGATCGGCTTTCACCCGACGTCGGTGAGTGTGCGAATTTGGGAGGTATGGATTTTTGATATGATTATTGAGGATCTGTGCTGTGTGATCATGCCGAGGGTGCCTCTCTCAGACCTCGCCGGACTCGTTCGCCGTAGCAATCCAAGCGAAGCTGTCGTCGCGCCCCCGCGACCTCAACAACGCTCAACATCCGCCTGCTCCGCTTGCGCCGGGGCAGCCGGATATACCTGATCGTTTCGCAAGTCGTAGCGCACATGAAGTGTGGTATAAATCAGTTTATCTTATAATATTATATAGGGCACTCGAGGCCGGTAGAAATATATTCTGGAATGTTACTTTTATGTGTGTCATGCAATATTGGTGTATTTATCTATGGACTTGAGACCGCTCGTGCAAATTTCCACATATCTGTTACAAATGGTGAAGAGACGATGTCTTACTTTAAGAGACCTATACATTTCGGCCTTTGCGATAACAGCGGAGGGCAGGAACCGTGACGAGCGAACGGCAGAAGGCCGCCAACCGGGCGAACGCTCTCCACTCCACGGGACCAAAGACGCGGGAGGGCAAAGTTGCAGTTCGCCTCAACGCGATCCGACATGGTCTTCTCGCCCGTGACGCCGTCATCCCAGGGGAAGACGCAGCCGCCTTCGAGGACCTCTGGAAAGAGGTTTGGGCAGAGCTCTCGCCGGTCGGGCCGATAGAGGAACTTCTTGTGGAACGCGCGATCAACGCGATGTGGAGGCTTCGACGCTCGGCACGGGCAGAGACTGCGCTCTTCCATTGGCGGGTATACTGGCTGAAAGCGGTGCGGCTCAGAGAGCAGATCAGCTCCTACAATAAGAGGGTGTTCGACGAAGCTCCCTTGGGAACTTTTATTGCTGATAAAGCCTCGCATTCAGAAGCGATGGAGGCGCTTGCGGAGGTAGAATCCGAGCGCGACCGGGACGAGATCCTTCTAGGATGTGCGATCGATGCCGACGCCAGGGAGGGGGACACGTTCGCTAAGCTCGCACGCTACGAGACGCGTCTCGAGCGATCGCTCTTTCGGATCCTCGACGAGCTTCGCCAAATGCAGGAGAAGCGTCGAAACCGTCGGTCATCCTCGATGTCAGATGCAGTTACTTCGGACGCAGACGATACCCAATGACAAGCTGCCTGCGAGCGGGGCCTACCGGCCGAGCGCAGCCAAAGCGCACTCTGATCAACGCCGGGCTTGTGCCGTGTCCGCCTGATCGCAGCCGAAATCATTTTTGCGAAACAAACCCAATCGGGCATAGCCGGGTTCACCGGGCCCGGGCGAGCGGTCCCGCCGTTGCCGAGGATGCCCAAGCGGGGATCATGACCTCGCAACCGCCGGGCATCCGGGGAATGTCAGTTCAATCAAGACTGGGGCGTGACGATCAAATCGGGAAAACGGCGGCGATCGTCCGGCCCCAGGACGAGGCGGACGCGGATCAATTCGGGGATGGTGGGCCCGTCCCATTGGACACGCCACCCCCCCGCCTGAGCAGGAGAAGCCGAGCCCCAATAGGCAAGTTCGAGGTGGTCGACGCTGCGAACCAGTTCGGTCTCGGTGGGCTCGGGTGCGGGCGCGATGGACACTTCGTGGCGATGCGGGGTCCATCGCAGCACGAGCCGTCCTCGGCTGACCATGAGGGTGATGTCGGCGCGTTGAGCGGTACCGAGGCCGGTCGGCAAGTCGCCAACAAAAGAGAGACTGTCGGCGGTGCCCTTGAGCCCCGAGGAGCTTGCAGCGCCGGGAGCAAAGCTGGCGGAGGGCGAAGACGTTATCCCGCTGAGAAGTGCGCGCAGAACTCGCGCAGCGGCATCGAGTTCGGCGGTTTCGCCGGTGCGACGGGACTGCGCGTCCCATAGCGTGAGCCCGGCGCGCATTCCTTGCATCAAACCGATGATCAGAAGGCCGAGCACCGCCACGACTACAAGCAATTCCAGCAGTGTGAACCCGGTCAGTCGGCGAAGCTTGTACGGGTTCACGGAATCCGGCTCCATCCGCCGCTCCCGGCAGCGCCCAGTCGCAAGGTTCTCAACACTACCGCCCGTTCGCCGGGCCGGCCCGCACCACCGGCCGCGGCAGGCATATTTCGGCCGGCGTGTCAAGATCACCTGGTATAGCGCCGGGATATCGCCTAGCCGGTGCGAGCGGCCTTCGCCGATCACAAGATGCATCGCGCCGCCGCGGCACGGGCAGGCGGTATCTTCAGGTTCGACGACGATCTCGACCCCCGGCAGATGCTCGGGCAGCGCGCCGCGCCCCGCGTGCCGCTTTTCCGATCGGGCCTTGCGCAGCGTCGGATCGGTCTTCTCCTGTTCGGCCTCGCTCTCGGCAACTGCTGTCCGAGATCTTCGAGAGCCAGGTTGAACTGGTCGAGATCGACCCCTTCTGAACGCCGGCCGGCACGATCAACCTGGTGGACCCGGCACTTGCGCCCCGCGTGGGTAGTCGGGTGGGATGGCGGCAACTTCGGCGGCGCTCGCATCCTCACAAAAGGGATACTCCGCTGCCGGAGGGTCTCCACCAGATCGGCCTGCGGACGATCGGTCATGAGTAGGGCCGCTCGCTGCGCCCCGTCCAGAGAGTTAAATGTTGCCCATTTCATCCGGGTCGGCTTGGGTGGGTTAGGACCAGGCGCCCGGGGGGCGATGCGCACCTCGAGCCCGGGCTCGAGCAGCCACGACAGCGGCGGTGTTAACCGCGAACAGAGATTGCCGAGGCCTTTGTGCGTGAGAGGATCGGCCGGCGGCGCAGTGCGAGCGGGCTGCCATCAATCAACCTCGCCCCGTCCGATCCTCTAGCCATCGTGATTTTGCTGCACTTGACGCACACAACTCGACTCCAAAGCCCCCCAGATGGACGAAATGGGCTCTCGAAGTAAATCTGACCTCAGCCTAAGAATACCGCAGATCAAGCCGCATGAGAGCCGGGCTGCTCAGGTCCGACGGTTGGGTATCGCGCATCCAGCGCGAGGCGGAATTCGGTGGTCAGATCTGCTGGGGGTGAATATGTTGGCATCCTCTCCTCGATAACACCGAGGGCGTCCATGAGGCCCGCCGAGAGCCCGGGGATTGCGAATGTTCGCTGGACAGCTCGCGCTCACGATGGCCGCCTTATTCACCGGCGCCGCGATCTACATCAACATCGCCGAGCAACCCGTTCGCGTTCAGCTCGATGATAGCTCCCTCCTCGTCGAGTGGAAGCTGGCCTATCGGCGCGGCTATATGATGCAGGCGAGCCTCGCCATCGTCGGCGGGTTCTTCGGGGTCGTTGCCTTTTTCAGCAGCTTTGAGTGGCGTTGGCTGCTCGGAGCCATCGTGTTGCTCGTAAATTGGCCCTACACGATCGTCGTGATGATGCCGGTTAACCGCCGTCTGATGAACACGCCGCCGGGCGCCGCCACGGTGAGACGCGCCGCATGATCGGACGGTGGGGCATCTTCCATGCTGGGCGAAGCGCTCTTGGCCTCGCGGCAGCTCTGCTCTTTCTGTTGGCGTCGAGATGAAGCTGCAAGCCTCGACTGTGATCTCCTCGCCGCAACCGACCGACATAGTTGACGGCAAGCGGACGTTGGTCTTGGCTGCCGGTAATTGACGTCTTCGGCTGCAGTCGCGAAAGTGTAACTCTGCGGCCTCGAGGGCAAACACATGCTGCGCGCGATAAGGAATTTTGTCTTTAAGCGAGAGAGAACCATCGGTCCGGGACCAGCGAGCCTCGTCGAGGAGGATGGCTGCCACGGCCAAGCGAGCAGTTCCGATGACGCGTTACAGTCTGCCGGGCAAGAGCTGGTGAAGCCGTCTCAGCCACCGGTCCGGGGCACAGTAAAGTGGTTCAGCCCCATTAAGAGATACGGGTTTGTCGCCGCCTCCGATGGAAGCGGGGATGTGTTCCTTCACGCGAGCACCCTCGCGGGTATCGGCGTCACCACCTTGCACCCGGGCGAGACGCTGGAGTTCCGGGTCACTCTTGGGCAGCGCGGTCGGCAAGTGGCCGAAATCGTCAGCGTGGATAGCAGCACCGCTGCCCCGCCCCGGCCGCGACGGAGCTTCGGGGCGCAGCCAGACCCCCAGCCCTTGGAAGCAAGCGTCCAGGAGATGGGAACGGTGAAGTGGTACAACGCCACCAAGGGGTTCGGTTTCATTGTTCGGGATGGCGGTGGGAAGGACATCTTTGTGCACGCCTCCGCGCTCCAGCAGGCGGGCCTCACGCGTCTGAACGAAGGCCAGCGCGTCTTTGTCGGCGTCGTCGAGGGTCGGAAGGGACCCGAAGCCGCCTCGATAGAAGTGGTTGGTGGATCGACTCCGTAAGCCGACCAGCGCGTCAGCTTTACCACCGCAGCGGCGGCGGCCGCGGCAACGTCTGTCACGGCGTCAATGGCGGACGTAGGGCGGCGATCCGCGCGGCAAGTGGCCTCAGGGCGGTTCGTGGTTTTTCCGGTCTTTTGCGATCGGCGCCGCTCGCGGACGCAATCCGAAAAGCCTTTACTTTGAGGAAGTTTGGATGGTGCTGCCGGTGGGTATCGAACCTACGACCTCCCCCTTACCAAGGGGGTGCTCTACCACTGAGCTACGGCAGCGCCAAGGCGGCCAGCACATACACAACCCCCCGGTAATTGGCAAGCCGGGGCGCGAACTGGGACCTCGGGTTAGCCTTCTTTGTATTTGATCGAGCAGCCATAGGCGCGGGTCGAGGCGACGGCGACCGGCTGACCGGCGGCGACCGCGTCGAGAGCGGCAGCGACATAATTATGCGCCGTTTTGACATCGGCGAGGCGGGTCGAGGGCTTGTCGTCGATCGCGCCCATGTAGACGACACGGCCGTTGCGGTCGATGATCACCATATTCGGGGTCGCACGAGCATCATAGAGGCGGCCGACGACACCGTCGGGGTCAAGCAGGAAATCGGTTGGCGCGGCCTGCCAGCGCGCGAGATCGGCCTTGGCTTCGGGTGGGGTCACATAGCCCTGCTCCCCGGGGGCCGAGGAGGCGACCGTCAGCCACACGACACCTGCCGCGGTGTATCTGCGCTGCAGCGCTTGCATGTTGCCGCTGTCGTAATGCTTGCCGACGAACGGGCAGCCGTCATTGGTCCATTCGAGCACGATGGTGTTCCCCGCATAGTCGGCAAGGCGGACGGCCTTGCCGGCAACATCGGGAGCACTGAAGGCGGGCGCCGCCTGGCCGACCGTTGCTGCCGGGGTGGGCGGCACAGCCGTCGCCCGCTCAACGGCGAAGGTGCTAATCGCAGCGAATGCCGCTATCGCCGCGGTCTTTACCGAAGCACGCATGCGAGCCTCCATCGGATATAGCCATCAACTTTTTCCCAATGCGTCGAGCACACTCGTCGCGGTCAGGATCTGCGGCAGCACGAGCGGCTCGCCCTTGCCGGTGTAAAGAAGATAGAGCGGCACGCCGCTGCGGCCGAATTTCTGCAGGAACTGCGTGATTTCCGGGTTCTGGTTGGTCCAGTCGCCCCTGAGAGCGACAACGCCGCGCTCGGCAAAGGCGTTGCGCACCGCCTCACTGTCGAGCGCGACCCGCTCATTGATCAGGCAGGTGACGCACCACGCAGCAGTCAGATTCACGAAGGTGGGCTTGCCGTCGGCCTCCAAGGCCGACAGGCGCTGCGTTGTAAATGGCTCGTAGTGCAATCCGTCGCTCAATGCCGCGCCGGCCGGCGCAGCGCTGCCGCCGCCAGCGCCCGCCAGCGAGACGGCGAGAAAAATCGCCGCAACGCTTCCGGCGGCGGCCAGGCCCGTGCCGAGCGAGCGGCCAACGGGTGGGGCGACGCGCGTCCGCCCATACAGCCAGACCGCGAAGGCAACCAGCACGAGCCCCGAGAGCGCACCGAGCGCGTCGCCCGGCCCGACCTCCTGAACCAACACCCAAAGGAGCCAGGCGACGGTGCCGTAGAGCGGGAAGGCGAGTAGCTGCTTGACAAACTCCATCCACGCGCCCGGCTTGGGCACGACGCGCCGCCAGCTCAAGCTGAGCGACGCGGCGAGATAGGGTGCAGCGAAACCAAGACCGAGCGCGAGAAAAACCCCGAGCGCCACGGCCGCCGGGGCAATCAACGCGAAACCGAGTGCAGCGCCCATGAACGGGGCGGTGCAGGGGGTCGCCACGATGGTGGCCAGCACGCCGGTAAGGAAAGTACCGATCAACCCTGGCCGCTGGGCCAATCCTCCGCCAATGCCTGCGAGCGAGGCGCCAAACGTGGCGACACCGGACAGGCTCAAGCCGAGCGCGAAGAGCAGATACGCGAGCAATGCGACAAATACTGGCGATTGCAGCTGAAAACCCCAGCCTATCGCCTGGCCGCCGGCGCGCAGGGCGAGGAGCGCGACGCCGAGCACCGCGAAGCTCGACAGCACCCCGGCTGTGTAGGCGAAGCCATGGGAGAGCTGTTCGGAGCGGTGCCCGTGGGCGTGTTGTGCAACACTCAGCAGTTTGAGGGAGAGGATCGGGAAGACACAGGGCATCGCGTTGAGCACGACACCACCGAGAAAAGCCAGCATCAGCGCCCGCCACCAAGGGATAGCGGACGTAGCCGGTGCCGCCGGGACGGGATTGGCGCTGATCTCGAATGCGTGCTCGGCGCCATCCGCGCCGCGCAGCAACAGGACGCCATCGAGCGTCGCCGGTTCGGTGACCCCGACCGAGGCTTTTGGCAAGACGAGTTCCAGACCGTCGGCATGGCGCACGAGTTTCGGCTCGGCGGCCGCATCGATCAGCGAATCACGGTTCGGAAAGAACGCCGCTGTCGGATCGCGCAATCCGGCGACAGCGTTCAACGGAATCCGCAGTCGAAAATCGTGTACATCGCGATCAAACCGGGCTTCGAACGGCGCAAGCGCCGGCAGATGCCGGCGGGCTGCCGCAAAGAGCGGCGCAACCGTGGGATCGGGCGTCGCCGGCTGCGCGGCGACCGGCAGGCCGAACGACGATTTCGCGCTGCCCGGGATGCAGATATCGGCGCAAACCAGCCAAGATGCGTCGGCTTCGAGCTTCTCCGTTTGCCCGGCCGCGAGCTGTTTTGGCGGAGTGACCGGGATGAGAAGATCGGCCGATCCGGCGTAGCCGTAATTGCCAATCCCGTTCTGGACGAAGTGCTCGGGAGTCGGCCAGAGGATGCTCCCGGCGGAAAACCCGGGCGGCAAATTCCACTCGATCGCGGTGGGCAGACCGGAATCGCCTGGATTCCGCCAATAGATGTGCCAACCCGGCTTGATTTCGAGGTGGAGATCGACCCACAGCGTCGTTCCGGGCGCGATCGTGGTCGTCTCCGGCAGCAAATCAGCCTTGACGAGATCCGCCGCGGTAGGAGGCCCGTCCGGACGCGCGACCCCCGCGGAGAGGGCCGCCATCAAGGCAACCACCCCTATTCCCGTCAAACGCGCGATGATTCGCATTCTCGCTCCGGCGCGGTCCGCTTGGTCGGCAAGTATAGCGGCAAAATGGGTGTCGCCCGAATACGCTTCCAGCCATGCTTGGCAAATCCGCACGGCGTAATAGAGATGCCGTGGTGCGCGCGCTATGTTACCACCGCGCCTCGACCGAAGGCTTAGCCGCAAGAGGGTAGCCATGAACCAGCTTCGCACGCTCGCGATCGATATCGGCGGAACCGGCATCAAAGCTGCCCTTCTCGATGATAGTGGAAACATGATCGGCGAGCGGCAGCGGGTGGAAACGCCTCCCAAGCCGATCACTCCCGCGGATCTCATTGGGGCGATCGGGCGGGTGGTCACGCCACTCGGCAGTTTCGATCGCGTATCGGTCGGCTTTCCCGGGTATGTACGGGACGGCCGCATCATCACCGCCCCCAACCTTGGCACCGAGACGTTGGCGGGCCTGGATTTGCAAGCAAAACTCGCCGAACGTCTCGGCAGGCCGGTCCGGGTCCTCAACGATGCCGACGTCCAGGGGTTCGGCGCGATTTCGGGGCGGGGGATCGAGATGGTGCTGACCCTCGGCACGGGAGCCGGCACGGCAATCTTCCGCGACGGCGAGGTGATCCCTCATCTCGAACTCGCCCATCACCCGATCAGCGGTAAGAAAACCTACGATGAATACATTGGCAATGCGGCCCGCAAGAAGAAGGGCGCAAAAGCCTGGAACAAGCGGGTCGCGAAGGTAATCGACGTCTTGCGCGAGGTCGTGCGCTTCGACCACCTCTATATCGGCGGCGGCAACGCCAAGGAAATCGCCTTTCCGCTGCCGGCGGACGTCACGATCGTTCCAAATACGGACGGGCTGACCGGCGGCATCAGGCTCTGGCACGCGCCGCCGGGACCGGCCGCGGCGATCGAACCGCCGCCCGGCGTGCCGGATCAAGCCTCCGCGACACCGCCTTAACGACCACACGAGCCGCCGCGGAATGTGGTCCGGTGGTCCGGCGCTGCGACGGCTTGCGCTGCTGGCGGCGATGCTCCTTGCCGGATGTGCGCCGCTGCCGGAAGAATCGCTGCCGCCGGGTCCCACGGCGGGTGTCACGACGTCGCTGAACGCCCATGTCCCGCCCTTCGCACGTTGGCCCTACCAACCGTTTTCGCGCGAGGCCGCTGTGCAGATTGCTCTGCGCGAGTGGCGAGCTTTCGGCCAACAAGTGGTATTCCCGAACGTCGAGCTTCCGGTGGACGAGGAGCGGCAAGAGGGGATGTGGCAACGGGTCGGCGAATATTGGTGGCTCGGCCTCGATCCGAACTGGAAAGAGCAGGCCTGGACCGGCATCCACAACGAGAACGGCCAAGTCTTCCCGGAAAGCCAGGATGGCAACTACGCCTGGTCTGCAGCCTTTATCTCATATGTCATGCGGATCGCCGGCGCGGGTAGCCGATTTCCCTATACGGAGACCCATTCCGACTATATCAACGCGGCGCGGCGCCACGGTCTCGGACTCGAACCAGGCACCGCGCTTGCCGCCGAACGGATCGAGGTCTACGCGCCGCAGCGCGGCGATCTAATCTGCTACTGGCGAGGCCGGCGGCCGGTTATTTACGACGAGCTGCCGACCGGCCGATTTCCGGCGCATTGCGACATCGTTGTCGCGATCAGGCCCGGCGAACTCGACGTCATCGGCGGCAATGTCGACAACGCCGTCGCGATGAAACACATCCCGGCGACCAGCGACGGTCACCTCGGCGGGCCCGACGGTGTCGTTATCGATCCCGATCACCATTATTTCGTGGTGTTGCGGGTCGAATACCTGCGCTGAACGCACCTTTAGCGCGGGCTGGCGGCAGCGACTTCACGACCCCGTCCGCCTTCGATCATCGCATCGGCCAGCCACGGCTCGCGCTCGATGGCGCGCCGATAATGGGCTCGCGCGGCCTCGACGATTTCGCCGCCGCGGCCGAGGATGTCGTCGCCGAGCTCGAGGATGCGCAGATTGGGCCAGGCCCGCGGGCGCAGGCGGACGATTTCTCGCAACACTTCATCGGCGGGACGGTCAGCACGCGTCTGCGCCAGAACAAGGGCCGCTGCCGCGGTCGAGCGCGACACCCCAGCATGACAATGGATGAGGAGATGCGTCTCCTCCGACGCGTCCAGACCACGCGCGAAAGCGAGGAGCAACTCGACATCCCACCGCTCGGGGGCGATCCAACCGGGTTGCGATTCTATCACGTCGTGAAAGCGCAGCCGCAGCCGCCGATGCACGTCGAAGATGCTCAGCGGCTCGGGTTCGGGCCAGCCCGGGTCGAGGATCGACAGCACATGGGTGACGCCTCCCGGGCAATGGCCGGCAAGCTCGTCGATCCCGCAAATCGTCAGCTGAAAGGGCACCAAGCCCTGGTAATCCACGCTTTCCATCCTGAGTTCGACTCCGGTTCGAGCCTCAGCATAGCGGGTAGTTGTGGCGAATTTGTGCACGAACATGCCCGCAGCACTGAACTGCGGCCCAAAAGTCGATCAGAGCGCGGGGACCGCGGCGGGCGCGGGCCGGTTGACGCGGAGCACCAGAAGCGAGGCCAGCAAGCAGGCGAGGCCGCTCGTCATAAACGCCAGCAGATAGTCGCCGGTCAGG
>Ga0306920_100013931_pt1 | contig 10967 bp, 10 predicted proteins | sample flu12Cox44000170_FD_204666 | JGI IMG/M metagenome (GOLD analysis project Ga0306920, IMG submission 204666) | Lab enrichment of tropical soil microbial communities from Luquillo Experimental Forest, Puerto Rico - flux4day.12C.oxic.44.000.170 (v2)... | ecosystem: Environmental > Terrestrial >...
GGCCAGTACCAGGACTGCTGCTCGACCGCGAGGTTCCAGATATACCGCGCATGGCCGCAGTGCTCGCTCAGCCCGCGCATCTGAGCCGGAGCTGGGTACAAGCGACTGCGGATAGCCACGTCAGGAGCCTATTCCCGGAGCCCGACATAACCGGCCGGGCTACCCCGCCCCGAAGGACGGGCTTGCGTCCGGCCCCAGGTCAGATCATCCCGTCGGGCAGAATGCGCAGGCCGAACTCGCCGCGGCCGAACATCGTCAGCGCGCGCTCCGGGTCGTTGATCGCATGGACCCGGCCGGCGTGCGCGTCGCGCCAGAACCGCTGGATCGGGGTGCCCCGGGCCAGCGCCCGCCCGCCGGAGTTCTCGAACAGCCGGTCCACCGCGCTGATCGCCTGGCCGGTGCCCCGCACCTGGTCGCGCCGCACCCGCAGCCGCAGCGGCAGCGGTATCTTCTCGCCCGCGCGGGCGTGCCCCATGAGCTCGGCCATGTTGCGTTCCAGCGCCAGCCACGCCGCGTCCAGGTCAGCCGCGGCCTCGGCCACCCGCACCTGCGCGTGCGGGTCCTCGGCCGCCTTCTGGCCCACGTAGGCGGCCCGCACCCGCTCGCGCTGGTAGGCCACGTGCGCCTCGTACGCTCCCATGGCCATCCCGATGATCGGCGTGGTGATCGAGTAGGAGAACAGTGAGCCGTACGGCAGCCGGTACAGCGGAGCCGGGTTGGCCTGCTGGCCGGGACAGTCGCAGCGGAACACGTCGTTGAAGGACAGCGACCGGTGCTCGGGCACGAAGACCTCGGAGACCACGACGTCGTTGCTGCCGGTGCCGCGCAGGCCGACGGTGTCCCACACGTCGTCGATCACGTAGTCGCGGGCGGGCAGCAGGAACGTGCGGAAGTCGGCCGGGTTACCGTCGGCGTCGGCCACGATCGCGCCGAGCAGCACCCAGGTGGCGTGGTCGCATCCGGACGAGAAGCTCCACCGCCCGTTGAGCTTGTGCCCGCCGGCGACGGCCTGCGCCTTGCCCGTCGGCGCGTAGGACGACGACATCCTGGTGCCAGGGTCGGCGCCCCAGACCTCCTCCTGGGCTTGGAGCGGGAACAGGGCCAGCTGCCAGGGGTGCACGCCCAGGACCGACGCGACCCAGCCGGTTGACCCGCAGGCGCTGGCGATGAGCCGGACGGCGGTCAGGAACGTGACCGGATCGGCCTCGAGCCCGCCGAACCTGGCCGGCTGGAGCAGCCGGAAGAACCCGGTCTCGGCCAGGGCCTTGACCGATTCGGCCGGGACCACGCGCGCGTCCTCGGTCTCCTGGGCCCGCTCCCGCAGCGCCGGCAGCAGCTCGCTGACCCCGGCGACGACAGCCTGCCCGACGTTCTCACTCACTGGTGGTGCCTCCGTCGGAGCCGACAGCAGTACGCCTAGACTAGAACATGTTCTAGTCTAGGCGGTAGCAGCTCAGCATGGAGGCCGCCCAGTGAGCAGGACGACATGAACGGACGGCACGGTGTCCGGGGGATCATCGCCGCCCCGCCGCCGGCCAGGTTCGCCCGCGGCTGGCACTGCCTGGGCTTGACCGACCGGTTCGCCGAACCAGGCCCGCACGCGGTCGAGGCGTTCGGAACGAAACTTGTGGTCTTCGCCGACTCCCACGGCCGACTCAACGTGCTCGACGCGTACTGCCGCCACATGGGCGGTGACCTGACCGAGGGCACGATCAAGGGCGATCAGGTCGCATGCCCGTTCCACGACTGGCGCTGGGGCGGCGACGGCCGGTGCGCCCGGATTCCCTACGCGGCCCGGGTACCGCCGGCCGCGCGGACCCGGTCCTGGATCACGCTCGAGCAGAACCGGCAGCTGTTCGTGTGGAACGACCCGCAGGGCCACCCGCCGCCCGAGCACGTGACCATCCCCCGGATCGAGGGCGCGTTCTCCGACGAGTGGAGCCGCTGGACGTGGGACTCGATCCTGGTCGACGGGGCGAACTGCCGCGAGGTGATCGACAACGTCGTGGACATGGCGCACTTCTTCTACATCCACTTCGCGTTCCCGACGTACTTCAAGAACGTGCTCGAGGGGCACATCGCCTCGCAGTACCTGCGCACCCGGGCGCGGCCGGACATCGAGACCGGCTCGAACTACGCGCAGGGGACGGAAAGCACGCTGCGGTCGGAGGCTTCCTATTACGGGCCCTCGTACATGATCGACTATCTGTGGCACGACTACCACGGCATGAACCTGGAGAGCGTGCTGATCAACTGCCACTATCCGGTCACGCCCAACTCGTTCCTGCTGCAGTGGGGCGTGATCGTCAAGAAGCTGCCCGGCCTCGATGACGCGCAGGCCGAGAAGTTCGCCGGCAAATTCGCCAAGTTCATCGGCTTGGGCTTCGAGCAGGACGTGGAGATCTGGACGCACAAGACGCGCGTCGACAACCCGCTGCTGTGCTCCGATGACGGCCCGGTGTACCAGCTGCGCCGCTGGTACGAGCAGTTCTACACCGACGTCGAGGACATCACGCCGCAGATGGTCGAGCGGTACGAGTTCGAGGTGGACACGACCCGCGCGGTGGCCGAATGGGAGACGGAGGTGGCGGCGAACCTCGCCGGGCGGCAGGACGGGGCCCGCTGACCATGGCCGGCGGGCAGGATCCGGCCGACCGCGCTGCCGGGCCGTATCTCGGCAACGGGCCGCCGCCTGGCCCCTGGGCCGACGAGCGCGAGGCCGGATTCCGGCCGGTCGAGTGCGAGCGGTGCGGCGCGGTGGCGCTGGTGGCCAAGTTCAGCCCGCAGCATACGAGCGTGCAGTGGAGCCTGGAGTCGGTGCGGACCTGCGCCGAGTTCGGCGCCCGGGCGGCGGCGGGCGAGCAGACCGCGCTCATCGACACCTGCGCCAGCCTGCGCGACAGCATCGACCGAGCCGTGCAAGACGGCCGCGTCGAGATCTCGCCCCCCTGACCCGCTGCGCGTCACGCTCTCCCGTCGGCAAAGTTGTCCGTGGGTGGTCGTGCCCACGACCACCCACGGACAACTTTCGCGGGCGATGCCGCTGTGCCCCGGATGCGGCTCGCTTAGGGGGAGGACTGCCAGCGGCGGACGGCGAGGATGCCGGGGCCGGTGGCCAGCACGGCCGTCCAGGCCGCCAGGTAGGTGACCGGGACCAGGAGCGGGCCGCCGTCGGAGAGGGCCCGCACCACGTCAACGGCCGCGGTGACCGGGTTGACCCGGGCGATCGGCTGCAGCCAGGGGGCCAGCCGGTCCACCGGGGCGAACGCGGAGCTCACGAAGGCCAGCGGGATGAACGGGAAGTACAGCGCGCGTTCGGCCGTCTCCACATCGCGGATGAGCAGCGCCAGCCAAGCGCACGTGATGCCGAGCGCGGTGCCGAACCCGATCACCACCAGGATGATCCCGGCGACGCCAGCCAGGCCCGTGTGCACGCGAAAGCCGAGCAGGTATCCCACGCCGAGCATGACCAGTGCCTGGGCGAAGAAGACCACGGTGTCGGACACCGACCGGCCGATGAGCACCGCACTGCGCGGCATGGGCAACGACCGGAACCGGTCGGCCAGGCCCGAGGCCGCGTCCCGCACGATGGCCAGTCCGGTGACCGGAGCGGTCAGCACCACGTTCTGGATCATGATCCCGGGGATGAGGAACTGCCGGTAGAGGCCGCCCGGCACGCTGGCGAGATTCTCCAGCACCGAGACGAACAGCACGAGGATCAGCACGGGCTGCAGCAGCGGGTAGATGAGACGGCCGGGATTGCCGCGCAGGACCCGGAGGTAGCGTCCGGCGATCAGCAGGCTGTCCCGGGCCAGGCGACCGGGCCCGGGCCGCTCGTGCCACCCGGCGACCAGGCCCGGTCCGGCTCCGGTCGCGCCGGCCCGCGCCCCCGGGCCCCCGGGCGACGTCACCGGACCCCCTGTGGGCGTCATCGGACCGCCCGCCGGCGTCATGGCGCTGCCCCCGCCGTCAGGGCCAGGAAGGCCTCATCGAGTGACGGCTGCCGCAGGGCGATGTCGGCGACCCCGATCCCGTCCGCCTGGAGCAGCTCGGCCGCGGCGAGCAGGGTGCCGAGGCCATCGCGAGCGAGGATGGTCAGCCGCCGGGACGCCTCGTCCACGTGCAGGTCGGCGGGCGCGACGCGAGCCCGCAGCGCCGCGGCCGCGGCCGCCGCGTCCTGCCCGGCCAGCAGCACGTCTACCACCTGCGCGCCGGTGCGCGCCTTCAGCTGCGCGGCGGTGCCCGAGGCGATGACCACTCCGTGGTCGAGCACGTGCACGTCGTCGGCGAAGCGGTCGGCTTCCTCGAGATACTGAGTGGTCAGCAGCATGGTCGTACCGAGGTCGCGCAGCCGGGCGCGTCATGGGCCGGTTGTTCGCGCTGGCTCCGCGGCTGGTCGAGATCCTCGACCTCGGGGCGCGCGAGTACGGGATGAGCTACGCGCGCGGCCGCGTCGTGGCTGCGCTGCAAGCCTCGGGACCGGTACTGATGCGGGCGCTGAGCCAGGCCGTGGGCGTTACGCCGCGGACCATCACCGGCCTGGTCGACGCGCTGGAAGCGGACGGCTGGGTGGAACGGCGCGCCCATCCCAGCGACCGCCGCGCGACCATCGTCGCGCTCACGCCCGCGGCCGAAGCCGCGTTCGCCCGGCTGCTCGAAGGTTATCGCGGCCTGGCCCAGGACCTGGTCAGCGGGATACCCGAGGCGGATCAGCAATGCGCCCTCGGCGTGCTCGACCTCATCTCGGCCCGCCTCGACGACGCGGTGCTCCGGGGAACCGCGGGGTTCGACCCGCTCCTGCCGCCAGCAGGCCGGCGGAAGAAACCCGCACGGTCATGAGTTGCCGAGCTACGTGACCGAGGTACCGCTGTCCGTTCTGGATCTTTCGCCGGTCGCCGCCGGGACCACGGCCGGCCAGGCGCTGCGCCAGACCACCGAACTGGCCCGGCGCACCGAGGAACTCGGGTACCGCCGGTTCTGGGTCGCCGAACACCACAACATGCCCGCGATCGCGAGCTCGGCACCTGCCGTGCTGATCGCGCACCTGGCCGCGGCCACGTCCACGATCCGGGTGGGCTCGGGCGGGGTGATGCTGCCCAACCACGCTCCGCTGGTCGTGGCCGAGCAGTTCGGCACGCTGGAGGCGCTGCACCCGGGCCGGATCGACCTGGGCATCGGCCGGGCGCCCGGTACCGACCAGCTCACGGCGCTGGCGCTGCGCCGCACGATGGAGGGCCTGTCGGCCGAGAACTTCCCGGCCGAGCTCCTCGACCTGATCCGGCTGTTCACCGGCGGGGACGCCCCGGCGCGGATCACCGCCACCCCCGGCCTGGGCGACATGCCCGCGATCTGGCTGCTGGGGTCGAGCGGGTACAGCGCGCAGCTCGCGGGCCTGCTGGGGTTGCCGTTCTCGTTCGCGCACCACTTCAGCTCGGCTAACACCGTGCCCACGCTGACCCTGTACCGGGAGAACTTCCGGCCGTCGCAATGGCTGGAGCACCCGTACGCGATGGTCGCGGTGAACGCGATCTGCGCTGACACCGACGAGCGCGCCGAGTGGCTGGCCGGCCCGGCCGCTCTGTCGTTCCTGCGGCTGCGCAGCGGGCGGCCGCAGCCGCTGGCCAGCCCCGAGGAGGCGGCCGCCTACCCGTACGCCCCCGGCGAGCGGGACCTGGCCTGGGGACGGTTCGCCGACCAGGCGCTCGGCTCGCCGGACACGGTGCGCGCGCAACTCGCCGGGCTGCTCGAGCGCACCGGCGCCGACGAGCTGATACTGACCACGATGGTCTACGACATCGCCGACCGGATCCGTTCCTTCGAGCTCATCACCGAGAAGGTCGCCGCCGGGCTGCGCCGGCCCGGGTAGCTGCCCGTGGCGTCCTCAGCCGCCGGGGCGGAACAGCATCGGCGTGATGCTGAACGAGCCGCTCACCATGCCCGCGGACCGCATCAGGGCCACGACCCGTCCTAGCTGAGCCGCCTGCAACGTGGGCGGATAGTACGGGAGAGAGATGCGCGCGGCGATAGCAGACGTGATCTTGGTGTAGGTGGGGATCACCTGCTGCACCAGGGCGCGGTCGGCGTCCGCGGTGGCCTGCGCCTGGTCGATGGCGCGCCGGAAGGCCAGCGCGGTCTTGGGGTACTTCTTGACCCAGGCCTGGGTCGCGTAATAGCCGCCCAGGGGAATGCCGGCGGTCGAGCCCTGGCATTCCGCCAGTACTGACGTGGCACCGTCGTGCTCGGCGGCGGTGATGAATGGCTCCACCACGCTGATCGCATCGACCTTTCCCGTGACCAGCGCGGCGGGCATGTCCTGGAACGGGATCACCACGTACTTGATCCCGGCCGTGTTGACTCCCTTGTCCTTGAGCACGGCGTTGATCGTGAGGGTCTGGATGTTGCTGGTCAGGTTGACGGCGATGGTCTTGCCCGCCAGGTCCGCCGGGCTGGTGATGTTCGATTTGGGCATGGCCAGGACGTTCAGCGTGTTCCCGGCGCACTGACTCCCCGCGGCCAGGACGTCAATCTTGATCACGCCCTTGCTCGCGGCCTCGAAGAACGACACGTAGTTGCCGCTGCCGATGATGTCCACGCTCCCGGCCAGCATGTCCGGGATCGCGTCCGTGCTCGCCGCGACGATCTTGGTGGTCACGGTGAGGCCCTGCTGCCGGAAGTAGCCCTTCTTGATGGCGATGAACAGCGGCGCGTCGTCGGTGATGGCCAGGGCCCCGACCGTGATGTGGGTGAGCTCCGGGCCGCGGCCCGAGGAGGCGGCGGGGGCGGAGGCTGAGCTGCTGCAGGCTGCGGCGGCCAGGGTGCCCGCCGCAGCCAGGGCGGCGATAAGCGGTAAACGCCTCAGACGGGTAAGTAGCATGGCGACCCCTTACATAACGTAGCCGATTGTTGCACGGGGCCTCGTCGATGTCACCCGTTCTGGGCGGGGATAAGCGACTTGAACCGCGGCCGGCCGGCAGGGCTAGTCGAGGGCGAGGGGCGGAGGCGCCTTCCGCCGGGCCTGCGGGACCCACGAGGCGGTCTCGGCCTCGCCGATCGGGGTGGACGGCGGGCCGAGCACGAAGGGCCAGATCTCCTCGGCGATGGCCCGCCAGTTGGCGGTCGCGGTCAGCTCGCCGAGCAGCCCGAACAGGCCGAGGTTGATGCGCTGGAGGATCACGTAGGACCGCGGGATGCGCGCGTAGGTGGTCACCGGGTTGCGCACGTCGAAGAACCGGCGCACGACCGCGGAGGAGTAGTCCCCGGTCATGGTCAGCGGCCGTGACTCGCGGACGGTGTCATAGAACACGGCCATGTAGTCGATGACCTGCTGGGTGCTCAGCGGCGCGCCCGGGCGCAGGAAGCCGGCCTGCTCCAGGTTCCGGCGGAACGCCTCAGGATCACGCTCAACGCACACGTACCGGGCCATGTTGGCCAGCGGCTGCAGCTCGGACGGGGTGAAGTGCCGGACCAGCCCGAAGTCCAGGAAGGTGACCTTGCCGCCGCCGTGGAACAGGTAGTTGCCCGGGTGCGGGTCGCCGTTGAACGCGCGCAGCTCGTACAGGCTCCGGAACACGAAGCGGTAGATCGTCTCCGCGGCCAGGTCGCGCTCGGCCTGCGGCCAGCTGGCCAGCTCGGCGAAGCGGGCCCCGTCGGCCAGCTCGCTGGTCACCACCCGCCGTGTCGACAGCTCATCGACGATCGCCGGGACCGTGATCGTGGGATGGCCGGCGTAGTAGGCGGCGAAGAAGCGCTGGTTGTCGGCCTCCCGGCGGTAGTCGAGCTCTTCGAGGACCCGTTCGCGCAGCTCGGCCAGCAGCGCGTCGACGTCCTGGCTCGGCGCGGTGACCCGCAGCATCCGGCGCAGCAGGGCCACGTTGCCCAGGTCCGCCGCGATCGTCTCGGCGATCCCGGGGTACTGCACCTTCACCGCGACCGCGCGGCCGTCGTGCGTGATCGCCCGGTGTACCTGCCCGATCGAGGCCGCAGCGATCGGCTCGGGGTCCCAGCGGGCGAAGGCCCGCTCCGGGGGGCGGCCCAGCTCGGCCTCTACCACCTGCGCCGCGAGCTCCGGGCTCATCGGCGGGACGCTGTCCTGCAGCCGGGACAGGGTACGGCGCACGCTGGGCGACAGGCCGTTGTCGACGTAGCTGGCCATCTGGCCCAGCTTCATCAGCACGCCCTTCATCGTGCCCAACGTGGCCGCGACGTCCTCGGCGGTCTGCAGCGCAAGGTCGTGGCGCAGCTGCTGGCGGTGCTCGCCAGCGGCCGCGAACAGCCGCGGGGCACTGCTCGCGTAACGCGCCCCGCCGCGGGCGACGAGCCCGAGCGCGGCCAGGCCACGGCTGACCCGGAGGTTCGGCTGCCCGAGCGGCCCGGCCCGGCGGCGCAGCAGCGCGACCGCGGCTACGCCCGCGGCCGCACCGGCCGTGGCCGCGCCGGCCAGCGCCGTCACGCGCGCCCCGCTGAGCCCGCCGGCGCGCGCCCCGCCTGCGGTGCTGGCGCGCGCCACGCGAGGCCGCTTCACGCGGGCCGCGCCGCAGCGCGCATCCGCGCCGCGATCCGCTGCCGCGCCTCGAGCACCCCGGGCTCGCCGAGGTACAAGGCATCGAGCACCCCCAGCACCTGCCGGATCTCCTCCCGGCGCCCGGGGGTCAGCGGCGGCGCGTCGTACCCGTACATCTCCCGGGCCCAGTCCGGCAGCGCGACCACCGCGCCGTACCGGATGTCCTGCCAGATCTCGGCGACGTCCTCATCCAGGCCCGGCGGGTCGAGCAGGTACGCCATCGACTCGCGGGCGGCCGGGGTGCAGCGCAGCTCGGGCCGCACCGATGCCAGGTACGCATCCAGCTCGGCCGCGCTGGACGGGGCCAGGCCCGCGGGCACCCCGACGAGCTCGGCCGCAACCACCATCTCCGCCACGTAGCGGTCGGCGTCCTGCGGCGAGACCGGCGTCCCGAACAGCCCGCGCACGGCCAGGGCGGACTCGACCAGTGCGGCGTGTATCCACAGCAGCAGCGCGGGATCGCTCGCCTCGTACGGGCGCCCGGTGATCTCATCCACGCCGCGGACGTGGGTATGGATCCGGCGCACCCGCGCCGCGGCCTGCTCCGCCGCCGCACGCTCGGCGAAGCTGATCGTCGCCAGGTACGCCGAGATGGCCGCGAGCCTGCCCACCGGATCCTGGCGCCAGGTGCTGTGCTGGTCGACGCCGGCCATCGCGAGCGGGTGCAGCGCCTGCATCATCAGCGACCGCAGGCCGGCCACCGGCCCGCCCAGGTCAGCGCTCATCTTCCAGGTCACGCTGGCCGGGCCGAAAAACCCGTCGTCGGCGGGACGCTCCGGCACCCCGGACACGTAGGCCGCCGCCGACCGCTCGATCAGCCCGGCCGCGGTCGCGTACGATTCCGCGGTCATACCAGCCAAACTACCTACCCCGGGCCCCGGGCCTGGTCACCGAAGGCGGAGGGCCCGGGCCGCCGGGCGGCATCTGGCCCGGCTGACACCCGTCTCGCCCGGATGACGGGCGTGGCCCGCGGGCCGCGCTTCCTGGCCCCTACGCAGGTAGAACCGATAAGTTACATCGGGTACTGACGCCATTGCGGCGGGTGGGCCGCAACGGGGAGAGATATCGTGCCGGAGCCGGTTCGCGCCGGCCAGCGCTACCTACCCGGGCTGGACGGGCTGCGGGCGCTGGCCGTGATCGCGGTGATCGCCTTTCACGAGCAACTGGGCTGGACGCCCGGAGGGCTGCTGGGTGTAGGGGTGTTCTTCACCCTGTCCGGATACTTGATCACCGACCTGCTGCTGGGGCAGTGGGCCGCGACCGGGCGGCTGGCGCTGGCCGATTTCTGGCTGCGGCGGGCCCGGCGGCTGCTGCCGGCGCTGTTCGTGATGCTCATCGTGGTCAGCGCCTGGGTGACCGTCAACGACCGGGCCCAGCTGGCGCACCTGCGCGGCGGGGTCGCCGCGGCCGCGACCTACTCCTCGAACTGGTACCTGATCATCCAGAACCAGTCTTACTTCGCCCGGTTCGCCCCGCCCGCGCCGCTGGATCATCTGTGGTCGCTGGCCGTAGAGGAGCAGTTCTACCTGGTCTGGCCCTGGCTCTTGCTCGCCGGGCTGATTTGCCTGCGGCGGGCGCGGAAGGGCCGGCCGGGCGGAGTGGCCTGGCTGGCGCTGCCCGCGCTGGTGCTGGCCGTCGGCTCGGCCGTGGCCATGCTCGCGCTGTACCACCCCGGGCTGGACCCGACCCGGGTGTATGAGGGCACCGATACCCGCGCCGCCGGGGTCCTGATCGGCGCGGCGCTGGCCCTGGTCTGGCCCAGCCGCGGCGCCGCGGCGGAGGGACGGGCCCGGACCTGGCTCGACGTCGGCGGGTTCGCCGGGCTGGCCGTGATCGCCGTGCTGATCTGGCGCACCGGCCAGTACTCTCCGTTCCTTTACCACGGCGGGATCATCGTGCTGTCGGTGGCCACCGCCGCGGTCATCGCCGCCGTGGCCACCCCCGGTACCCGGACCGGCCGCGCCCTGGGCTGGTCCCCGCTGCGCTGGCTGGGGGTCCGCTCCTACGGGATCTACCTGTGGCATTATCCCGTCATCGTGCTGACCACCGCGGCCTACGCGACCGAAGACCTCACCCGCGCCGCCGTCCAGATCGCCGCCATCATCGTCATCGCCGCCCTGTCGTGGCGCTGTATCGAGGAGCCCATCCGCCGCGGTGGCCTGACCCAGTACTGGCGCCGCCTGAGCGGGCACCGGCTGACCCGCAACGCCCGGCCCGTCGCCCTGACCATCCTGGCCGCCGCCAGCGGGGTGTTGTTCGCGGCGTGCGCCGGGCTGAGCGGGGCTGTCACCGCCCCGGCCAGCGGTCTTTCCTCCCTGCCCGTCGGCTCCACCCGGCCCGTGTCTCCCGCCACCGGCTCGCCCGCCAGCCTCCAGCCCGGCGCGGCCCCGCAGCCCGGCGAGGGGCT
>Ga0306920_100013932_pt1 | contig 10966 bp, 9 predicted proteins | sample flu12Cox44000170_FD_204666 | JGI IMG/M metagenome (GOLD analysis project Ga0306920, IMG submission 204666) | Lab enrichment of tropical soil microbial communities from Luquillo Experimental Forest, Puerto Rico - flux4day.12C.oxic.44.000.170 (v2)... | ecosystem: Environmental > Terrestrial >...
GGATGGCGATGCCCGGCGCCACCGAGGACCGGCCGTCGAGGGTGATCACCTTGCCGTTCACGAGGATGGTGTCGGCGCCCTGCGCGTAGACGGCGGCGGGGGCCGCAGCGAGTGCGGCGACCAGCACGAATGACCTCATGGTTTCCTCCACGGTGTTTTGCGTATCGGTGTTTTGCGTATCTTAGAACAGATTTCGATCGGGTCGATGCCGTCATTCCAGGGGCTGGCCGCAGGGCGGGCCGGCAAAAATGCCGGACCGCCGGCACCTCCCCGTATGACAGCCTTATTGTTTCGCACCCTCCAACGCCTGCATCAGCAGATCGAGTGCCGCGGCGGTGAAGGCGGACATGTTGGCGTAGCGGTCGGTGCTGCCGGTCTCGATGGTGATGGCGCGCTCGGCCGTGCCTGTGATGGCGATGCAGCTGTGTCCGGCAGCATCGCCATAGCGGTTGCCGGTCGGTCCCGTCGCGCCGGTTTCGCCGATCGCCCAGGTGGTGGCGAATCGCCCGCGCGCGGTGCGCGACATGAGCAAGGCGTAGGCTTCCGTCGAAGGGCGCATCCCCGCCATCGCCGCGTCTGAGATGCCGAGCAGGACGCCTCGCGATGCCCGCGTGTAGACCACGGCGCCGCCGAGGAAATACGCCGAGGCGCCGGGGACCGCCAGCAGGGCCGCAGAGATCATTCCACCGGTCGATGATTCCGCGACCGCGATGGTCTCGCCGCGCGCTTTCAGCCGGGCCGCGACTTCCGTAGCGCGCATCACCAGGTCCTGCATGATGGTCTCCCATGTCTCCGGGTCGCATCCCAGCTGCGATGATGCGGCATGGGTTTCCGCCAAAATGCTATATGGCCGAGCGAGACGCAGCCAAAATGTGAGCGCCATGAACAATGCTGACCTGATCGTCGCCACCCTGAAGGCGGCCGGCATCGACCGCGGCTTCGGTATCCCGAGCGGCAACGTGCTTCACCTGATGGAGGCCATGCGCAAGGGCGGCGTCGATTTCGTGCTCACGGCCCATGAGGGCTCGGCCGGGTTTGCCGCCGATGTCACCGGGCGGATGACCGGCCGGCCCGGCCTCGCCATCGCGACGCTCGGACCCGGCGCTACCAATCTCGCGACCGGCATCGGCTGCGCCTATCTCGACCGCTCGCCGATGATCGCCATCACCTGCAATCTCAATACCGATCAGCTCGGCCGCCGCATTCAGATGTGGATCGACCACCATGCGCTGTTCGCTCCGATCACCAAGGCAACGTTCCGCCTGGAAGAAGGCCGCATCGCCGAGACCGTGAGCGCGGCGATCGCGCTGGCACTCAGCGAACCCAAGGGGCCGGTGCATCTCGATCTGCCGGAGGACGTGGCGCTCGCGCCGGCGAAGGAGGGGCCGCCACCACCGCCCATGGCGGTGCGCAGCCTCGCACCGCCCGGCGACGCCGCGGTCGCCCGAGCCGCGGATCTGATCGCGGCGGCGAAGCGACCGGTCGCGGTGATCGGCGCCTCGGCCATGCGCCTCGCCGATCCCGGCCTGCTGCGCCGGCTGATAGAGCGCCATGACCTGCCGTTCGCCACCACGACCATGGCCAAGGGAATGATCGACGAGGATCACCCGCTCGCCGTCGGTTGCATCGAGCGGGCGTGCCGGCAAGTGCAGCGTCGCTTCCTGCGCGCGGCCGACCTGATCGTCGGCATCGGCTACGACACCGTCGAGGTCGAATACGAAGCCTGGATCGGCGACGTGCCGCTCCTCCACATCGACATCGAGCCCGCCGATGTCGCACCCGGGGTGAAGCTCGTGCACCAGGTGTGCGGTGATCTCGACACCGCTCTGGCGCAGCTCGCGGCGCTGACCAAGGTCGGAAACGGGCCGAGCGGGAACGCATCGCGCGCGAACGGCTGGACGGCGGCTGTGCTCGACGAGCACCGCCGCGCGTTTCACCGGGCGTTGCGGCCGGCGAGTTCCGCCTTCACCGCCCATGCCGCGATCGACGCGGTGCGCGGCGCGCTGCCGCCGGACGGCATCCTGTCATTCGATGTCGGCGCCCACACCCATCAGGTCGCCAGCCAATGGACGGCCCATGCGCCGAAGACGTTCCACATCACCAATGGCTGGTCCTCCATGGGCTTCGGTCTGCCCGGCGCCATCGCGGCGAAGCTCGCGCGTCCCGACCTGCCGGTGGTCTGCCTGATCGGCGACGGCTGCTTCCAGATGACCTGCGGCGAAGTCGCGGTGGCGAAACGGCTGGGCCTCGCACTGCCCATCGTCGTGCTCGACGACAGATGGCTCGCCCTCATCAAGGTGAAGCAGATCCGCCGTCAGTTTCCGCTCTACGGCACTGCCCTGCAGGAGGAGGACTACCGCGAGCCGCCTGCGCATTATTTCGGCGTCCCTGCGCGCGGGGTACGTTCCGCCGACGCGCTCGCCGCGGCAGTGACGGCGGCGCTCGCCGCCGATGGCCCGACAGTGATCGAGGCGGTGGTCGATTCCGACCACTACATGGACACGGTTTACGATTGAGCGCCCGCTTCTGGGCGCGGTCATTCCGGGTTCGCCGCTTGCACGGCGCACCCGACCTCGCTTCCTGGCCCGCTACTTGACGCCGTAACCGGCTGGCAGGACCTTGTGAGGATCGACCCGAACGACCAGGTACACGATCTGATCGGACGGGATATCGGTAAACCAATGCGGTGTGTTCGGCGGGATGATGACGACATCGCCGGGTCCGATGACGCGGCTCTGCCCGCCGACGACCTTGCCACCGCCCGAACTCGGTCCGTTGAGCGTCGTCACCACGGGGCTGTCGGCCGGTGTTTCCTTCATATTCTCGATCGTTCCGCCCGTAACGAAGGTCCCGGTGCCGGAGATGACGTGATAGATTTCCGTGATCTGGCTGTGCTCGATGCCGAAACCGATGTCACGGCCAGCCGTCTTGGCGCGATGGACGACGCCCACACCGACGTTGTATTCACCGTTGACGCCGAGCACGCGGATTTGCTGATCGCTGACCTGCGCCGCGGCCGTCTTCTGTACCGTCGAGAGAATTTCGGCGTTGGTGATGTCGACTGCCGCGCCGCGCGGCATGTGCTGCGCCGACGGCGCCGCCTGGGCTTGCGCTTGGCTGGCGATGGCGAACCCGAACAACAGTGCAAGAACGGTCTTCATTGTCGTCTCCTCCGTTGTGGCAACACCCATTGTAGCAGCGCCGCTTTCAGGAACTGGTTTCCCGTACCGTCACCCAGTTCGCTGCGGCAGCGCAACCGCCGTGATCGGAGTATAACCCGAGGGTCCGCGGACATCACCGCGTCGCTCCTGACCCTCCGCAAGCCGCGGGCGCCGGTGATCAAAACGTGGCAACCTATGCCCCCACGCAACGGCGCATGACGATTTTCAATCGACGACCGAGCCGATGACATCGCAATCCCCCGCCCTCCGCCCTGCCGCCGTGCCGCGGATTGACCTCAAGTGGTTTGTGATCGGCGCCAGTGTGGCGCTCGCGGCGTGGCTGTCGCTGGTGCCCGTCGCGTTTCTCCTCTGGCAAAGCTTCCTGACGCCGGAAACGGCAGCGGAGCCGGCGCGGTTCACCTGGGAGAATTACGGCACCGCTTATTTCAACGCCGAGACCGTCCGCCTGTTCGGCAATTCCGTCGCCTTCGGTGTCGGATCATCATCCGTCGCCTTCGTGACCGGGACTTTTTTCGCCTGGATAAACGAGCGCACCAATACGCCCTTCAAGTCGGTGTTTTTCGCGCTGTCCCTGATCCCCCTGGTTATTCCGGCCATCCTCTTCACGGTGTCATGGATATTACTGGCGAGCCCGAAGATCGGCATCATCAACTTCGCGCTGCGGGAATTGTTCGCCACCGATGCCGTCTTCGTCGACATCTATTCCCTGGGCGGCATGATTTTCGTCGACGGCATGCATCAGTCGCCGCTCGCGTTCCTGCTGATGACGGCGGCTTTCCGCGCGATGGATCCCTCGCTCGAGGAATCCGCCATGATGAGCGGGGCGACGGTGCTGCAGATCGCCCGACGCGTGACCCTCAGGCTCGCTTGGCCGGCCGCGCTGGGGGCTTTTCTCATCCTCTTCGTGCGCGCGGTGGAATCGTTCGAAGTCCCGGCATTGCTGGGGCTTCCGGTCGGAATCGAGGTCTATACGTCGTCCATCTACCAGGCGATCCAAAGATATCCGAGCGAGGTGGGCCTCGCTTCCGCCTACGCCGTCACGTTGCTCCTGATCGCGTCGCTCTGCATCTATGCGCAATCGCGCGTTGCCGGCGAGGTCGGGAAATTCTCCACCGTGACCGGCAAGGGTTTCCGGCCGCGCCTGATCGACATCGGCGGATGGCGCTATCTCACCGCGGCGATCTTCGTCGGTTATTTCACCATCATCGTGGCGCTGCCCTTCCTGGTATTGGTCTGGTGCTCTCTGCAGAAATTCTACAGCGCGCCGTCGCTTTCGGCGCTGACCAACCTGAGTTTCGACGCCTACCGCGCCGTGTTCGGCTATCCGGACATCGGCGGCGTGATCTCGAATACCGCGGTGCTCGCGGTGGCGAGCGCCACCATCATCATGCTGATGACGTCCGTGCTCGCTTGGATCGTCATTCGAACCAGGCTGCCTGGGCGGGCGGCGCTCGACTCGCTTGCCTCGCTGCCGCTGGTGTTTCCCGGCCTGGTCCTCGGTCTCGCCGTCATGATCTGCTATCTTCACGTCGGCATCGGCGTCTACGGCACGCTGTGGATCATGCTCATCGCCTACGTCACGCGCTTCATGCCCTACGGCATGCGCTACACCACGACGTCCATGCTGGCGCTCCACAAGGAGCTCGAGGAATCCGCCGCCATGAGCGGCGCCTCGTGGCGGATGACGTTCCAGCGGATCGTCCTGCCGCTGCTCAAGCCGGGCCTGATAGCGGGCTGGATCTACATTGTCATCGTCTCGGTGCGCGAGCTGTCCGGCTCGATCCTCCTCTACAGCCCCGGATCGGAAGTCGTATCGATCATGATCTGGGAGTACTGGCAGAACGGCCAATATGTCGAGCTTTCCGCCCTCGGGGTGATGCTGATCGTGGCGCTGTTCTGCTTCGTCCTATTGGCTCAATTCGCCGGCCGGCGATATGGTGTGGCGGATGCCGGACGTTGACAAGGAGCGCGGAGCGAGGCGTGCTGAGCGTCAAGTCGCTATCTACCGAATATCCCGGCGAGCGCGGCCAGGCGATCCGCGCCGCGCAGGATGTCTCGTTCGAGGTTCCGGACGGCAAGCTCTTCACCCTGCTCGGCCCGAGCGGCTGCGGCAAGACCACGACACTGCGTTCCATTGCCGGCCTGGAACGGCCGAAATCCGGCGAGATCGCGGTGCGCGGACGGTTGGTTTACTCCTCGGCGCAGGGGATTTTCGTGGCGCCGAATCGGCGCGACTTCGGAATGGTGTTTCAGTCCTACGCCATCTGGCCGCATATGAACGTCTTCCAGAATGCTGCCTTCCCCCTCGAAGTGCGCGGCGGCAAACTGAGTCGCAAGGAGATCGCGGCAAAGGTCATGGGCGTGCTGCGCGCAGTTGCGCTCGATGACCTCGCGGATCGTGCGGCGACCAAGCTCTCCGGCGGCCAGCAGCAACGCCTCGCCCTGGCGCGGGCGCTGGTCATGGAGCCGCAGCTTCTCCTGCTCGACGAGCCGCTTTCGAACCTCGACGCCAAGCTGCGCGAGCGGATGCGCTTCGAACTCAAGCGCATCCAACGCGAGCTCGGGCTCACCACCGTCTACGTCACCCATGATCAGACCGAGGCGCTGGCCTTGTCGCACATGATTGCGGTCATGAACCAAGGACGGATCGTGCAGATCGGCTCACCGCGCGATATCTACGAGCGCCCGAGCGACCGGTTCGTCGCCGATTTCGTCGGCACCACGAACTTTCTCGATGCCGTCGTCCTTGCGGGTGGCGGCGAGGGTGGCTGCCGGGTTCGCGCCGCGCTGGGCGACCTCAATGTGCAATGCGTCGATCGTCTGGCGGCGAACGCCGCAGTCGTCGTGTCGGTGCGGCCCGAGGATGTCGAGCTGTCGGAACAGCCGCAGAAAGCCACCGATGGCGACAATTTTTACGCCGGGACGGTGCTCGCCAAGGCCTTCCTCGGCGACTGCCTGGATTTCCAGGTCAAAATCGGTGACTTTGTCATGCTTGCCCGGGTACACCCTTCGCTCCGGACACCGGTCGGCGATACGGTGTACGTCCGTATGCGAGCCGAGAAGTGTATCGCGGTTCCGGACCGGCGCGGCGGACACGAAGGAATTTGATTTTGGTTCGGTTATGGCCCCTAGAAGATCGGCCACGGGGAGCATCGCATGGCCAAGAATGCCGTCGTCTCTGAGGAACTGGCGAACAAATTCGCCACTGAAAAGGATTCACCCTACCTGCGCTGGGTGCGCAAGGAAGGCCTCGACGTCATCAGCGCGCATTATGTCGAGAACCTGCGCACCGTCGAATTGAAGCCCTGGGCGCGACGCGGCGGCCGCGGCGTCTTCATCAACCACGAGGCATCGCGCACCTCGAACGACTGTTACGTGTGCGAAATTCCCCCGCGCGGAAAGCTCGAGCCGCAGCGCCAGCTCTACGAGGAGATGATCCTGGCGCTCGACGGCCGCGGCTCGACGACGGTGTGGAACGACGCCGGCGATCGCATCTCGTTCGAGTGGAAAGCCGGCGCCATGTTCGCGATCCCGCTCAATACCTGGCACCAGCACTTCAACGGCTCCGGCACCGCACCGGCCCGCTACGTCGCCGTCACCAATTGCCCGTCGGTGCTCAACATGTACGACGACGTCGGGTTCGTCTTCAACACGGCGTACGATTTCAAGAACCGCTTCGCTGGCGAACCGGACTATTTCAGCGCCAAGGGTGAGCAGAACGGTTTCCTGCTGACGACGAACTTCGTCGCCGATGCCGTCAACCTGCCGCTGATCTCGGCCAGGGAACGCGGCGCCGGCGGCGGGCACATCCGCTTCAACATGGCGAGGGGCACGATCGCGAGCCATATTTCGCAATTCCCGATCGGCACCTACAAGAAGGCGCACGCCCACGGACCGGGCGCGCATGTCATCGTGCTCAGCGGTGAGGGCTACTCGTTGATGTGGTCGGAGGGCGACGCCCCACGGCGCTATGACTGGCAGATCGGAACCATGATCGTTCCCCCCAATGCCTGGTTTCACCAGCACTTCAACACCGGCCCGACGCCGGCGCGCTATCTCGCCTTCAAGTACGCGACGCCGCGCAACGCCCAGGGCGTGCCGATGTCATGGATCAGCCGACGGCTGGGTGGCATGCAGATCGACTATGCCGACGAGGACGCGGAGGTGCGCCGGATGTTCGCCGAAGCGCTCGCCAAGCACGGGCTCGAGTCTCGCATGGACGAGGTGTACCAAGCGGAACTCGCCCATCTGCCGCCAAAGGCGGCGTGACGTGCAGGGGCGGAATTACGGAATTACGCGAATTACGAATTCCGTAATTCACCGAATTTAGTGCACTGTCACCGTAATTCACCGTAATTCACGTAATTCCCATTGGGCGACCGAGGCTTTTGCCTTTCCGCTCGCGCCGCAGATTGATACTATTCGCCGGTTGCATGACGCTCCGGAGAACCTCGATGGCATATCGGCAGGCCTGGAAGGAGTCGATCTGGGCTTTCGCACTGGCGGGCCTTCTGGTGCTGCCCGGCGGCTTCGCGTCGGCGCAGGGGCGCGCCGCGACCGCCGCGGATGTTGCGGCCTATGTGGGCCCCGATCGGACCGAAAAGCTGATCGCTGGGGCGAAGAAGGAGGGGACGGTCACGGTCTATACGTCGGCGAATGTCGACGACATGGCGGTCCTGACCGCCGCCTTCGAGAAAAAATACGGCGTCAAGGTGCGGGTGTGGCGCGGCAGCTCCGAAAATGTGGTCCAGCGCAGCCTGACCGAGGCCCGTGGCGGCCGTTTCGACGCGGATGTGATCGAGACAGGCGGCGCGGCGATGGAATCGCTGCACCGGGAAAACCTGCTCCAGAAGGTGACACCGCCGAACCAGGCCGATCTCGATCCGGCGGCGCTCACGGCGCATGGCGAATGGACGGGAACGCGGTACAACATCTTCGTCGCCGCCTATAACACCAAGCTCATCAAGAAGGATGAACTGCCGAAGAGCTATGATGACCTGCGCGCTCCCAAATGGAAGGGCAAGCTCGGCATCGAAATCGACGACACCGACTGGTTCGGAGCCGTGATCGACCAATTGGGAGAGGAGCGCGGCCTCAAGCTGTTCCGGGACATCGTCGCGACCAACGGCATATCGGTACGCAAGGGTCACAGCTTGCTGGCAAACCTCATCGTATCCGGGGAAGTGCCGCTCGCAGTCACGACCTACGCCTATCGGACCGAACAACTGAAAAACAGTGGGGCGCCGGTCGATTGGTTCACCATCCCGCCCACCATCGCACGCTTCGAAGGTGCGGGCGTTGCCCGGCGCGCCGCGCACCCCAACGCCGCCATCCTGTTCTTCGACTTCATGCTCACGGACGCACAGGAACTCCTGCGCGATCGTGACTATTTTCCCGCGAGTCGGAAGGTCAGAGGGCGGCCGGAGGGGTTTGCGATCACGTTCATCGACCCCGCCAAGAGCCTGGACGAAAATCAGAAGTGGAGTAAGTATTACCGCGAAACGGTGATAAGTCGGGCACGTTGAGGTCGTTGCGACTGCAGAGGCCGCGCCAGGAGTCCAAATGGGAAACAAACAGCACGATCCGGACAAGGAGCGGACTTTCGTCCGCGCTCTGCAAGGCGCCTACAGCCTCAAGGACGAGCTCGGCCGGCTGCGGGCGATGCCGCGGGTCATCAAGGGCAAGGACCTCAAACTCGACGGCGGTCCGCAGCACTTCAGCCGCCACTATGTCGAGCCGGAAGACGGTCGCACCCAGACGCTTCACATCCACCTCGAGGAATATGCGCCTGGCGGCAAGACGCAGAAGCACGGCCATGTCAACGAGGCGGCGTTCTACATTCTCGACGGCGCCGGCTACGAGGTCCACGACGGCATTCGCTATGATTGGAAGGCCGGCGATGTCGCGATCGTGCACAACAACTGCGTCCACCAGCATTTCAACGCCAGCGCAAAGGAGCCGGCGCGCGCCCTGGTGATCAAGACCAAGCCGATGTACCTGTTCATGAACATGCTGTTCCAGCACACGGTCGAAAAGCGTCCGAAGACGCCGTCGCCCACCCAGGGCAATTTCGTACCGCGCGACGAGGAAGAGGACCACAATCATCCCGCCGAATGACGCGCCGGCCGCGCCTCGGCGCGCACCACTGAGTAAGAAAATCCAGGAAGGATTGGGATCGCGATGGCTTGGGATGAAGCAAAGGCCTGGATGAGCGGCACGCTGAGCGAGCCGCTGTACCAGAACCTCTTGGACGACGCCGTGACGGCGCCGGTGCGCAATTCCAGGCGCAAGAAGGTCGTTCGGCCCGAAGACATGCCCTGGGAAATGTCGCGGCAGGGCCTGCTCAAGCACCTGCTCAACGAGCGCATGAACACACGGATGGAGACGGTGGACGCCTACATGCAGGTGATCCCGCCGGGCAGCCGATCGGGCAAGCACCGCCATCTCGCCGAGGAATGCCTTTACGTGTTGGAGGGCTACGGCTACGACCTGCACCAGGACTGCGATGTCGAGATCACGGATACGTATCTGTGGAAGCCGCAGGCCGAGATAAAGCGCTACGAGTGGGAGGCAGGCGATGTCATCTACGTCCCCCCCAGCACCATCCATCAGCACTTCAATGGCGATGCGCGGCGGCCGGCGCGACTGATCTCCTGCGCCAACCGCATCTACAAGAATTGCGGGCTGAACGATCTCGAGCAGGTCGAGGACGCCCCGGAATACGATCCGAACGTCGTGCTGACGGCCGAACTCGTGAGAAAATATCTCATGGCCCGAGCCGAACTGCCGGCGTGAGCGTTCCGCGCTTAGGCTGAGCAACACTGCGTTGTCATTGCCCGGCTTGACCGGGCAATCCAGTAAACACAGACCGCGCGTACTGGATTGCCCGGTCAAGCCGGGCAATGACGGCGAAAGAGTCGACCTGAACGAGGTCAGAAAGCCGTGACAGGTGCGGCTTTGCGGCCCGAGAGCGAGGGAGCGAGAGATGTGGAAGCGCTGGGCCGCGATTCTCGCCTTCCTCGCCGCGGTCTTGCCGCAGGCGCGCGCCGACGCGGTCGCCGATTTCTACAAAGGCAAGGTAATCAGGATCGTCGTCGGATTTGCATCCGGCGGCGGCTATGATCTCTATGCACGCCTGCTGGCACGGCACTTCGGTAAGCACATTCCCGGCAACCCGACATTGGTGGTGCAGAACATGACGGGCGCCGGAGGGCTGCGTGCCGCCAATTACATCTACGCGGCAGCGCCCAAGGACGGCACCACCATCGGCACGTTTTCGCGCGACATGCCGCTTTTGGCCGTCATGGGCACCAATGCCGCCGTCCAGTTCGATCCGCTGCGCTTCACGTGGCTCGGCTCATCGTCGAGCTTCCGCGACGATGCTTACCTCCTGATGGTGCGGGCGGATGCGCCGGCGACGACGATCGCGCAGGCGCGACAGACGGGCGGTCCGCCGCTCGTACTGAGCGGCAGCAACGAGGGGGCGCCGGGTAACGATGTTCCGATGATCCTGCGCGACACTCTCGGACTGAACCTGAAGGTCGTCAGCGGCTACACTGACAGCGGCGCGATGTTCCTTGCCATGGAGCGCGGCGAGGTGAACGGCCGTACCGTCGATCTCTCGACGGTACGGACCTTCCGCTCGGATTGGCTCAAACCCAATGGCGCCATGCGCGTCCTTCTGCAGTTCGCGCGGATGACTCGTCATCCGGATTTTCCGGATGTCCCGACCGCGCGCGAACTCGCTCCCACCGGCGCTGCGCGCGCGCTGATCGAACTCACCG
>Ga0306920_100013933_pt1 | contig 10965 bp, 13 predicted proteins | sample flu12Cox44000170_FD_204666 | JGI IMG/M metagenome (GOLD analysis project Ga0306920, IMG submission 204666) | Lab enrichment of tropical soil microbial communities from Luquillo Experimental Forest, Puerto Rico - flux4day.12C.oxic.44.000.170 (v2)... | ecosystem: Environmental > Terrestrial >...
TTACGCTGAGGTCGCGTAACATTGCTACATGGATGAATTCAGACTAATTGAACGACAGGGGATCCTTTCTGCGGAAAGCGTGCCAATTTGTGCGGACCACAGCTGCGCAAACTGCGCCACGAATTGCAGTTCCAACTCAATACGGACTTTCCTCGGGGGTTCCGTGTGATGCAATTTCGTCTATCCAGGTTTTGCGGACCGGTGGTCGATCAAATCAGAACAGAGGAAAGCAAATGACAAAACTCTACGTAGGAAATCTCCCGTTTAGCATGACCGATGAGAGCCTGCTGCAGTTGTTTACCGAGAAAGGCTATAAGGCGGCCTCTGCCCGCATTATCACCGAAAGGGAAACGGGCCGTTCCCGCGGTTTCGGATTTGTCGAACTCGGGCCGGGAGATGACGCGGCAAGTGCCATTAGAGAATTTAACGGTTTGAATGTCGAAGGCCGTCAGCTTCAGGTCAACGAAGCGCGTGAGCAAGAGTCGCGTGGCGGGCGAGGATTTTCTGGCGGGCGATCCGGACGGGGGGGACGTAGAAACTACTAGCTGCCCTGAGCCAAGGTCTGGGTTGCACAATAGAAGTGGACCGAGCTCCTCGTACGCGAGTGGTAGAATAGGTTCTACGATGTCCAGTCTTGCGGCCAAGACGTGCGTTCCTTGTCGAGGCGGGACGCCTCCGCTCAAAGGTGAGGATCTCTCCCTATTTCAAAAGCAGGTCGATGGGTGGACCATTGTTGAAGAACACCACATCACGAAGGCCTTCAATTTTCCCGACTTTCGTGGAGCGCTCAGGTTTGTAAGTTGCATAGGTGAACTCGCGGAGGAACAGGGCCACCACCCGGACATTTTTCTTGCTTGGGGAAGAGTCGAGATCACGACATGGACACACAAGATCAACGGCCTGACGGAGAGCGACTTCATTTTGGCGGCAAAGATCGATCAGCTCTACAAATCCTAGCTTTCCCCACCCACGACCTTCGCTCCTCCACGGGTCCCTGAGTTTTAGTGGGGACTGGCTCACTGATCCAGCTCACGTTGAATCAGTGACTCAGGGGATGTCTGAGGCTCATAGAGAGGTGTCATCAGCGTTGCTGACCGTCCCGCCCGCTTGGTCACTTCATTGGCGAAATTACCGTCGGCCAATTGAGACGTAAGCGGCGAGCTGATTAGGCGCATCTCTAGTTCCTTGGTTTTCGGTGATGTTTTCCGAGAAGGGCAATTGACGCTATCAGGACGAACGGCTAGGATTCTCTTCAATAACACCTTTTCGACGGGGAGGAAATCATGCCCCGATACGATTTTCTCTGTCGCGCCTGCGAAAAAGAATTTTCGAAAATCCTGGCACTTTCGAAGTACGCGAAGGGCGGAATCGTCTGTCCGCACTGCAAAAGCAAGAACGTTGAGCAGCGGTGGGCAGCCTTCTACGCGGTGACCTCGAAGAAGAGTTAGTAAGGTTTGAGTCTCCGCGATCACATCAGCGCCCGAGAAACGCCAGGCCAGGAAAAGAGTAAGCCAGGCACGGTATTCTGCCAGGGCATTTCTCTCTGGGATGAGCCGTGCATGGTTCCAGCCACTCAGTACTGCGAGCAGTGTAGTCGCTGGTTCTGTCAGGCACATTTCGGCGATCCGGACTGGCACTCCTGCATGGAGGAGGAACAATGACGAGTATGCAGCGAAAGCAGGGGAGGAAGGCGATTCATAGTTGGAAAGGCGCAGGGCGGCTCTTTGAACAATGGAGGGAGGATCTAAGAACGCTGACGGTCGAACTCAAGCAGCCGCGGCCTCAGAAACCCACACCGTCAGAAGGGATCCGCGGGAAGGATGTCCTGCTTCCATTTTCTTTGCCTGGCCTTTCCTGCTGCCATTTTAAAGTGGAAGGAGAATGTGGTGGCTGTTACATACAATTCGGTCCCTCGGCACCACCCATGTTTCTCAGCACCCAGAACATTCCAAGTCCCCGAAGGAATCTACGTCCGACCCTCCGGCGCTAGCTTGATTTTCTAAACGTGCTTTGAAACCGGGCGATCCGTGGTTCGCGGTTCAGTACCAAGTGCAGCTCCTTAAGTCCGGTGTCCGCAAATCGCCGCGCATCGCACGCTGCGCGCCAGCGGTTGTAATGCATCGAGCAGCCGTAACGTACCTCCGTTGCGCTTTCGGTCAACGACGCGCGTTTTGGCATTTTTCTGAATTGGTTGCCCAAGTTGCCCATTTAAAAGGCCGTCTGAAAAAGGCTAAGTGGTTGCAGCACTGCGCCTTATTAGATTTATTTCCTCGTTCGCAACGAGGCCACCAACGCGCGTGCCTTGAAAATCGGAGACTTAGGACGCTTCACTGCGCATATCCGCTGTCTGCAGATAATAGCGTTCAGTGGTCTGAACCGAACTGTGTCCCAACAGAAACTGAATCTGTTCCACCTCTCCTCCGAAAGCGTGGCAGAGCCGGAAATTCCATTTGTCTTTGTCGTTGAAAGTTCAGACAAAGGTCCGGGTGGCCAGTTGGCGCAAACAGGCCATTCCGCAGTTCAAAGCGATCATGGACGGTTGACGGGTAATCCGTCAGTTGAGAAGTTGAGACTCGCAACGCGAGATCCAACTTCAGTATTGCCGACGATCCACTCGAAGTCTCGCCTTCCTTCCCATAACACCACGTCCCGAAGTGAGTGATAAGATTCCTCCACCATGGAACCGGAGCGAGTGCGCGCACAGCTTGAGCGGATTCTGTCCAGCGCAACCTTTGGCGATGCAGAGCGCGCGAGCCGTTTTCTGTGCTTTGTCGTCGAACGGGCGCTGGACGGGCACGCCAACGAGATTAAGGAGTCCGTGATCGCGATTGAGGCACTTGGCCGAAATTCATCGTTTGATTCAAAATCCGACCCGATCGTTCGAGTCGAGGCTGGACGCCTGCGCGACCGCCTAAGCTGTTATTACGAGGGCGAAGGTCTAGCGGACCGTACTTTGATCTCTATTCCCAAAGGCGGATACCTCCCTGAATTCTCGGAACGCTATCCGCCCACGCCATCAAAGAGAATCGACGTCCTGCGGCTTTCCATCCTGCCGCCTGACAATGCATCGTTCGAGTCTTTTGCTGTATCCCCGGATGGTCGCAAGCTCGCGTTTACCGCCGCTCTGAACGGAGAAGTGAAGCTCTGGGTTCGAGCACTCGATTCGCTCCAGGCAAAGCCTCTGACTGGAACAGACAACGCGTCCTGCCCATTCTGGTCACCCGACAGCCAGTCGATCGGCTTCTTCACACCGAACAAGCTGAAGCGCATTGAGTACGCCGGCGGACCCGCGCAAGACATTGCGGACGTGGTCGTGGGCCTGGGCGCCACCTGGAGCTCCGCAGGCGTCATCGTGTTCTGCCCACGACCGGTCGGTGTCCTGCACCAGGTGGCCGCATCAGGTGGCGCACCCAAGCCGGTGAGTTCCCTCGATGTGACGCACGCCGAGGTCGCACATGGTTTTCCCCAATTTCTGCCCGGCGGCCGCCACTTCCTGTACCTTGCCGCGAGTAACCGCCCGGGTGAGTCTTCGATCTGTATCGGATCGCTTGATTCCACAACCTCCAAGGCGCTCTTCAACTCTGACACGGGTGCAGCATATTCCCCGGTTTTGGCGGGACACGCAGGCTCCCTTTTGTTTGTGTCTGAAGGCGCTCTTATGGCGCAAGCGTTCGACTTGGAGCGTCTTGAATTGAGCGGCGAGCGAACGGTTGTTGTCCCCGACGTTCGCTATCGGCGTTGGCATCAGGCCAGCTTCTCGGTTTCCGGCAACGGGGTGCTGCTTTATCAGGGCGGCAGCGCCGAGAATCAACAGTTCGCCTGGTTCGACCGGCAAGGCAAGCTGCTCACAGCAATTGGCCCGCGTAACGATTACATTTCTTTCAATCTTTCGCCGGACGAGAGGCACATAGCTTTCTACAGGGACGATGATCCCGCCACTGTCTTTCCCACAATCTGGGTGATGGATTTGTCGCGCGAGGGTGCCGTTTCACGTTTTACCGACACCGAGGTTGCGGAGCCCGAATTCACTCCCATCTGGTCTCCCGACGGGAGCGAAATCCTATTTAGCCGCGGCGATGACCGGGGTATGCGCCTCCTCCGCCAGGCACTAAACGGCGGGACTGCGAAGTGTGTTCTGGACACGCAAGGCCCGAAGTTCCCAACCGACTGGTCGTCGGATGGGCGGCTCGTTACCTATTGCTCGCAGGTTCCCGATTACCGATACCTGCATACCTGGGTCGCTTCGATCAGAGCGTCGGGCCAACAAGAGAAGCCACGTCCGTTCTTGCAACATTCGTACAGCGAAGCTAGCGCATGCTTCTCGCCGGGGGATGGGGAAGAATCACCGCGTTGGATCGGCTACACGTCCGATGAAACTGGGCGCGACGAGGTCTACGTTCGGGACTTTCCTGCAGGTAGTCACAAGTGGCAGGTGTCGAATCGGGGCGGTTTGATGCCGCACTGGCGCCGCGACGCGCGGGAGTTGTTCTACCTGACTCCCGACGGAACGCTTATGGGGGTTGCCGTGAACCGGGGTGCAACATTTGAAATCGGTGCTCCGCAAGCGCTTTTCCGGACCGATCAACGGCTGATGCCGCAGTATAAGACTTGGATGAATCAGTATTCGGTCGCACGAGACGGACAGCGATTTCTCTTCAATCACCCCCTTTCTGAAGCCGTGCCGAGTGCTATCACAGTGGTCATCCCCTGGTAAGTGGCGCAATTGTAAGCCTCTGAATCCAAAACGTACGCGCACGTACGTTACGACCTTGTAACCCTCATGTACTTCCGCTTGGTGCGTTCGCCGGAGCATTTTCAAACGGCGGCAAAACACGGCCGCCGAAAGACTCTTGAGAGGAGAGCATCTATGCAACGCACAGTACGGATTGCGACTTTCGGGATCGCCTTGGCCATTTTGTTCCTTCTGGGCACGCTCCCCAGCGCGCAAGCTCAAGATCACTCATGTTCAAACGCCACTCTCGATGGCAGCTTCGGATTCTCCGGTACAGGGACTGTTTTCAACCCTTCCGCCAGTCTTTTCGCTCAGGTCGGTAGACAGACCTTCGATGGAAATGGCAACACTGACGCAACCGCGACCACAAGCATTAATGGCGCATCCTTTCCGGTAACGATCAAAGGCACATATACCGTAAATGCGGATTGTACAGGCTCCCTCACGCTCCAGGTTTCCCCCGTAGGTCTTACAGTGCACGCCGATTTTGTGATCGCCAGCGACGGGGCGGAGTTTCGAGCCATCGTCACAGATCCAGGAAGCGTTGTCACCGTTGTCGCCAAGAAGCAGTTCCGCAGACAAAACTAAGGATGGCGGTGCAACATGAATCGAAGATTCCTAACCTTTCCTTTTTTGACCTCAATCACAGCTTTGGCCGTGCCTGGGTTCAGTGCCGACCAGAGTGAGGACGAAGCTGCAATACATAGCGTGGAGACAGGCCTACAAGAGGCATGGAACCACCACGACGCGCAAGCCTTCGCCAGCTTCTTCGCTGAGGATGCGGATTGTGTGAATGTAGTGGGCTGGTGGTGGAAAGGGCGGCCTCAAATCGAAAGTAAGGTCTCCGATGCCCACGTATTTATGTTTCGAGAAAGCGCGCTCACTAATAATGAAATTCATATGAGGTTCTTGACCTCCCGGATCGCCGTGGTGCACGTTCGTTGGTCAATGGTCGGGAACAGGAACCCAGACGGTACTTCCGGCAAGCCCCGAAAGGGCATTCAGACACATATATTGCAAAAGCAAGCGGAGAAGTGGCTGATTGCGGCTTTCATCAACGTCGACAGCATACCCGAAGTGCCGTTCCCCATGGGACCGCCGAAGGACTGAGCAGGCATAGAGGACATCTTCGTCTTCGTCGGATTGATCGTGCTCTGGCGCGGCTGTTTCGTTGTTGGAGGATGACGGGATTGTCGAAAATTATCCATCGAACGACCGCCGCAATGGAGCCCCGAAGTGCACCATCTTGGGGCAGGTGATTCCACTTTTGGAAGCGTGACCAGACGTCGAACTGGTCGGACACGGCACCACTGGCACTCATATGGCTATTCGGGAAGCTCACAAATTGTTGAGAAAATGGTTTTTGAGCAGACCCGAGAAAACCGCAACAGAGAAAATCGCCGCGTATTTGCTGGCGATTTATGGTGGGCCTGGGTGGACGACTTGCGCGTACTTTGGGAGTCCCCGCGGTCTTGTAAGTTCTTGTAAAACCTAATAACGCAGCCCTGATGGGCGAGGTCGGTGGTTCAAGTGCAAGACATCGCATCTTGTGGGTTGGGTTGTGGGTTGGAAATTCGCCCGATCAAGGGAGGAATTGCTTCTGAGGTCGCTGTCTCCCGTGGTGACTCACATCTCCTCGGATTCACACCCTCGGTTTGCGGTCGATCCACGGTCGCTCCCGTTCCAGTTGAGCGGCCAATCGGAAGAGCACAGCGTCTTCGCCGAATCGACCTGAGAACATGACACCAACCGGTAGGCCGTCCGGAGTCCAGTGTAAAGGCACAGACATGGAAGGCTGCCCGGTTATGTTGTAAAGGGCAGTGTACGGCGAGAATTCCATGACCGCCTTGCCCCAGGTCGCAACCTCCTGTGACAGACTCAGCACGCCGAGAGGGACGGGCGGTTTGGCCAAAGTTGGACTGAGGACAAGATCATAGTTTTGATGAAATTTCGCCATGGCCAACCCGATCTGGTGAAGTGTGGCAATCGCTCGCGAATAGGAGACGCTGCTGGTATTCCGGCCGACCTGCATGGTTGCCCATGTCGCGGCTTCAACATCTTGATCGGTGACGGCGCGGCCCAACTTCATCGCTGCATCGTCCAGTACTCGCGCAATCGAAACATGCAACACGTTGAGAAACGCTTCGCGCGCCAGCCCACTATCGATCGGCAAGGGGGACTCGTCGATCTTGTGCCCCAAACTCTCACAAAGCTTCGCTGCGGCCAACGCGGCGCTTTTACATTCCGAATCGATCGGTATTCCGTTTGGCGCAGCAGTTACCAGCGCGATCCTCAGGCTGCCCGGATCGGTTCCGACATCTTGGAGAAAGGGGCGGACTGGCAGCGGCGAAAAATACGGTGAGCCCAACTCCTGGCCGCCCGTCGCATCCAGCAGCGCGGCACTATCTCTCACTGAAATGGTGAGGGCGTGATGATGGGCCAGGCCATTCCAGCCTTCAAACTGCGCTGGTCCTAGTGGCACGCGGTCACGGGTCGGCTTGAAACCAAAAACACCGCAGCAGGATGCGGGAATCCTGATTGAGCCACCACCATCGCTGCCATGTGCCATCGGCACGATACGACTGGCCACGAGCGCGGCAGAGCCACCGGAAGAGCCACCTGCAGTTCTCCCCAGATCCCAAGGATTGCACGTTTGGCCGAAGAGAACGGACTCTGTCGTGGTGGTTAACCCAAGTTCTGGTGAGTTCGATTTCCCAAAAATCACCAGGCCCGCCTGCTTGTAGCGAGATACCAGAGTGCTATCGAATTCAGCGACATTGTTCTTCCACACTCGACTGCCCGCCGAAGTGATCGTGCCGGTCAGGTACACACTCAAGTCTTTGATGGCGAACGGCACGCCGCGAAACGGGCCGGTCCCCAAGTCTGCGTTAATCTGTAGTTCCGCTTTGTCGAAAAAAAGATGACAAAGAGCATTCAGCTTCGGGTTGAAGAGTTCAACTCGCTGGCGCACAGCATTTAGAAGTTCGAGCGGGCTAATCTTCTTCTTCGCAATCAAATCGGCCAGGCCGAGACCATCATAATTCTCGTATTCCAGTGCCAGACCCGACAATCCAGTGGATGCGTTCAAACCGATATGCGATGAAGAAGATGCGCTCACGATAGCTGCTCCCAAACTCGCAGTAACGCCACGCTTAAGCAGATCCCGGCGGGTCAATTGAGTTTCGCTCATGAATTCCGCCCGTGCTAGTCGAGGGCGTCAGGGTCCTGCATCATTTCATACCCGCCGCGTAATGACAACGGACGAGGCCACGCAGGTCGGGCGAATGGTCAGACACGCAGTGTTACCAGACTTCGAACTGGTCGGACACCGGTGTGGTCCGCAAAAACTCCGCCGACCGGGAATTCATCCCTGTAACAATGTTTTCCAAATCAGATCCTCTTAGCTCACCCGGCATTACTTGTTGTAAGGGCCAAGCGGAGTCAAATTGCCAACCTCCCGAAATGCGCGCGGGTGTTAACTTAGGGCTAAGTTAACTCAAGACCTTTTGTAAGCGATTAGCGAACCCCATCTTGTAAAGGAGCATGGCGCATAGCAGTGTTGCGCTATGAACAAGCGCTCAAAGAAGGCGTGGACGAAGTGGCGAAAACTGGTTCGGGAGCAGATGCGCAGCGGGCAGACGGCGCTTACGTTTTGCCGCGAGCGGGGTTTGTGCCGGCCATATTTTTTCACATGGAAGAAACGGCTGCGGGAAAGCGCGGCGGCCAGGTTCCTGGAAGTACAAGTACGCGAGCGCACTCCGAGTACGGCCGGCGATGCGGGCGTTGAAATCCGACTGCAGAATGGACGAAGCCTGTTGGTGAGGCCAGGATTCAATGCCGAACATGTGCGGGCACTGCTGGCGATAGCGGAGACAGCGGAGTGATCGGACTGCCAAGTCTTCAGGCTATGGATCGTGCGCAGGGAGCGCGGATCTGGATGGCCAGCGGAGCGACGGACATGCGCTGCGGATTCGATCGCTTGGCGGAACGTGTACGAGCGGTCATTGGGGAGAATCCGCAGAGTGGTCATCTGTTCGTGTTCCGTTCGCGCCGCGGTGATCGTTTGAAGATTCTAGTGTGGGACCGAGATGGTTTCGTACTGTGGTACAAGCGGTTGGAAGTTGGGGTGTTCAAAATACCGCGAGTCGAGCAGGGTGCACGATCGGTGGAGTTACGCGCCAGCGAGCTAGCGATGATTCTCGATGGGATTGATGTTTCGAAACTGAAGCGCGCGCCGCGCTACCAGCAAGTAGTACAAAGCTCCGGATAGAAGCGTCGCCAAAAAAAAGAAAATAAATAAAGAAATACAGAAAAAGGTCGCGATGTGCGTAACTAAGTTTGCGCAAGCACGTCTAAACCAACGTGCCCGCCAAAGAGAATTTCTTGACCAACTTGCCGGACGATAAAGAAGCGCTGAAGGCCATGCTGCGTTCGTTGTGGCAGGAACGCGAGCGCCTCGAAAAACGAGCCGAAGAACAACAGAAGAAGATCGAAGAGCAGCGCCAGCGTGCCGATGAATTGTATCTGGAGAAGCTGCGACTGCTGCAGGAACTGGAGCGCTACAAGAAGGCCACCTACGGTCCACGAGCGGATCGTTTGAACATGAACGAGCTGGCGCAGATGCTGCTGGAGTTCGCTGAGGCTTTGGAACAAAAGCCCATCAACCTGGAAGATCTCCGACAAGAGGGATCCGAACCAGAGTTACGGCGGGTCAAACGCCGCAAGGGGCGGCGTGCTCTGGCGAACTTCGAGAGTCTCCCCGTCAACACCTACGTATACGAGCTGAGCCCAGAAGAGCTGCCCTGCCCGAGCTGTGGTGTGGAGCGCAAGGAGATCGGCAGCGAGAAGAGTTGGCAGATCGAATACATTCCGGGACACTTCGAACGCCTCGAGCATGTGCGCAAGAAGTATGCGTGCCCCAGTTGTGAGCACCAGGGAGAAAATCCGCAGATTACCGTCGCCGCCAAAGCAGAGACGGCGATCGAGAAAGGCTTTGCTGGCCCAGGCCTTCTAGCTTTCATCGTGACCAGCAAGTTCGCCGATTACCTACCACTCTATCGGCTGGAAGATATTTTCGAGCGGCAAGGCTTCGAAATCTCTCGGGCCACACAGTCGGTGTGGTGCGGAGATGTCGCGGATGTGGTCGAGCCGTTATACCAGCGAATGGCCGAGCTGGTCAGGCAGTCGCATGTGGTGGCCACCGACGATACGATCCTGCCGATGTTGAGCCCGGGCCAAACGCACCCAGCACGTATGTGGGTGTATGTGGGCGACGAGACCAATCCGTACAACGTCTTCCACTTCACCCTGAACCGCAGTCGAGAAGGGCCGAAGGAATTTCTGAAAGATTACACGCAGGTTCTGCTGGCCGATGCGTACGGTGGTTACAACGGGGTGGTGGCCGGCAACGCCATTACTCGCGCAGGCTGTTGGTCGCATGCCAGACGAAAGTTCGTGGATGCGGAGAAAACGGCACCACAGATCGCACGCGAAGCAGTCGCTCTGATCGACGCCCTGTTTGCGGTGGAACGACAGGGGAAAGACATTTCCGCGACTGAGCGACTGGAGTTGCGGCAGAAACAGTCGGTCCCGATACTGACGGAGCTACATCGCAAGCTGCTGATCTGGAAAGAACAGTTGCTACCGAAGCATCCCATGGCCGATGCCGTGGACTACACGCTCGGTCAATGGGAAGCACTCACGGTGTTCACCACCGATGGCACCGTGCCCATAGATAATAATGTTAGTGATGCCGCTAGCGGCATGACTAACAGAATGCCGCGTACCCAATTATGCCGCGTCTTGCGAGGCGACCGCGTTTTTTGCAGGGAGAGCGGATACGCGTCACTTGGCCGAGCGGCATAATCAGAGCGCCTCCAGGAAGGCGAGGACCGGATCAGGTGCCCGATATCGACCCGGTACGAGACCAGACGGCGTGGCACGGGCCAGCGCGCGTTCTTTAATCCGCATATCCGCGTGCAAGTACACCTCGGTGCTCTCCGTGGACTCGTGGCCGAGCCACAGAGCAATCACCGTGAGGTCGACGCCGCGCCAGAGCAGGGCCATTGCGGCGGTGTGGCGGCTATGTAGTTACAGAGATAGACGCCACTATATCTCCTTCCTGACTATGTCGAGCGATATCGGACAACATCTCGCTTCAGTCGAAAAACTCTGAACAAGACACGGCTGGAATAAGCGTATCGCCCAACATAGTCTTCTCGACCCTACAGGTT
>Ga0306920_100013935_pt1 | contig 10965 bp, 8 predicted proteins | sample flu12Cox44000170_FD_204666 | JGI IMG/M metagenome (GOLD analysis project Ga0306920, IMG submission 204666) | Lab enrichment of tropical soil microbial communities from Luquillo Experimental Forest, Puerto Rico - flux4day.12C.oxic.44.000.170 (v2)... | ecosystem: Environmental > Terrestrial >...
GAGCAGGGCGCGTGCGAGGAGGCCTTGCAGTCCGGGAAAGGCGCCATCGGGCGCCAGCCGCGGCATGGGCCCGAGCGGGGCTCCGACCGTTAGGTTGAGATGCAGCCCCACGCTCAGGTGGCCGCGGTGCGCAGACAGGCGCGGTGCGCCCGCCGGCCAACGCGCAGACGTGACGAGCACGCTCGTCGCCGACAGGCGCTGGGCGGCGGCGAGCTCACCGATGGCGCGGGAGATGCCCTCGCTCAGCGCGTAATCGTCGGCGCACAGTATGATCATGCTTGCGCGATCGCCCTCTCGAGGTTGATCTCGTGCCTGTGCTTGAGCCCGTGCGCCGAGCCCGGGGTACCCCTCATTGGGCGCGAGGCTCGTCTGAACCCGTGGCTTTGGGACGCGAGACTTCCGGCTCGATGCCCAGTACCTCTGAGACAATATACAACGGCCGCCCCTTCACCTCCTCGTATATCCGCCCCAAGTACTCGCCGATGATGCCAAGTGAGAGGAGCTGGACGCCGGCAAAGAACATCACGGAGATGACGAGGGTCGGGAAGCCCGGCACATCAATCCCAAACAGAAGCGTCTTGAACAGGAACAGCGCGGCGTAGCCGAACGCGAAGAGGGAGATCAACAGCCCGAGGTAGGACCACACACGCAGCGGGATCGTCGTGAACGAGGCGATGCCGTCGAGGCCGAAGCGCAGGAGCTGACGCGGCCGCCAGCGCGAACCGCCACTGCCCTGCCGCGGCGGCACCTTGAAGGGCACGCCGGTCGATCGGAACCCCATCCAGGCAAACAGCCCCTTATTGAAACGCACCCGCTCGCGCATGCGGTTCATGGCGTCGACGGCCTTGCGGTCGAGCAGGCGAAAGTCGCCGGCTCCCGCGGGCAGTGCGGTCCCGCTAAGCTTCTGAAAGGTGATGTAGAAGGCGCGTGCTGCCCAGCGATGCAGGAAGGTATCGGCGTCGCGATCGCGCCGTTGGCCGTAGACAATCTCGAACCCCGCGCGCCAATGGGCGACGAAGTCGCGGATCAGCTCCGGCGGGTGCTGCAGGTCCGCATCCATCAGCACGGCCGCGTCGCCCTTGACATAGCTGAGGCCAGCGGCGGTGGCGATCTCCTTGCCGAAGTTGCGGCTGAGCGAGATCGCCTTGAGGCGCCCATCCTGTGCGTTGAGCGCCCGCAGCCGGGCGAGCGTCCCATCGGTCGAGCCGTCGTCCACGAACACCACCTCCCACTCAAGATCGAGCCCTTCCAGCACGGGTTTCAGCCGCCCGACCAGCGGCTCGACCCCCCGCTCCTCGTTGAGCATGGGCACGACCACCGAAAGGCTGGGCCGCCGCGGCGGCCCAAGCGAGCGCGGGCGCTTCTGGATGTGGGGCTCGGGACTGGACAACGGCACAAAGGACCTCGCGGGGGCCGGGGGCTAGGCAAGTGGCTGGGCAAGGACTGGGCAAGAGGGCTTGCCAATGCCGTCCTTGCCACGCGTCGATCGGCAACGCAATGCGGGGGGCGGCGCCTGCGGCATGCCGGGCGCCCGGCCCCCGCAAAGGGGGCGCGAGCCCCCTCAACCGGCCGCCATCACCCCCGAATCGATCAGGCGGCGATGAAAGAGGAGGATCTCCTCGTGGTGTTCGCAGGTTTGATAGCGCCCCCTGCAGAGCAGCATCAAGCGCTTGCGCTCGCGGTGGGAATCGGAGAGCGGCACGCCGGCCGCGTCCAAGATCACGGTGCCAAGATAGGGAACATCCAGCGTTTCGAACTGCGGCAGCGTCGGCACGCGATAGTTGATGCCGCGCACCGCGTAGTAGGTGATGAAGCCGATGGATTCCGGGTTCAGCGCCACGTCCTCGGCTTCCGTCTCGGCATCAAAGCCCAACAGCGTGCGCGTGGCCATGGGATGGTGGTCCCCATAGTGCACCACCAAGAACCGCTCGAGCGGGAAGCGGTGCCGCAATTCGCTCATGAGCGCGTCAAAATCGAGCTTGGCCAGGGACAGACGGCGCAGATACTCGTGCATTTCAGGGTCCGTGCCGGGACCCCCGCCCGGGACATCGGCGTCGGGCTGGTACTCGAAGTCGTAGGGCCAGTGCGCCGACATGGTCTGGATGTACATGAAGAGCGGCTTGCGCGAGGACTTGAAGTGCTTCTCCATCTCAGCCACGGCGTTGGCGAAGTAGAAGCGGTCGCGCTCCTGCGTGCTCTTGGCCCCTTGGGCACGCATGTCGACGATCTCTCTGAGCCCGATCGAGCTGTAGAAGCGATCGTTGGACACGAAATTGCGCAGCAACGGGTAGAACACGACGTTGCGGTACCCGCAGCGCTCAAACACCTGCGGCAGCGTCTCCTTTAGCCTGTTTTGCGTGAAGGTCTGCACGAATTGGCGCATGCCGCCGAAAGCGTGCGTTGATACCCCAGCCAGGATCGAAAACTCCGTCAGCCACGAGGCGCCGCCGTAGGTCTCAACCCTGAGCTGGTGGGTGCGATCATCGTAGGAGTGGAAAAAAGGGTCCACGGCACGGTCGTAGTGCAGGGTCGGGAAAAGTGCGGGCTGCACCACCGACTCCTCGTGAATGAGAAGCACGTGCGGCGGCTTGGCACCCAAGGTGCACGCGGTGGGCAGGCTGAAAGCGGGCCCGGCGGCCGCCGCGCGCGGCGCCGCTTCCAGGAGCGCTCCGCGCCACAACGCCTCCAGCGTTTCCCCCCACGAGGCGTAGAAGGAGGAGACGTAGAGGTTCTCATAAAAGAACTGCATGTGCCGGCGCTCGCCTTTGGCAGCGGCGCCGTACCAGGCAAGCACGATTGCCATCGGCAGGGCCACGGCCGCCCCGCGGCGGCGCACGCACGTGCCATCGGCACGGTAGGCGAGCCAGGCTGCACCCGAAAAGCCGATGAGCGCACCGGCAAGCGCCACCAGATAGCGGCGCTGGTCGCTCCACAGATAGCTGATCGTCGACCATGAGCTCAGATAGAAGATGATATCGTACGCGTGCATGACCATGTTCATGACCGCACGCTTGACCGAGGAGATGGCGATGATCAGCACGACGAGCAAAGCCACCACTGTCGTCGCGAACAGCACCCGCTGCGCCAACAGGACGAGGAGGACAATGAGTGCCAGCGTCACGCCGGCGGTGAAAATAATGTTGGGGAACGTGCCCTCATCAACCCAGAAATAGCGGGCCAGCATGGCACCAATCAGCGCGGCAATCGCCCACGACGTGGTCGGACGGAGCTCGACGCATCTGAGCACCTGGGCTGCGATGGAGCGCAGCCGACCCGTTCGAGGCCTCCCGGTGGGAAGGCCCAGCGTTTGATCCGTCATGGACCGACCGTTGGGACACGTCACAAAAGCTTTACAGAGCAGCACGACCAATATGAATGCGCAATGAAGCTAGCGTCGCAGGGGCGGGGAAAAATCCACCCAATGGGGCGCGCCGACGCCAACAGGAGGGTGTCTTCAGAAGACGCACGAATCCCCTCTAGAGCTTTGATTTGATGAACAAAACAGACTAGAGCAGCGGCTGTAGGAAATCGCCCGTGCGCGGACGGCCGCCCGGAACCGAGAACATACAGGCTGCGTTCATGTTGCGCCGGTTATCCAAATGGCGACCCCGGCCTATCGTCTGCAAGGCGAACATGGGACGATCTGGGGTTTCCTGTGCAACAACGCCACGCCGGCTGCATGGGACGCCGACGATGCCGTCGGTAGGCGGCGACGTCCTCGCGCGTCCCTGGGGAGGGAAGCCGGAATCTCTGAAGCAAGAATCTCTGAAACAACTTGTGACGCGGCGTCGCTGGCGCGTCGCCTTTACAAGACCCAAATTGTCGGCCCATATCGCGCCGGCACGCCGTTTGGAGAGTTCGATGAAATCGAATGCGGTGACATCCGTCGAGCTGGAATTGGACTGGACGGCTCAGACGATCCTTCCAGTCGAGTTCAGAGGCCGGGAGTTGCAGCTCGAGGCTCGAGCCTACCAGGGGGCGGACCCCAACTTTCAAGCGCTGGTTTTGGTGCACCGCGACAAGGATGCCGGCAACAAGAAACCGGTCGTGCGCGTGCACAGCGGTTGCGTGACCGGCGACATCTTTCATTCGCTGCGCTGCGACTGCTACCCGCAGCTGCAGGCAGCCCTCAGCGTCATCACCACCAGTCCGGTGGGCATCCTGATCTATCTTCCCTACCAGGAGGGACGCGGCATCGGCCTCGTCAACAAGATCAGGGCCTACGCCTTACAAGACCAGGGCTACGACACCGTCGACGCGAACGTCGCCATCGGCGCGCCCATCGAGGCGCGCGACTATGATCTTGCCGCTCACATCCTGTTCGACCTCGGATATCCCGAGATCAAGCTCCTCACCAACAATCCTGCCAAAGTGGAAGCGTTGCGCGAGGAAGGCGTCGAGGTAATCGAACAGCTGCCCCTGATCGTCACGCCCTCGTCCTACAACAAGCGCTACCTCGCCACCAAAAAAGAGCGCATGGCCCACAAACTCTAGGGCCCACAAACTCTAGGGCCCATATACTCTAGAGGCGCGCGGCCGATCTGCGCGCCGCCGGGGACTGCGTGCAAGCCAGGCGCACCGTGCAGTTGGCGTCCATCAATAGGACCGAGGCAAGCCCAGTACGTGCTGGGCGATATAGGCGAGTACCATGTTGGTGGAAATCGGCGCCGTCTGGTAGAGCCGGCACTCGCGCCATTTGCGCTCGATGCCATATTCGCGCGCGTAGCCGAAGCCGCCAAAGGTCTGCAGGCAAGCCTCCGCCGCCTTCCAGGCCGCATCGGCGGCCAGCATCTTGCCCATGTTGGCCTCCGCGCCGCAGTCGCACTCGGCCTCGAACAATGCCGCAGCCTTTTTGACAACCAGCTCGGCGGCAACCATGTCAGCGTGTGCCCGCGCAATGGGAAAGGCAACGCCCTGGTTCTGCCCGATCGGACGGCCGAACACCACCCGCTCCTTGGCGTACTCCGCGGCGCGCCCAATGAAGTACTTGGCATCACCCAAACTCTCCGATGCGATCAAAATGCGCTCGGCGTTCATGCTGTCGACGATGTACCTGAAGCCTTGGCCCTCCTCGCCGATCAAATTTTCCGCGGGCACCTCGAGGTTGTCGAAGAACACCTCGCAGGTGTTATGATTGATCATGGCGTCGATCTTCTTGATCTCGATGCCCTTGCCCTTTGCCTCTTCGAGATCGACCAGAAAGACGGAGAGCCCCTCGGAGCGCTTCTTGACCTTGTCGGGGGGCGTGGTGCGCGCCAGCAAGAGCAGCAGGTCGGATTGCAGCGCGCGTGATGTCCACACCTTCTGGCCGTTGACGACATAGCGGTCGTTGCCCTTCTTGTCCGCGCGCGTCTTGAGCTGGGTGGTGTCGGAGCCGGTGGTGGGCTCGGTGACGCCAAAGGCCTGCAATCGCAGCTTGCCGGCGGCGATGCCTGGCAGATATTTGCGCTTCTGGGCGGGGCTGCCGTGCCGCAGCACGGTCCCCATGGTGTACATCTGCGCATGGCAGGCGGCCGCATTGCCACCTCGCTCGTGGATGGTCTCCAAGATGGCGCAGCCAGCCGAGATCGGCAGGCCGGCCCCGCCGTACTCCTCCGGAATGAGGGCGGCGAGGTAGCCCGCCTGCGTCAGCGCATTGACGAACTCATGGGGGTAGGCGCTCGCGTGGTCGAGCTTGACCCAGTAGGCATTGGGATACTGCTCGCAGATGCGCGCCACACCTTCGCGGATGTCGGCCCAGCCCGGCTCAATCGAAATGGAGACGGGGTCGCTAGCGTGGGTCATTTGGGCTCGTCCGATCTGCCTCTTAGGCGCCAAGCGATAGCGAACGTGAGCCCACTTGGCCAGCCTCGCCGCGCCACTGAATGGGCCGCCCGCATCGGCAGACCCGCGCCAGGCTAGCGCTCGACCACAGCAAACCGCGTGAAATCGATGTCCTTGCCCAGCACCGCCTCGGCCAACAGCGAACCGCAATAGGGCCCCATGGTAAGGCCGCTGGGACCCAGCCCGTTGCCGATGAAGAGGTTGTCGGTTCCCGGCACCGGCCCAAGCTTGGGCACCTCATCGAGCGCCGTCGGCCGGAAGCCGATGCGTATTTCGTCGAGCGTCCAGGATGCGAGCCCCGGTGCCACCGCGAGCCCAGCGTTGAGGACCTCGGCTACGCCGGCCGCGGTCACGCGGTAGTCGAAGCCCGAGCCGGTCTCGCGGGTGGCGCCGACCACGACGCGCGAGTCCTCAAACGCCAGAAGATAATAGCTGTTGAGCGGCATCAGCACCGGCCAGCGCGCCGTGTCGATGGGAGGTCGACGCAGGTGGAGGATCTGGCCACGCTGCGGCGCCACCGCCAGCCGCACGCCCGTCGGCGCCAGCATGGCGGGTGCCCAGGCGCCGCCCGCCACGACCACGACTTCCGCCTCGATCCCCTTGCCCGCCACCCGAACGCCGACCGCCCTGTGGTTGTGCACCATGAGCTCGGCAGAGCCGGTCTCGAACTGCGCCCGATGCCTCACGCAGGCGCGCTGCAACGCACGGGCAAGCCGTCGCCCGTCAACGCGAGCGCCGCCCGACACATAAAGCGCGGGCTGCTCGCTGCGCAGCGGCGGGAAGAGGGCTTGGGCCTCGTCCGCCGACAGCCGCTCGACCTGGCCCACCGGCCACGCCTTGCCGCGCGCCCGCACGCGGGCCTCCACGGCATCGAGTTCGCGCGCCTCTTTGGGCACGTAGAGGCCGCCCACGGCCGCGTAGCCCACGTCGGGCTCGCCGTCCGCCGCCAACATTGCCACGAACTGGGGATAGTACCGCGCACCGCCCGCCAGCAGCGCGTAGCTCGCCGCATCCTCGATCGGAGAGCCCCAGGGGCAGATGATGCCGGCGCCGGCGGCGGTGGCGCGACCGGCCTCGGCGCGATCGATCACCGTCACCTCACAGCCGGCGCGCGCGAGGTGATAGGCCGTGCTGGCCCCCAACACTCCCGCTCCAACCACGACGACTTTCATGATCCTGGATCAGCGGTCTGAGGCATGGCCCTCTCTCACCCTTCCCGTGCCGCGCCAGCGCGATGCCACACGTTGCGGCAGCCCTCCTAGCGCCCCTGGTACTTTGGCTTGCGCTTCTCGTTGAAGGCGTTGATGCCTTCCCGGCGATCCTCGGTGCCGACGGTGCGGTTGTAGGCTTCGATCTCAAAGGCATAGCCGGTGGCGCGATCGAGATCGATGGCCCTGTCGAGGGCCTTCTTGGCCTGGCGCACCGAGATCGGTGCATGCTCGGCGATCCGTCGCGCCGTCACCATCGCCTCGCCCATCAGCGCAGCATCGGGACAAACCTTGTTGACCATGCCCCACGCGTAGGCCTCCTCCGCGCTGAAGGGACTGCCGGTCAGGATCAGCTCCTTGGCGCGGCGCACGCCCACCGCGCGCGGTAGATTTTGCGTGCCGCAAGCCCCCGGCAGGATGCCGAGCGTCACCTCGGTCAAGGCGAACCTGGCGGACTGCGCTGCGTAGATGAAGTCCGCCGCCAGCGCCAGCTCCATGCCGCCGGCATAGGCCGGGCCGTTGACCGCGGCGATGATCGGGATCGGGCAGTCGTGGATGGCCCGTACCATCTGCTCGACGATGGCATGCTGGCGCCGCCAGGTGGCATCGGTCATACCCTTGCGCTCCCGCAAATCGCCCCCGCTGCAGAAGGCGCCCTCCGCACCCGTCAGCACCAGACACTGGGCCGCGTCTTGGTCGACATAGAAGGCAGCAAAGCAATCGCGCAGCTCGGTCATCATCTGCGTGTTCATGGCGTTGCGAACCTCGGGTCGATAGAGGGTGAGGACGCCAACCCGGTCCGCGCCGATTTCGAATCTCACGGTCTCATAGCCCATGCCTGCCTCATCGGAGCTGTGGCGCTGCTGCCCTGCAACATCGCATGCCCGCCCACCGGGCGCGAGGGTGGTCGTGCCTTGCGTGGCTGCCATGCCGGCATTGTCTCCAGCAGCGACATGGCTATAATGCAGGTCCATGAGCCTGATCGGCATCCCTGCCGGGACGCGCGAGCGAGCGTAAAGCCGAGCGTAAGGCATAGCGAGGTGGCCCGTCGTCGTGGCGGGCCGTCGCCTTTTTTGGGGAGAGCGATGACCCGCCCCAACCGGCCCGATCATATACGCCTAACCTCGCATCCGGCCCCCGGAGCCAAGCCGCGCTATCCGATCGTGTGGGGCGCTCCCTCGGCGCGCGAGCGCGGCCCCGTCATCGGCACGGTATCGCGACCCTTCGATCGCAACGTCATCGGCACACACGGCGGCTCCTATGCCCTCTATCGCGCGCTCGCCGTGTCCGCTGGAGCGCTGAGCCCACTGCAGCGGCCGGACCTCACCAACACCGGACCGGCGGTCGTGATCGGTCCCTTTGCGCAATGGCACGCCGTGGGCAAGATCGTGTCGCTCGATCCGTGGGGCCACACGGTGACGGAAGCGTTCGCCGACGCGATCGCCGAGGGTGCCGATATTAGGCCCAGCATTGCCGTCACACGCGCCCGCCTCGACCTGCCAGAAATCGAGCAGGCGATTGCCAAAGGGCGGCTTGCCCATGATGGAGCGGTGGTGCAACCGAACGGCAGCTTGTCCGTGGTGAAGATCGCCATCGATCCGGTCTGGTACCTGCCCGGCATCGCCGAGCGCTTCAAGACCAGCGAGACGAGCCTGCGGCGCACGCTGTTTGAGCAGACCGCCGGCATGTTCCCGGAGCTGGTGACGCGGCCCGACCTGCGCCATTTCCTGCCCCCCATCGGCGGCACGACCGTCTATATCTTCGGAGACGTCGCCAGCTTGGCCGATCCCGCCACGTCGATCACCTGTCGGGTGCACGACGAATGCAACGGCTCGGATGTGTTCGGGTCGGACATTTGCACCTGCCGCCCCTATCTCGTGCACGGCATCGAGGAGTGCGCGCGCGCCGCACAGGCAGGCGGTCTTGGCATCATCGTCTACAACCGCAAGGAGGGACGCGCGCTGGGCGAGGTGACGAAATTCCTGGTGTACAACGCCAGAAAGCGCCAAGAGGGCGGCGATGCCGCGGCGGCCTACTTTGAGCGCACCGAATGCGTGGCGGGCGTGCAGGATGCCCGCTTCCAACAGCTCATGCCCGATGTGCTGCACTGGCTCGGCATAGCCCGTATCGATCGCTTCGTTTCCATGAGCGACATGAAATACGCGGCCCTGACCGGACAGGGCGTCAAGATCGTCGAGCGCGTGCCGATCCCCAACGAGCTCGTTCCTGCGGACGCCCAGGTGGAGATGGCGGCCAAGAAGGCAGCCGGCTACTACGCTGGCGCGGCATTCGAGCCGCAGGACCTGGCGGCCACGGTCGGTCGCTCGCTCGACCAGCAGTGACCCCTCGACCGGACGTGCGCGTGAAGCCCGAGACGGCGGCAGCTTCTTTGCTATTGAGCGCCCAGGCAGTACGGGAGCGGGCGCATCGACTGTTGGCGATCGGGATTGCCGATAGGCTCGCGCATTTTCGCGTCGACCTTGGCCGGCTCGACAGTGCCGCGGAACTCGTCGCCGCAACCACGCGCAAGGCCTATCCCACGCTCGATGTGCCCCTGCACGCCCGTTGGCGCCATTTCCTGGTCCGCGGGCGTGATCGTTGGGCCGAGATCGATGCGGCCACGCCATGGCGCGATCGAGCCGAGCGTGCCAGGGCCGCGTTCGACCTGGCCATCGTCAGCGTGCTCCTCGATGCCGGCGCAGGGCCAGCATGGAGCTACGGCGACCACGCGTCGGGCGCACGCATTGGCCGATCGGAAGGCCTGGCGCTTGCCAGTCTTGCCATGTTTGCCGCCGGTGGCCTTTCGCGCACGCCAGGTGGGCCGATGCGCGCCGATGCAGCAGCGCTGCAGGCGCTCGATGCAGGGCTGCTCGGTTGGCATTTCCAGGCGAGCGACGCCAACCCGCTGGCGGGGCTTGAAGGGCGCGCTGGTCTCCTGCGCCGCCTCGGAGCAACCGTGGCGGCGCGACCCGACGTCTTTGCCCGCACCGACACGGCACGCCCCGGCGGCCTTTTCGATCACTTGGCGGCACTGGCGCACGGCCGCAGCATTGCCGCCGCCACCATCCTTGAGGAAGTGTTGCGGCATCTGGGACCGGTCTGGCCGTCGCGGCTCCAGTTGGGCGGCGTGCCCCTGGGCGACTGCTGGCGCCATCCGGGCCTCACCGCGCCCGACGCCACAACGGGGTTGATGCCACTGCACAAGCTGTCGCAGTGGCTGGCCTACTCGCTGGTGGAGCCACTGCAGGGGGCTGGCATCGAGGTGACCGCGCTCGACGGCCTCACAGGCCTCGCCGAGTACCGCAACGGCGGCCTGTTCGTCGACACCGGCGTGCTCGAGCTGCGCGACCCGACCCAAGGCGCGGCGGTGCACGAGGTTGGCTCCCTGCTCGTGGTCGAATGGCGCGCACTTACGGTGGCGCTGCTCGACCGCCTTGCCGGCTCGGTGCGTGGCCGATTAGGTAGGGACGCGGCCTCGTTCCCGTTGGCCAAGGTGCTGCAAGGCGGCAGCTGGGCGGCGGGCCGCGAAATTGCGCAGGCCCGTCGGCAGGACGGCTCGCCGCCCATTAGAGTTGCCAGCGACGGCACGGTTTTCTAGCTCGCAATGTCGAGGCATGCCATGCAAGGCGTCACGATCGTCACCCATCCGCTGGTCCAGCACAAGCTGACGCTCATCCGCGACAAGAACCGCTCCACCAAATCGTTTCGCGAACTCCTCAAGGAGATCGGCATGCTTCTGTGCTATGAGGTGACGCGCGATCTGCCGCTGAGGAGTGTGGAGATCGAAACGCCCTTGGTCCGCACGACGGCCTCGCAGATCGCCGGCAAGAAGCTGGTGTTCGCGCCCGTGCTGCGCGCGGGGACGACCTTCGTTGAGGGCATGCTCGACCTCGTCCCGACCGCCAGAGTGGCCCACATCGGCCTTTACCGCGAG
>Ga0306920_100013936_pt1 | contig 10965 bp, 13 predicted proteins | sample flu12Cox44000170_FD_204666 | JGI IMG/M metagenome (GOLD analysis project Ga0306920, IMG submission 204666) | Lab enrichment of tropical soil microbial communities from Luquillo Experimental Forest, Puerto Rico - flux4day.12C.oxic.44.000.170 (v2)... | ecosystem: Environmental > Terrestrial >...
GACCAGGTCGCGCGCGTCCGGATCGACGGCCCCTGTCGCGTCGGTGCGGCGACCGAGATCCTTAATCAATTCGAGGTTCAGTGACCGGGCGAGGCGGCCCGTGATCTCTGTCTCCGCGGCGAGCAGGCGCCGCCGGTCGGTTTCCACCCGGTCAGCCCAGAGATGGGCGCCGCTTCCGGCGTCGACCAATTGAACGTTGATTCGGACCTCTTCTCCGGCCCGCCGCACGCTGCCCTCGAGCAGATAGCGCACGCTGAGCTCGCGCCCGATCTGTTGCACGTCCGCAGCCTTGCCCTTGTAGGTGAATGCGGTGTTGCGGGCGATTACGAAAGCCCCGGCGATCCGCGACAGGTCTGTCGTCAAATCCTCAGTAATCGCATCGGCGAAATATTCCTGGTCCGGATCGCTCGACAGATTGGCGAACGGCAGTACGACGATTGACAACCGTGGCAACGGCTCTGCCGCTGTTGTCGGAACGGGCGGCGCTGGCGCTTTCGGGAGCAGTCGATAGGCGCGCACCGGCCGCGCGATGTTCTTGAGCCGCTGCTCGCCGATATCGGCAAACGCCACATCGAGCTTGCCCACCACATCCTCCTGGACGCGGGCCGAGACGCAGATGCCGCCCGGCATAGCCAGGCCTTCGAGGCGGGCGGCGATATTGACACCGTCGCCGAAGATGTCCCCGTCTTCGACGATAACGTCGCCCTGATGCACACCGATGCGAAGCTCGATGCGCCGCTCCGGCAGTGCCGCCGCGTTGCGTTCAGCCATGGCCGTTTGGATTGCCGCGGCGCAGCGCAGCGCATCGACGGTGCTGGCAAATTTCACAAGCATGCCATCACCGGTGGTCTTGACGATGCGGCCACTATGTGCGGCGATCTCAAGGTCGATCAGCTCGCGGCGATGCACCTTGAGCTGCTCGTGCGTCCCTTCCTCGTCTGCTCCCATGAGCCGCGAATAGCCCGCCACATCGGCGGCCAGGATCGCGGCGAGACGGCGGACAGCGGGCATTGCTCACCTAGGGCGATCGGTTCTTCGACAAAATTTGCCCTGAAATTGTCCTACGCACCAGCCCTATGCGTGTATTGAGCCGGAATCCCGTCCGCCTTGAAGTCGCGAAGCGGTCGAAGTTCTTAAGGTGGGTGAAGGACCGGTTTGGGTGGAACCCACCGGCCGACCCTTGCTCGACCGCATCGGCTCCGCAGGTGCTGCGGTGCTCTCCGCCGCCGCCGGCGTCGTGCGATGGGCGGTAATGGCCGAGACTGCATGGCTGCCAGCGCTGGCGTTGATCGAGCCGCTGCACGGCCTAACCTTCGCGCTCTTGCATCTGACGTGCATGCGGCTTTTGGCACAATGCGTTCCAAGACACCTCGAGGCGACGGCACTGACGATCTACGGTACCGTCGGCATCGGTATTGCGACGGCTCTGCTTACGCTTGCCTGCGGGCCAATTTTCGAGCGCTTCGGGGCGCACGGGTTCTGGGCAATGGCGGCCCTCTGTGTGGCGGCGATGCCGCTCACCCTAACCCTGCGCGAACCGGTGGCCGGTTCTAGGTGATCTTTTTTCGCTCGGCCGATTATCTGATTATCTGGATGTCTTGCTTGCTGATCCAGACTGTCCGGCTCAGGTTGTCGGACCCGGTGCTCTCCGCCCGCGCGCAAAAGATCAGCCGACCATTTCCGCCATATTTCGCGCGGATCTCGTGCCAGGCGATCTACCCGAAATGACGTCACCGGTTGGCACCAGGCTGACACCGACATCCGCAAACGTTCCTCCGTAATCTTGATCGCATAACGCGGGAAAGTGTCGGACGTTGCCGGCGCCCCTCGCTTATACATCCGATCCGCGCAGGAAGCCTCTCGCGATGGACCACGTGTTCAGCCGTTCAATGGAGGGGTGCCGGAGCGGTCGAACGGGCTCCCCCTCTATCCCTGAATATGCCGTTGCGTCGCGTGACGTGATTTTTCTGCGGCTTACCGCCCCGCTGCAAAGGGCTCGGCGCGCGACAAAGGACCTTATGGGCCGCGCTTAGCCGAGCTCCAAACCGTAGATCTCACGCATCTCGCGTATCCCTCGCAGTGTATGGTAGCCGACGGGTACCAGGCGACATTTGTCCGCCACGACGGCGGCGAGTTCCGCGGAAACCAGCACCCTGCGACCTAATCGTTCGCAGAGAGCCTCGATGCGCGCGGCTTCGTTGACGGCCGGCCCGATCACCGTAAAGTCGAGACGGTCAACGGCGCCGACATTACCGTAGAGCACGTCGCCGAGATGGAGTGCCAAGTCGACCGCGGCAGGCGGTTTGCCCATCTCGCGCCGCGCGGTATTGAGCTGGTCGATGGCACGCATCGCCTCAGCCGCGGCGCCGGCAGCAGATTTGCGTTCGCGTCGCATCCTCGAAGGGAAAAATCGCGAGCATTCCGTCGCCGAGGAACTTGAGGACCTCGCCGCCGCGCCGTGCGTAGTGAAGCGGTCAGCGTCTCGAAGATCTCGTCGAGCAACTCGATGACCGCAGGTCCCGGTATTGTGTCAGCAAGCGCGGTGAAGCTCCGGATATCGGCATACCACAGGACGGCGCGGATACTCTCGACAGAGCCGCGCTCGACCGCTCCAGCATGAACACGTCGGCCCGCGTCGTCGCCCAGATAGGCTCCGAGGAGCCCGGAGGCGATCGTGTGGCCGGCATGGGTCATCATCGCCAGGGAGACGACGGGCAGCACCGCCTTCAACAGCACGAGGTCGTCGTCGCTGAATCCGTCGGGCCGATCGGTCGCAAAGGAATAGCCGATTCCCGTTCCCCGAGAGGGGTCGTCAGTCTTGCCAAAGCGAACGATCTCAGCGAAATAATCGGTAGCGCCGGCGGCGGCGTGCGCCTTTAGGTTGGGAAAATCGAGCTGCGCGTCGGCTCCGATGAGGCGCCTGCGCAAATGCAGCCAGGGATTCCCGTCTCCGGCCGAAGTTTCCGCTTGGCGTAGAAGATGGCCGAATGGGCTGTTAAGCACCTCCTGCTCGTACTCGTCGCCGCGTTCGAATTGCTGGGGCTGAATGGCGTTGAGGTGGCGCCACCAGGTGTAGCCGTAGCCACCCCATTGCGGATGCAGCGTTTTCATCCCGGCGAAGGCGCGCCACAATGGCACGCCAGCGATCACTAGGCGCTGACACAGACCGTCAAACAGGGGAGCGGCCTCTGTACCGCGCAGACCTTCGCCGACCGTCCAGACATGCAATTCGATAATTCGCCGACCTAGCGGGCCGTCGAAACTCGCTGGGAGGGCCATTCGAGATAGTCGAAACGGGTCGAACATCAGCGCCTGCCATCGCGCATTAGGTCCCGCTCTAAGTTAGGAATGAATTGGGATGACGGCAAATCGCAAACGCGCCGCCGACTCACTTGAACTTTGTGCGCCTGAGCCGATCCGCATCTCCGGCTTCGCCGTGTCGAGCAAGACGCCCTCGGATGGCGGGGGCCGCTCCTATTGGCGGCGATGTTGGCTGGGCTTGGGGGGTCCACCGGTCAGGGACCTCTCCGGCGGTCCAAATATGAATCCCTCCAAACAACGCTAATCCATGAAGATTGGAACACTGGCAAGCCGTTGCACTTTTCAGTGCTCGACGTAACCTCGTAGCCACACGAGAATTTGCGGCCAGCCCTTATGTGCCTGCAAGCCTTCGGGCGTGAGACCCGAATGCGTCAGGCGGACGGTTGTGAGCCCGTCCTTTTCAGTCAGATCGAAGTGCACAAGCGTTTCCCTTGGGTTTTGCTGCCAGTCTGGCAGCCAAGTGAAGGCAAGCACGTGGGGCGGCTCGATCGTTCGATATTCTCCTTTGATGGTGAAAGGCCTGCCGAAGCCGGTGCCGCTCATCTTCCATTTGCCGCCAACCCGCAGATCGGACTCAACGAGCGTGGTCTGAAAACGGCCTTCAGCGCCCCACTACTCCTTGCGCTGCTCGGGATTGGTCAGCGCCTCAAAGATGCGCCTGGCTGGCGCTTTGATGGTTATTTCCTGGATGACGGTTTCGTCTGCACCAATTGTCGTCATCGCTCGTCCTCGACATAGCGTTTCAGGTTTTGCAAGGTCGTGCCCCAGTATGCCTCGTAGTCGCTAATCCAATCGCTCACCGCGCGCAGCGGCTCGGCATTGAGCGCGCAGATTCGTGTGGTGCCTTTCTCCGTCGTGGCGACCAGACCGACCGCACGCAGCATGCGTAGATGCTTGGAAATGGCCGGCCGACTCGTGCGGAAGTTTGCGGCGATCTCGCCGACGCTGCAGGGGCGGCCGCGTAGCATTCCGAGAATCTCGCGCCGCGTCGGATCGGCGATCGCCCGAAAAACTGCCTCATGGCGCTCGCGCCTTAACGTAACCATTCGGTTATAGTAACCGTTTGGTTACTAATGTCAAGCAAGTCCGCGGTGCCTTAGCGCTGGCGCGTTCGGCGTGCCGTCGAAATCATCGCCGCCCTTGAGATCGTCAATCGGATCCGGGCCCCTTCAGCCGAGAGCTGATAGTGAGGCGCCTATTTGTTCCCGATCTGGTCCGGCCTATAGTGCTATCCAGCCCGTTTTATGGCGTCACCCCGAGCCTGGACGGCCGCGCCCCGGTGCTGTTTGCTATCGCGGGCGATCGGGATCCCCCCAATGCTGATCGTCCAGCCCTGAGAACCCCGGTGATCCCCCGCAGAGGTTTTTTTTTCTGAAAGACGGAGTCAACGCACCGCGGCCGAGATCAATCCCGCGCCCACGCAGAAAACCACAATCACGAGCGGCGGGACCCGCCAGCGTTCCAGCAGCACGAAGCCAACCAAGGCGATCGCGGTGCTGGTGGGCTACGCGCTGCGGACGCTCGTCCCAATTTGACCGTCGTCGCGAGGGGGCCGGAGGTCTGTGCCGCGCGCATTTCAGATCGACTTTGCAGGCCTTCTGAGAAAAGACCATTTCTCGACTTTGAGCGCGACAAAAAACCGGCGCAGAAGCGCAAGACGTGAAACTGGCGATGGATATTCTCACCGCCTTTGGATTGTTCACCGTCACGGCAATGGTGGTGACCTATGCTTTCGAACCGCGGAATCCGGGGTTTATCTTAGCATTTGCCGGGGCGTGCGTCTTGGGTTCGCTTTATGGGTTTCTGCAAGGCGCTTGGCCGTTCGGCCTCGTCGAAGCAATTTGGGCGTTGGTGGCGGTGCGTCGCTGGTGGCGGAAAGAGCGGAGGTGATCACCACCGCATTCCGCTCAAAGAGATAATTCCGAGTGCTACGCTCGTCGTGTTCACTCTCCGTACTGCGCACGCGGGATCATAACGGTGCGGCGACTTTGCCCCGGATGACGGATGCCCGGCAAGGCGCCCGTCCGACTCACCGGTTCTAGACTAGGGGCTCAATAGCGGGCGACCAAAGAGCGCCGGAACGAGATCGTCCAAAAAAAGCAGGATCTGGGCGCGGACACCGACGCCACGTCCGGCTGCCCGCTCGAGCGGCACAATCGCCTCGACGGCGAGCTGCCACGTTTCCGCAACATAGGACAAGCCCGGGTTCATCGTGCCCACCGTCCTTCCGCTCGATCCACCCCCAAACGGCGTGTCGAAGGCAAACTCGATGAGCGGCACGAACTGATGGAGGGGCTCCTCTTTCGGCGGGCCGCCGTTGAACCGGTCAGTGAGGTAGAGCGTGCTGAATTCGAGCGCGACCCCCCAATGGAGAATGTTTGAGGCTGGAGTGAACACCGGCGCCAACTGTCCGCTTGGCGTTACGGCAGTCACCGTCGATTTGCGGCTGGTCACAAACAGGGGCGTGACTGCGCCTGCGATAGCAAAAGGGCGCAGCCACGAGACATCATCAGGGAAATCGCCGAAACCTCTCCCGACGAACAGGCCCGGCTGAAATGTGGTCGCCCGGTCCGCGCCAACAGCTTGAGCCCCCGAATGTCCGATCCCCCAGTTGAATCCCGCCGAGACCAGGGTTTCGTGCGGATCATTCTCATAGACCAGGGTCTTGAGATTGAGGCTGGTCGCATCGAAGCCGGTCTGTGATCCGAAGCCCCGCCGGCTCCGCTCTATCCAGCCGGTATCGATACCGACCAAAAGAGTTGGCGTCAGGAGCCGGGAGAATGAGCTCTCTATTGCTGTATCGGTGACCTCCGTGCCGTCACCCGCCGGATGCTTGAAGCTCGAAATCTCTGTTGGCCATTCATCGGCGACGGCAGGGTCATCGAAGGTAAGCGTGCCGGGAAAATATCGGTTGCCGGCTATACCGTGCGCGCACGCCCATTGCCCAAAGCCGGCGCACGCGATGACGAGCACGGCCAATCCTCTCGGAAACACAGGCGTCCTTGCCACTTCGGGGCGAGAGATACCGGCCGAGCGAACCCAGTTCTACAACAGAGGCCACATCCAGAACGCGACACCGACGAGCGCAATGAACGTACCGCTCAGAACCTCCCCATAGCGTTCAAATGCCCCGAGCCGAACCCGCTGAAGGCCGGCGGTAGAGTAGACGCATAGCAATACGTAGGTGGCGATCGTGCTGATCGCGAAGACGACCGACATCGCGATGATGAGCCCGATCCCATATTTGCCCGCCGCGAAGAACGCCGGAATGCCTTCCACCATAGGTGACGAGCCCAGGATCAGCAGCAGAGCCGTACGCCCCGAGCTCTTGTGCCGATGCTCGTGCAATGGCGCCTGGAGCTTCGTGCTATCCACTGCATGGGTTGTCTCCGGAAGATGGTCATGCCAGTGCGTATGCGGGGAGCGGACCATGCCGATGCATATGGACATGGCGCGTGAGGACGGCCGTGTCGCCACCCAGCGGCGCATAGAGCGGGTCATGAACCGGACCCGGATCGTGATCATGGGCATGGCCATAATCGTGATCGTCGCCGTGAGCGTGATCATGCTCGGCGAACCGGGTCTCAAACACATGCGCCGCGCCAGCATGTTCGAGCGTGACGACGACCTCGAATTCGTGCGGCTCGGAGATCTCTTCGACGGACTCCCAGTACGTCCCGTGATTTGCAAAGAGAAAAAACTGGCGCTTCCCTCCGGCACGTAGCGTCTCGACCGTGATGGCATCAGCATCAACGCCCGTCACACGAAATCGCGGCGGAACGAATGACTCATAAATTGACAGCACCAACTCACCGTGATCGGTAGCAATCCTCTGCCGCTCCGATCCGTGGACATCGCCGACGCCAAGGTGCGCGAAATGATGAGCATGACCGTGGCCATGACGGCCTCGTCCGTGCAGTTCGCGCCAAGCCGCAATCGCGATCCACGTGCCGAAGGCCACCAGCGCGAGGCTCGCCGCCGTGTCGACGAGATAGCCGAAGCGCGCGGTCACGGCAACACCGGCGAGCCAAACGACTGACGCGATCACCAATGTCGAGAGCACGTGGCCGAGGCCGGCCTGGAGCGCCGCGCGCGCCGTTTCGCCCTGCGACCAGCCGCGCTGGCGCGCAATGAGGGTGATCGGCACCCAGTGGTCCGGGACGATCGTGTGCAAGACCCCAATGGCGGCAACGGCGCCGATCAGCAGCAGCTCAGGACCGACATTCATGGTTCGTCCTCATGTTCGTGCTGATGGTCTGGGTCGAGATGGCTGTGCGGATGCGAGTGGCGGGTGCCATCCGCATGCTCATGTTCGTGCTCGTGGAACACGATCTCCAGGCGATGGCCGAAGGCATCGGCGATGCGGCACAAGGTCCTGAGGCTCGGAACATGATCACCGCGTTCGAGGCGCGAGATCATCGATTCCGTCATCGAGAGCCGCTTCGCGAGCTGTCGCTGCGTCTCGCCCGTGCGAGCGCGCAGCTGGAGCAGGCGCCGGGCGCATTGCGCCGCGATCGCGATGCTGTCATTGGCCAGGTGTTGCGGCGCGCGGATCGGGCCGGGTTGCTTCATGGTCGTCCTTCGCAAATTTGCGAAGTACACCTTCGCACAATTGCTAAGCTTGGTCAATCAGCCCTTTGTTCTCCTGCAAGCCAAGTTCAAAATGAACAACCTCAAGCGCTACCATCGCTTTCACGGTTGGTGCGCTTCCGGCGCTCGGCTCAGCGTTCGTTGCGGAATAGCTTTACGCCGACTTAGGCGTTGGCCTCGCCACGAGGATAAGCACACACCCGAACAACTCATAGGTCGCCAGCTCAAGATGACTGACCTTGCGCAATAGCCGGAACTCGAGCCAGCGGTGCCCCTGAGCGCTTTGTTCACCGCCTTTCTTATCGTCTCGCTCTGCGGCGTTGGCGGCGGCGGGGGGATTGTTTGGGCGCGCCGCATCGCTGTCGAAACCCGCCGCTGGATCAGCGACCGGGAATTTGCCGACATCGTCAGCCTTTGCCAGTTCATGCCCGGGCCGAACATTGTCGGTATTGCCGTCTGCGTCGGGGCCAAGATGCGGGGGACGATCGGCACCATGGCCGCGGTCGCTGGCTTTCTTGTCATTCCGTGGTCGGTCGGCCTCGCGCTCGGCCTGTTGTGCCTCGAATATGCTCACCTGCCGGTTCTCAGTAACATCCTCGGCGGCATTGCCGCGACGGCAGCCGGGCTCCTGACAGCGACAGGCATAAGGCTGCTCGTGCCACACCGGCGCCGACCGGCAGCCCTCGTTTTTGCGGCGCTTGCCTACGGCCTCATTACCTTCGGCGGAGTACCCCTTCTCGTTGTTCTATTCGGCCTCGTGTCGCTCAGCATTGCTGTTGCCGGCGTCGAAAACGCGAGAGCACGATGACCAACCCTTCCGCTCCGATCGCGTTGACCGCGCACCTTGCCTTGGTTTCCTCGATCAGCTTCGGAGGCTTCCCGACGGTCTTGCCGGATGTCCGCAACTTCGTCGTCACCACTCATGGCTGGATGACCAATCAGGAGTTCGCCAACCTGTTCGCGATGGCGCAGTCGATCCCCGGGCCGAACATGATACTGATGATGAGCTTTGTCGGATGGAAGGTGTGGGGACTTCCCGGTGCCGTAGCGAGCGCGTTTGCGACCTTCGGCCCCCCTTGCACGATGTACTTCGCGGCCTATCGAGCATGGGATCGCTTCCGTGACGCGCCGTGGCAGCGCATCCTGCGGCTCGGTTCCTGTGATCATGGGACTCGTCATCGCCAGCGGCACCGTCATGGCGCGCGCAGCGGATACCAGCTGGCGGGCTGTCGTCCTCACACTGGCCGCCGCTGTGATCACGTTGGGGACCCGGCTCAGTCCCTTGTGGATGCTGCTCGTAGGCGCCGCTCTTGGTGGCCTCGGTCTACTGTAGGCGGACCGGTAAGGCGGGTGGGAGTGCAGGCCTCCCTCCTTCGCGTGCGTGGCCACTACGAATTTTCGTTAATTTTTGATGGCTGAACCGCCGTTCCCGGCGGCGGAGCGCTTTTGATGGCCGCCACAACCGGCGTTTCTCCCGATAGGCCCGCAGTCACCTCGATACGACCATTATCGGTAAGACCAGTCTTGATGGCGAGCCGCGTGATGCGATTGTCGGTGATAGTGTCCACGAAGCTCCCGTCGCCATCCGACCCGACAGCCGTGGCGGGTAAGGTAAGCGCATCCGGATGCCGGTTCATTTCCAGCGAGACCGTCGCATACATTCCCGGGTAAAGACGTTCCTTCGGGTTGGGCAAATCGATCTCGGTACGCATGTTCCGCGTCTCGGGATCGAGACGTAACGAGAAACGGGTCACCTTGCCGATAAACGGCTTACCGTTGAACCCAGAGGGCTTGACGAGTGCCGGATCGCCGATGTGAAGGTGAGGCACGTCGCTCTCCGGAACGTCGCAAAACACCCGGATCGTCTCGATCCGCTGCACCGTGAACAACGCCGTCATTAGTGTCCCCGTGGGGGCTGCACCAGATCGCCTCGGTTCACTAGACGCCGCGCCACCACGCCATCGAACGGCGCCACAATCTGCGAATAGGCGAGAAGTGTTTTTGTTTTCTCCACGGTCGCGGCGGCGAGGTCAATTTGGTGAGCGGCCAAGGTGCGGTTCGCTTTCGCAACGCCGACATTGGCCCTGGCGACCGCCGCATCGGCGCGGTTCTGATCGACCGTTTGGGCGGGGACCCATTGATCCTTGAGGAGCACTTCGTTCCGCTTCAGCGTGATATCCTGTAGCGCTCGGTTCGCCCTGTCGTGGTCGACCTGGCGGCGAGCGGTTTCCATCGCACTTCGCTTTGAAGCGAGCTGGGCTTTGTCCTCGGAGAGCTGCTGCTCCAGTTCGGGGATGTCGATCACCGCGAGCACTTGACCCGACTTCACGTGATCACCGATATCGACGCGAACATCCGACAGATATCCAGTGACTTTGGCGAAGAGATCCGCCGTCTCGAAAGCCTCGAGCGTGGCATTGGTTTGCAGCCGTTGAGCCACTGTCACGCGGCGCGGATGCACGACCTCGATGAGCGGGCGGCTATCCGCCTCTGTTGACTTCGCCGACGGTGGCGCTGCCGCCATGTTCCGCTGGGCGACGATGGCCCCCGCAGCGATGGCGACCACCACCACTATCAAGCCCCTTATCTTCGTCTGGCTAGCGAATTTCATGATCTTCGGCCCTTAAAGCCCGTCGTGGCGCTTCGCTCAATCGGCCGCTTGGCGTCCCGCGCGTCTGTTACCAACCGACGCCGCAACAAGCCGCGGGCTCGGCTCGAAATAGCGGCTGCGCGGGTCGTCCGGATCGAGCGATGCGGAAATCCCTGCACGCCGCGACTGAAGCGTTGCGAAAATCGCCGGTAGGATAACGAGCGTGGCGCAGGTTGCGCCGATGAGGCCGCCGATGACCGCCCGGCCCAGCGGCGCGGTTTGCCCGCCGCCTTCGCCCAGGCCCAGAGCCATCGGCACCATCCCGGCCAGCATTGCGATACTGGTCATCAGGATCGGACGCAGACGGCTCCGTGCGCCCTCTAGTGCCGCCTCCCATGGCTCGCGGCCCGCGACCCGGCTGCGCTCGGCGAAAGTTACGAGCAGGATCGCGTTCGCCACCGCCA
>Ga0306920_100013937_pt1 | contig 10964 bp, 6 predicted proteins | sample flu12Cox44000170_FD_204666 | JGI IMG/M metagenome (GOLD analysis project Ga0306920, IMG submission 204666) | Lab enrichment of tropical soil microbial communities from Luquillo Experimental Forest, Puerto Rico - flux4day.12C.oxic.44.000.170 (v2)... | ecosystem: Environmental > Terrestrial >...
CTATCTCGACCTGGTCGAGGAGGCGGGGCTCGACCGGATACACCTCATCGGCAACTCGCTCGGCGGCTGGCTGGCGGCCGAAATCCTGATCCGTGACCGTTCGCGCTTCCGCAGTCTCGTCCAGCTCGCTCCGGCCGGCATTCGCGTCAAGGGCGTGCCGTGCGGTGACAACTTCATCTGGGGTCCTGAGGAGGCGGTGCGAAACCTTTATCACGACCAGGCCTTCGCCGACCGCGTCCTGGCGATTACGCCGAGCGAGGCGCAGATGGATGTGATGCTGAAGAACCGCTTTACTGTGGCGAAGCTTGGTTGGCAGCCGCGCTGGTTCAATCCCGATCTCGAGAAGTGGCTGCACCGGATCAAGTTGCCGGCGCTCATAGTCTGGGGCGACGACGACAAGATCATGCCGCCGGCGAACGCAGCCCTCTGGCGCGAGCGGCTGCCAGATGCTCGCCTCGTCATGGTGAAGGAGTGCGGACATCTCCCTCATGCCGAGCAGGCCCCCCTTGTCGCGCACCATGTTTGCGAGTTCCTGGAGGCAGTCGCGTCATGAAGCTCGTCTCCTTCCATCTGATGCCGTACCGGCCGCTCGACCTCGCTGAAGCGGCGAAGCACCGCTCGCCCTGGGTGGTGCTACCAAACCGCCTCTACGATCCGGTCAAGGGCGCCGAGGAATACGCGCGCCACATCGACGCGCTCGTCTACGCAGAGGAGCTCGGCTTCGATGCGATCGGTGTCAACGAGCATCACCAGACCGCCTATGGCTTGATGCCGGCGCCGAATCTCATCGCCAGCGCGCTCATCCAACGCACGAAGAAGATCAAAATTGCGATCCTCGGCCGCGCGCTGCCGTTGGTGAACAACCCTATCTACATCGCGGAAGAATTCGCGATGCTCGATAACTTGTCGAAGGGCCGCATCATCGCCGGCTTCGTGCGGGGCATCGGCTCCGAATACCATTCGTCGGGCACCAATCCCTATTTCTCGCACGAGCGCTTCCACGAGGCGCACGACCTGATCATCAGGGCTTGGACGGAGCCCGGCCCCTTCGCTTTCGAAGGCGACCACTTCACGCTGCATTATGTCAATCTCTGGCCCAGGCCCTATCAGAGTCCGCATCCGCCCGTCTGGATACCCTCTCCAGGGTCGGGTGAGACGGTCGCCTGGGCGGCTCATCCCGAGCGCAAATACCCATTTCTCGTGACCTTCTCGTCGGCTGACCTCGTCGCGCGCTACCACAACACTTATCGCGAACAAGCGCGGCAATACGGCTACGAAGCAGCGGCGCATCAACTTGGCTGGGCTTGCCCGATCTATGTCGCCGAAAGCGATGAGCGGGCGCGAGAAGAGGCCGGGCGGGCGGTTGAGACGCTGTTCAACGATTTCCTGCGGCAGAGCTTTGAGATGCTGATGCCGCCCGGTTACACGTCAATCGGCTCGATGAAGAATTTCATTCGCCATCGCACTGCGCTCGGCGGCGGCAGGCTCACCGCTGAAGCTCTCACCGAGAGCGGTACCGCGCTGATTGGCAGCCCCCGGACGGTGTTGGCGGGCATCGTGCGGATGCGCGAGCGCACCGGTTTCGGCATCCTTGTGGCACTCCTCCAGTTCGGTATCCTCTCGGACGATCTCACGCGACGAAACATGGATCTCTTCGCTGCCGAAGTGATGCCGCACCTGAGGGACTAGTTGCGAAATGCCCGTACGATACCCGAGTGGATCCAATTGAAAGCGCCTGATCATGGACAAGAACACAGTTGAACTGTTGGCGCGGCGCGCCGGGCTGGACAAAGCGTTGGCGCAATTCTCCGATGACGTCGCCGCTGCCGCCAAGCAGGCGAGCGACGCGGTAGCGAAGATAAAGGTGCCGGTCGACCCGCGCGCTGAACCGTGGCCCCCGATGCGCGTCGGAACCGGATTATGAACGACCTGCACTGGATGACGGTGGAGGAGGCGACACAAGCCATCGCCGCCAGGAAACTCTCGCCAGTTGAGCTGATGAAGGCTCTGCTGGAGCGCATCGGCCGGCTCGATCCGAAACTGAATACCTTCATCCGGCTTGATGGGGATGCAGCGATGGACGCGGCCATGGCGGCCGAGGCCGAGATCGCATCCGGCCATCAGCGCGGAGCGCTACATGGCGTCCCGGTTGGCATCAAAGACATCATCGATGTCGGCGGCTTGCCCACGACCTGCCATTCGAAGCTGTTGGTCGACAACGTCGCATCGGCCGACGCGGTATGCGTGTCGCGACTGCGCGGCGCGGGTGCCATCGTGCTGGGGAAGCTCTCGACACACGAATTCGCGATCGGTGGTCCCAGTTTCGATCTTCCGTGGCCGCCCGCGCGCAACCCGTGGAATACGGACCACCATCCTGGCGGCTCGTCGTCGGGCTCAGGTTCGGGCTTGGCGGCGGGGCTGTTCCCGATGGCGCTCGGCAGCGACACCGGCGGCAGCGTGCGGAACCCCGCGAGCGCCTGCGGGATCGTCGGGCTCAAGCCAACCTACGGCTTGGTCTCGCGCCGCGGGGTCTTCCCGCTTTCCTTCACTCTCGACCATTTTGGACCGATGACGCGCACGGTTGCCGACAACGCACTGATGCTCGAGATCATCGCCGGTCACGATCCGCTCGATCCAGGCAGCGTCGCTGCGTCGGCCGGCCATTACGAGACCAAGCTCGAGCGCGGCGTACGCGGGCTTCGCATTGGCTACATCCGTCATTTCCACGAGGAAGACATGCCGGCCGATGCCGAGGTGACGGCCGCGCTGGAGCACGTCGCCAGCACGCTGCAGAAGCTCGGTGCTGGGATCCGTGACGTCCGCCTGCCGATACTCGGCGAGTTCGCCGCTGTCAACCGGGTGATCCTTCAGAGCGAGGCTTGGGCAATTCACGGCCAGTGGTTGCGGGAGCGGCCCGAAGACTATGGTCAGCTCGCCCGTCGCCGCTTAATATCCGGTGCATTCCTGAGCGCGGGGGATTATGTACAAGCAGGGCGCCGACGCCTGGAAATGATCAGCGCCGTCGAAGCCGCGCTACGCGAAGTTGACATTCTGCTCTGCGCCAGCGCAATGGACCCGCCCAGCCGTATCGATGACCCGGCGGCGGTCGAGCGCACTTATCCGCGTCAGGCTCGCACGCCGTTCAATGTCACCGGCCATCCCGCGCTCGCGATGATGAGCGGTCTTTCGTCCAGTGGTCTGCCGCTGTCGGTGCAGTTCGTGGGCCACAATTTTGCCGAGGCAACGTTGTTTCAGGTCGCGCGGGAATGGGAGCGCGCAGCTGGGACAGACAATAGCCATCCACGCTTGGTATGAGACGAGAGGGCGGCGGGCGATTTGGTACCGGGTCGGATGGACTTCGCCGATGCGCGAGAACCGAGCGCAGTTCAAGGGCTCCTCCTCCGCGCGAAAAGCCATGAGGGGTCAGGTACGCTCTCTCAGGCGGCCTTTATCCGCCGGACCGACACAACCGGCGCGATAACGCCAAAATTGCCGTACGGGGTCTATGACCTTGCCGCCAATTCTGGGTGGGTCAGTGTTGGCGTAGACCATGACACGGCCGCCTTCGCGGTGAACAGCATCCGCCAGTGGTGGCTTACCGTCGGTCGGGCGCGTTATCCCCAGGCAAGCCGTCTGCTCATCACCGCCGATAGCGGCGGCAGCAACGGGTCGCGGGTGCGGCTGTGGAAACGCGAACTGCAGAAGCTGGCCAACGAGTTCGGCATCGACATCGTGGTCAGCCACCTGCCGCCCGGCACCAGCAAGTGGAACAAAATCGAGCACCGCCTCTTCTCTTTCATCAGCCAGAACTGGCGTGCCAAGCCACTCGTCAGCTATCGCGTCATCGTCGAGCTGATCTCGGCTACTACCACCAAAACCGGCCTCACTGTGCGCTGCAAACTCGACACCGGCCAATACCCCAGCGGCATTGTTGTCTCCGACGCCGAGATGGCCGCTCTCAACATCAAACGTGCTGGGTTCCACGGCGAGTGGAACTACACCATCTCACCGGGTCCTCATCGCCCAAATCGCGCGTTTATCTCGTGACGGGCCCGCGCTTCTTGGACGACCCCTGCTGGCATTTCGCGCGTCTCGTTTTCGGCAGTAATAATCCGTTCGGCTCGGGCTGAATAGCTCGAAACCAGTCCAAGATGGTGCAGGGCGTCTGCTTCGCCGGCGATACCGCCCGTCCGCCCGAGGTGCCAAGAAACATGCGCCCTCAGATAGGCGGATATTTGAACCCGCCTAGAGTAAAAATTTTTAGAGTCTATAAAAAAGGCTCCAAACCCGGTGATCCCTGACATTTTTACTCGTAATCGAGATTAATTTACATGAGTTTGACGTCTTTAAGTTTAAACTACTAGCCTTTCATTAATCGTGCGATGTTATTCATGTGAAGCATTGCCGATAGAGCAATTGACCGTGCCAGTCGTGTTCGCGAATGGTCTTCTCCCGCGGCATTCCCGCCGTATCCGTGCGTAGGGACCGGGCGCGCCCGCTCTACGAACCCAGCAAGCGCCGGCTGACGTGGCCCAACGTGCGGTCGCCACCACCTATTCGGCCGATGAGCCGGAACGCCTGCGCGGTCCGCAGCACGACGCGGCATGGTGCGACGAGCTCGGCGCCTGGCGCTATGCCGAGGCCTGGGACATGCTGATGTTTGGGATGCGGCTGAACCCCATCAGCGGTTGCCACAGCTGACGGGTGAGGAGGGCGATGGTGGCGTGATGGCGAACCGGTCGAACCCGGAGCTTGGAAGAACCCGTCAAGCGTTATGCGCCATTGCAGCGCATAAATCTGTTTGGGAGCCCGGCTGCGGATTGCATCAGGGCCAGCGGTCCTAAGACCGCGCAACGTAGGCCGGACACATGACCGCACCCGACCGCGGCGCAACATACCAGATCGCCCTTGCTTCGACGGGGTCGTCCACACATAACGCTTGGTGCCCGCGCCGGACGATTTCGAGCAAGCCGAGTTTTAATGGTTTATTGGGAAGCCTCGGGCGTCACGCGGAGAACCCTGCGCGAAATGATGGGAAACGGTCGACAGGCCGAACCAGGAATGCATCGACTCCTCGTATATTGATGCGGTTGGCGCGGGAAAATTAGGATCTGCAAAAGAGCCTACTGTAATTATGCAAAGGTCGGGTGCCCGATCACTTTCTGTAAAGACATTGCTCCCGCAATTCGGGCAGAAATGCCAGCGAGGTGAAAATCCACTATCGCCTTTGCGAGTGTAAATCTTATGGTCTCCTTCAATTCGGATCTGGGATTTTAGCCAGCGTGAGCCGCAATGCGCCACAGAGCCGGTACGGCGTTGGCACGATTGACAATGGCATAGATAGACCTGCACTGGCTCGCCCGACGTAATCACTTTTAAAGCGCCGCAATGGCACTGCGCAGTTCGTTCCAATTCCCTTCTCCCTTTCCATGCCAACCTATCTTCCTCCTCCGCGCTGGACACTGTCGAGTGTCATCGGCAGGGGTTCCAATGGTAGATTTTGACCACTGGTGCATAGATCTGGCATCTAATGCCCGCGCGTTCGTTCTAACGGAGGAATGCGGCGTCTTAAGGAGGTGACCGGTGAGCGGATTCGCCGACTACGAACAATACGATGCGCTCGGGCTCGCGGACCTCGTGCGGCGAAAGGAAGTGAGCCCCGAGGAACTCCTCGACGCCGCGATCGAGCGCGTGGAGGCGCGCAACGCCGCCGTCAACGCCGTCGTGATGCCGCTCTACGATTACGGGCACAAGGCCATCGCGGACGGTCTGCCGGACGGACCGTTTCGCGGCGTGCCGTTTCTCCTGAAAGACCTGGGCGGCTGGCTCGCGGGCGTCAGCGTGACGCGCGGCTCGCGCTTCTTCGCCGATGCGCCCGCGGCCGCGGCGGATAGCGAGCATGTGCGCCGGCTCAAGCGCGCCGGGCTCGTGATCTTCGGCCGGACGAATTCGTGCGAGCTCGGCCTCTCCCTCACCTGCGAACCTGCGCTCTACGGCCCGACGAAGAACCCGTGGGACACGACACGCATCTCCGGGGGCTCGAGCGGCGGCGCGGCCGCCGCCGTAGGCGTGCGCATCGTTCCCATGGCGCACGCTTCCGACGGGTTCGGCTCGATCCGCGCGCCGGCTTCGTGCTGCGGCATCGTCGGCCTGAAGCCGACGCGCTCGCGCAACACGATGGCGCCGTACGCCGGTGAAGGGCTCGGTGGTCTTAGCACAGAGCACGCCGTGACCCTGTCGGTGCGCGATTCGGCGGCGCTGCTCGACGCGACATGCGGCGCCGGCCCCGGCGACCCGTACGCCGCTCCCGGACCCGAACGGCCGTTTCTCGCAGAGGCCGGGGCCGATCCGGGGAAGCTCAGGATTGCGTTCACGAGCTTCGCGCCCAATGGCGCGCCGGTCGAAGCGGACAGCCTGCGGGCGCTCGCCGAGGCGGCGAAGCTGTGCGCCGACCTCGGCCATCGCGTCGAGGAAGTGGGACCGGAGATTGACGGCGCGGCGGTGGTCCCGGCGTTTCTTACGCTTGCGTCTGCGAATACGGTCGTCAATCTGGCGAGCCATCCGACCAAGGGTCGCCCGCCGCTTCCGGACGAGGTCGAGAACGTCACATACGCAACCGGTCAACTGGGCGAGAAGGTCACCGCCGCCGACTACATTCGCGCGACGCAGACGGCGCACCGCCTCGGCCGGCAAATGGCGGCGTTTCACGCTACCTATGACGTCCTCCTCACGCCTGCGCTCGCGACGCTGCCGCCGAAACTCGGGTGGATCGACATGATGATGGACGACGTCCATGAATACTGGCGTCGCGTCTTCCACTTCTCGCCCTTCACGGTGTGGTTCAACCTGACCGGCCAGCCGGCGATCGTCCTGCAGCTGGCGCGGTCCGACGCCACGCCAGAGCGCACCGCGACTGAATTGCCGGTCTCGGTTCAGTTTGTCGCGCGCCACGGCGACGAGGCGACGCTGTTTCGACTGGCCGCGCAGCTCGAAAAGGCGCGGCCATGGTTCGATCGCAAGCCACCGGTCGCAATGTGATTTGGATTTGGAGCCCGCTTAGCTCTGCTCCGCGTTGAACCGATCCTGATAGCCGCCGACCGCTATAGTTTCGACGCATGCCACCCGGCGATCGCCCGCGTGCTCGCCGGGATCCGCCGGCGGTACGGGACCAAGCAAGACGCCAAGACGGCCATCCTGACCGAGGATTTGCGGCGGATGGTCCGGGCCTTGCCGGCCACGCTGGCCGGGCTGCGCGATAAAGGCAACATTGGTCGCTTGAGGCCGAGATCGGGCGGGCTTGGTGGACTCCCCTCGAGGCTTTGGTAAAATCGGCGTGGTCGGATCGACACCCTTTTCGGAGATCGAGAAGATCAGCGGCAAACTAAAGTCGAGCCGGTCGGCGCCGGCAGGGAGGGCTTATGAAGATCGGAAAGCGACTATCCGTGCTCGTGGTCGCCGCTTCGTTGTTGGTCTGGGTCTCGGTTTCACCCCGAGCGCAGTCGCAGAAGGATACCGAGGCGATCGCGGTCGGCGCCAATGACATCGGCGGCGTGGTTTCCAGCCCGCAGGCGCGCGAGGCGGGCGTTTGGGTCATCGCCGAAAGCATCGAACTGCCGACGCGGTTCAGGCGCATTGTCGTAACCGACGACGAGGGCCGCTACCTGATCCCAGATCTGCCGCAAGCCGATTACAATGTTTGGGTGCGCGGCTACGGGCTTATCGACTCGCCGCAGATGCGCGGCAAGCCGGGCCAGCGGATCGACCTTGCCGCGGCACCGGCGCCCAGCTCGGCGGAGGCCGCGCATTATTACCCGGCGATTTATTGGTATTCGCTGTTGACGATCCCCGACAAGAAAGAGTTCGGTGGCGAGAATGGCATTCCCACCAACATCACGCAGCAGGACTGGCTGGTGACCCTCAAGAACCGGGCCTGCGTTGGCTGCCACCAACTGGGTCAGGAGTCCACCCGCACGATCCCGGCCGCCTTTGCGGACGAGAAGACCAGCGTGGACGCCTGGATGCGGCGCGTCCAGTCGGGCCAGTCGGCGCCGTTCATGATCAACCCGCTCGCCGGGCAGCTGGGCGGCGCACCGTTCAAGTATTTCGCCGATTGGACTGACCGCATCGCCAAGGGTGAATTGCCGCACGCGCAGCCGCCGCGGCCGCAGGGGGTCGAGCGCAACCTCGTCGTCACCGAATGGGATTGGGGCCACGCGGATAAGTACCTTCACGATCTGATCTCGAGTGACAAGCGAGACCCTACGGTGAACGCCAACGGCAAGCTCTACGCCTCGCCGGAATATTCGACCGACGAATTGCCGATCCTCGATCCCGTTACGAACACGGTGACGTATTTTGATGCGCCCGTGCGCGATCCCGGGATGCCGCTGTCATTGGGCGACGGGCATGCCGCGACCGAAAAGCCAGTGATGCCGTCAGCCTATTGGGGCGACCGGCAGATCTGGGACACCCGCGTCAACAACCACAACATGATGATCGACCGCAAAGGCCGGGTGTGGCTGACCGCCTCGGTGCGCGGTCTCGATAATCCCGCCTTCTGCAAGGAGGGCTCCGACCATCCCTCGGCCAAGCTATTTCCGCTGAAACAGAGCCACCGGCAGCTGGCGATGCTCGACCCGCAGACGATGAAGTATACCTTCGTCGACACCTGCTTCGACACGCACCACCTGCAGTTCGGCTTCGACAAGGACGACACCTTGTGGACGAGCGGCGGTGGTCCGGTCGTGGGCTGGCTCGACACCAAGGTGTTTGACGAGACCGGGGACGCCGCCAAGGCGCAGGGCTGGACCGCGCTGGTGCTCGACACCGACGGCAACGGCAAGCGCGACGCCTATGTCGAGCCCGACCAGCCCGTCGATCCGAGCAAGGACAAACGCATCCCCGGCGGTTTCTACGCGATCATGCCGAGCCCGGTCGACGGCTCGGTATGGGGCACGGTCGGCGTGTTCGCCGGCAAGGGGGCGGTGGTACGGCTCGATCCCGGCCCGAACCCGCCGGCGACGGCGCTCGCAGAAATCTACAACGTCCCGCAGCCCGGCTTCGGGCCGCGCGGCGCCGACATCGACAGCGAGGGTGTCGTGTGGGTGTCATTGGGCAGCGGGCATCTCGGCAGCTTCGACCGCCGCAAGTGCAAGGGTCCGCTGAGCGGGCCCAGTGCAACCGGCGACCAGTGCCCCGAGGGCTGGACCCTCTACCAGTATCCGGGGCCGGGCTTTGCCGGCATCGGCGACAACAGCGCTGAGGCCAGCTATTACACCTGGGTCGATCAGCACAACACCTTGGGGCTGGGGCCTGACGTGCCGATCTCGACGGGCAACGAAAACGACGCGCTATTGGCGCTGGTTGGCGGGAAATGGGTGGTGCTGCGCGTCCCCTACCCGCTGAGCTTCTATGCCAAGGGCCTGGACGGCCGTATCGACGACCCCAATTCCGGCTGGAAGGGACGCGGCGTGTGGACGACGAGCGGCGACCGGGTACCGTGGCTCAAGGAAGGCGGCAAGGGCACCGTCCCGATCGCCTTCCATTTCCAGTTCCGCCCCAACCCGCTCGCCAATTGACCGCGCGCGGGTCGCCGGCTCAAATCGCCTCCTCGCGCGCGGCAAATGGAAAAGATCGGGGCCTCTCGCCCCGTTTTGGGGCCAAAACGCGCGCAAAACGCCACCGCACGCGCGAAATCGAGGATGAGCGATAGCCCTAAGCCATTGACAACGCTCAAAGGTGGCGTCGGCACCACGGCTCAACCGCTCGATCAGGGTCAATTTGCGGTCTATAAAAGGAAGGCCCTCAGTGAGCGAACCGCTTCCGTCCGCTTGGCGCCGATGGGACCCGAAATTTCCCTGTTCGAGGGCGCCGGGAATTCTCTCGTAACACACTGTTATCCCCCCGATATTCTGCACCCTTTGGCTGCTCCCAACAGGCGAAATAGGCAAAATTCCCTGTATTTTCCCAGCTAGCAGGGAAATTAGGTGTGATCAGCCTATGAGCCGCTGTCGCCGCGGCGGCAACGCAAAGTGAAGGCGATCACTCAAGAGCGGCCGCGATCAGGACCTGATCGCCTCGTTCAAGCCGCACGTGTCCGCAATGTCGCGGCTCCAGGCGCCGACTGGTTAATCCCGAGGTCGGCAAGCACGGGGCCGGTCAGCGAGGCGCTGCGTCTGCTTATGTCGCCTCTCCGGCCGCCAGTCGCAGCGATCCTGGCCGCCGATGTGGCGGGCTGATCGGAGCAGATGAGGCCCGACAGGAAAAGCTCTTGCGGAAAGGAATTGCCGCCGAGAGCGCGAACAACATTCCGACTCACGGCGGGGCCGTCTTTCTTTTTAAGGGGCTTCCGCGCCACTAGCGCGCGTCGGCCAGCTCGCGAAAGGTGCCGCCGCATCGGGCGCATATCCTCGCCGCGGACGCCTAATATCCCGCACTTGCTGTCTTTTCCCGCATCAAAGCGATCAGGCCGCTCACTTGGCCCCCGTTGCGCTGGGCGACGAGGCAAATTCGGAGCGTTGGGTGACCGCCATGCTCACACCCTCGATGATCACATCATTAATCTTGTAAGCGCCGCTGTCGTTGACCAGCCGCCAGTCCATTCTAAGCGGTGATGTGCTGCCGGGGCTGATGACGTCGGTCGAGACGATGGCGCCGTCGCCATCCCTTCGGCTGCCGCGGATTTTGAAAGTCTGGCCGCCAAAATGGGCGAGCCGCGCCGTGTAGACAAATACGACATAATTCTCGAAAAGCTTAATGAACTCCTGCTGCTCCTGCCCGCTCGCGCTTCGCCAGTAGGGGCCGAGAACAAAGCGAGCGATACCGGCGCCGTCGAAATCTTCGTGGAACAATTGTCGGAACCGAGCTTGCCGTATCGTGGGATCGGTCTTGTTGTCGAGCAATTCGGCGGCTCGATTCCAGAGCTGGTTCATAAACGCGACGGCATCCGCTGGGTTTACCGGCGG
>Ga0306920_100013938_pt1 | contig 10964 bp, 11 predicted proteins | sample flu12Cox44000170_FD_204666 | JGI IMG/M metagenome (GOLD analysis project Ga0306920, IMG submission 204666) | Lab enrichment of tropical soil microbial communities from Luquillo Experimental Forest, Puerto Rico - flux4day.12C.oxic.44.000.170 (v2)... | ecosystem: Environmental > Terrestrial >...
AAAATACAATCGTTTCCAGTCACGATTTAAGCCAGGGTCATGTTAGGCGAGCACAAGTGGGTCATTCTTCGCAAGCGGCGAGGCACTTGAGGCTGGGGCTCGCGCCTACCTCTTGAAGAGTATGTCTCTTGACGAGTTGCTGGATGTAATTCGCCAGGTCCATGCAGGGAAAAAGAAGATTCCTTCCGAGATCGCCGCGTACTTAGCTGAACATTACAGTCAAGAACGGCTTACCACGCGCGAAGTAGAAATTCTTCGTCAGCTGGCTGGTGGAACTCGCAACCGGGATATTGCCAAAAGGCTCTTTATCGCCGAAGAAACCGTGAAAGCCCATATCAAACACATTATGGAGAAGCTCGGGGCGAATCATCGGACCCAGGCCGTAGCCATGGGCGTTCGCCGAGGAATCATTCAGCTTTGAGGCCATCCCTTCCCGATTTCTCGACATCACCGGGAGGAAAGAATCCCAAGAACAGGCTCATTCTTCGCTGGCAAGCAGAACTCGATCACCTTTCCGAGTTGCTGCTCAGGAACCCATTTGCGAGGACACCGAAAATTCTTTGGAACATAGAATTCAATTACTTTTGACATGGAATATTCCTTTTCAATGAATCCTTGGGCACGTGCGTACAGTTGACTTTGCACTCCGGCACCCTACCAAGTCCACCCGCATTGACAACGCACGGAATCGCACAACCGGAGTTTGCGCAAGAGCGCTTTACAAACGGCGCATGATCTCATCCACATAGCCTCTCTCCTCTCTACAATGCAAAGTTTGGCACGATCTCTTCACCAGCACATCACGAGATGCAGTGTTTTTTCGCTACCACGAGAGGCGCCGTGATCGCTACCCCAATCGGGTTAGCGCTAGCAGCAACTAAAGAGTGAATTGCCGAGCCTTTGGGGAAGCCGGATTTGGCCAAGTTCGAATCCTTTGTCTTCGGGCAATTGTCCTCATATGATGCCAATACGTTGGCACTTGTCGGTCTTGGTTCGTCGAACATAGGCAGCGCGCCGATATGAGACGACTGCTCTTGCGGCACTACCGTATTAAGCTCAAGAACTTACAGGCTAAAGAGTGAAATGGAGTCTCGAGGCGCTTTGGCAGCACGATTGCCTTTTCGTCTTTATCCCTGATAGGGGACGGTGTAGTTGAATGTTCAAACTGGCTACGCTCAAGAGGGGTGAAAAGGCATCATGAAATTTTGGATCCTCCTTGCATTGACAGCTTCTGTTTTGCCCCCGATGCCCTCCCGTCTGCTTGCAGATCAGGGACTTAAGACATCGCCTTCCAGCCCAGAGGCACGGGAGATTCGCGTTGAAGCTGACCCCGATCACGAGCAGGCCTGCTTCTCGATGGGAAGGATAACCATAGACTATGCGAGTAGAGAGGTCGGACCGCCCAACGTAGGGTTCCGGATTACGGATCCTCGGGGCCGGCAAATCGGATACGATCCGCGCGTCAATCGAGGATGGCAGGAAATGCCGCTCGCCCAGGCCTTTCTCGATTGTGAAGAAAACGAGGACACAGGCGAACTCCGGCACTGTAAAGATCACGTTGAGATTTGTGGGCCCATCAGCGGCACCTATCAAATTGACTTGTTGCCTATCCACAGTGGCGAATTTTCAATGAGTGCCTGGGCTGCAAGCCAAAGAACGCAACGTGAAGCCGGTTACGACACAACCAGTTCCCGAGCCGATTGGAAAAGCGAGATGCATGAACTGAAGCCTATGGTACTGTTGCTCCGCTACTCCAGGGAAGCAGGGACTCAGCTTACGTTGACAAGCGATCAGCAGTCGACGGATCGAGTGTCTTCCCACTAGCGGCTTAGACGCCTTCCTCCGGGGACGGATTTTACAGTTCTCTCGGAGGATGTAATTGAACCTATCTCATGAATGCGTTTCGGCCAGGTTGCTCCGCCTCTGACTTTTAAGGGAAGTAGAGTCCTACACGGTGAGGTTAACTTCGAGGTCTTGGGTATTGGACCATTCCGCGCCGGCACTCCGAAGATCGCTGCGTCGGGGCCATCGTTGGCGCCTAAGTTGGAGTGGATGTTTTTGACTCGTACCCTGGACGGTCTATTGTGTGATCGAGAGCCGCGCCGCAATCTGTTTGTTGTCATTCCCGGCAGCAATTAACTCGAAGAGCTCTACTTTACCCACGTCAGAGCGTCATCGGTTGTGTACTCGACAAAACTCACGAGGCTTCGGGCGAAAGAGTCTTCCCCCCGGCGTGAACAGAGCGAATGGTCTCCAGAAGTTCCTTATCCAGCAGGGTCTTTATCAGGTACGCCCGAGCGCCTAGCTTCATTGCGCGGAAGACCTGGGCATCTCCGCCGTAGGTGGTGAGTGTGATGATACCCGCTTCGGGAAATTGGTTCCGAATCCCGACCATTGCATCTAGACCATCCATCTTGGGCATCTGCAAGTCCAAGAGTGTAATGTCTGGGTGGTGTCTCCGGAACTGCTGAATGGCTTCGCGCCCATTGGAAGGTTCCGCAACTAACCTCATGTCGGGCTGAGTGGCCAAGAAGGCCGCTATCCCGCTTCGCAACGGGGGTTTGGTCGTCGGCCGTTAGAATCCGAATTGACACGTGGCTGGCGCTCACGGCCTCATCACACTCCTTTTCTCCAAAACATCGGTCGTCGAGTGGTGAAGGGTTTAGCGTAGGCAATGGAGGCAGGAATGGTCAGTTCGGCCTCCGTACCGGAATCGAGTACGCTCCAGACGCCCAACTTACCTCCCACCAGCTTGGCGCGTTCGTGCATGCCGGGCAAACCGTGGTGTCCAGCACGCCCGCCCACCTCAAGAATCTTCGCCTCAATGCCCTTTCCGTTGTCCCCGATGCGCACCCAAAATTGCCGTTCGTCATATCGGATTTCCACTTCGATCCGTCGCGCGTGCGCGTGCTGGAAGGCATTGCGTACAGCCTCGCTGGCAATGCGGTACACTTCGTCGCGCAGGATGGGATGCAAATCTCGCGTCTCCCCTTCGACCTCTACGCGAAAGTCTACCGGATTATGGCCGTTCTGCTCGGCCGCAAGCCTGTCTCCGAGCGTGGTGAGAGCACAGGCCAGATCGTTAGTAACGACCGTTGAAGAGCGCAATCCCTGCACCGCATCCCGCCCCTCCGTGATCGCCTGCCGGGCTTGCTCGATGATCGTATTTAGCGCCTTTTCGGTTTCCGGGCGATCCGTCAACATGTACGTCACCGCATGAAACTTCAGCAACACGCCCTGAAAACTTTGCAGCAGGGTATCGTGCAACTCCCGCGCGATGCGGGTACGCTCGCTGACTCGCTCTTCCAGACGTACGTTAAATTCCCGCGCCAACTGGTCCAGCCGCAGTCGATACAGAGCTACCAGCAATCCCAGAAACCCCGCCACGCACAACAAGCGGAACCAGGTGGTCTGGTAGTACGCCGGAGCCACGGAGAAATCCAGCAATGCCCCGGTTTCATTCCACACACCGCTGTTATTACAAGCCATCACGCGGAAGCGATAGTTGCGTGGAGGAAGGTTGGTATAGAAGGCTTGTCGGCGCGTGCCGACATCCTGCCATTCCTTATCGACGCCATCTAGCATATAGCGAAATAGCACGCGCTCGGGAATGGCCAGACTCAGGGCGGTGTAGTCGATTTCCAACTTGTCAGTGTGCGCCGGAAGCGTCAGTTTTTTCGAACCCACGTAGGTCTTTCCATTAAAGGAAATGGAGGAGATCATCACGGGAGGCGGTAAGTGGTTGCGACTTTCTTGAACCTTCGCTGGATCCAGCCAGGCGATCCCTTTGGTTGTAGCAAACCACAGTCGGCCGTCAGGTGATTCCGCGATCGATGGCTCTGGAATCCGTTCTGCCGAAAACCCAGGAAGTCCGTCCCGTGCATCAAGGTGCTCGGCGGAGATTTCGGAGGTCGGGTCGTGGATCCATATCGCCAATTCGGCAGCCGGCACATGAGTAATACCTGAGGATCCGTTCGCCCAAAGTTCGCCAGTCCCAGTCTCTACGACACCGGAAACTCTGCCCGGGAGATCCTTGTCTTTCCAATGCAGAAGGTAGAAGTGACCCTGTGTAAACAGTTCGATTCCGCCTGATCCGCCGAGCCATACATGGTCACCCCGGACCGACATCGTACTCTCCGAGGCGCCTCGAGCGCCGTCCGGGAATGAGAATCTGAGATAGTCATGCCCGTCCCATCGAACCAGGTGGTTCGAGAAGCCAAACCAAACGTTTCCCGCGGCATCACCCGCCATCGCACCGATGATGCCAGGTCTTTTACCAAGAGCTTCGTTTTGTCGGCTCCACTCGCCATGGCTAGAACGATAAGTTCCACCAATGGCTGTAGTGATCCAAACGTCGTCGTTGCGATCAAACGCGAGAGAAATAACGGGCCCTACCTTTTCCTCGGGATAAGGCAGCGGTGTAAAGCCGGTCCCGGAGTTCCGCCAAAGTCTGGAAGGACCGCCGCCAGCCGACCAGATCGTCCCATTGCGATCACGTCGGAGACATATGGTCCGACGAGTCTCAGGAAATCTTGTCATGGTGTCATCGGCCGCCACAAGGGTCACCGGCAGGCTTTTGTTTCCGATCCATACGGAGCCTCGATCTCCCGCTACGACGCTAAAGTCGTGTTCTTCTGTCGGCGGCAGCGCCAGGGCGGTAAGGATAGTGCGTCTAAGGAGGTCGAGGCCAGAGTTTGTGCCCACCCACACGCTACCTTCTCGGTCGATAAACACCTTCCATGCGGCATTGGAACTAAGTCCTTGCACTGTTGTGAAACTCTCGCTAGGAGAATCTTCCATCGCTTGGGGCGTTTGCCACTGCTGCACGCGTGCGAACCGGCGCACCCCTTTATCAGTCACCGCCCAAAGAGAACCATCGGCCGCGAAAGTGAAATCGCCGAACCGAATGTTTTCCTTAGGCCCCTTGCGGTGTAGGGATGAGAAGACAGGCTCACCCTCCGTGCCCGTCACCCGGCGAAGCCCATAATCGTCCGAGAGCCAGATTGTGCCATCCGGAGCCTCATGGAGAAAGGCGTTATGGGTAGGCGTCGCCAAAACGAAAGCCGCGGAGTTGGTACCGGCAGCATACCGAAGGAGTTGGAACTTGGACTGCCCTTGGGGCAGAAAGAAAAGACCGCCAGCAAGCGTCCTGACCCAAACCGTTCCCTTACTGTCCACCAGGATGGCTGCTGGAAAACCACCTGGGTAACCCTGTTCCACTCCAACCGGATCACACACTGACCCTCGCAAATGGAAGAATCCACCCGACCCTTGCACCCATAACGAACCATCTCGGTCCTCGGCCAGCCCTTCCATTTGCAATGCCGGAGTACAGCGCCTATCCGGAAAAACGTTCAATCGGCCATCTTCCCAGAAGAGAAGTCCGACAGCCCGAGTTTTTAGCCACACGCCTCCTGAAGATGCCAGGAACGCCGAGTGAATTTCACTGTTTTGTACTGCTCCGTTTGTTACTTCTTCGATGGATTGGAACCGAACTCCGTCAAATCGGAAGACCCCAGTCGAGGTTGTCAGCCAAAGATATCCATTGGAGGCCTGCTGAATGTCAAAGACCGCACCGATACCGTTGTCGGAAGTCCACATCCTATGATGGAATTCCGTCATTCGGCGAGGCGATGCCCAGGCGGCTGGCTCACGCACATCGGCAACAAGCCGCAGCATGAGGGCCAAGCCAGCTAGCCGTCCCGCCTTCCGCAAGAACCTCCACATGTACAACCCACCCGGCGGTTTCGACTGCCTATCTTACGCTTTTCGAACTGGTGACGATCGATGGTTTCGCGGAGCTGCAAACATGGTGCCTTGGCAAGTAAAAGGGCACGAAATGGGGGTACGACTACCGCGATACCGCTATACAACCAAAGTGAAGCGAGACTAATTGAGCGCTAGTAGACCGCGGCAGCAGCACTCCCGATTACCAGAATAAGGTGAAATGCATAACTATCAATATTGACATTAGAGCCCAGTAGGCTTCCGGAAAAGGGCAACCGCCGGCAATGCCTAAGACACAACGCAAGTTCGCACTAAGGCCCGCGGAAGCTATAGAGAGCGGATTATTCTTGCCGATCAGCAGTCGCTGAGTCCCCCGTCATGCCAGGATTGTTGGTCATCACTCAGCTGACCTAGCCCTGTAAAAGAATCATCACTACAAACAAAACAGGAAGATAAATGATCGATGCAGCAAGAAGATGCCGCGCCCGGGAGTTGGTTTTATGAACCACGAACCTTGCTCCATAGTAGGAGAACGCAGCATTGAGGAGCAAGGCTCCGAAGCAATAGAGGGTGCTCGGCTGTCCTGTGACACCTAGCAAAAGGCTGAGGGGTGCTAAGGCCAACAGTGGCGCCAGGGTCTGCAGATTCACAAAACGGGCTCTCGCGTCGTCGTCGTGAGGCAGCACCCGGTAACCGGCGCGAGCGTAGTCCTCCCGGTACATCCAGGCGATGGCCATGAAGTGTGGGAACTGCCATAAGAAAAGCACCGCATAGAGTGCCCATGCCTCGAAGCTCAACCTGCCAGATGCTGCTGTCCAGCCAATTAAGGGAGGCATAGCGCCCGGAAACGCCCCGACCAGAGTGCACAGCGGTGTCTTTCTTTTGAGCGGCGTATACAAAAACAAGTACGACAATAACGTCGCCATCGCGAGCACGCTGGCAAGCATATTGACCGCGACCGCAAGATAAACGCTGCCCACCACCGACAATGCAATACCGAAGCATAAGACCGCGGAAGGGTTGAGCCGGCCTGCGGCCAGTGGCCGACGGGCGGTCCTGCGCATTAGGGCGTCGAAGCGGCGCTCAATGTATTGATTCAGAGTGCCGGTACCACTGGCCACCAACAATGTACCCAAAACGGCATTGATCGCCAGGAAGAATGGAAAATCGCGCCAAGCGACATTACAACCCAGGTAGAAACCGGCGAAAGTTGTGACCACGATCAGGAAATTGACTTCCGGCTTGGTGAGCGCCCAATAATCGGACCAAACTGTAGAACCTACTCGACAAGGGGCCTGCGCAACCGGCACATCGAGCACCGCAAGAATGGGCTCAGTCGCCATGCTGGAGACTCCCTAGGCTTTGCACAACTCTTTGCAGCTCCACGGTGGCGCCTGACCCCGGTCGCATCACGACGTGCTCATGAGAACGCTGCGGCGAGAGGAGCTGCATGGTTAAGATCGCTCCCGCGACCAGGTAAACAACCGTGACGCAGGTCCACATCAACGCAGCGGCACACTGTTGGTCGCCGAGAGCAGTAAAGCCAAATAGATGGGATGAAGAGAAGTAGATCGGATAAACCACACGGTCGCAAAATACCAGAAATCCGGAAAGGATGTCGCATGGCAACGTGGCAAAAAAAAGATACAAGATGATCGATAGGTCAGGCTGCGAGACGCTCGGCCAAGGCTGAACCACGGGCCACCAAAACAGAAGCCCGGTGGCAAGAAACGATGCCTGCTCGACGAGGTGCCACGCCGCCGATTGCATGCCAAGGGTAAAAATCACCGGAATATGCCATCCCAGCAACGCCGCGGCGGCGGCAAGCCAGCAAAACTCAGGTCGTCCTAGCACCCTCCCTAGTGTCTGTAGGGGCGGCCATCGCAACAATGGACCAAGCTCGCGTCGGAGAAATCGCTGCGGCAAGCCCTGCAGCAACGAGCTCAGGGGCGCACCTAGCCAGACCAGGGGAGGAGCGAGAGTCATGAGTAGCAAGTGCTGCAGCATGTGGACCGTCAGCAGTTCATGATCGAGTTCGGCAAGGGGGGAGGCTACCGCCACCCAGATCAAGCCAAGCCCGCCTAAAAAGCTAAATGCGCGCCACGTGCTGGCGATACTGAATGAAATTGACCGAAGACGAAACCATCCACGTAGGTACACCAGCGCGATCAAAACAATCGCTAGCGTGAGCAGGCGTGGCCCCGACGATGCCAATGCGCCGTGATGGAGATGGGGCATGGGACCGTTCTCCTATGGTTCGGTGCTGGGCCGTTTTTCATCATCGAGCGCCACATCCCGAGAAGCATCGCGCGCTGGCGCCTGCCCTTTTGGATGCAGGGTCTCAAGAAATGCAACTATTGCCGTCGTCTCGGCCGGACTTAAATTTTTTCCGTAGGACGGCATGTTTCCGCCCCCTTGAATCACCTGGCGAATGAGCTGGTCCTGCGTGAGCCGAACCGCGACGCTGTCCAGAGCCGGGCCCCTCTGCCCGCCACTTTCTCCGAGAGAATGACAGTTGCGGCACTGCTTGACCTGAAAGACTAGCGCGCCTTGCCTTTCAAGTGCAGTTGTGCCATGTATAAATCGATCGGGCACAGGGTCACCGCTCCAAGCGTTCATGTGCGGGCTCCACGGCGTAAATTGGGCGAGACGGGTAAAGGTGCCGAGCATGATGGCGATCAATAGCACGGTTAAGACTGCAATCGGTCGGCGACGCCAGCTCTTTTCTCCTTCGCCTGAAAGAAAAGGAAGAAGCAGCAAGCAGGCAATCACCACGACCGGGCCGATCAGGAGTGCTGGCGTTTCAAGCGAGGGTGGGAGCAGCGAGAGCAAAGCATACAGCCACAGGAAAAAATAATCCGGCTTCGGCACGGTCTGGATAATGGTCGGGTCCGGCCTGCCAGTTGGGCCAAATGGACCGAAGTAAAGCGCGCACGCGGCGACTGCCAAGATGATGAATGCCGCGAAAAACATATCTTTCCAAACAGCATAGGGAACGAACGGGGCGCCATCGTTCTTCGTCAAGTCATGGTAGTCGTGTAAGTACGTGGCTCGTTTTACAATGCGTCCCGGCATCGGCCATTCGTTAATACCCAGCTTCAGCACCATCAATAGATGCAGACCAACGAAACCGATCAACAGTCCCGGAATCACAAAGACATGCAGAGCAAAGAATCGGGACAGGGTCGCACCTGCGATGATCGGTCCGCCCAGCATCAACTTCACAAGCAGGGGACCGAGAACGGGAACGCGGCTTACGATTGATGCTCCGATCCCCAGTCCCCAGTATGCGTCTTGATCGAAGCGCAACACTTGTCCGCTGAAGGCCATTCCCAGAGTCATCAGCAAGAGGAAAACGCCCACCATCCAGGTCAGTTCACGGGGAAACTTGTAGGCCCCGAAAAGGAAAACCTGGACCATGTGAATGAGAACGATCGCCACCATGAAATTCGAGCCCCATCCATGCAGGGCGCGGATGAACCAGCCGAGAGTCACGTCGTGGTTCAGAACCTGAAGACTACTCCATGCTTCGCCACCCGAGGGGACGTAGATGAGCGCGAGCAAAATTCCAGTTACGAATTGCAGAACAAAAACGATCAGCGCGGCGCTACCGAACACGTACCACCAGCTTGCCGTATTTCGCGGCACGGGATGTTCGGCCATTTCGCGGATCGGCGCCGCCAGTTGCAAGCGGCGGTCAAACCACTCTCCGATTTTGGCGATTATGCGCATGGCAGTTTCCCTGTATCGAGAGCTGCACGCAGTCCAGGCGTTGGCAGCTCACCAGCCTGAATGGCGACGAACCCGTTCTCAACTTTGTGTGGATATTCAAAAAGCCCGCGCTCGGGCGGTCCCGAAGCACGCGACCCATCGCGATAGTAGGCTCCTCCGTGGCATGGACACATGAACAGGCCGGATTGCGGAAACCAGCGAACTGGGCAACCCAGATGAGCGCAGTTGACCGCAAACACTTGAAATTGTTCCCCTGCGATGCGCCGCACCCAGCAGGCGGTGTCGGCCGTCTTGCCATCGGTCGGCATCACGTAGGGGTTTCGGAAAGTGGCCAGCCGTGTCTCACCCTCGGGAAAATCACTCACCCGGCCGAGCAGAACCCACGAGAGATAGCCATTCGTGCGACCGCGTGTGATCGAGGAGAATAGAAATCCTAGGATGGGCACAGCGACCACGCTGGCCGCCAGTGCGTTGAACAGAATTCCCAACTTCACGAAAAATCCGCGCCGGGTAACAGTGGTCTCACTGGGTGGGGCAAGGGCGAGTTTGGTCGACATCATCTGACTCCTAGTGCTGCGCGTAGTTCAAGGCGGAATAGGGCTGCCCGGGAGTTTCGACCCGGTGCGAGGCGAGCCAGGCAACTACGTCGGTAACTTCCTGATCCGACATTGGCCTGCCGGGCACGTTTCCTCGCCAGTCTGGCGCCCCCAATTCGGGTCTGCCGGCGATGACGATCGTGCGCAGCCCCTGATCGCTGACCAGCGCGAGAAATGAATCGTTGGTAATGGCGCTTCCCTTCGGTCCGCCTTGACCTTGTGGACCGTGACATGATGCGCAGTAAGTTTCATAAACAACTTCGCCCTGCCGAGCGTTGCCCGTGGACTTCGCGGCATAGGCAGGAGGATTGGCAGCGTCGAGAGTACCCCGGCGGCTCCAGCGTGATCGGATCTCGCTGTTGATCACATCGATTTGCTTGTCCGTCAGCATTCCGCCAGCACTTTGGGCGAAGGCTGGCATTGACGTGCCGGGTATGCCGTTAGCGATGACCCGGCGCATCACATTTTCATCCGCAATGGCCAAGTAAACCGGATCGGCCAGTGCGATTGCCGCTCCTCCTCGACCTTCGGCGCCGTGACAACCCGCGCAATTTTCTGCGTAGAGCGTCCGAAACTCCATAACCTCATTCGGTGCAACAATCTCTGAACTTTTGCGTGGCTGGCCGGGGGGAGAGCTGCAACCCGAAAGCACTATAATGCCCACCAAGGCGGGTGCGCATAGATATCGGTATCGAAATCGCGAGGTGGTCATGGCTTCTTTCCGCCTTCTCGTGTTCGCATGATTCCCGGAGCTTCCACGCCGGCGCGCATAGCGAACGGCACATTTTCGCGGGTCAGCATACGGGACTGTCGCACAACCACCAAGCCTGCGACCAGGCCGAAGGCGACCTGCGAAGCCACAAACCAGTACCAGTCAATATGGCTCTCTAGCAGAGGATTCAGTAGACC
>Ga0306920_100013939_pt1 | contig 10963 bp, 12 predicted proteins | sample flu12Cox44000170_FD_204666 | JGI IMG/M metagenome (GOLD analysis project Ga0306920, IMG submission 204666) | Lab enrichment of tropical soil microbial communities from Luquillo Experimental Forest, Puerto Rico - flux4day.12C.oxic.44.000.170 (v2)... | ecosystem: Environmental > Terrestrial >...
TCATCCATGAACGAACACTCCTTCCAAGGCATCGCTTCCTCCCCAAAAGGAGAAAAAGCGTAACCTATGTGTCCGGTACAATCTGTTACCTATGTCTCGGGTCGCTCATTGTAAGTCCTTGTTTCATAACTCAGTTCACGCTGTTGTTCTGAAGGCTATCAGAAAACTTGGGAACATTTGGGAACAAAACCTCAGCAACTTTGTCCACCGCACGCTTCTGAGATTCGGGAATGGCGTGCGTGTAGATGTTGAGAGTCGTTTCAAGATCGGAGTGTCCGAGTAGAGCCTGAGCCGTCTTGAGTGATTCGCCGACGTCGCCGAGCAGGGTTGCGTGCGTGTGCCGGAAGCTGTGCCAGGAAATAAGCGGCAGGCCGAGAGCCTCGCATGCAGGCCGGAGTTGGCGTCGTAGAAGGTTTTTCGGATTGAGCGGTGTCTGGTTCCTAGTAGCGAAAACCAGATCGTCCGGACCGGTTTGCCGTGAACGTCCGAGTTGCGCGAGGAGAGCCTCTCGCACCGGGGCGCTCATCGGAATATCCCGCCGGCTGCTCTTGGTTTTGGGGGTGCCGAACTTTCCCTCTGAGACAGTCTCGCGAACTTGGACGCCTCCCCGTAGAAAGTCGAGATGCTTCCATCGAAGTGCGAGTAATTCGCCGATGCGCAACCCGGTCAAAACTGCGACCAGAACCAACGTGCGCATCGGTTCTCCGAGGTATCCGATCAACCGGACAGCTTCGACGGCTGAAGGATAAAGCCGCTCGGTCTTGGGCTCACGACTGCCGATGTTCACCCCGCGGGCGAAATTCTGTTCGAGATAACCCCAGTCGACGGCAGATTGTAGAACCTTTCCCAATGCGGTCCGCATGCCGTGAATGCTCGAACCCGAATAGCCACGCCTTCTTTTCTCTGCGACAAAGCACTGCACGTCTGCACGACCAATCTCGCACAGTCTCTTGTCGCCGAAAACCGGAAGCAGGTGGCAGTCGATCTGAATCCCGTAGTATTTGGCCGAAGTGGGCTTGAGAATCGAGAGCACACCAGGTTTCCAAACACTTTCAACGAACTGCTTGAAAGGCATCGTCGCCTGCGGCCGGTGCGACCCGGCGTTAATTGTTCGGAGTTTCGAGTCGAGAAGGCTTTGCGCTTGTTTTCTTGACAACTCACTGACAGGTCCGAGCACTTCCGATCGCTGCAACGTTCGAATTGTATTCTCAGGAGAGATCACTTGTTCACGCCAGCGAGCAATCCACACCTTGCGTTTCTTGCCACGGATAAACAGACAACCATTCTGGTATCGGCGGCGAGCCATTCGAGCTTCCTCCCTTTGGCCAGCTCGTCCGCTTTCCTCTGCGACCGCGATTGTATATTGCGAGTCAAGCATTTCGCGTTCCTGATTTCTGTCGCTCAATCCATGCGAGCACGTCCGTCTCTCTGAAGCGCCAGTACTTTCCGAGCCGGAAACCAGGAATGCGGTTTATCGCACGTCGCCGCGTCCTACCGTAGACCCAAGAAACAGGAACACTCAGAAGCTCCGCAACTTCTTCGATCGTCAGTAGGCGGCCGTTAATTCGCGGCTGGGTGCCGCCTGCTGACCGTTCGACTTGGAGTGCGCTCGCCATCAGTTCAGGTGTCCAAAAATAAGTGCTTTCGTCACGGCCACAGCCTCTCCAAGGCGCCACATCGTTTCAATCACTTGCGAAGGCATCGGAGAATTGGTTTTTGCCATGGTCATTGAGTAACCGATGTCGGCTGTTCTCGCTGCACTCTCGGCATACTTTCGAATCGGAGTGTCCTCACGTTGAATCGGGCGTCTATCGCGCCGACTTTTCCGTCTCGGTTCTTCGCCACGACGATTCGCGCTTCGGTCTCATCTCCGCAGAGCTCTTGAACAAATGGGCGATCGACGTAAATCACAATGCTTGAATGTTTCGCTTTGGCTCCGCTTCCATACAGCCGTTGCAGTGTGGGTCGTTTCCGGTCCTCGCCCTGAAGCGACTTGCGAAGCTGTGAGATCACGATCGCCGGGCACTTCAATTCCATCGCGAGCGATTTTGCTGCGCGCACGATGTTTCGCTGCTGTTCAAATTCATCTTTTCCGGGACCGTCTACCAGCTCGTCATAGTCCACGATCACGAGATCGAGCCCGGTGCGAGCTTTCATCTGTCGTGCTACCCGACGAATCCGCGCCATGGTGAGTTCGCCGTCGAGAATTCGGCACTGTTCGCACTCGCGGCTGGCTGCGTTGATGAGAGCGCTCCGTTCAGGCTGGGAGATCCGTTCCGGTCGACGAATCTTCCAGTGCTCGACTTCAGCTTCGGTCGCAAGTTCGCGAGAAATCAGGTGCTGCGCACGCATCTCTCCTGAGCAAAACAAAGTATGTCGTCCATCGCGACACGATCGCCGCCGGGTCTGTTGCGCGAGAAGTGTTTTCCCCACGCCGGTCTCGGCGGTGAAAATCACAAGCTCGCCAGCGCGAAAGCCTCCCGTCAGACGGTCGAGCTCGTCGACGTCTGTGAAGATCCGTACGCCCTCGCCGGAATCGAATTCACCCAGTAGTGCGGACGCGGCTTCACGGTACGTCGTCCCGCAATCTCGATCAGCCTCGAGGCCTCGAGCAATTTCCGAAAGTTTCTCAATTCCGCTGTCGAGAAGCTGCTCCGCAGAATCAGGCGCGCTAAAAGCGTCCTCATACAATCCGAATGCGGCTCGCACGAGTGACCGTCGCGCAGTCAGGCTTTTGAGCGTGTGAGCGTGATAATCGAGATTCTGGCCACGTGGAATGCTGTCTCCCAGTTGCGCGACGTACCCAATACCGCCAGCAACTTCGGTTTTTTCCGTTCGCTGGAGTTCGTCGAAAACTGCCAGCAAGTCAGTAGGCTTGCCGGCTTCGCTGAGTGTATGTACCGCCCGAAAGATCACCCTGTGCGCTGCATGATCGAAATCGTCCACGGCAAGGCGGCTGATGACAGTTTTGGCTGCAACGCTCTCAACGAGGATGGCGCCGAGAATCGCCCTCTCGGTTTCATGGCTGCTGGGGAGCGGCCGCTCAATCCCCGCCTCGGGGTTCATGCCGGTATCTCCTCGGCTGTAAGTACCCTAATGGGATGAAATTGCTCGACCGATGCCTGTTCGTGACTCGCCTGCTCTTTCCGTCGTAGTTGAGCGAGGGCGCGGAACAGCTGCGGCGTGCGGCGCAGTTTTTGACCTTCGGCTGCCTCCCATGTGTCGACCGTCTCTCCGATAAGAACCGAAACGAGCTCTCCGTTTCGTGATGCCCATTGGCTTTCGATAAGTGTCCGGAAACTTTCAGGTCCGCAGGGTCTAATTTTGAGGAAACCCCAAACCGATACTTCCGGTTTAGAAAAGACGGCAGGCAGCTGCTTTACTGATTCTTGCTTACTGCATACTGAAGAAGGCGCGCTCTCTGCGACATTCTCTGCGCCAGGCTGTGCGACGCTCTCTGCGACGACCTCATATCTTGGCTTCTCCCATGACTCAGATTTCCAAGCGTTTAGCCGCATCCCCTTCAGCGCGCCAGTTCGCACGTCGTATTTGTCGATCAATACTGGGTAATTTCCCCGAAGGCCGCGTTGATGAAATGAGCGAAGGAAGCCGATTTCGTTGAGCGTCTCAAGTCCACGCTGAACGGCGCGAAGAGAAGCTCCCCTGGGCGACGTAGCAAGGATCCGCGGAGCTGAGCCTCTCCAGATTCCCGTCCTGAAGTTAGCCTGGAGATGCACGACCGTGTAGACGCCGAAGTCGAACAGGCTCAGTCTCCCCGATAGTAGGTGCTCAATGATTCCGGATCGGATGACCGCATAGCTGGAACTCATATCGAGCCTCCAGCCTGAGCGAACAGCGGCGCATGCTGCTCGAGCTCCTGCCCCCGGTGCTGCTGGAATCGAGATGGGTCGTAGGGCAGAGATTCGGCTACGGGTCGGTAGCGCCAAACCCCGCCTCCCGCTCGGCCCTGGGCGTTCACGCGACCTCCTCAACGTCAAAGTCGGCAAAGTCGACGAGCCTGAGAACGTCGCTACGCCGGATCTCGATGCCATGGTTGAGGCGCTTGAGAAGGAGCCTGAAGCTCGCTGCCAGGAGGAGTCTGCGATCGGATGGAGAGAGGTGCTGGGCCAAGCTCCTATGGCGCGGCTTTCGTAAGACTGCCCCTTGACTCGCTTCGGGTTCTTCAATTAATGTTTGCATCGGTATAGCTCCTTGAAGCTCGCCTGCCAGCGAGCAAATTTTGCAAACGCCTCAGCTAACAGCTGGGGCGTTTTGCGTCTATGGGCTGACCATTCTTTCACGCGCCGATATGCGTCAATTTCGCTGAATCGTTGCGCGCCGGAGGCTCGAATTCTTCGAAGAGCCAAGCTTCCGGGAAGCAGAGAGCCCGAGCGACTGCGGCCCGCTCCTGTTTGGAAAAGGTTAATCGTCCGCACAGACAACGACTAAGGCGAGATTCGCTGCAATCGATCTCACGTGCCAGCTGATATTGCATTCCCCAGTTGCTCAACGCCCAAAGTAGATTTCGGTAGCGCATCGTGGCTCCTGCAAAAACTTATTGCGACAAGAAGTATCTCAGGGGTTCGCGTGCAGAACGGTGGGACAAACGAACTAAGTGAAGGCGGCCGGATGTCCTACTTTTTACGGGTCGCCCTACGACGACGCTGATCTAGCCTCCAAAAGAACGTCTCGGCCAAGTCCCGCTTTGAGCGCTGATCAGACTTCACGGCTTGCCAAGTTATGGCCATCAGATAGGCCATTCGTTTCAAATGGCACCCAGCAACTCGAGCCAGATCCTCTTCCATTACGCGACGAAAGTCGTTGAACGGAGAAACTCTCAAATCCCTTTCGTGAAATCGCAGCAGGCGTGACATGGTGCCTGCAATTCGGCCGGTTTCTTCGAAAGGCGGAGGATTCCCAAGCAACTCGATTTTCTGACTGATGTCTCTGTACACATCGCTCAGTTTTACGGGCTTCCTCTGCGTTGGCTCCCTTGTGAGAACAGTCCGCCAAATTTCGCCGTCCTTGAATCTATCGAAGGTCACCCCCTCCTTTCTCAACTCCAGGAGCCAAGTTCGAGGAGAAATTTTCCGGAGTTCCGTATCCAACAGGCCCTTCTGCCCAGCGGTGCGCAGTGCTAGTAAGACTCTGTCACGAGGTACCAAGATCTCCATTGCCTGGTCTCGTATGGTGTGATGTTCTCCCTGTGCGTCGATCCATGCTTCCAATCGGCTGAGTAGCGCCCAAACCTGATGCCCTTTAGCGATAAAAAAACGAAACTCTTTCTCTGCTTTTCTGTCAACTTCAATCGCGGCTCGAATCTGTTTTTCTCTAAGTGTGGGGATTCTGGGTTTTAGCATCGCTTCTGCGAAACGCTTAACTCTCGTTCTCGTCTTCTGGCTGCTGTAACCTAGCTCGGCACAGGTCGTTTCGTACCGCCCGAGAATCTGCCGCTGGACCGGGCTTAACATCTGCGCCAGCCTGGGCGGGCACTTGGTCGTAGGCTGAGAAGTGGACGATTTTGCCGCTGCGCCTGTTTGTCGCTTATTGTTGTTTCGACGCTTCACAGAGATTCGTTCTCTACCCCGGATTCACAGTCAATACTTGCAACATCTTGCGGATGACCTGTTACCCGAAATTATTGACGGTGCTTTCTCTGCCGCGCTCTTGACCTGGGACCAAAGACGGAACCTTGGTGGCGGGAGGCCAATCGGACACTTCCTCCAAGTTTAGGCCCATTCCCATCGCTGCGCTGGTCTATAGTTGGCTGTGTAAATTCTTATTTCGTTAACCCCAGGCTTCAAAATACGCCCAAATCAAACGTAAACCTATAGGTCGTTAAGCTTTAGCTGGTAATAGTACCTCGTACTCTCCGCCGCCTACCATTTCATAGCCATTTCTAGAGTTCGGTTAGCAGTCGTTCATTCTCGTCTAGGCTGGCGGGTAGGGATGGCAAATCGTAGACAGGATTCCCCGACGGATTGTCAATTACTGGAGAGTCCGCAGCAAGCACCATCAGGTGATTGGGCGTGGAAGGTCCCGCAACATCGGTGAAATAGTTGTCGCACAGGGTGAATTGCCGCGCATATGCGAAGTAGACCGGAATGTCTGATTCAAGATACTGCTCGCGCACGGCCCCTGTCGTCCGGTTGAGCCACGCCTTGTGACGATGGTCAGGATCGTGGGTGGGTGGATTCGGAGCGTGGGCCATCATAACGCCATTCGCCCCTGGAAGTGTCCCAAAATAGTTATCGAACGTATGATTCTCTTTGAAAATCACGACCACGTGTTGGATTGGACCCTGAGATGCCATTTGCACCCCGTCTCAGTTCGTCCGCAACGCGGACGTATGAAGAAAATGAAGGCAGCTTATAAATGATGGTGCGCATTCAATATCGTAGATTGTTGCAGCCTCCGCTGAGGTACTGTGTGCCGTTTGCATAATCTTCGATGAGAATAGCATTAGTCATGCGTGATTGCGGCGTTCACAGTTGGACCAGTCATGAAAAGAAAATGCAGCGGGGACATTGCCGACCTGCTGAAAAATCATCGGCAATAAAAAACAACAATGACGAAAAAACTCGTTCCGACAGGTTACCTACTAGCGATTTGACGACAGCCTTTGGCCACACCCTGAACGCACAATCGCTGCAAAAACCCTGTACGAAAAGTCTTTTGGAAAGACGTGCTGCAGGAGTGAGAAATGGCGCCAGAATGGAAACAAAATCATCAGGTTCTAAAACAGCCGAACCCAGAAGGCTATCGTCTTTATTTATGTTACAGATACAGAACCAGAATCCAGCGACTTTGGCAAACACCCCGAAAACCGCGATTGCAGAGGTTTTAGGAGGTTCTCCCCAGAAACCTCGTAAATCCCCATCCCACTCGTTTCGGAACGCCTTGCCCCGCTGCAATCGGTGCAAACCGGAATCCTATTGGTTCCTTACCGGCTCTCGAACTCCCCAAATCCGCGATTCAGGGAACCTCTGATGGGACTCTACCGCCGCCGCTGGAAAGACAGGAAAGGGAAGACACATCGGACCGACGTATGGTGGTTGAGTTACGTGGTCGGTGGCAAGCAGCGTTGTGAAAGCACGGGAACATCGAATAAACGCGTTGCAAAAAAGATACTCGATATCCGGCGTGCTGAAATCGCTGAGGGCCGGTTTTCAGGACTCTTGAAATCGCACCCACCTACACTGAAGGAATATTTTTCGAAGTATCTGCATTCGAAAACCAGCCTTCATCCGCATACACACGTCCGGTATGCGGGTTCGCAACGTGCGCTTGAAAGATTCTTCGGACGTACCCGTCTGCCGGAAATCACGGATGCGTTGGTGGAGGCCTACAAAAGCGAAAGAGTACAACGGGGGACAGGACCGGCGGGCGTCAACCGAGACTTGTCGTTGCTGCGACAGGTTCTCCAGCAGGCTAAGCGGGAGAGCTACATCGCTCAGAACCCACTCGGAGACCGAGAGCATTTTCTGGACGAGCGCAAAAGGCGAATTCAGGCCAAACCATTCACGGTGGAGGAGGAACAGAGGCTGCTGGCAGTAGCAACTGGTTATCTTCGCCCACTTCTGATGCTGTTGCTGGATACGGGTCTCAGGCCGAATGCGGAAGCATTGCCCCTGAAATGGAGCGATATGGATATCGAGGGCGGGATGATTACGGTCGTGTCATCGAAAACGCGCGCCGGCGTCAGGACTGTCCCGATGACCGCTCGGCTTAAGACGGAGTTGCTCCGCTGGAAAGCGCTGACCGGACCGACGAATTCGGAGTTTGTATTCTTCTATCCCCGCAACCCAGCGAAGCACCTGCTGCAGGTTCCTAAGACGTGGAAGCGAACCCTGAGAGATGCGAACGTCGCGAAGCGCCGCCTCTATGATTGTCGCTCGACGTTCTGCACTCGAATGTATGCGGCGGGAATCCAACCGGTCCTCATCGAGTTGCTCATGGGCCATGCTGGTAGCGGCCTGGTTCATGCCTATGCGAAAGCAGATGATGATTTCAAAAGGGAAGCAGCAACGAAGCTCGAAGCTTTTATCATGTCGAAGGCTCCCGCCGAAAACGCCTCCGCGATTTCGACCTCTTGGGTAAACTAGAGAACTCCGACAGAACCCGGGGCACGGCACATCATGGGTCGACGACCAGCTCACCTTTCATTCCCTTGTGACCCAATCCGCAGTGGACGCAGCATTTGAAAGATCAAGATTACTGCGGTGTCCCATTTGGGCATTCGAATGACTAAGCAATTTTCCCGGAGAGCACGATTTTTTTGTCTTCATCACTGGAACAATTCCGCAGACGATAGGAAAAATGGCCCGGCGAAATCTCCCAAAAGAACCCCTCCGATCACGATCACAGTTCCGTCCGGCAGCAGCGTGGCTGTATGTTTGGCTCGCGGGTTGGACATTTCACCCGCCGGAAGGAAGTTCCCATTCGACGGATCAAACACTTCCGCCGTCGCCGTGGACTCCTCAACGAGTCCAGCGTGCTTTTCGCCGTCGACTCCCGAAATTAGGGCGTCGCCTCCCACCAGGAGCACGGTTCCATCATTTCGCAACGTGGCAGTATGCAACTCACGTGCCTGTTGCATGTTCCCCGTGGGAGCAAATGTAAGGGTCTCGGGATCAAACAGCTCCGCCGTCGCTAGGGCTTCATTTCCGCTGTCTCCACCGGCAATAAGGACTGTTCCATCCTCAAGCAGCGTGGCAGTATGGAATTCCCGCGCAGTGTTCATCCGGCCAGTTGGCGTGAAGCGTCCGGTGCCCGGGTCAAAAAGTTCCGCGCTAGCGAGGATGGTGTTTTTAGCATCTTGTCCCCCAACCATGAGAACTTTTCCGTTCTCGTCCGCCAGTTTCCCAAGGAAATTGAGCCCCGCATTTATCTCGGCTTCCTTCTCAGGTTTCAGGGAAAACTCTCGGAGGCGGCAACGGTGTTGGAGGAGGCGCAACTCGCTGATCCGAATTCTGCTCTCATTTACAACCCGCTTGCCTATACCTACGCATTCCAAGGCGACCTTTCGCGCGCCCTAGCGACTGTTGATAAGTATGCTGCCGTGCTGCCCCCGAACGATCCTAACCCGATTGATACGCGCGCCGACATCTACGCGATGGGTGGCCAGTTTGACAAATCGATCGCGGAGTATGAAAAGAACGTCAAATTGCACCCAGAGTTCAGCATGCCCGAGATGAAAATTGCCCTCGTTTATCTTCTGGCCGGGGAGAATCGGAAGGCAGAGGAGACGGCGCGATCCGCTTACCGGAAAGCGAGCGGGGCCGACCGCGCCTATGCCGCGGACGCGCTGGGAGACATTGCGCTAGGCCGCGGCGCGTTCAGCCGCGCTGCCACGTATTTTGAAGAAGCTGCTCGGCTTTTTCGAACTGCAGATCCGCACTTAGTCCATGGCGAATTGAAGGCAGGCGAGATCTACTTCGAGCAGCGGGAACCGCACGCTGCGCTTGCCCGGGCTAGGCGAACTCCTAGTTTCGGTGCTGCCGAGGTTCGCGGTGTTGCTTACCTTCTCTCGAAGAACGAGACGGCGGCCGAAAAAGAGTTTGCGGCTGCTCGGACCGCCATGGCTCCGGTTTTTGGCGACTACATGGCGGATAAGCTTATTGCTTTCGATCGCCTCCGCGCGGCCAGCTATGCTGGCCAGTGGCAGCACGTGATTGACGGCTGGCCGGAACTGCCCGGCTGGTTTGGCCAGCTCCAGGCCTTCTTCCTCGGGCGTGCTTACGCCGAAACGGCGATGTGGCCTGAGGCAGAAAAGGAATTGCGCACCGCTCTCGCGTGGGTTAGCCCAGGGAATGTCGGTATTCATGATTTCCTTAGCTATGAGCTGACTCAGTTCTATCTTGGGAATGTCCTTGAGCATGAAGGGAAGAAAGCGGAGGCCGTCGAGGCTTACCGCGCGTTTCTAAGCCACTTCGAACATTCAACAGCTCGTCTGCCGGAAATCGGTGAGGCTCGGGCTGCTCTCCATCGACTCATGTAGCCTCGGGTTTAAAGAACGGCACGGTAGAAGTCATCGACGAGTCTCCGTTACGGTCGCCTTACCGGACAGGTTGAAATTTGGCTCCGCTTGTCCGATTACGGCGTGTTCAACGGCAACGAATTCAGCAGTATTCTGATGCCGAATCGCTGGCAGTAACCGCTTGGCCCTCACACCTTGTACTGCGAATAAACCTCATTGTGTGATTGGAGATAGTGGGCAATCCAGTAAAAAAGGATCGTGCGCACCGCGCCTCGCGGTGAAAATTATCGCGACCCGGGCATTTCCTGAAATTCGCGCACAACCCAGTTTTCCGCGACAACCCCTATTACCCCGTATAATCCTCGAAGCAATCGCTCTAAACCGCGCTAATCGCTGCCTACAGGTGTTTTAACAGTCATTTTCCATGCCCCAGAACTGAATTTTCGGCCTGCGGGCGGAATCAGCCAATGCGGAAAGTCTTTTTCACGCTGGCACCGAAGGAATCAACCGGCAGGGGCCGGGTGAGGCGCTGAATACTGCCGAGGACGATAAGGCCACCGAAGACGAGGCAGATTCCGGGGATGATGAAATTTTTCGACCCGCGATCGATCATGGCGTGCTGCGGATTTTGCGGGTCATAGAATACGCGCACCTTCTGGCCGACTCTGAATGACGGCGGACTGAATGCAATCTGGTCAGGCAGCGTGACCGGCCGGTCGTTTTGATCTGCGAACGCAACGATGGCCTGATAAGAAGTGTAAGGCAGCGTACGACCTGACGACGGGTGAACTTCGACCGGCCGATTTTCGATCACCGTTCCCTCAGCGGTCTGTGACTTGGCGATGAGGCCGAGGAATTCATCCAGATGAGCGTGATGGACGAAGTAGGCGCCGCCAAACAGCAAAGCCAAACCGACAAACAGTCCAACGACGCCGAACGCACGGTTCACGGTGCCGAGAGTTGCGGCGTCAATTTGAATATTAC
>Ga0306920_100013940_pt1 | contig 10963 bp, 9 predicted proteins | sample flu12Cox44000170_FD_204666 | JGI IMG/M metagenome (GOLD analysis project Ga0306920, IMG submission 204666) | Lab enrichment of tropical soil microbial communities from Luquillo Experimental Forest, Puerto Rico - flux4day.12C.oxic.44.000.170 (v2)... | ecosystem: Environmental > Terrestrial >...
GACTGACGCATGAAGCCGCTTCATTCGAAGAACAGCAGTATCGTCGGATAGCGAGACGATGAGGATCGAACTGCTCTCGGGAGCCGTTCGTCATCGCCGGGCCGTGGTGTTGGGCGCGCTTGCCGCCGTGAGCGCGGCGGCGTGGGGCTTTCTGGTGCTCGGCACAGGCATCAAAATGGAAATGATGGACGTGGATGACGGGCAGATGATGGCGAGGCTGCCCGGCTGGAGCCTGCCATATGCTTTCGTGATCTTCTTCATGTGGGTGGGAATGATGGTAGCCATGATGCTGCCGACCGCTGCTCCAACCGTGCTGTTGGTCGTCGCCCTCGCGTGGGATCGCGTCCCCAATCCCAACCTCGTTCCAGCCACGGCGATGCTGTTTGCGTCCGGTTATCTTTTCGTCTGGTTCGGGTTCAGCCTTGCCGCGACATTGCTGCAATGGGGTCTCGACAATCTCGGACTATTATCCAAGCCGATGGCGTTCGGCAGTACGATCTTGGCTTCCACGGTGCTAATCGTAGCAGGTGTATATCAATGGACGCCACTGAAGGACACTTGCCTTAGACATTGCCGCTCGCCGACCGAGTTCCTGATCCGTCATTGGCGTGACGGCGCGCTTGGCGCTGTATCGATCGGGGTTCGCCACGGGCTCTTTTGCCTGGGCTGCTGCTGGATGCTGATGTCGCTTCTTTTCGTCGGCGGATTGATGAACCTCGCCTGGGTCGGCGCGATCGCGTTGTTAGTGCTCCTAGAGAAAACCGCGCCATGGGGCGATTGGATGGGCCGGCTTACCGGGCTGCTTCTGATCAGCTGGGGCGCCACGGAGCTGATCCGGGCTTTTACGAAGTAAAGCTTGTATGTGCATTGTATGAGTGAACGCGTCAAAAGCATGGCCCAACCGCTCGCGGTCCTATCTGAAGGACTGGGTCTGTAACAATGTACGATGTAGTCTGAAAGTCTGTAACAGGACGAGCGGGATATTATAAGAAAAACTGACAATTTGAGAGACGACGTTACAAAAAATTACTTTATGACGTAAAATAACCATGATGTAGTTTCGGTGTTGGCTTATTAGTGATAGCTGGAGAGACTCTCCCTGGCTCGCCCCCTGGCTCGTCGGCGAATAGCATTTCGCCGTACTGATGTGCCCGCCACCGGGATAGAGTCGCACTCCGATATATGAGCTGGAGGGTCGGAAATGGCAAACCAGGCTCGGAAGGTCGTCGGACAGAAGGCTGCAGAAACAAGCCTTGCAAATATCGACAGGAATAACCCACGGTGGGGTTTCAACGGTTTCCGTGTTGAGAAGCAACGTTGTTGGGGCCCCATCTCCGTCGGTCTGGTCGACCGGGCGGCGGGTGAGGCGGTTTGCCGGAGCAATTGCTATCGGCTAACCTATTTTTTGACCGATTTCGACGCCACAATGGAGGACGACGAGAGGCCGCAGTGGGAGTGTCAATTATTAAGTGGGAACTTCGTGTTTCGCTCACCTGACACGACATTGCGCAGCAATTTGACCGCTGGCCGATATATTCGGATCCTGCAAAGTCGCGATACGTACGCCAACCTCACGTCGGAAATGGTAAGGGGGGGTGTCGTCAACCTCGGGCCGTTATACAACATAAACGATCCGCTGATCTCACAGCTTGTGTTAACTATCGCTAATGAAATTGAGAGTGGGTTCCTCGACCGGATTTTGGTCGATGCACTCAATACGGCGCTGGCCGTCCAGATTATGCGAATATGCGGTGGTCCGACACCGATTACCTTTACGCCATCGAACGGACTATCGCGAGAGCGGTTGCAACGCGTGTATGACCATATTGAGGCGCACCTCGATAATCGGTTGACCCTAACCGATCTCGCTGCAGTCGCCTGTCTCAGCCCCTATCACTTCAGCCGCTCGTTCAAGCAAGCGGTGGGGATCGGACCGCAGCGTTACGTCACACAACGCCGACTCGAACGCGCAAAAACCCTGATGCGACGGACCACTCAGCCTCTGGCTCTGATCGCGCAGGAGGTCGGGTTCTCCGACCAGAGCCATCTAACTGCCGTTTTTCGCCGGGAGATCGGCGTAACCCCGGGTCACTTTCGCGCCGCATTGTCCTAGTCATGACCTGCGGTAAGCCGCCGGTCACGCCACCTCTGTTCTGGACTAAGATCTGAGCGGGCTGATCGGAACGAAACGAAATGCACAACGCGGCTCCTGAAAACATTGGAGCCGCGCAAAGCCGCTCATCGCCCGAAGACCTCGGGAAGTTGGGCGAACAGGGCCCTGTGCACGTCTAGAGCGGACATCTCGAACTCGGCCGCGAGTGCCGTACAATGATCGATCCAGGTCTCGAGCGATGCCGGGCGATCTACGTATGTATGCTCGATCAGTATCTCCCCGACCTGGGGGCTGCGCAGCCTGCGCGTCTGCTTGGTTTTTATGTGGCCCAAAGAAAGCCCGGCGCGTGCGCGCGGGGAACGCGAAGTCCTACCCGAATCATCGAAATTCACTCTGTATCCTCTCCCATTCTTGGTCCCACCCAAGGACCATCACCTACAATCGCCCGGTCTGGTCATCTGCCCATCTCGTTTGCACCCAACACTGTCAAAAACCTGCCCTACCTGTCAGGTCGACGCCGGCCGGGGCTTCGGATATCCGAAGCGCACATGGGCAGCAATTTGACACCAAACTCTCAAGAAATCGCGAACATGCTCGTCCGCTGCCGAGAAGAACTCAGATCACCTGCAACATAGACTTTCGCCCGTTTATGCGAACGTGTTGACACGCGCAGGCCGTCCCCGGCTCCGCGATCTCCGCAAAGATCTGACATTCGGACCGCAATCCGCTCCAATCAGGCAACGCTCCAACCCTGTATCAGAGGATCTCGTGCCCACGCCCGTGGCGCCATGACGCACTCTGAGCCGGAAAGTGAAAGGGACGACCCCGCCACCCTCCGCAACGCTGCGGTCAAGGCATTGCAAAGTGCGGTCCGTCAGAACGATCCGCACGAGTTCGATCGGCTGACGCGTCATGCACTTCGGCTTCTTCAGCGTGCCCGCGCCATCGGACACGGCCTGCGAGCCCGGCCCGGCGAGACGCCGGCTTTGTGGGAAGACAACGGGATGGCGAAAACGGAGGATATTGGCGAGCCAAGCAAGTTGAAAGTCAAATTCACTACCAAGCTTTGTCGGCTATTTTCGTGGGGCGCACGTTGACGATGCACAAAATCTTGTTGATTTCTGCAGCTCTCGCTGGCTCGGCGGTGACTGCATTCTGCAAGGAGCTGCGGCAGCGTCATTCGCGCTCCTTGAGTCATCGATGATTTTGTCGCCGGATGGCCAGCCGTTCGAGTAAATATACTACTACCACGGTCGTTATTATCCATACCGTTACAATAGTAGATATTATGCGCATCGCGTCTATCGACATGGACATTGGCATTATTGTTAATCAACTTTACCTCGAAGGGGCATTAGCTGACCCGAAAAGATCATCCGCGGAGAGGCGCGCATTGATAGCATCGAGCGATGGTTGTTCTGTTTAGATTTCTGTTCGTCTGTGGGGTTCTTCTGGGAACCATCGTCTGCGGTCTCGTCGGCGTTACAATCTGGCATTTCGACCGCGAACTGCCCGATTATCAGCAGCTCGCGCATTATCAGCCGGCGATCACCACTCGCGTTCATGCGGCCGATGGTCGCGTGCTGGCCGAATTTGCCGCCGAGCGGCGCGTCTTTGTGCCGATCGAGGCGATACCCAAGCGGGTTATCGATGCTTTCCTTTCGGCAGAAGATAAGAACTTCTATGGGCATCACGGTATCGATCCGCTGTCGATCGTCCGTGCCGGGTTTACCAATGTGGGCCGGTTAAGCGAGAACCGTCGTCCTGTGGGCGCGTCGACAATCACCCAACAGGTCGCCAAAAACATGCTGTTGTCCAACGAGATCTCGATCGAGCGCAAGATCAAGGAGATACTGTTGGCCAGCCGCATCGAGGCGGCGCTGCCGAAGGATCGCATCCTCGAGCTCTATCTCAATCAGATTTATCTCGGCGCCGGCGCCTATGGCGTGGTCGCTGCGGCCCTAACCTACTTTAATAAGTCACTCGACGAGTTGACGCTCGGGGAAGCGGCGGTTCTTGCTGGCCTCCCTAAAGCTCCAAACCGCTACAGCCCGAGACACCACCTGGAAATGGCAACAGCCCGCCGCGACTGGGTGCTCGATCGCATGGTCGAAGCCGGCTCCGCAACCCGAGATGAAATCACACAGGTCAAGACTGAACCGATCGAGTTGAAGCGCCGGCAGGACACGGAGGACGTCAGGGCCCCCTATTTCGCAGAGGAGGTCAGACGCGAGCTCCTCGCCCGCTACGGGGAGAAAGTTCTCTACGGGAACGGGTTTTCGGTACGCACCAGCCTCGACGCTCGACTGCAGGCGGCGGCGGATAAGGCGCTGCGCAACGGGCTGATCGCCTACGAGCGCAGTCACGGGGGATGGCGCGGAGCCGTCGCCCGTATTGATCCGAAGGGTGATTGGACGGGACACCTGGCCAAATTGCCCGTCCCTCCTGTCGCCGCCGATGTGGGATGGCGCCTCGCGATGGTGGTGCGCAGCGATCCGGATGGTGCGCTAATCGGCTTTGCTAATGGCGCGACCGGCCGCATCCCGTTTTCCGCGATGCGTTGGGCGCGGCCGCGGCATGCCGATGGCAACTTCGGGCCATACCCGCGCGGCGCGGCCGATGTCGTCAAACCCGGCGATGTCGTCATGGTCGAGCCGATTGGTGCGTCGTCGCACAATGCCGAGGCAACCGCGGGTAATGCCTCAACAGCGACCTTCACTCTCTGCCAAGTTCCGGAAATCTCCGGTGCGCTCGTTGTCATGGATCCGCATACCGGACGGGTCCTTGCGATCAGCGGCGGGTTCAGCTTTGAGATCAGCCAATTCGATCGTGCCACCCAGGCAAAGCGGCAACCTGGCTCCTCGATCAAGCCATTCGTCTATTTGACAGCGCTCGATCATGGGTTCACACCGTCGACATTGGTGGTCGACGGACCGATATCGCTCCCGCAAGGGCCGGGGCTGCCGATGTGGTCGCCGACAAATTATACCAAACACGGCCAGGAGGTTAGGTACCGAGGGCCTACACCGCTGCGCGTCGGGCTCGAGCTATCGCTGAATGCGATGACCGCGCGCGTGGCATCAATCGTTGGGATGGAGCCGATCGCGCAGACCATAGAGCGGTTCGGCATCATGGATCACACACCGCGCGAATACTCGATGGCGCTCGGCACTGGTGAGACGACCCCGCTGCGCCTGACGACCGCGTACGCGATGCTCGCCAACGGCGGGAAACGGATTACTGCGACATTGATCGACCGCGTCCAGGACCGTAACGGCGCGACGATATTCCGAGCCGATCAGCGACCTTGCCCCGGGTGCAGCGATTTTTTCTGGGACGCCAAACCCGTCCCGACGCTGCCCGATACGCGCGAACCGGTCGCCGATCCCGGGTCCGCCTTTCAGATCGTGACGATGATGCAGGGTGTCGTGCAGCGAGGGACCGGCGTGGCGGTCAAGGCGGTCGGCAAGCCGATCGCCGGCAAGACCGGTACCAGCAACGACTTTCGCGATGCGTGGTTTATCGGTTTCACCCCCGATCTAGTCGCAGGTGTCTATATCGGTTTCGATGACCCGGATAGTCTCGGCGACGACGAGACCGGCGGCCACATCGCTGCTCCAGTGTTCCGCGACTTGATGATGGCAGGCCTCAAGGATGCTCCGGCGACCGCCTTCCACACGCCACCGGGGATGCGCCTCTATCGTGTCAGCCCCGCTACCGGGCTAGCTGCTACAGGCGGGCAGGCAATCTACGAGGGCTACAAGCCAGGGACCGAGCCCGGCACGAACCGCCACCTGGGACTTCAGGGTCCGCCGGATGAGACGCCGATCCGGTCGAGCGCGCAAGAGCGCCCGTTGACACGAGAACGGACGGGGGTCGGCCCAGCGGGTGGCACTGGCGGCCTCTACTAGGCAGCACCTCGCCAATGCTAAGGTCAAATTTCGACCGATGTTGAATTGTGCCGCAGCTCTTGGCCAACGCTTCCGCAAAGATGTAAAATTAATGCAGCAAGGGCATGCAATCCCATCTCATGGACCTCTCATATAGTGCAATCTTAGCGCTGGTTAATCCGAGCGCGCACCGATTCGACACCAGGAGGCCACCATCATGATGCTCAAAGCAGTAGCGTGTTTCGCTTTCGCGGCTAGTTGCTTGACCGCGATCGCAACCATGCCGGTCCACGCCCAAATGGCTGGCACTTACGGCTCCGCACCGGGCGACAATGGCCCGCAGGGCTATTCCGCGCAGGCTAACCAGGGCGATATGCCGCAATCGTCCTCAGCACGCCGAAATGTGATCGAGAGCAAACATTACGATAGGAGCCTTGAAACAAACCGCAAATTCCGCCAAGCACGCATGCGCAAGGAATGCGGTCCGATTACCGATCCGGAGCTTCGTCAAAGCTGTCTTGCAAGCTTTGGTCAAGACGAGCCGTATATGGGCTCATCGACCCCGCGGCGGAGTCACCGCAGCGAGTCGGGCCGATAAATCGCTGTAAATCGGGTCGGCGCTTCTCGCCCTAGTCGCCGAGCTGCGGCCGCTTCCCGACGTGCTCGACGAGCGTGACGCCTGGGCATTGCCAGCTCGCCGCGAACTCGATCCGATGCGTCACTGGTCATCCGCAGCTCAAGATGCTGGACCCAATTCGTCGGTGCCCTGCGGCAAGCTAGGGCGTTGGTTGATTCCAAGGCGGCGCGAAATCAGCCAGCACCTGGCGAAGCAGCCAATGAACGTGAATTTCTCTGCATTGGGGGCGTGCCTGTAAGCGATGCGGAGAAGGCGACGCTCACGGAGATCTTGAGCGCGCTCGGGCTGGGGGCTTAGTTCGGCACGCACCACCGCGGCCGCGCATTGTAACGGATCATCACTCCCCGAGGCGACGTCATGCCGGTGAACCGGGCGCGGGCTTTCAGTATTTTGGCGGGGATCGCGCTCCTTTGGGGCACGGGTCATGCCCAACCCGCCAATCCCCCTATCTCCGACAAGGAGTTGATCGTCGCCACCAAGGAATCGGCGCCCTTTGTGATGAAGCGCCCGGACGGAACCTTGCATGGCATCAGTATCGATCTTTGGCGCCGGACCGCCGATCGGTTGCACCTGCGCTATCGGTTTTCAGAGCAGCCGACAGTCCAGGCTCTTGTGGCGGGGACGGCAGAGGGTTCATTCGATGCCGCTATTGCAGCGCTGACGGTAACGGCGGCGCGTGATCGAATCGTGGACTTCACTCAACCTTTCTATTCGACCGGCCTGGGCATCGCCGTGCCGATAGGGGAAAGCAGATGGAGATCCGTCTCGCGTGCCCTATTATCATTTGGGTTTTTTCAAGCTGTGCTGGCGCTGGTCGGCATCGCGATACTGGTCGGATTTGTAATCTGGCTCCTGGAACGGGGCAAAACCGAGCACTTTCGAGGCGGAGCGAAGGGCCTCGGCACTGGCTTGTGGTGGTCCGCCATCGCGATGACGCAAGCGGGCGCTGCCCAGAATGCTCCAGCGACCCTACTGGGCCGCATCGTGGCTATTGGCTGGATGATTGCATCCGTTATTGTGATTGCGGTGTTCACTGCGGGCATCACATCGACATTAACCCAGCGGGAACTGCAAGGGGCGGTGAATAGTGTAAACGACCTTCGTTCGGTCCGCGTGGGTGCTCCCGTGGGTTCGACGTCGACGGACTATCTCGACCACCAGCGAATTTCCCATCGCACTTTCGGCGCGCCCGAAGAGGGGCTGAAGGCGCTGCAAGCCGGTACTATCGACGCGTTCGTATACGACAAGCCGCTGCTCACCTGGCTTGTCCTGCGGGACTTCTTCAGCACGCTGCGTGTGCTCGATGTCACGTTTGACAGTCAGAATTACGCGATCGCGTTGCCCAAGGGCAGCCCTCTGCGTGAGATGATCAACCCGCCTCTTTTGGAGGAAACTGAGAGCGATTGGTGGCAGCAGAGGCTGTTCGAATATTTGGGCAAAACGGAGTCGAGTTACGGATCACGACACCTGCAATAGCATATCGGTACGCCCGGTGCGCGACCGAACGTCCAGCGATGGGACTACCCGACGGCGCACCCGCCGCCAGCATTGGCCGTTTTTGGCGGCCAAACGGACCCGGCGACATCCTTCGCACGTCTTCAAATAGCGGTGGTAGAAACGGTGGTTGATAATCGTCGATCAGAAGGATCGTTAATCTTTTCCGTATCCGAATGCTTTGTCGTGTTCCGACAATTGCGATGGCCAGGCCTTCGAGGCGCCTGGGCTCGGGCGGAGCTACCGCAAATTGTTCGAGCGTGCTGTAGCCAGCAGCAGCAAACGGTAGTATCTGCCGCACACCGCGCCCGGGGTCATAAACCGCCAGCACGTCGCGCATCTTCGTTGCCAGGTGTCCCTGCCGCCGTGAAATGGCGGGTGGCGCGCAGTTTGGGGAGTAGAAGTCAGCCGCCGCTCACCGCTCTGGCCGCCACTGCTTCCGCACTCGAGCGACTTACGGGAACCGCAACTGCTAGTTCGATGGGGTAGGTCGATGATCCGTACGGGAAAGCAGTACCTGCATTCGATCCGCGACAGTCGCCAGATCTGGATCAATGGTGAGAAGGTCACGGACGTCACGGCGCATCCTATGTTTCGGCCGATTGTCGATGTGCGGGCACAGATCTATGACATGCAACACGAGCCCCGCTTTGCCGAGGCGCTGAGCTACCGCAGCGAGGCCGGGGAGGTCTGCGCGATCGCCCTCAAGCTGCCCCGCTCGCCGACTGATTGGCACGCCAAACGGGGGGCAGTCGAGACGGTGCTGGACGAGATCGGCGGTGTTGTGACCCGGGTCGGCGACGAAACGGTCGGAGAGATGTGGTCGCTGTTCGACGGCCAGGAGATTCTGAGCGAGGTTGATCCCGCCTTCGCAGAAAACATCCGCCGGCACGTCGATCGCGTCGTGCGTCTGGACCCGTTTCACGTCTCGGCCAATACAGACCCGAAAGGCGACCGGTCGAAACGGCCTCAGGAGCAGGACCCAGACATGCTTCTGCATGTCGTCAAGGAGACGGGCGCCGGGATTGTCGTGCGTGGCGCCAAGTATGAAACCGCCGCCGTGTATGCCAATCAAGCCTTTGTAAAACCAACAATCGCCAATTGGGGCGATGCCGAGCTATCCGAATATGCGGTCGGCTTCATCTGCGACCTGGGTTCGCCGAACCTGAAGTTCATCTGCCGGACCGGCTTTGCTGGTCGCGCCCCCGCCGAGGATTACCCGCTCGCCAACCGCTTCGACGAGATCGATACGCTCGTCGTCTTCGATGACGTCCTGATCCCCTGGGAAAACGTGCTGTTTTATCGTCACACAAAGGCCGCGAGCTTCATCCGCGCGACGCTGCACCGGTACAGCGCCTATGCCTTCGTCCTGCGCAGCCTCAAAGTGGCTGACATGATGATCGGGGCGGCGCTGTTCAACGCGCGTCAGACCGGCCTCGACAAGCAGCAGGCGGTACAGGAGAAGCTGGCGCTGCTCGCCTGTTACCGCGAGGGCATCAATGCCCATCTCACCGCGGCCATCGTCCTGGCGGAGGAGAGCCCGGGCGGCCTCGTGATGCCGAACCAGTCGCTGCTCTACACCGGACGCGTCCTGGCCTCTTCGCAGCTGAACGCGATGATGCATCTCTGCCGCGAGCTATGCGGTGGGCAAATTTGCGTGACGCCCGATTTTGCCGCTTTCCAGGACCCGGAAACCGGGTCCTGGCTCAAAAAATACTACACGGTCAACGCGGAGTGGCAGCCCGAGGACCGGCGCCGTCTTCTCGCCTTTGCGCGCGATCTGCTCAACTCCGATTACGCCGGTCACCGGCTGACGTTTCAGCTGTTCGCCCAGTCGCCGCCGTATGCAAACCTCGCCGCGGTCTACCGCAATTTCGACTGGGACGCGCCGCTCCGCTTCGTCCACAAATCCGCCGGCCTGTCGGAACGGGTGCTTGCAGGCATCAAGCCGGCGCGCCCTCGCTCCGCCGGCATTTAGCTCCGTCCCGATCGACGGCCCCAAACGCGGATTGCCGCTGAGCCTGGCGAAACTGCACCGGGTCGATCCCATCGAGCAGTTCGCGGCGGCGACTGGCGGCACGCTCGCCCCAACTCGCTTCAGTAGAGATTGAGACAACTGAGGCCGGCGGGTGGCGGAAGCGGCAGGAGCTTACATTCCCGCCATTTCTCGCACCGACTGCGGCAGTTTGTGATCGCCGCACCACATTTGCTGCATCTAGACCCAACATGAAGTCAGCAAGAGGGGTGCTGGCGTGCCGTTGACTTGCATCAACGACATCAACGAGGTTTGCAGCATTCTGCAAGTGGTCCCCGAACATCGCGAGGTGCCGCCGACATGAGAAGGGTCTCAGACATCGTCAAAAACCAAAATCCGGTTGCTCTTCCGCTTCATGCAACGGTGAGAGAGGCTTGCCAGCGCATGCGCGACACGCGTGTCGGTGCGGTTCTGGTGACCGGACCTGACCGTCGCCTCGTTGGCATATTCACCGGGCGTGATGCCGTTCACCGCGTGCTGGCGGAAGGGAAAATCGCCGCCGAAACGATCCTCTCTGAAGTCATGACGCGCGATCCCGACTGTATGCCGCCCGGCAAGACAGCTATTGAGGCGTTGCGGCTGATGGAAGACGGTCACTATCGGCACGTACCGATCGTCGATGACGGCAAGGTGGTCGGAATTATATCACGTTTCGACTTCAGCGGCATGGAGTTGGACCGCCTCGACGAAGAGACCGGTCTCTGGGAACGAATTTGAGGCGGCATCGTGGTCGGTTCACGGATACTGGGGCTAACCAGAACGGTTATTCCGTGCTCGGCTGCACACCGGCAGCC
>Ga0306920_100013943_pt1 | contig 10961 bp, 8 predicted proteins | sample flu12Cox44000170_FD_204666 | JGI IMG/M metagenome (GOLD analysis project Ga0306920, IMG submission 204666) | Lab enrichment of tropical soil microbial communities from Luquillo Experimental Forest, Puerto Rico - flux4day.12C.oxic.44.000.170 (v2)... | ecosystem: Environmental > Terrestrial >...
ATGTCCGACATCTCGCGGCTGCCGCGACAGATTAACGCCGCCGACCAGATCGGCCCGATTCTCGCTGACCGCGAGCGCGGCGGCTTCCCGGTCCGACGCCTGCGACGACTGCGTGAACACTGACAATCCGCGCAATTCCGTGTCGGGCAGCGCATCGGCGTGGATCGACAACAACAAATCCGCTTTCCATGCGCGGGCGCGTGCTACTCGCTCCCGCAACGGAAGAAATTCGTCGGTGCTTCGGGTCAGCACGACTCGGTAGTTGCGCCGCGCCGCGAGTTCGCGCGCGAACTCCGACGCCGTCGCCAGGACAATGTCTTTTTCATAGATGCCGTTCGGGCTGATCGCTCCGGGTCGACTCTGCCGTGGTCCGGATCGACGACGGTCGGAACTCGTCGCGCCGGCGGTGTTCTCCCTCCGGCCGGCTGAGCCCGATGCAGCACCGAACCGCCGTGTGGGCGTCCTACCCGCCCGAGATCACACCGCGGAGCTGGAACCGCGACGGCTATGGTCGCTTAAAAAACCACCCCGGCGGATAAGTGTTCTCGTTCGGGGCGGACGGCCGAGCCGTCACCGGTGGCTGATGTGACGGCTCTGGCGGGGTAGCAACTACAGGAGGCCGCGGCGGATCGGATTTCGCGATCCGCGTTTGTTCGCCCAAGAATACGACGTAACCGGCACCGACGATCAGAGTTGCCAGCACGGCCCCAAGCAGCGCGAGCGGAAGCCGCTTTGGCCCCAGCGTGGTTAGGACAGTGACCGTATCGGGCCGCTGCAACGGAAGCCTGCGGCCTCTATCTCCCGAGCGCGGCGACATATCGGCGCCGCGGATTGGGTCGACGGCGCGAGGGGCGCGGTTGGCAAACCCCCGCGATTGGCCGCCTGCGGCCGTCGGCGACCTCGTCTTCTGCTCGACATCACCGAGCCGCTGGCCGAGCTCGGTGAGCAACAACCCCAGCGCGGGAGACTCTTTCGCGCTGTTCCACCCGGTAAGATCGATCGTCTGCACGTGAAAGAACTCAAGCGGCTGGTCGACATCATCGATCTTAACCGGTAACAGTTTTTCTTTTTTCAATGCCCACGCCGCTTCCGCGCGCACCCACTGCGAGGCGACCGACGCCCGCGACCACAGGACGACGACCACCTTTGCCGCGGCGATGGCCTCTTCTGTGGCTTTGTCGAAGTGTTTGCCTCCGACGATTTGGCGATCCCACCAAACCGACCAGCCCGCTCTCGCAAATCGGCCCGCGAGCTGCTCTGCCCGAGCGTGATCCTCGTGGGCGTAGCTGATGAAGATCGATGCCGCCATGTAGCGCACCGGGCAACGGCTTACTATTTATATTGGTTTTAAGTTTAACACAAACAATCGGCCCTGCAAAGCCCTCCTTGGGCAATGATCCGGTTTTGGAGTTGCTATCCTCGCACGGGCGCCCGAGTCGGGCACCTGACCCGCCTCGGCTGGGCGGCACGAGTGCTGCCGCAACGCAAGGCGTCGCTCCGGAGCCGTGAAAATAAGCGCCGACGGTTGCGACCGTGGCTATCGGTCAGATATAATTGGTGTTGGTAAAAAACCTCTGCTGATTGTCCGTACCTTGCAAGGGAGGCTTCGTGATGGCCGAGCGGATCGTGATCCGTCATCTGGCCGGATCAAAAGTAAACCAGGTCGAGCAGTTTCCGGCGGACGCCGCCGCTGAGTTGACGATCGGGCGCGAACCGGGGGTTGAGATCCAATTCGACCCTTTGCGCGACGATGCGGTGAGCCGCCGGCACGCGAGCATCGCGATCGAGCCGGGCGACCCCCCCCGCTTCAGGATGACCGATCTTAACAGCCGCAACGGCACTTACCTCAACGGGGAGCGCATTGTCGGAGAAACCGAACTTTTGCCTGGTGACACGATCGAACTCGGCAACGGCGGGCCAAAATTCGAGTTCGACTTGCACCCGCGGCCTAGCAATGTGTTTGGTCGCACGCGGGCGGTCCCGGCAGCCATAGGCGCGACGCGAGTTATCGACAACGCTGAAAGCGAGTTGCCGCCACCAACGGTAGTGGTTCAGACGGTAGGTAGGATGGCGGTCGAACCGCCCCCGAGGCCAGGGATCGGCCGCAACACTTTATTGCACGAACTTTCGATTCAGCGGCAGGCGACCCGCCAGATCATGATTTACGCGGTGATCGGGGTACTCGTCGTAATCGGCGCGGTCGGCGGCATACTCTACCACGCGCATCAGAAATCGATTGCCGAACAGAACGCGCGGATTGAAGAAAAAGCCGAAATCGCCAAAACGGCTGAGCAGAATGTCGCGCTGGCCAATGAAAAGATCGAAGATCAAAAGATCAAAATTGAACAACAATCAAGTGTAGTTGGTCTAACGCCGCAGGAGATAGTCACGAAATTCGGCGATGCCACCGTGTGGATCAGGGTACATTGGCGGCTCTATGACAGAGTAACTGGGAGGCCGTTATTTCATAAGACGATCTCCGTGAAAGACAAGGATGGTGTCAACAAATTGTTTCCGGCCTATGTGAGGTGGAAAGATAAATTAGTCCGATGGCTTACTTTAGACGACGATATGCATACAAACTACCCTGTCGGAAATTGTAATTGCGAAGTCACTGGTACCGGTTTTGTCGTCGATCCACAAGGTCTAATCTTGACCAATAAGCACATAGTAGCCGGTTGGTCGATCAATTATAATAGATTCTCTTATTACGAAGGTGGCCGCGGAGTCATATACGATGAGGTGGATCCCCACGCGAACCCGGCGACGAAATTGAAATTGTCGCGTGAGTTGAACGCACCATCTCACGTGTTCGATGTAAGCTCTCGATCTACCGAGTTTAAGGGCTTGATCGGATGGATGCCGGAGGAAGGTGGCCCAATATTTGCCAACTCGCTCCCCATTGTCATCGATAGTAACTCTCACGCTTTCGAAGGGCGAAACGACGAATTGTCGGTGCGCTTTCCCGGCACGCGGGTCGATATCAGCGCCAGGCTCGTGCGTGCCTCAACAGACAACGATGTGGCCCTGATCAAGATCGATGCTTTCAACACGTTGGCGACGATGGATACTTTGGCAACTGACGACAATGTGACTACCGGTGAGTCAGTCGTCGTGCTCGGGTACCCCGGAGCCTCGATCGAGAACAACGCGATCTTCAACACGGTCGAGGGCAGCGAGGTGCATCACCACAAGGAGGTTGTGCCCGAACCCACGGTCACTCCCGGAGTTATCTCGTTGAAGGGCTCACCTCTCACAAGCGAGGGTAGCGTGACGGTAGTCGGTAATCTTGGCGATGCCTATCAGATGACCGTGCCGGCTGGGGTAGGCAATAGCGGGGGACCAGTCTTCAACCGTGAGGGGAAGGTTATCGGGTTGTACACGTGGGGCAGCTCGCATGAGACCCAGACCTTCGCAGTGCCGATCAAATACGCGCGCACACTACGCGCACCTTGTCAATCAAAGGTCGCTCAATCGCGATAATCCGACCCGCGCCGGTTGAGAAGAGAAGACCCCCAAAACTGCGAAGGGGGGCCGCAGCTCGTAGGCACGCCTCCCATTATGAAGCAGCGAGCTAGGGAATTGGCGCTGCGTCAGCCCGACGAGCCCCGGCCGTGGCTCATCTTGCGGCTCGCTCACGTCGGATCAGTCGGGCGCTACACTTCGCCATCAGGCACCAAAATTGGCGCATAACCCATGTTGAAAGGTGAGCTACCGGACGATCGGCGAAGACCGTATTTTTCGGACCCGGCGCGCGCTGCTATTCAACCCGCGCCGCGGCCGGCGAAGAAACTCTCGACGGCGCGCACGAGACCGCGAGCGAGCTTCTGCTGATAGATGCGCCGCTGCAGCAGGCGCTCCTCGGCAGGATTGGACAGGCAGCCGAGCTCGACGAGTGCTGAGGGGACGTCCTGAGCGGTCAGCACGGCGAAATCGGCGGAGCGCTGCGGGCGGTCGAGCAGCGCTACCTCGCGTCCGAGTTCCACCACGATCTTGTTGGCGAGCAGGACGGACAGATTGCTGGTCTGGCGCCGCGTCAGGTCCAACAGGATATTTCCGACATCTCGCGGCTGCCGCGACAGATTAACGCCGCCGACCAGATCGGCCCGATTCTCGCTGACCGCGAGCGCGGCGGCTTCCCGGTCCGACGCCTGCGACGACTGCGTGAACACCGACAATCCGCGCAATTCCGTGTCGGGCAGCGCATCGGCGTGGATCGACAACAACAAATCCGCTTTCCATGCGCGGGCGCGTGCTACTCGCTCCCGCAACGGAAGAAATTCGTCGGTGCTTCGGGTCAGCACGACTCGGTAGTTGCGCCGCGCCGCGAGCTCGCGCGCGAACTCCGACGCCGTCGCCAGGACAATGTCTTTTTCATGGATGCCGTTCGGGCTGATCGCTCCGGGGTCGACTCCGCCGTGGCCGGGATCGATGACGACCGTCGGAACGCGTCGCACCGGCGTTCCCCTTCCCGCCGGCTGGGCCGATGCCGACTCAGGTCGCCACCCGGCGACAGCACAAAAAGCAAGGCCGCGCAGCACCAACCGCCGCCCGCAACTCCTGTCCCGCATGCCCCACCCCCGTGGCCGCCCTCGTCGCCAAACGGGAACCGCGATTCAATCAGCTATCTTACCGGAAAACCGCCCGTGCTGTAGATTCCGAAGTAGGGATTACTCGCGGCCGCGACGATCGTCGTTCAGGCGCCGCAGCGGCAAGGGTTGGGGAAGTCGCTCATGCACAAAAAGCCGGCGCAAACCGTTCGCGATAACGCGAGCAGCGCCGCGAATCGGTCGCCCGATCGCAAGGTGAAGGATTTCGACGGCGACGGTCTTGCCCGGCGCGCGCCGCAGGCTCGTCATACCTGATCGCCGGAAATCGGCAACCCAGACATCGACCTGGCGCTCCGACACACCGAACGCGGCCGCGGCTTCGGCGCTGCTCCATTCATCCACGAGAACGCGTTGGACGACGAGCGCTCGCCGTGCGACCGTCATTGTGCGATGCGGTGCATAAGGAGGATTGTTCATGCGCCGTTAACGCGCGTAGCCGCTGAATAATTCCAGGGAGATCAGCCGGCGACGTCAATGACGGTCCGCCCGCGCACTTCGCCCTTCAAGATCTGCGGCGCCAACTCCGGCAAGGCGGAAAGCGGGAGGATTTGGGTCATTCGTTCGAGCCGGTCGAGCGGCAGGTCGCGCCCCAGACGCTGCCAAGACGCGATCCGCTCGTCGCGCGGGCACATCACCGAGTCGATCCCCAAGAGGCTCACTCCACGCAACAGGAATGGGATCACCGTCGCCGGCAGCTCGCTGCCGCCGGCAAGCCCGCAAGCGGCCACACTCGCATGGTATTTCAGCTGGGTCAGGATCGTACCCAAGGTAGTGCCGCCGACCGCATCGACCGCGCCGGCCCAACGTTCGGCGTCGAGTGGTCGGGACGGCTTTGACGCGAGCGTCGTGCGGTCGATCAGCTCGGCAGCGCCGAGCTCGGTCAAATAGCTGCGCAGCGCCGGCCGGCCGGTCGAAGCGACAACTCGGTGCCCGAGCCGCGACAAGAGCGAGACCGCGACACTGCCGACGCCGCCCGCGGAACCGGTGACGAGGACATCGCCCGCGCCCGAACGCAGCCCATGGCGCTCGAGGGCCATGACCGCGAGCATCGCGGTAAATCCGGCGGTGCCGATCGCCATCGCCTGGCGGGCACTCAGCCCATCCGGCCGGCGCACCAGAAAGGAAGCCTTGACCCGCGCCTTCTCGGCATAGCCGCCCTATTGCGCCTCGCCGACCCGCCAGCCGGTCAGGATGACCGGGTCGCCCGGCGCGAACTCGGGCGATTCCGACCTTGCGACAGTCCCGGCGAAATCGATGCCGGGTATGTGCGGGTAGGTGCGCACTAGCCGCCCGAGGCCTTGCAGGATGAGCCCGTCCTTGTAGTTCAGAGTCGAGCATTCGACTGCGACGGTCACCTCGCCCGGCGGCAGAAGAGCCTCATCTACCGTCTCAATCCGAGGAACTACCTTCCGCCTTCCTCATGCAGCACAAGTGCGCGGAACGCGGCCATGCTCAGGCGCGCAGCGGCTCGAGAATGCTGACGAAATTCGCGACCGCAGCACCGCCCATATTCATCACCCCGGCGAGCGAGGCGCCCGGCACTTGGATACCGCCCGCCTTGCCGGTCACCTGCATCGCCGCCAATACGTGCATCGACACCCCGGTCGCTCCGATCGGGTGCCCCTTCGATTTGAGCCCGCCCGACGGATTGACCGGCAATTTGCCGTCCTTCTCGGTCCAGCCTTCGAGGATCGCGCGCGCGCCCTCGCCCTTCGGGGTCAACCCCATGGCCTCGTATTCGATCAGCTCGGCGATCGTGAAGCAGTCGTGGGTCTCGACCAGATCGAGATCGTCGAGCCCGAGCCGGGCGTGGGCCAGCGCCTGCTTCCAGGCGAGCGCCGGACCCTCGAAGGCGACGACGTCGCGTCGGCTCATCGGCAGGAAGTCGTTGACCTGCTCGGCGGCGCGGAAGATCACCGCTTTCTTCAGGCTGAGGGCGGTCGCCGTATCGGCGAGCACGACCGCGGCGGCCCCGTCCGACACCAGCGAGCAGTCGGTGCGCTTTAGCGGCCCGGCGACGATCGGGTTTTTGTCCGAGACGGTCCGGCAGAATTCGTAGCCCAGATCCTTCTGCATCTGGGCAAGCGGGTTGGCGACACCATTCTTGTGGTTCTTTGCGGCGATGCGTGCGAGCGCGTCGGATTGGTCGCCGTACCGCTGAAAATAGCTCTGCGCGATTTTCCCGAAGATGCCGGCGAAGCCGCCTTCGATCGCTTCTTCCTCTTTGCGATAGCTGGCCCCGAGCAGGATGTCGCCGACTTGCGCTCCGGAGACTTCGGTCATCTTTTCGACGCCGACGATGAGTGCTAGCCGTGCTCTACCTGCGGCGATTGCGTTGAGCCCCTGATGGATCGCCGCCGAGCCGGTGGCGCAGGCATCCTCGACGCGTGTAGCGGGCTTGAAGCGGAACCCGGGATCGGCCTGAAAGACGAGCGAGGCGGGGAATTCCTGGCGGACAAAGCCGCCGTTCATCGTGCCGAGATAGACGCTGTCGATGTCGGCCGCCGCGATACCGGCATCGGCCAAGGCCGCCTGCGTCACCTCGACGATCAGCGACTCGATGTCCCTGCCCTCGTGCCTGCCGAATTTGCTGTGCGCCCAACCGACGATGCAACCGCTCATGCCGCCCTCCGAAATGCCGCTCGCGGACCATAGCAACGCCGCGCGCGCGGCTCTATCCTGATATGGGGTGCCCCGCGAGAGACCGATATGGCGATCAATGTCGAGACGATCACGTTGCGCCGGCCGGACGATTGGCACGTCCATTTGCGCGACGGAGCAATGCTTGCCGCGGTCGTCCCCTTCACCGCGCGGCATTTCGCCCGCGCGATCGTGATGCCAAACCTGGTGCCGCCGGTCACCGATGTCGCCACGGCGCGCGCCTATCGCGAGCGCATCTTGGCTGCGCTCCCCGCGGGTGCCGCATTCACGCCGCTAATGACCTGCTATTTGACTGATACGACCGATCCGCAAGAAGTCGCGCGGGGCTGGGAGGAAGGAGCGTTTGCCGCGGTCAAGCTGTACCCGGCGCACGCAACGACGAATTCGGCCTTCGGCGTTACCGATTACCATCGGGTCTCGCCGGTGCTGGAACGCATGGCACAGCTCGGCATGCCGCTCCTGATCCATGGCGAGGTGACCGACCCCGATGTCGACGTGTTCGACCGCGAGGCGGTGTTCGTCGACCGGGTGCTCGACCCGTTGCGGCGCCGGCTCCCCGAATTGCGCATCGTGCTCGAACACATCACCACCGAGGAGGCGGCCGCCTACGTCGAGGCGGGGAATGCGAACCTGGCAGCAACGATCACCGCACATCACCTCGTGATCAATCGTAATGCGATCTTCGCCGGCGGGATCCGCCCGCATCTCTATTGTCTGCCGATCGCCAAGCGCGAGAAGCATCGGCGGGCATTGCGGCGGGCCGTGACGTCGGGAAATCCCCAGTTCTTTCTCGGCACCGACAGCGCGCCGCATCCCGTTGCGGCCAAGGAAACGGCCTGTAGCTGCGCCGGGATCTTCACTGCGCCTTGCGCCCTCGAGATCTACGCCGAGGTTTTTGAAGAAGAAGCCGCGCTCGACCGCCTCGAAGCCTTCGCCGCGCTCAACGGCCCTGATTTCTACCGGCTGCCGATCAACAAGGCCAGGGTGACCTTGCGGCGAAAGCCTTTCCCGGTGCCGGAACATATCGGCGAGGGCGAGAACGCGCTCGTGCCTTTCCGTGCCGGAGAGACCTTGCGTTGGCGCCTTACCAAGTGACCTTGGCCGCTCCGCTCATCGCCAAAAACAACGAAAATCGCGATTTGAACAGTCGAAAAGGCCTCATGGTTGAACAAAAATTATCGTAACATCAATAAGTTACGAAACAAATTCGTTACTTAGCGGATCAATGGAATTTTGCCGCCGATCAACGAATTTACGCCGCCTTATCAACCGAATTACAACTGAATTGGTCGGAGAAGCAAGCGCGTGTGGAGAACGGCATGAGAACGGGCGCGGAGTACCGGGCAGCCTTGCGTGACGGGCGGCGGGTCTGGGTCTTGGGGGAGGGCCTGGTCGAGGATGTGACAACGCATCCGGCGACCCGGGCGATGGTCGACGAATACGTCGCCTGGTACGATCTCCTTCACGACCCGGCATGGCGTGACACCGCGCGGCGCCCGCACGATGCGATGCCTTGGGCCTATGTAGCGCCGCGGAATGCCGACGATCTCATCGGCATGGGGCGGTTCTTCTCGGCGACGACGTTCTTGAGCGCCGGCAATATCACCCATACGCCATGCTACGGCCATCTGATCGCGCTGGGCCTGCTTTGCTCGCTGCAGGAGCTCAACGTTTCGCCGGAGCAGATCGCCGAAGCCGCACGCTATCGCGAGATGATCGCCCGCACCGGGCGGTTTCTGACCTTCTGCGGCGGCGCCCCTAATATCGGCACACGCCTGCGCGAGGACCCTGGTGAACGGGTCGCGTTGAAGATCGTCCGGGAGACCGACGCCGGCATCGTCATTCGCGGCAAGATCGGTATGCATACGAGCCCAGCTTATGCCGAGGATCTCTATGTCGGCGGTCTCACCGGCCTCGATATCGGCGAGCATCGCGCCACCTTTATCGTCCCGATAAATGCACCGGGTGTTACGACTGTCTGCCGCAAAATCGCCGTTCGTTGTCAAAACCCGTTCGTGGCACCACTCAGCAGCCGCTACGACGAGCTTGACGGCCAGATGTGGCTCGACGACGTGTTCATCCCATTCGAGCGCGTCTTCCTGTTGGGTCCATCCCCCGAGCCGGTCGTCCGTTGGCTGATCTGGCATCACCTCTACGGCTGGCTGTCGAAGGCGGAGTTCACCCTCGGACTTGCCCTTGCCCTGACCCATGCGATGGGCCTCGTGCACAACGACGCAACGGTCGAGTACTTGGTCGATCTGGCGATTGAGGTGCAGACCGTGCGGAGCTGCCAGACCGCCACCGAGCGCGACCCCCAGTTCACTCGGGAGGGTTACTGTGTGCCCAATCACAGCCATCTCTCGGTCGGCGGCATCGCGATATTGAAGGCGCGCCAGCGAATGGCCGAAATCCTTCGTATTCTCCCCGGCTCCTCGCTCGTCGTCGCACCGTCCGACAGCGACCTCGCCGCACCGGAGATCGCGGCCGGACTCGAGGAATCATTCGGCGGTGGCGGGTATACCGCGCTGCAGCGCTCCGCTTTGCTGCAGATGGCCTGGGACCATGTCTCGTCGGCACTCGACGGCCGCGAATCGGCCTTCGAGCTGCATGCCAGCGGCGGCATCCCCGCTTGGCGCGGCCGGCTGCGCCGCAGCTTCGACCGCTACAACGAACTCGCCAACGCTGTTCTGGGCCAGCTCGACTTGCCGATGCCGGCAATCGACCTCAGCAATATTCGCGAGGTGCCCTGGGCGCCGCGCCGGCCCGTAACGCCGCCGGCGTCATCCGGCAAGGCCTAGCACCATTCGGTTTTCGCTGGAACCAACAGTTTCCGCCATCGTGCCCGGTTTGCACAGAGTGATGAGCGCGGTGACGGGTGGAGCGCGGATGGAGAACATTTAGACAGAGCGTGAGAGCATCGAGGTTCGAAACCTGGCTTGCTCCGGCGCCCATTCTTAACTGCCGCCCGCCTAGGCCGAGCAGCATCGCCGCGAAACAGGAAGAGGCAGATAGATTTTATCGATTATGCAGAGGGAAGGGGGAGGTTATGATACCAACGGGTGGGAAACGCTTTGGGATATGAGCTCTGTTGGCCATTGAAGGGCTGCGCCGGCGTATCGGTCGACAGACAACGGGCGGCCTGGGCAACATCGCCCGCGTCTTTGCGCATCGCAACTACCTCGTTTACGTCAGCGGCAACAGCATCTCGCTGATCGGCTGGTGGCTCGAACGGGTCGCGGTCGGTTGGCTGACCTGGACCTTGACCCATTCCGGTGCCTGGCTCGGATTGATTTCGCTCGCCGATTTCCTGCCTGTCTTCTTTCTCTCACCTTTTGCCGGCGTGCTGGCCGACCGCCGCGACCGGGTCTCGACAATCCGCCTCACTCAGTGGATCGGCTGCGCGCAGGCAAGCCTGCTGGCGATTCTGGTCGTCAGTGACGCGATGACGATCGAGATCCTGTTCGCCCTGGTATTGATGCTCGGGATCGCCAGCGGGGTGGCGCAGCCCTCGCGCCTGGCTTTGATCCCGACCCTGGTCGACCGCGAGTCGCTGGCCTCGGCGCTGGCTATCAATTCGGTCATCTTCAACCTCACTAGGTTCATCGGTCCGGCGCTGGCGGGCATCGTGATCGCGGAAATCGGGATTGCCGCTGCTTTCGCCGCGAACGCGGTCGGCTATATCGCCTTTCA
>Ga0306920_100013944_pt1 | contig 10961 bp, 9 predicted proteins | sample flu12Cox44000170_FD_204666 | JGI IMG/M metagenome (GOLD analysis project Ga0306920, IMG submission 204666) | Lab enrichment of tropical soil microbial communities from Luquillo Experimental Forest, Puerto Rico - flux4day.12C.oxic.44.000.170 (v2)... | ecosystem: Environmental > Terrestrial >...
GATGCAAAATTATCCCGAAGCCGCTATCGCCCAATTTCAGCTATTCCTCAAAGAGAAGCCGGACAGCCCTCAGGGCGAGAGCGTCCGCGAGGCGCTCGCTTCAATCCAGGCTGGACAACAACCCTGAAGACCACTTCGCGTAATGCGCCCGGTTCCCGCTGCGCCAACCGGGCGTGGTGATCTCGAACTGCTATCCAATCACGTACATCCACCAACGCGAGCGCAACCGCAGCATCAGATCCTCGCTATACCGTTCAGGTTGGCCGGATTTTGCCTTTTTTGGTCGAGCGATGTAGCAAGATGTACGCGGACGTTGGCGATGGCGTTTCCTATGACCACCGTTTATTCTCGATCCCCATGGAATTCAATTTGCTTTGCCGAGTCAATGCAGTAGGCTTGTGATTCGATGCTTCGCTCGCGCTGCTCGCATGTGACAGTCCCCATGGACGGATCTGAAGCAGAATCCTGAAGAAGCGGCGATCATGGAAACACCCGATTGGCTTCGCCAGATCGAGAGCATCCTCGAAACGCTCAACGAGGGCGTGCTCATCGTTGATAACCAGCTCCGTGTGATCTTCGCGAACGACGCCGTGATTCGCTTGGGAGGGTACGAGCGCGGAGAGTTGCAGGGCCGTACGCCCGACACAATTTTCCCTCCGGAAGACCTTCCGTACATCATGCGGCAGCGCGAAGCCGGCCAGCGTTACGGGCGCCACCGCCACGAGTTCTATCTTCCTCGCAAGGACGGCGAGAAGATTCCGGTAATCTTCAGCGGGCGTACCATTCATGGACCCGACGAACAGGAATACGTGCTGCTTGTCGTAACTGACATCAGCGCACAGAAGCGCGTCGAGGAGCAGCTCCGCGAATCCAACGCCCTGCTTGAAAAGCGCCAGAGGGAAATCGAAGCCGAACTGTCCCTTGCTGCGCGCGTCCAGCAATCACTTGCGCCGCGCAGCTTGATGTGGAACGATGTTTCGGTCGAGGCCTACTACAGCGCCGCGCGCACCATTGGCGGCGACTTTGGCGTCGTCCTCCCGCACGGCGACGAACTCCTCAACCTTCTAGTGTGCGATGTATCCGGACATGGTATCGGTTCTGCACTCGTGGCCAACCGCATTTACTCCGAGACCTTGCATGCGCTCGAACACAATATCGGGCCCGGCAGGTTACTGCGACGCCTTCACGAGTTCGTACACGATCGCCTAGCAGCGGACGGCTTTTACTTCACGATGGCAGCAGGTCGTTTTGTCCGGCGCAGCCGTCGTATGACGTTTGCCGCCGCAGGGCACCCGCCAGCGATGCTGGTCTCGAATGGCAGCCTCCGTCGACTCGATTCGCAAAACGGCATCCTCGGTTGTCTCCCCGATACGGCTCCGTCTGAAAGCGCGGACGAAATTGACCTGACCTCTGGCGACCGCCTGGTTCTTTACACCGATGGGCTCGTCGAGGTCTTCAATAAAAGGGATGAAATGCTCGGCGTCGAGGGTCTGGAAGAATTGGTCCGCCAATCGGCAAAGCGATCGCTTTCGGAAATGAGGCAGGCAATCCTTGACGGCGTTGCTGCATGGAGGCACGGGCCGATCGCTGATGATCTGTCCCTCGTTATCGTCGAGCTTCGCTAGGCGTCTCTTGCGAGCCTTAATCCCAACGCAGTGGGTGAATCAGAGCGTAATGCTTATAAGGGTTGCAAATCCAAAACACCGGAAGCTGACCTTTCAGACGCTTCGACAGCAGTAGAGTCTTTCTTTAAGTTATCCCACGGCAAACTCTTCAAGTGGTACCGGTTGCGATTTTTGCGATTTTGCAACTAGCCAAGACTTGACCCTGCGAGACGCCTCATTGATCCTCCGGGGGAGCGGGAATGTCAGGCATCTGGTCAGGCGGTTTCGCTCCGACGTGGTCCGCAAGCTGTTTACCGTCGAAGCCGACGGTATAGCTTTCTTTGATCTCCGGTAGCATTGTCGCGTTCCAGTCATACCACTCTCGAATGAGCCGACGATAGATTTCTTTCTGGCGCTCCTTAAGATTGGCACGCTCCAAAGGATCTTCCACAACATTAAAAAGGAACGTGTTATCAAGGATCTTCAGGAACTTGTAGTCGCCGTCGCGCACGGCCCGTTGCGCGTTCGCCTTGTAGCGCCAGAACAGCTTGCGCGGGGTGGGCGTGGCATCTTTCGTAAGCACCGGCAGAAGATTGACCCCGTCGAGAGGGTGGGCGGGATCGGCTTGGGCTCCTGCAGCCGCGAGCAGTGTGGCTACCCAGTCCATGCTGATAGAAACCTGGTCAGTTGTCTTGTCCGCGGGAATGTGGGCTGGCCAGGAGATTACCGAGGGGACGCGCAATCCTCCTTCGAGCAACTCCGTCTTCTTGCCCGTGAAGGGCCACGTGTCGGCAAACCGCTCTCCTCCGTTATCACTGGTGAAAATCACGATGGTGTTCTCTCGCAGACCCTCCGCGTCCAAGACTTGAAGCACGCGGCCAATCTGGCGATCCATGGCTTCGATCATCTGCTGATAGGTTTTTTGCGAGCCGCCGTCGAAATCGGAGATTCCTCCGCTCTCCGGTTGGGCCAAACGCCGGGACTCCGGCTCGCCGCTAGGACCCTCCCAAGGCCAATGAGGAGCATTGAAGTGCAAACTGACCATGAATGCCTGCTTGGATTTTGCATACGAGCGAATAACCTCAACCGCGCGGCTTCCCAGTAGGTCCGTCAGATAGCCAATTTGGTGGATCGGGACGTCGTCGTCCCACAGATCATCCTCATGACGTCCTCCCGTGTGCGAAAAATAGTCCAGGGCCCCGCCACGGAATCCGTAAAAATGGTCGTAGCCGCTCTGGAGAGGACCAAACTTCGGCAGCACGCCCAGGTGCCATTTGCCGATCAACGTCGAGCTGTAACCGACCTTCCTCAACATCGACGGCAAGGTGGGCTGTTCGGGTGGCAGACCGACATCAGGATTCCCCGCCAGAGGCTCCTCAAGACCTACGCGCAATCGATACTGGTACCGACCAGTGATCAGGGCCGCGCGCGTTGCGGTACACACGGCGGAGTTGGCATAAGCATGGAGAAAACGCACTCCGCTGGCTGCAATGTGGTCGATATTCGGCGTGCTTAGATCAGGGCGTCCGTAACAGGCAACGTCGGCGTAGCCAAGATCGTCGGCAAGTATAAAAACAATATTGGGAGCTTTGAACGATCGTTGCGCTCGCTTGAGGCTGCTTCCCACAGCGAGCGCGATCATTCCCGTGGCAGCGCCGCGAAGTAGATCCCGCCGCGTGAAGGGATGTTGGTTTGTGAGCGACATTAGACGTCCTCCATCTTTGTGGCGATGTGATTCCATGATGCGCGGGAGCGCTGCGCTCTTTTTGCGTGTATACGCTCCACTCCTGATTTACGTGCTGTCGCGAAGCCTACGTCCACCCGGAGAGAGTATGCAACGGCCCCCCAACCGGGACGACTAGAACATAGATGCCTGGTAACCGCTAGCCACCGAAGATCATTTGGGTGCAGGTACACATTTCTAAAAGGGCACTCCTTTAGAGTATGCGAGTGCGTTGCTCAAACTTCTCCGGAAAGGAGCACCCTTTTCGTAATCTTTCGATCGGCTTCAGTCCGAGCTAGACACCTCTTCGATCACGACTTACCGACATCGTCGTGGCATGATATGAATCGGAAAGCCGGCGAGACAGTCTTCCATGACGAAAGATGACATCCTCCTGGTCTACGAATACGACCGCTGGGCGAACAATAGGGTTTTAGAGGCAGCCTCCGCGCTCAGCGCTGAGCAGTTCACGCGGGATTTGGGCGGGAGTTTTCGTTCCGTGCGAGACACGCTGCTCCACATCATCGGCGGCGAGTGGGGTTGGCTCGCATATTGGAAGGCACCGCTTCACGGTCCCGCATTCCTGAAAGATCTAAAAAGCCGTCGGGATAGCTTGTTCAATCCAGAGGCGTTCCCCGACGTCAGCGCCGTTCGGTTAAAGTGGACGGAAATTGAGAGGGAACAGACCGAGTTCGTGGATTGTTTGACAGACGAAGTCCTACGGAAAATGCTTCCTTTCCGCGCAACGCAGGTCAGTCTGTTGCACCTGATGCAGCATCTGGCGAACCACTCAACCTACCATCGAGGTCAGGTAGCATTGATGATGCGGCAGCTTGGCGCGGAGCCGGTCGCAACGGACTTCCATGTATTTCTCGTGGAATCGTGCCGCGAAGATTTACGTTGAGGTACGGAGCTGAAGAGAAGTCGGGCCGGAAACGGTATGAAACGGCGCGGCATTTTGAGACCGGCCACGCAGTGGCCCCGCGACCCATCCACTTCTCATTGTATCGGGTCAAATGCACCTGCGGCCAAACCGAGAAAATCATTCCTATCTCAGCGCAACAATAGGGTCATCGCCCGACGAGCCGGAATGTAGTAAGCGCAGAGCGCCGCAATTGCCCGCTCGAGGGACGCCATGTCCGAAAACGGCCACTCGCCACACGCGTCGCGCAAACGGGGATTATTGGAAAGTTGGTGCCCAGTACTCAAGCTTCGGCTAATCCGAACTTACCAGGACCATGCCTTTCGCAATAGACCTAGTTCGACGGCTTGGCCGGTGTACCGCAGAATTGCGGCCGCGGGAGCGCTCCCATCATGATGACCGTTGACGAATGCCGAAGCTTTTATGCACAGGAAGTTCGGTTTACAGCGAACCTGAGAACACCCGGTTTGGTGGAGGCGTTCGCGAAGGTACCGCGAGAGAGATTCCTGGGCCCGGGACCATGGCAACTCGGATCGGCGGAAGGTCGCGCCATTTCAGTGGCTGGTCTCGCGCAATTGTCCTATGTGACGGTGGCAGATCCCCGAGACCTCTACCACAACGTAGTGGTGTCGCTAGACCGGGCGAAAGACATCAATAACGGACAGCCGAGCGCATTAGGCCGGTGGATCGACTCACTGGCACTGCTTCCAGGCGAGCGCGTGTACCACCTTGGTTGCGGGGTCGGTTACTATACCGCGCTCATCGCGGAGGTCGTGGGACCCGGCGGAAAAGTCGTTGGGTTAGAGCTGCAGTCGGAACTGGCGGAGCGGGCTCGACAGAACTTGGCATCATATGCGCAGGTCAAAGTGGAGGCAGGAGACGGGGCGTTCTTTGATCCCGGTGATTGCAACGCAATGCTCATAAATTGTGGCGTCACCCATCCACAAGCAATTTGGTTGGATCGGCTACAAGAGGGCGGGCGTTTGGTGGTCCCGATTACCGTACCGATGAGTGCAACAACCGGGCAAGGAGTGATGTTGAAGATCGTGCGCTCTGGTGGAGGTTACTCAACCGAATTGGTGACTGCGCTGGCGATCTTTTCCGGTGGCAGGTTGCGCGACCCAGAATTAGAGCAGCAAATTCTAAAAGGATTGAAGACGGGTGGATTGCTGAAGCTGAAGTCAGTGCGGCGGGATGCGCATGAGCCGGGAGAAACTTGCGTAGTGCACGGGCGAGACGTTTGTTTGAGCCTATTAGAATCGCGCTAGGGGATCGGGAGGCGGTTACCATTGCCCGGTCCGCAATGAACTTGTTCGAATTTCTCCGCCCTACTTCATACGCGTTGCACGCGCGTATGCTCGGAGATTGATATTCCAGTCGTGGATTGACACCCCGTTGAGCACAGCTTGGTACTCTCCCACTCGTACTGCCTAGCCTTTTTTCCCTACCACGTGGTACGTCTTGACGGCGCCGAAATTCAAAATTGCAGACATCCAGAACGAAAGCAATCCATCTTGCACACGCCGGCTCTCCACGCCGGAACTCGACAGGTCTTTCACGCAATCGTCGGTGAAGATGAAATCGACCAGCGCAACGTGCCCACCGGGTCTTAACACCCTGCCGATTTCGCGCATCATCTTCTCTCGCCCGGAGCGATCCTTCATTTCATGAACCACAAAATTAGAGATCACCACATCAAAGCTGCCGTCTGGGAACAGGAGGTCCTGAGCGTCACCTCGTTTCACTTCGACGCGGTCCTCCACCCTTTCTAACTTGGCGTTCTCGAGGACAGACTCCGAACGATTATCACTCAGCGCCGAACGATTCCAAACGTCCACCCCTGTCACAGTGCCTTTGGGCACTCGGTGTGCGGCTGAGACGGTCAACAAGCCGCGGCCGCAGCCCACATCTAGAACTCTTTCATCACCTCGCCACGGAATCTTGTCGAGAAGCCGTTGCGCCAATTTCAGTTTTCCTACTTTGCTATAGAACAACATCCCCAGCGCACCGAGCAGGAAATATGCGCCCGCAAAGTATGCAGCCCAGCGCCATCCTCGGGACACCACGCTGCCTAGGAGCAGAAGGACGAGTCCTAACACAAGCAGGGTGGCCACAATTCCCGGTGAGTCCAATCCGTAATCGGCGCGTTTTATCACTTTCTGCATCTCCAGCAATTTCCGTCATGACGCTGGTTAGCGTTCAGCCCGACACAATGCAGTGACTCTAGCGATTGGTAACTAACAGTGCTGGGTGCAACTTTACCGATTTATGGACTCACCAGGGCAGGGACTTTCCGATGGGCCGAGTCTCAAGTATATACGCAACGTTGCGTAACGCCCTTCGGGAGGAAATCTTCGCACCCGCCCGAACCTTACGGGTAAGCTGAGCTAGCAGCAGGTTGTGCGCCTCCACCAGGCATCAAAGAGGCTACTGCTGAAACACCAAGGGAGGCCCGCTGACTCGTTTCGCCTTCAGGTCGACTGTCACCTCGACGCGGTCGGCGATCCTGATGAAGGGAATGCCGCTGTTCATCCCGAATTCCTTACGGTCGAAGGCCATCGCCCCCTTAACTTCGCCTGAGCCCGTTCCCTTGCCAGATACCGTTAGGTTTAGCGTTTCGGGCTTGGACACCCCACGAATCGTAAACGTCCCCTGGACATCAAAAGTTTCGGGACCGGTCTGCACAATCTTGTTGGAGTGAAACGTGATCAACGGATCTTGCTTGACGTCGAAGAAGTCTTTGCCCTTTAGCTTTCCATCCTTCATGCCGCTTCCCGTATTTACGCTGTCCGCCTGAATCTTGACGTCCAAAACGCCCGTCGCGGGATCCGTGGACGTGACTGTGAATGTGGCGTCCCACTTCTCGAAGATGCCGTCGAGGGCTATGGACGCCTTCACATGGAACTTGATGGAGCTATCTTCAGTCGAAATCGCAAAAGTAGGAACAGTCTGTGGTCGACTTGCAGATGGAAATGCGAAGGAGATGGCAAGGAGACAAAGCGTAGCTTGTCGGCTGCCTGGGAGTCTGCGTCTATCGGCTTTCAAGTTCTTAACCTCCATCGGCGGCCGTTCTAGGCTTCCTCGAATCCAGATCCTGGGGATGCGCCGTCCCGAGTGCCGCCAGGTTGACAGATTGGCTGGGCAACATCCGTCTCGAAACTGGAAATATTGACAGTGTCAGTCCAGCACGACGTTAAAGCGCCCTGCGTCCCAAATGATGGGCGGTTATGCGGTTCACCAGGACTCAATGAGGGACGAACCCACTCGGAACGGCGTTTCTCCGCACCCACAAAAAAAACGCTAAACTAAAGTACACCGGTGAAACTCAACGTTTTTGTCCTCGCTTCGCTCACGATGGCGTGCATCGCTTTTCCACACCCACTCCGGGCCAGGGCAGCGACGAGCGTGCCCGCCAGCGGGAGAAACCCTGCGTAGTTGAAATCCGGCAAGGAATCAACGCAATTTCGCGTACTCTGTCGTTGGGTAGCTGAAGGATGATAATGTCGGTCGGCATTACTGCATCACTCCAAAGCGGGAGAAGATCATTTGGACGCGACTCCAGCTTGGTTATCGAGCTCACTGAAACGGGCCAGAGCTCGCAGCCTCACGCGATGTCCGTAGCTGAAGGCCCAAATCATCGTGGCGATGGTTAACAGTCCAAGCAAAATGGGAGAGATCACCAAGACCAGCGCCGTAGGCAACCGGTAAATGAGAGCAAGGCGGATAAGCAGCTCGCCTACAAATACGCACCCCCAAACTGTCGTGATTAGCCGATGGCAGAAACGGACCTCCGGAAACTGCCACGCGGAATTGAATCTGGCTTGCCGTTCGCGATCTGTGCCCGCAATGAAATAGCGACTGAAGTAAAACATCATCGGGCGCGGCAACAGGAGTGAGGCAAAACAGACGACACCGAAGACACCCGTGAACATGGACTCGCGCACCAGCAAGAGAATCGGACTGCCGCCAAATAGCAGAGCCACTCCGTCTGTCGTAATGCCCAACAGGACCACCACGGAAACCGGGTCAAGCTGGCTGTGGCGGAGCAGGTCGAAGGCGGTCTTGCCCAGCGGGAAGAGAGCGGCGATGACCAGAGCACTAAATTCGGACGGCGAGTAGTAACGCTTTGCGAGCCTGTAGAGAATCACAGGGACCACCGCATTGAGAACCATGCCCCAGACAATAGGTCCAAGCGGTGGCCGGCCTGTCTGCAGTGAGGTGGCGCTAGGTTGCATACCTTTCCGGGAGCCGTCTAGACTCTATTTGAAATGAGTGGCCATACGTCCTGCCAGCCAGAATCCACGCAGTATACGGCGCATGCGACGGTCCAAGCTAGTCCGATGAGCGAAGAAATGGTCTAGCGCCTAGTAGACGGGATCGCCGAAGTCAAAATTTTGGCTTGCCCCCAGCCGGGTAGGTCGCTTCGTGGCTACTACCTTTTGGCGTGACGACGGGCCTTGAATGGGTGGGCGTTCTTCCGTTTGCCGATTGTAAAATAAGTTTGCTGGTTGTAAGTGCCGTACTCGCGTAGAGCTTTCTTTTTACAATGCCCCTCTGGTTTTCCCGGGACACCAGGCCAGCAGTGAACCAGAATTAGGGAGCTGCTTTCGAATTCATTTGCCAACAAGCTGGTTCTATTCCGTGAGGGACGACAATGAAACGATGTGTCTGCATTAACTCCGGGATTTTCGTGATTGTGTTGTTCTCGATGATGGGTCCGGCGCTCGCTCAAGAGCCAAACACTGTTCCGGTAGGTGCGCCATTCGCGGGGGCTACGATTTCCGGCTGGAAGGGCAAGATCCATGTAAACCTGCCTGGCGGGGCGCAGTCGGCTCCCGTAATTGGCGAAACACTGCCACCGGGCACAGTCCTCGAAACGGGTGGCGGAAAACTCTTGTTGCAACTGACTGACGGAAGTCAGGTGCTAATCCGCGCGCACACGCGATTGACGGTACAGCAACCCAGTCCTAGCGACCCGGGTTATTTCCAACTGCTGCTGGGACGCATACGGGCGATGATCACCAAACACACCGGTGGTGCGCCGCCATTTGAGCTCGGCACTCCGGGCGCAGTAATTGCCGTTCGCGGCACGCAATTTGAAGTAGAGGTTAATCGCCAACAGGAGACAGAAGTCGATGTCTCTCAAGGTGTGGTCGAGGTGACTGGGCGCTATTCCCACACATCGGTCTTGGTCCGAGCCGGGTCGTCAACACGTGTGGGAATGGATACTGGGCCGGAAGAGCCCCGGCCGAGTGCGGAGATGCATTCGAAGGCCGAGAAGAAAGCCGATCAAGGATCTGCAGCTGCAAACAAGGCAAGTCACATAGCACGTGCCAAAGGGAAGCCTTGACCGGAATCGACTGTAAACGCACGCAATCGCAATAAGCACCTCGTAGTATGAGATATCCGGATCCCGGCAAGTCCCGAACGCCTCACAAAGAATCAATGACTTGCAACTCCCGCGGAGAGGGGTTTTTTGGAACCCGTGCCGGGTACCGGCAGGAACCTTTCCCATTTGCAGACTCAAGACTTAAGTGCAACTTCTGCAGGCGCGAGTACTAGCAGGAACTTCACCGGTGACCCGGCTTACCAGACTTGTCCTCGCTTTATTACCAGCTCTCTCTTGCATCGGATATACTGCGCGGAATGTCTCTCGCCCCCGGCTCAAAGCTTGGCCCTTACGAGATCGTCGCCGCGCTCGGCGCCGGAGGCATGGGAGAAGTCTATCGCGCCCGCGATCCACGCCTGGGGCGCGAAGTTGCTCTCAAGATATTACCCGCCGGCTCGGCGGGCGATCCCGAACGCTTGCGCCGCTTCGAGCAGGAGGCGCGAGCAACAGCCGCGCTTAACCATCCGAATATTCTGGCCGTGTTCGACATCGGGAGCCAGGACAATGCTCCGTACATCGTCGCCGAGCTGCTCGAGGGCGAAACTCTGCGGGCGCGATTGGTCGGCGGACCGCTGCCGGTGCGCAAAGCAGTCGATTATGCGCTGCAGATCGTTCGCGGCCTCGCCGCCGCGCACGATCACGGCATTTTCCATCGCGACCTCAAACCGGAAAACATATTCATCACTCGCGACGGCCATGTGAAGATTCTCGACTTCGGACTTGCCAAGCTGACCATGCCGGAGCCGAGTGCGCCTGGCATGTCCGCGCAGGCGACCCTGGATTCGGTCACCGGCCGAGGCGTCCTGCTGGGAACCGTCGGTTACATGTCGCCAGAACAGTGCCGCGGCGCCGCCATCGACGCACGTTCTGATCTGTTCAGCTTCGGCGCGGTGCTCTATGAAATGCTCAGCGGCAGGCGCGCCTTTCGCGGCGACACCACCGCCGATACCATCAGCTCGATTCTGAAAGAAGAGCCTCCAGACCTGTCCCCCACAGGCCGCGATGTGCCGCCCGTGCTGGAGCGCATCGTCCACCATTGCCTTGAAAAAGATCCGGCCGCTCGCTTTCAGTCCGCGCGCGACATTGCCTTCGCGCTGGAGTCATTGTCTACCGTTTCACCGGCTGCGCCGACGCTAACGCCCATAGCGGCGATCGCGCCGACAACCCGAAAGGCTTGGTTGGTTCCCGCCCTACTGGGAGTGATCGGCATCCTTGTAGTGGCAGTCGCGCTGCTTTTCGTTCGCCTGAACGCCCCTCCACCCGAGCCGCCGAGCTATCGTCAGCTTACCTTTGCGCGCGAGTTCGTCTCCTCCGCTCGCTTCG
>Ga0306920_100013946_pt1 | contig 10960 bp, 14 predicted proteins | sample flu12Cox44000170_FD_204666 | JGI IMG/M metagenome (GOLD analysis project Ga0306920, IMG submission 204666) | Lab enrichment of tropical soil microbial communities from Luquillo Experimental Forest, Puerto Rico - flux4day.12C.oxic.44.000.170 (v2)... | ecosystem: Environmental > Terrestrial >...
CCGGGCGAGCCGTGCACCGCAGTCCTCGCAGAACCTCGCCCCCGCGGGATTCGTAGCCTGGCACCGTGGACACCGCATAGAGCAAGTCGCCAAAGAAACCAATGGGGATGCTGGTGAGCTCGGAGAATACACCGAGTGTCGCAGAAGGAACAGCAGTGCAGAAAGCAGGCAGTGCAGTCAGTTTAGATTTTGCATGCAAGTGTTCAGTTCAACTCAGTTCAAATGGATGACGCTTTGCCACGATGGAGCAAAACAAATTGCGCAACAGCTTCGGCAATTTGCGATATTGAGCGCGATCCGCCTCTTTGCTGACTAATTTTGCTGCCGTTTGCTGAAGCTTCATGTCCGCCATTGACTCTAGGTTTTTGGTGTGACGCGCGTCACAGCGTGTAGCCATCCAAACTTTAAAAAGGTAGGGATGCAGAGGAAATTCCTATGAATAGATTATTGGTCAGTAAGTGTCCGCAGTGCGGTGCACAGCTCTTTCCCGCTTTCGCGGACATGATCTGGTCTGAGCATTGTTCGGATCATTGCGCTCGAAACGTGTGGTCCTGCGAAGCCTGCGGACATCAGTCCGAACATACAGTCTATTTTTGTTCGCGCGGGAATCGGACCCATCATAGCCCTTATTCCAAAGCAATTTGGTGATGGTCGCCGCCATTCGAGCGGCGACCGTTCTCGTTCTCATAACAGACATAGGCGAGCTGCTGTCCGACTGGTCGGCGACGATCCCGATACCGACCTTGCGCTCATTTTGCCTGGTGCATGACGCTGCGGTTATCCCAAGGCGCGGACTATATTTGCTCAGATAGACATGCACCGCTTTGAGCTCGTCGATCTTCTGTTTGGTTTCGGCCGGCAGATCGTCGTAGGCGCTGTGCATGTTGACGTATTGCGTATCACCGCCGTAGGACGGGAGCGTAACCGCGAACAGCGTGGCCGACAATCTGCGAGCTGCGTTCAAAATCTAACAGAGCGGAGGCACTCATCGCTGGCGAGGGAGACGATGATTGCCAATGGACTCTAATGCCATCCGCGTTGAGGATCCCAACGCCGCCGGCGGGCGGCCTGCTCGATCAGTTCCTTGCGCACGTCGACCGTCGGCGGCGGAATTACCCACCCCCAATCGCCGTCAATGCCAGGTCCGCCCACCCAATTGTAACTAGCGTCGAATCCGCTACCGCGGATCGCCAGCTCCGCGACCATCCCAGCCCAGCTGTTACAGACGTCGTCGTGGAAACTTGGCCCTGGCTGATGATCTATCGAATCCCGACCGCCCCTGGCGGTGCGCCGTTCCAGGCCGCACAGCTGCGCGACTAACTTAGGGTGATCCAATAGATCAGCCTTGCCGCTGTTCAGGATCGCCAGCGTAATCCTTGTATAGATCGGATTTCGGCTTCGCTGCGGGTTCGTACCGGATACCAAATTCCTTGAATTTCTCACGCGGCCATTCGCCGGCATAACGATCACCGACAATTTTAGTCACGCGGTAGGACTTCAGCAGCGTACTGAATTCGCCGACGACATCGGCCGGCGAGAATGGCGGCTGCCGTTCTCGGATCGCGTCAAGGATCACCGTGCCGTCCTGTTCGTGGCCAATGGCCAGCGTCATGCTGTCGGTGCCAGACCCCCCGGCCGGGTCAACAAAGGCGGCGTAACGAATGCCGGGGACTGATGCGCGTTCGCGCGTGCCAAGCGAGACACACGCTTCAACAGCTTCACGACTAACGAAGCTTTCGACATCGGTGCGGAACACCGCCATGTATTCAGCCGTGGCGCTGGCCGGGTCGGATTCCATGGCCTCGTCAATGACACGCTGTGGCACCGTCGGGTTCATCATGCGGGTTGGCGCTTGCCATACCAGCGGACCGCCAGCCTTGCCGTAATAGCGGCGCCACGCTTCCCACAAGGCGCCTTTGCGCGCGTACGGCGACGAAGCACACAGCAGCATGCCACCCGGAATAGTCGCCATTGCAGGACGGATCGCGTTGATGATCTCACGGTCGGGGTCGGTGCTTTCTTCGCCGTGCCAGAATGCCAGCTCATCCAACAGCGCGGCACAAATGGCATAGCCGCGTGTGGATCGGAACGACGCGGTATGGACTTCGATGACGATGCGGTGCTTCAGCGTAATGCTGTCGCGCGTCTCACCTCCGATCACGCGCTCGAGCAGCGGCACGGCCCTCAGCAGGCCTCGGCAATAACGCATGATTACACGTGCTTGGCGCCGATCGGCCGCCACGATCATGACGGTGCAATGTTCGCCGGCGGCCAGGTAGCGGCGCCAGTCTTTGAAGCACGCAAGGAAGACAGCGACGACAGCCAACACAAAGCTTTTGCCGGAACGCCGGCCGCAGACTAGCCATGCCTCATGCGTTGGTGACGTTGCCGCTACATCGCGACCAGTGCATTGCTTGAAGATCGCCAGCTGTTCCGGCGACAGCGGCAGGCCGAACAAACTCGCTAAGAACACGCGCCATGCTGACCAGGTGTTGGCGCGGAAGTGTTGGCCGAACACGCGAGGATCATTGATGGCGTCGAGCACGTTCATGCAGCGTCGTGCTCCTCGTAACGCTCGGCGTACTGCAAGGGATCGGGCAGCAAGTTGGCATCACGCGCGACGCGGCCACGATGGATGTTCAGTGTCTCCACCACCCCGCGCAGCGTGTTAGTAATTCTCTGGTAGCAATCGACTGCAGCATCATCAGCGCCGTTCGGCATGAATGCAGCTTCACGCCGCTCAAGCTCTAACGCCAACAATGCGCCACGCCGGACTAACAGCTTCTGTGCTTCGCTGATTGGCGCGTTGGCACCGCCCAAGTCGCTAAGCAGGCCGGCACACAGGTCCTTGTAGCGTCTGGCCCAGAATGAGCGGCCATCAATACGAGCTAGCAGGACAGCGCCGTTAGTGATCGCGCTTCTGCTATGTGTCTTTGCGTCTAACGGCCGACGCAGCTGGCGACGCCGCGGCTTCTCGCCATTGCTACCTGAAGTAGATTGAATGCTGCTTCTAGGCATATCTGACGCCGTAGTTGCTGGCCTCTACGGGCCTGCTTCACAGGTCATATAATGCGCTGCTTATTGGACCAGTGTTGGACACGATACACGCCCGCACTGCACCTATTCAACAACTAAGCGTGTTTCTGCGTGCGTTTTGGTGTATTTTTACCGCTCTGATCGAGCGACAGGACAGCAGTTAGCTACAGCCGGGCACAGCTTGGCTATGGCACACGTTGCGATGGAAACGCTGCAAATAAAACTTAAGCACTAGGGTCGAAATTTGTGGGCTTATTAAAGCAGCTTGCGAGCCTTCTCGATGTCGGCATTGCGCCGATCCCACTTCTTACGGTCAAGCCACTCCTCGATGCAGATGTCCAACATCGCCTCAATGGTAACTTCCGACAGCACGTCAGCTTCCCAGCAGCGGTCACCATACTGCGCGATATAGCTCTTGCTACGACTGTCGCCGGGTTTGACTTCGATACCCTGACGCAGCCGCGGCGGCAGGTCGTCTACCTGTGTCATGGTCAGGCCAATGCGAACAAATTCCCAGACCGGCGCGCCGAAGCTCTCCAATGCCTTTTCCCATGAGGCCTGTAGATCAAGGCCGCTCGGGTCGTGGTCGGAAATGAAAAAGACAACGGCCATCTGACCAGTTCTGGCATAGCGCTCGAACAGCATCTTGGCGACGTCGTACTGCAGCTTAAGCGAGCTGTAGCCACGCGACGATGCGAACGGCATCTGCCAGCGCATGGCCATCGGGCGACACACCGGCTCCAAAGTGTCCTTCTCCACGACGAAGATCGGAAAATAGAGTTGTCCTAGCCAGCGGCCTTCGTCGTAATTCCGGCGCATGTCGGCGCGTGCCTCACGCGGCGAACCAAACACCTGCCATTCGTCGAGGTCACGGGTTAGGTCCAACACCATACGCCAGGGCAGCCGCCCCTGCTTGCGCAGGATGCCGAGAATGGCGGTAATGCGCTTTTGTGCGTCAGTGCGGGACTTTTTGCCTTGAGCGCTATCACTCATATCCGGCACGACGTAACCGTGACTGAGTGCCAGATACCAGTAACGACGACCAGTCTTCGGTTTGCCGTCGTCTCCCGTGTCGGCGATCTCCAATAATCGCTCGGCCAGTTCGGCACGCGATAGTGCGGGCGTACCGTCAAAATTGAATGTGCGGCTTGGGGCACTAGAAAACTTCAGTTCTTTGCCGTCGTCGTCGGTCCACGACACTGAAGGCACTGGCGCTTGCCGCATGCGATAGGCCGCGGTCCGGCATTTTCCCGAGCAGTATTGCGCGCCAATGCGGTCAACCAGAAAGGACTTGCCACAGCCCTTGCAGATGCATCGCTTTTTTTTGTGACGATTAGTCTTATCGTCACAAAGAATGATCGCGTTCTCACCTCGCCCGGTTTGCATGCCCATAAGGCACCCCCCTTGTTTCACAGGAGGGGCCTTCGCATTCGACCGATACAACCCGTAAGCCGCACCAACGCCCGAGAGCCTTTAGCGCCTGTCGCAGTGCGCGGGTCGCATCGACACCGGGCCGTGGCCGAACCCGAATGACGAAGATGCTAGCCGGGGCGGAAATGTGAGTAGAGGTATAGCCCCGCGAACGGTTTGTTCGCCGGCCACGGCCCCTAATATTATTTTCTATATATCTACTCACTATTTCCGCCCCACCCGCCGCCCCCCTGTGAGGGGAGCAACCGCGGCATCGCCAGCAGCGTTTTGCGGTCGTAATTGTCGGCCAGCGAATAGCGCCAGACGGTCTTGGTCTCGTCGATTACCGACTGTTCCTCGTCGCAGCGAAGCAAGCCCAGCATGTGAAGCGCTTCCAACTCACGCCGAGCAGTGCGCAGCGGTTTCGTAATCACATGACAGACATCAACGGCCCGGGACCGGGGCTGGGCAGCAAGCGCCAGCAGGATTTCACGGCGTAATGGCGGGATGCTGTCGCGGGCACACCGGATGGCTAACCGCATGGCGTCTTTTGCCGTCATGCCGATGGCCACCCCACCCCGCAGCAGTTGCGCTAGCTGCTTGGCAAACCGGGTCGGCATTTCCGGGTCGTGGCTGTCGATTGGATTGCCGCGGCTATCCCGTTCAACCGCGGTGCGTGCCATAGTGACGATGTCAGCAACCTTCACCAGCTGCTCAATCTCGTTGTCGCTGACCTCATAGGGATCGACCCCGATGTGACCGATGACCCCGCCAACCGCGGCAGCCATTTCCTGCCGCATGGCCGTCTCGCCGCCCACGTTGCGGATTGCTTGAATGCCGGACTTGGTTCGCCCCACATTCGAGTTAGACCGGATCAGCACGAACCTGTCGCCCATCACGGTGACTACCGAATGCGCGACGTCCCAAGCAGATGTCACGGCGCCGATTATTGTAATCCGGCCGGTCCATCCCATGCTCTGGCCGCCACCGATGCCGACATTGCGTTCCCAGCGACCGTCATAGACTTCGCGTAACGCGGCCAGCACGCCGGCCCGGGTGTTGCGGTCGGCAGCCAGGATCGAAGTGACGTCCTTGATCACCAAGAGGCCGTGGTCACCGATCTTCCGCAGCAGGCCACCGGTCGCGTTCGGGCTGGACGGCGGTAACGCCGACAACAGCGCGCCTTCGCTGGCAATCGTGCTGGTGATGAGAGCACCGGCCCCGGATAACGACTGCACCGTTTCGGTCTTAGCGTTGCCCGGACCAGAAACAACTAAGAGCCACAGTGGATCGCCGGCCAGCCGCTGGGCCGCCGCTGCCGCCATGACGGCGTCGACAGTGTCGGTATCAAACTCGGAACCGAACCACTTCCTAAATACGGCATGCACATCGGCCAACGTGCACGGCAGATGTTGCGGTGCCGGTGCTACCGGTTCGGCCGGCTGCTGTGCCTTGACGTAACTACGGTCGATCTCCGCCCGTAACCGATCCGTGCCTTCCAGATATTTGCCGGCACAGCCGTTGGGATATTGACGCGCTAACTCTTCGAATTGATCGGGTGCCATATTGCCGCGCACAGCAGCATTTATCGCACTCTGGAACTGCGCCGACCGATCCATGTCGGCCGTGATTTCGGCAGCCAGCTTCTTTTTGACGGCAACCAGTTTGCGGGGGATGCGGGCGCCCGTATTTGACGCACCGGCAGCCTTCTTGGCAGGTCGAGGTTTCGCAACTGCAATCGAAAAGGCGGTAGTAATCCGTTCCGGCGTCCATAACTCGTCGGTGATACGAAGCAGCCGGGTTGCGGTGGTCGTACGCCCCCTCGCAGCCTTCCGGCTATCAACAAAACACGGGCAGCCGGGCACACGGTACGGCTGCACAAAATTACCGGTACAGTGGTCGGCACCACTCGCCTTACGGATCAACTCACCGAGTGGCTTCGCCTCGGCCGGGTCTAATGCCCGACGGAGGAATAACCATTCATGTGTATTGCCGGTGTCAGCCGACGTTTCTATTACAATTGATGCATCGCCGTTGATAGCACGGCCTAGTCGGCTTGTGTCGCAATCGCGATCAATCGTAAAACTAAATATAGCGACGGTCCGTTCTATCTTCCCCCTTTCGCCCGGTAATCCTGGTCGAACAGAACGCCCTTCGGCGTAAACATTCAGGCCGGCTCTTGCGGCAATTAGGGCCGCCTCGGTCATGTCATCAACAGCGCCAACAGAGAAGCTTTGTGTGCACATGCGCTTAGCGTCGGGCACTAATGTGCATAACTGCACCACGTCAGGCCGGTGCAGATGAGAAAGCGCTGCGGCCGCGTAGCCGTGATAAGCCGCGAAAAACTTGCGGACGGTCGGCTCGTCTATTAGATCGTCGTGTGACATTGCTGTGCTTGGAAATGGAAATGGCCGGGGGTTGCCACCCCCCGGCCCAGTTCTCAGTACTTCACTTCGTCATTGAAGTCGGGCTTCGGGTCCGGCTTTGTCGCCGGCTTCTTCTTCGTCACCGCTCCGCCGGGCTTGCGGATGCGTATAACGTCAGTCAGCTTGCCCTTCACAAACTCCTGGGTGACAAACAACTCGATCTTGACCTTTTCCCAATCATCCGTCTCATCGGTGCCGGCGATATCGGCCACCGCGTCGAAATTGGTACGGTTCAAGGGGAGCGGCTTGTACTTCGAAGTGAAATAAAGGACGACCTTTCGTGTGTCTGCGCCGTTGAAGTCCTTCATGGGTTCAAGGACTGCCTTGTTGATAGTGACGACAGCAGACCCGCCTTCTAAGTCAGCCGGAATTAGCCACTTAGACGGGAACGCTTCTGACTTTGTGACCACGGTATCCTCCTCTCTGACGTGAGTGGTCGGGGGAAGCGGCAGCCACAGCTGCCGCCGATCTCTCGTACGGATCACCACCAGTGATCCCCTTTCTTGGACAGGCGAATGAGATCGCCGAGCACGACGTACAGGACGCACAGGGCGCGGCTATCCAGCTCGCCGATATGGTCGATGACCTCGGTGCCGACTTGATTGACGGTGAACCGTGACGCGTCCTGGGTGTGATAGACCGCGCCTTCAATCGCCTTGTGCAGGATGCCGACAGCAACCTTCCAAGGACCGCCCCAGTGCGGGAAGCCCGGCAGGTGCTGACGGCTAGATACCGGCGCGTTCGAATGCGCCGTGTTTACGCTGGGAGGAACATCGGTTATATGCAGCATCGCTGCACCTCCATAGGTTAGCGCCTATTGAAGGTACGTCCCTGCTACCGGACATTTTCCGATCGGCTAGGCGCACATTGGCCGAGCCGGAAACAGAAAGGCCACCGACCGGGTGGCTGGTGGCCTTTCAATTTCTAGATGCTTTTTCGCGTTCGCGCGTCCAGGCCGCGTCAGCCCTGACGCTGATACGCTGCACACCATTCAAGTTCATGGTGGCGGGTGTCAGTTTAGCTTTCTTCAGCTTGTACCAAAACGAGCGAGAGATGCGGTGACGTTCGCACCACTCATCAATGGTAAAAGAACCGCGCGGAGCAACCTGCTTCTGCTGACGCTGTGGTGCATGTTCAAGAGACACGGCACGCTCCTGTGCGTTTCCGTGTTCCTACTTAATGAGTTACGCGCAGCAAAAAATAACGGTAATCGCGTCACGGAAAATTTTCCGCCGCGATTGTCACCGCGATTGTCGTCGGGAATTACTTGGACTTTCGACCACGACCGGGGTCGCGTGGTTGCTCGTCCTTTACAACCCCGCGCAAGAGTTTGTCAGTTAGCCTCGCAGGAAACTTCTCGCGGATAAGCCTGAATTGCTCTGCGCGCGGTTTGATGTCGGCACACTCTCGCACAAGAGCCTTGAGAGCTGGCATCATAGAGGGCTTAAAAGACCCCTTCTTTAGGTTGGCCTGAAGGAACAGTGCCTCAAACTCAGATCGGACTAAGTACAGTTGATAAGACGGCTGCCGCTGACGCCGTCCGAACGGCCAGAACCAACCGGACCGCAGTGCATCCTCTGCGTACGGCGACGACCAGAATTCGCTTTGAACCATTTGCCAGCCGAAGGCGTCGACGAAGTAATAAGCCGCCAACTGACCGGCATAGAGATAGTCTAGCAGTTGCCTCGCTGTGTTAGTGAGCCAGCTGGCGCCGGTTGCTTTCTCCGCTATTATCGTCTCGGAAAGTCTATGGTCACGGTCCAGCGCCGACAGCTCTTCGATTGTAGCTTTCGCTTCGGGGTACCAACGCTGTGCCGCCTCGCGTACCGCGTTTGGCCACAGCCTCAGATCGGGCGGCATGGCTTAGGACCGCAGGCTGGCAAACTTGCTATCCGGCTTAAACCCAAATTTCGGCACGTGCTCGCGCACCTGATCGGCTACGAAAGACGGCGCCAAGTGGCTGTAATGCCGCTCGCACATTCTGGTGTCGCGGTGGCCTAAGTTTTGCGCCAACGTCATGAGCTGCATGCCGCTCATCACCGCCAGACTGGCGTAGGTGTGGCGCAATGAGTGAAAGCTGATTGGCTTGGTGATCCTTGCCCGTGCCACAGCCGCAGCCATCGGCGCCAATTGCTGCGATTTTCGCCATGCGACGCCATCGGGCTTGGGCAGCATCGGCGCGCTAGCTGCCCGCCCGGCAGCCAATTGTTTGAAGAAAGCGACGCCTTCTTTGCTCAAATAAACGGCGCGTGACTTTGCCGATTTACTTGTCCGAATTCGCAACACACCGGCATCGCGGTCATAGTCACTCACCACCAAGCGACACAGCTCCGAATATCTGGCGCCAGTGGCCAACGCGCCACGGACAAGATTGCGGAAGCCGCTAGCCGCGTCACATGCATTTATCAGCCGTTTGGCTTCGGCAATTTCCAGGTAATGAACACGCGCGGCATCGACGCCTTTAAACGGCTCGACGCGCCGCCACGCGTTGTCATTCGCGATCAAACCGTCCTTGTAGGCGTGGTTCAATGCCGCCTTTAGGATCACCAGGACGCGATTGGCAGAAGTACGACGTTTGCGAATGGCTTCCGCGTCATCGGCGTCAATCTCTTGGTACTTTTGCTCGCCGGCCTTGCTGCGTATGCGCGCCGGGGACTTGGCAAGCGCATCCCGCCAATTGCGCAGGATATCGACGTTGAGCGAAGAACACAGAATGTCGCCGAGCTGCGGGATGATATGCGCCTCGACACGCAGGCGCGCGTCATTGGCGGTTTTGCGCTCAGCCTCTAAAAATTGGAGATAGCGCCGAACACAAACCTCGACCGTCAACGGTCCGTCATGCCCCGGCGTGACGCGCTCGACCCGGTACTTGCGCGCCTTGTCCGTCGCTTGGCGGAAATCCATCACCAGAGTGCCGTCGGCGGTGCTGTAATCGTCAGCGACGCCGATGCGCTCAGTCTTGTAGGCTTGGTTGCCGAGATAGTACCTGACCACCCAGGCACCGGCAGCGGCTGGCTTACCCTTGCGGCCGCGCGGCTTCCGATAGCCCAAATGCAGGGCGTGGGCGCCGGGTTCGATCAGACGCCAGTACGGTTTGCCACGTCCATCCAGGCGGCTGCGTGCGGCTCTGCTTTCTAACTGACTATCACGAAGGGTGCGGGCCATGCGTTCGGGGTTCCAATGAAGCGTTGGACACTGTCCAATAAGCGTGGAAATATACCCAAAAACAGGTATGCGCGTCTATGCACATTTCATCGATCTTTCTTGAATTATCGGACACGTCCAAGCATGCCAGAACACGCGCTTGCGCTTTTGCCAAAGCGGAAATGTGATTGACTGGCAGGGGACAACATGCGCCGTTTCGGCCTGCTGATCTTGAGCCTGATTGTGGGTCTGTCGCCAAGTATGAGCCGCGGCGGCTTGGAGCATGATCTTTTCCGAAAACCGGCAACCACTTTTCGGGATCATGCTCTAAAACCCGCGTACCACCTCGCTCACGTGCTCGACATCGGGCGGCGAAGCGAAGCAGTGGGCGACTAGCTTACGCCATTCCTGAAAGTCCGCCGAGCCGCGAAAGTCGTTGGTGTGGTTTTCGACCATGTCCCAGCCGATGAACAAGCGATAGCGGCTCGGCTTTTCGATCGAGCGGCGCAGTTCCATGCTGCGGCAGCCTTTGGCGCGCTTAAAAATCGGGACCGCTTGCTTTACCCCCTTTTCAAATTCCGCTTCTGTGCCCGGCTTCACATCAATCTGCGCGATTTCGGTGATCATGATCGGTCCTTGCTTGTGAGCATTGTCTGCAAACTCGCTGCGATGCGTCGTTCCTTGGGTGGCACGTCCCTGGGGAGCAGGCGTGGCCGGAACTGTCTATCATGACGCGGATAACACGAATGCGCGAGCCGGGCTTCATTGCGCCGCCGAGGCGCGCTAGGTTGACCTATCAGCATCAGCATCCACAGACGGGTTGACCATGATTGACGTCTATTATTGGACCACGCCGAACGGCCACAAGGTGACAATTTTTCTCGCGGAAGCCGGATTGGAGTACAAAATTATTCCGATCAATATCGGCAAAGGCGAACAGTTCA
>Ga0306920_100013947_pt1 | contig 10960 bp, 4 predicted proteins | sample flu12Cox44000170_FD_204666 | JGI IMG/M metagenome (GOLD analysis project Ga0306920, IMG submission 204666) | Lab enrichment of tropical soil microbial communities from Luquillo Experimental Forest, Puerto Rico - flux4day.12C.oxic.44.000.170 (v2)... | ecosystem: Environmental > Terrestrial >...
TTCCTTATCCGGACGCGGATCGGATCATGGTCTTGAACGAATCTTCCGGGCCTGGCCAGGATTACTCCGTTGCGCTTCCCGACTATTTCGACTGGCGGAACGACAACACCGTTTTTGAGCATCTCGCAGCCACGCACAAAGAATCGCGCAATTTGAGTGGCATTCCCGGCCGCGATCCCGAACGTATCTCCTGTGCGTCGGTCACGCGAAACTTCTTCGATGTGATCGGAATGAGCGCTGAAATCGGACGCACCTTCAGCGAAGATGAAGATAAAGTCGGCGCGCCACCGGTTGTTATAATCAGCGATCGCCTATGGCGACGCGCCTTCAGCGCGGACCCGGCAGTCCTCGGTCGCTCGATCACGCTGCACGATCAGGACTACATGGTCATCGGTGTGATGCCACCAGCGATGACCTCACCCCAAGATTCGGACGTGTGGTTGTCGATGATGCGGCGCAGCAACAATCCGGTTTGGATGCAGCGTTTCATTCATCCAATGATTTATGTCTGGGGCAAGCTCAAGCCCGGAGTGACTGTCGAAGAAGCACGGACGCAGATGAGAGCGATCGCTGCGCGTCTGGAAAAAGCCTATCCCGACACCAACGGCCAGGAGACCGCCATGGTTACCCCGTTGCTCGACAATCTCGTCGGCAAATACAAAACGAATCTCGCCTTGTTGCTCGGCGCAGTCGGTCTTGTCTTGTTGATCGCATGCGCCAATCTCGCCAACTTATTTGCCGCGCGCGGTGCGGCGCGTTCGCGGGAATTTGCAATTCACGCCGCCGTCGGCGCGACGCGCGGAGCGATCATCAAGAAACTCTTGATCGAGAGTTTTGTCATCGCGCTGCTCGGCGGAGCGGTTGGGTTCTTGTTCGCGGTGTGGGTGCGAAACGGCCTGATCGCACTGAGTCCCGGCGACGTCTCCCGATTTCAACAAATCTCGTTCGACCTTCCCGTTCTCGGCTTTACGTTTTTAGTGGCGTCGCTCACCACGGTCCTCTTCGGCTTATGGCCGGCCTGGCAGGCGTCGCATGCTGATGTTCAACTTGCTTTAAAAGAAGGCTCTTCCGGAAGTGGCGATTCGCCTTCGGCAAAGCGGGCGCGTGATTGGCTGGTCATTAGTGAAATCGCATTGACGCTGACGTTGCTGGTCGCGGCCGGCTTGGTCTTGAAGAGTTTTTCGCGTCTGCAATCGCTTTCGTTAGGCTACGAGCCGCGTGGGCTCTTCACCGCGCGTTTCGAGCTCCCGTGGAAAAAATATAACGACCGCGACAAGATTGATACCTTCTCGAAAGCGTTGCTCGATAAAGTTCGTGCCCTGCCCGGTGTGCAAAGCGCCGGCGTCAGTTCGAACGGTCCGCTCATGGGTGGCTGGCAAACAGGTTTCTGGCGCGAAGAGAAACCGCGTCCGCAACCTTCCGACATGTTGAACAGCGATCTCGAAGTGGTAGGCGGCGATTATTTTTCGACCTTCAAAGTGCCACTGCTCCGTGGCCGCACCTTCAACGAGCGCGACACGAAAGATTCGCCGCGTGTCATCGTCATCGATCAGGCAATGGCCGATCAATATTTCCCGGGCGAGGACCCGATCGGCAAACGGCTCGGAGTTGACGTGGGCAATGACGATGAGGGCTGGGTGATGAGCGAGATCATCGGCGTGGTCGCGAGAGCGCGGTTTCATGCGGTCGATGAGATGGCGCCGTTACCGGTGATTTACTCTTCGGTCGCTCAAGCGCAGCGGACCAGTTTCACCTTGTTCGTAAGATCGACAATGGGTTCCGCGGCCCTCGAGCATTCAATCCGCGACGCCGTGGCGTCAGTCGATTCGTCTCTGCCAGTTTTCGACGCCCGACCAATGATGGACCGGGTTCACGAAAGTTGGGGCAGCCAACGATTGCTAAGTTTCCTCTTTTCAATTTTTGCCGCGCTCGCGTTGCTCCTCGCGACGATCGGCCTCTACGGGTTGCTCGCCTACACGACACTTAAACGTGTCCGCGAAATCGGCATTCGTCTCGCGCTCGGCGCGCGCCCGGACCAAATCCGCAGCCTCGTTCTCTCGCATGGAATGCAATTGCTCTTGATCGGCTCGGCGATTGGTTTGATCGCGGCGATCGCTCTTTCGCGCGCGCTGGAAACCGTGTTGTTCGAAGTCAAAGGAATCGATCCGCGGATTTTTGTCGGCGTCGGGCTGCTCCTTTTCATCGCGACGTTTCTGGCTTCCTGGATCCCGGCGCGCCGCGCGTCGCGCGTCGATCCGATCATCGCGTTGCGAACCGAATAATTTACCATGCAAAATCTTCGCTACGCTTTTCGGGTTTTCAGCAAGCGACCGCTTTTCACCGCGATCGTTATTTTCACGTTCGCTCTCGGGATTGGCGCCAACACTGCGGTCTTCAGCGTTCTTAATGCGGTTTTGCTGCGACCGCTTCCATTTCATGAGCCGCAAAATCTCGTTGCACTCGGCGAGTTCGACATTCGGGAGAAAGCCGATCCCGGAACCGAGATCCAATCGATCTCATATCTCGATTACGTCGATTTCCGTGACCAAGGTCAGGCCTTTGATCGTATCGCGGTTTATACCAATCAGGCTGTTAGCACGCTGACGGATGGAAACCAGGCGACTCACATTCAAGGCGAGTCAGTTTCCGCGAATCTGTTCCAGCTGTTGGGGGTTCAACCAATGCTGGGCCGAACGTTTTTGCCTAACGAAGACGAACCGGGCAATCGTGTTGTGATTTTGAGCCATGGCTTGTGGCAACGGCAATTCGGCGGGGACAGCGGGATCATCGGCAAGAACGTCACGCTCGATGGCCAGCAATTCCAGGTGATCGGTGTGATGCCCCCACGATTTACTTTCCCAATCGGCTCCAACCCGCCGGAACTTTGGATTCCGATGTCGAACTTGCGGCAGACGCAGAAAGACGGCTCCCCGCCGATGACTGAGCAACGCGACAACGATTTCTTCCAATGCGTTGCGCGGCTGAAACCGAACGTCTCAATGCAGCAGGCGCAGGCCAACATCGATACCCTCGTAGCCAACTGGCACCAACAGTATCCCGAGTTGAAACTCCACGCCGGCGCGAAAGTCATCCCGGAAATCTACTCGATGATCAGTAGCGGCACCCACTCGGCGTTGTGGATGTTGTGCGCAATGGCCGGCTGCGTTCTGCTGGTTGCCTGCGTCAACGTTGCCAATCTCCTGCTCGCGCGTTCGCTTTCACGCAACCGCGAAATTAGTATTCGGGCTGCGCTTGGCGCCGGACGCTGGCACATCATTAGTCAATTAATCCTCGAAAGCGTTTTGCTCGGTGTGTTCGGCGGTCTCGCCGGATTGCTGATCGCGGTTTGGGGAATCGAATCGCTCAAGACGTTTTTGCCAAACATTTCGCGGATTGACGAAATCTCACCCGACCCACGTGTCCTCGTCTTCACGGCGTTGATCAGTCTGTTCGTTGGAATCTTTGCTGGTTTGCTTCCGGCGTGGCGGGCGTCTCATCCGAATCTTGCCGGATCATTGAACGAAAGTTCGCGCGGTTCGACCGAATCGACTGCTGGCCGAATTCGCGCCGCGCTCGTGGTTGTCGAAATTGTTCTCGCTCTGGTGTTGCTCGCGAGCGCCGGCCTGCTCGTCGAAAGTTTTCTTCGCCTGCAAAAAGTTCCAGCTGGTTTTGACACGAGCAATGTCGCGACTGCGCGTGTCGCTTTGCCCGAAGGTAGTTATCCCAAGCCGGAGGACTCCGCCGCATTTTACAAGAAGCTGCTTCCTCGCGTGTCTACTCTTCCCGGCGTGCAATCGGCAGCTGCGGCGTGGTGGATTCCGCTCAGCGGCAGCGAAATCAGTTTTGACTTCGATATCCAAGAGCATCCAATACCGGCGGGGCAGCGGCCGGTCGCAGAGGTCAACGTTGTTACACCCGATTACTTCAAGGCAATGCGCGTTGCGATCCGCCGCGGCCGTGCATTTACCGATCACGACGATCGAACTGCGCCCCCGGTAGCGATCGTGACGGAAAGTTTCGCGAGGCAATACTTTCCGGGAGAGGATGCGGTCGGAAAACGTATCATTCCGAACGGCTCAGTCGATCCGGGTAAACCGCCGGTCCGCGAAATTGTCGGCGTTATCGCCGACGTGCATTTGATGAGTCTCCGACTTGCGCCGAAGCCTCAAATTTACATTCCCTATCAACAGTTCGGAATCGGGTCGATGTCGATCTTTGTGCGGTCGCGGCTCGATTTGAAATCAGTGACCGCTTCTTTGCGAAGCGCAGTCGCCGAGATCGACAAGGACGTGCCGGTTTTTCGGAGCCAGAGTTTGGCTGATTACATGGAGAAGTCGATCGCGCAGCCGCGCCTGAATGCGATGCTGGTCGGTTTGTTCGCGCTCATCGCTCTGCTTCTGGCCGCGGCCGGCATTTTCGGTGTGATGAGCTATTCGGTGACCCAGCGGACCCAGGAAATTGGAATCCGGCTCGCGCTCGGCGCGCAGCGCCACGATGTGCTTCGACTGATTGTCGGCCAGGGAATGCGTTTCGTCGCCGCCGGCGTCGTCCTTGGTCTGATTGGCGTGTTCGTTTCCACGCGTTTATTGCAAAGCCTGCTTTTCGGAATCGGCGCAACTGACCTGCGCACGATGTTTATCGTCACACTCATTTTAAGTGCCGTTGCGTTTCTCGCCTGTTTGTTGCCGGCCCGCCGCGCGACTCGGGTCGATCCCGTTCAAGCGCTGCGCTCGGAGTAAATTGGTGATGACCAGCCAATTCGTCCAGGAAGAGCGCGGACATTTCCCGATAAGAGTCATGCCAGGTCGTGAGCTTTCCCACTTTTGGCTGTCTGATGGAGTGAATCTATGATTAACGATCTACGTTTCGCCGTTCGGATGCTGATCAAGTATCCGGCTTTCTCAATTGTCGCCTTTCTTGCGCTCGCTCTCGGTATCGGGGCGAACACCACCGTCTTTGGAATCATTAACGCTTTAGTGCTTCGACCATTGCCGGTGGCTCACGCTGAACAAGTAGCAAAGGTTTTCACGACTGACAGTCACATTCCGGGAAATCAATCCACCTCCTGGCTAAACTTCCAAGACTACGCCAAAAAGAACACAGCCTTCAGTTCGATGGCCGCCTACACGTTCGCCGGAGTAGGAATGACTCGCGGCACCGACACCTTGAATATTGGCGCGTTGCTCGTGACCGGAAATTATTTTGATGTCCTTCAGGTTAAACCCTCGCTCGGTCGCACGTTTTTGCCGGAAGAAGATTCAACCCCGAACGGGCATCCGGTGATCGTGCTCGGTCATCGCTTTTGGAAGAAAATCGGCGCGGATCCTTCGATCATCGGAAGCCAGGTCACGTTGAATGGACATTCTTTTACCGTCATCGGGGTCGCGCCGCCGGCTTTTACGGGTGTTGATGTTGGCTTCGCTCCTGACCTTTGGGTGCCAATGTCGATGCATCCATGGATCCGGCCTGGCGGCGATTTTTGGTGGGAAACTCGGCGGGCGCTGTTGCTCAGCATCTTCGGGCGACTCAATCCGGGCGTGACCATGTCTGAAGCGCAAGCCCAAATGCGCACCATCGCGAAACAGCTCGAACAAGCGTACCCGGAGGTAAACAAAGAACGTTCCGTTGCGCTGATGACGCTGGAAGCGGCCAAGGCCCAGGGGTTGGGCGGACCGACCAACGAAAATCTAGCGCGCAATGTTTCTCTGCTTTTGCTGGTGGCATCGGTCAGCATCCTTCTAATTGCTTGTGCGAACGTCGCTAATTTGCTGCTCGCGCGCTCCACCGCGCGGCAACGCGAGATGGCGGTTCGTTTGGCGCTGGGCGCAGGCCGCGGACGAATCGCGCGACAACTGTTGACCGAAAGCATTTTGCTCGGCGTGCTGGGCGGCGTTGGCGGTGTTTTTCTCGCGTATGGTCTTGGCGATGTTTTGGTCGCACTCCTTCCGCCAACTCCGTTTCCGATTGAATTGAATCCGACACCCGACTGGCGGGTCCTTATTTTCTCATTTGTGGTGGCGGCTTTAAGTGGCGTCGTTTTTGGAATCGCGCCCGCATTGCAAATGGCTCGCTGGAACCTGACTGAGGGATTGCGGGAACGCGCTTCCACGGCCGGCGGCGCGGTTACCCGCGTAAATCTGCGCAGCATGCTTGTCGTCGCGCAAATTGCTGTCTCGCTCCTTCTCTTAATCGGGTCCGGGCTATTTCTGAAATCGTTTTACAAAGCGCAGGCGATCAATCCCGGATTCCGCACCGATAACCTCGACATCGTAACCATTAATCCGAGGCTCGCCGGCTACGATAGCGACCGCGCTCTTCAAGTCGTGCGCGCTATCGCTGACCAGATCAGACATGATCCGCGCGTCGCCGGAGCGGATTTGAATAATTGGGTCCCGCTCTTCGGCGGTGAAGGGCGAACGATCGTGATCGACGGTCGCGACGCCAGCGATGAACACAATCGCCGCTTCGCCAATTACAGCCCAATCACACCCGGTTACTTCCAGACCATGGGAATTCAACTTCTCCGCGGTCGCAACCTTACCGACCAGGACGCGGAAAAAAATGCCGCACCCGTCGCGATCATCGATGAAACAATGGCCCAGCAGTTTTGGCCTAACGAAGATGCTTTGGGTCGGCGATTCCGATTCATGATCAGCAAAGATCCGATCGAAGTAATCGGGATCGCGCGCAATTCCAAGGCAGTAACGCTCGGCGAAACTCCGACTCCGATGGTGTATTGGCCATTGAAAGACGTCACGGACGCCGGGATCACGTTGTTTGTTCATACTGCCGCGGCGCCGGGACCGATGCTGAGCGAGATCCGCCGCATTATTCGCTCGGTCGACGTTCACATTCCGATCACTTACGAAAAGACGATTCGTGATCACATGGCGATAGCGCTGTGGCCATCCTGGATGGGTGCGATGTTGCTCGGCAGCCTGGGACTGCTTGCATTCGTCCTTGCTTCCATGGGGGTCTACGGGGTGATGGCTTATTCGGTCAGTCAACGCACTCGTGAACTCGGAATTCGACTGGCGCTCGGTGCGCAAACGAGTCAGGTCATTCACCTGGTCTTGCGACAGGGAATGTTGTTGGCGGTGGTCGGCCTCGTTTTCGGTTTGTTCGCGGCCTTCGGGTCAACCCGGCTCGCCGGATCGCTACTTTACGGCGTCAATCCAAGTGACCCGGTGATTTTTGTCGGCGTTACCTCGCTCCTGGGATTGGCCGCGCTAGCCGCTTGCTATTTCCCGGCGCGACGCGCAACTCGAATCGATCCGGTTCAAGCACTCCGCGCCGAATGAATTTCATGAAACAACTCAACCCCAAACAAACATGAAAGACATCCAATTCGCTTTTCGCAAACTTCGACAATCGCCAGCGTTCACCGCGATCGCTGTAGTCACGCTCGCGCTCGGCATCGGCCTCAACACCGCGATCTTTAGTTTAATTAACGACCTTTTCCTGAAGGGGCTTTCATTCAAAGAGCCGTCACGCGTGGTGCATTTGATGGGTGGCGACAAATCACGCGACTTGGTCGATCTCCCCGTGTCAGCTCCGCGCTTCGAGCATTTTCGCGATGGCCAGACCGTGTTCGAATCGATGGCCGGAGAAAATTTCTTCGTCTTCACGCTCACTGGTCTTGGTGATGCGGTCCAAGTTTTCGGCGGAAGATTAACGGCAAACTATTTCGACGTGCTTGGGGTTCAACCGATTCTCGGTCGGAATTTTCGGCCGGAGGAAGAAGAAGGTGCGGACGTTGCACTGATCACAAAGAATTTCTGGCAGAAGCGGCTTGGGGGCGATCCGAATGTGCTTGGCCGCAGCATCACACTCGATGGCGTCGCGCACACGATCGTCGGTGTTTTGCCAAACATGCCGGCGACTTGGTTTGGCGCGAACCCGATCGCGGAGGTCTGGACAACGAAGCCCATGCAGCTTCCCGGATTCAGTTACGAACGAATGATGCGCGGCACGAGTTTTCTGCGCGTGGTTGGGAGAATGAGACCGGGCGTGACGGTGAAGCAGGTTATGACCGCGCTGCCATCGCTCGATCAAAGTTATCGGACGCAATATCCGAACAAGATCGACAGCGTGCTTACCAGCGCCATCCGAACGCTGCCCGAGGACGTGACAAATAATTTTCGCGCGGGATTTATCACGCTGTTTGCCGCAGTCTGCTTCGTTTTGCTGATCGCCTGCAGCAATGTGGCGAATCTCTTGCTCGTCCGATTCAGTGGCCGCCGGCGCGAGATCGCATTGCGAATGGCGATCGGCGCTTCGCGCGCGAGCGTTGTTCGGCTTTTCGTTTTCGAAAGCGTGTTGGTCAGCGTTATTGCGGGAGCAGTTGGCGCGTTTGTGGCCTGGCGCCTTGTTCCGTTGATTCCGCAACTCGCGTCCAATTTTCTGCCGCTGGAAGCGAACACCGTGACGAGTCTTTCGTTTCCAGTTCTAGCGTTCACGATCGGATTGTCGCTCTTGACCGGGTTGTTGATGGGAATTTATCCCGCGCTTCAAGGATCGCATGCCGATTTGGTTGACGGATTGAAAGAGGGCGGACGCGGAAGCAGCGGCAGCGTGCGGCAACAACGCTTCCGCAAAATCCTGGTTGGCGCCCAGGTCGCGCTCTCGGTCACACTCTTGGCCGGCGCGGCGTTGCTCATCACCAGTTTCGTTCGCCTGAATCAGCAGAACATCGGCTTTCGTTCGCAAAATCTTTGGACTGGCGCGGTCACCCTGCCGATTTCGCAATATCCGGACGCGCCATCGCGTCAGCGTTTCGTCGAACAAACGCTCGACGCTTTGCGCGATGTTCCCGGTTTGGAGAGTGCGACCGTCAGCGGCGACATTCCGTTGAATGGCGGCAACCGGACGCTTTACGCCCGCGGCGATCGCGATGTGCCGCCAATCGAAAAGCGCGCCAACGCGCCGAGTCACGACATTGCGCCCGCTTACTTCAAGACTTGGGGCGTTCCACTCCTCGCCGGACGCGAGTTTAACGAGCACGACGTGGCCGACGGTCAGATGGTTTGTTTGATCAGTCAGGCCGGCGCGAAAAAAGTTTATCCGAACGAAAATCCAATCGGGAAAACCTTGCTCGTCACCAGTCTCGGCGTCGCATGTGAAATCGTCGGCATCGTCGGCGATGTACGGTCGATCCAGGTCAAGGACGCGCCGGGAATGGAATTTTATCGACCGTGGGCGCAGGAAAACTTCCCATTCCTGAACATCGACATTCGCAGCAATCTGAAAACTGATGCGGTCACGAAGCTCGTTCAATCCGCGCTGAGCAAAGTGAATCCGAATTTGGCGATCGCGGTTCCGCAAAGTATGGACGCGGTGGTCGCACAGGCGCTCGGTCAGGCGCGTTTGATGACGTGGTTGCTCGGAATTTTTGCTGGCGTGGCGTTGCTCCTCGCCAGCATCGGAATCTATGGCGCGGTCGCTTACACGGTTGAACAACGCACCGGCGAAATCGGTGTCCGCATGGCCCTCGGCGCGCAAACTCTCGACGTCCTGCGTCTGATCGTTAATCAGGGAATGAAACCGGTTGTGATCGGACTTGCAATCGGCCTGCTTGCCGCGTTTGCGCTTGGTCGTTTGCTCACGTCGCAGTTGTTTGAAGTTTCGGCGTACAATCCCGCGCTCCTCGGGGGCGCGACGGTGTTGCTGGCCGCAATTGCGCTGCTCGCATGTTTGTTGCCGGCGCGTCGAGCCGCACTTGTCGATCCCGTTCAAGCCTTACGCACTGAATAGAGAAACAAAGTTGTGTTTGGAGATTTAAGATATGCCTTGCGGTCGCTGATGAAGGCGCCGGCGTTTAGTGCAATCGCGGTGTTGACGCTGGCCCTCGGTATCGGCGCGAACACAGCGATCTTCAGTTTGATCAACGATCTCTTTCTGCGCGGCCTGCCGTTTTCCGAGCCATCCAGAATCTTGCGCGTCAATAGCGAAGCAAAGGACCGCAATGTGCAGCAGATTCCGTTCTCTGTTCCGCGCTTCTGGCATTATCGCGATAGCCAAACCGTCTTTTCGGAATTCGCCGCTGATGCGGGCACCGGTTTTATTCTGACTGGTCTTGGCGATCCGGTTCAACTCAATGGCGCCAATGTTACCGCGAATTATTTTCATCTGCTCGGTGTGCGACCAATACTCGGACGATTGTTCCTGGCCGAAGAGGAAGAAAAAGCCGATGTCGCATTGATCAGCGAACATTTTTGGCGCAGCAAGCTGGCCAGCGATCCCCAAGTATTGGGACGCGTAATGACATTGAACGGTGTGCCGACAACAATTGTCGGTGTCGTGCCGACCGGCTCGCTGGCCTGGTGGGGACCAAACCTGGAGGTCTGGACGGTAAAACCATTCGAATTACCGGGCATCGCCAAGGATTTACTGATGCGCGGCGTGAGTTACCTGCGCGTGATCGGGCGGTTGAAGCCGGGCGTGACGATAGATCAAGCGCGAGCCGCGCTGCCAGCCGTACAGGAAAGTTATCGCGCGCAATATGCCGCGAACGCCGATAGCAGTTGGGCGCCCGTGGTGGTGACTGCGCCGGAAGATGCCACTGGAAATTTGCGGCCTGCCTTTCTCACGCTCCTGGCCGCAGTTTCGTTGGTGTTGTTGATCGCCTGCAGCAACGTCGCAAATCTGTTGCTTGTTCGCTTCACTGGACGCCGTCGTGAAATCTCGTTGCGTGTTGCGCTCGGGGCGTCGCGTGGAGGAATTGTGCGCCTGTTTGTATTGGAAAGCACGCTGTTGAGCGTCTCCGCCGGGTTGCTTGGTTTAGGAATTGTTCTTTGGCTGATGCCAGCTATTCCAAAACTCGCCGGCCAAAATGTTCCGTTAGAAAGCACAACCGCGATTAGTTGGCCGGTGTTTTTCTTCACCTTGTCGTTGTCGATCTTGGCAGGTATCGCCATGGGCGCCTATCCGGCTTGGCAAAGCTCGCGCTCCGATTTGGTTG